>VOFH01001967.1_pt1 | contig 63332 bp, 84 predicted proteins | sample 5384091 | NCBI WGS metagenome assembly VOFH01 (sample SAMN12384727, study PRJNA508395) | human gut metagenome | isolation source: healthy gut G | host: Homo sapiens | reverse complement strand
AATAATGGAAACTCAGAAAACATAGTTTGCCTCCTTTGATATCGGACTGATCTATTGCAGGTAGTAGATGCTCGGCTTCGTACCTGCGTCTTCGTTGATCCGAACATGCTCACGTGAGGCTATAAGTTTCGACACCTCCGAGTTGGGATCATCAAGATCGCCCCAATACCGTGCCCTTCCAGGACATAATTGCATGCATGGGGCTCTCTCCACGGGAGATGAGGTTCTGACAGAACGTGCATTTCTCGACGGTGCCTCCGTCATGGGCTGGCGCGTCAGCCTCGCCTATAGACAGATCGAGGTAGTAATTAACTTGTCCGGGGCTTGGTTCGCACCCCTTCATAAGGGCATGCGATTATGCACGAGCCGCATCCGATACACGCGTCGGAATCGACCGTGACGATTCCTGTCTCGGAATCTTTTGCGTGCCCCCTGCTGGGCAGACGGGTAAGCAGGCGGGATTCTCGCAATGCTGGCATTGCATGGGCAAGAAACCGAGCTCGCAGTTGGGATACTCACCTGACGCGGTGTCGAAGGTCTCTCCGCCTTCGTTGTAAACCCAAGATAGGCTACGTCTTCCGGCATATTGTTGGCGACTTTGCAAGCTGCTTCGCAGGTGTGGCAGCCAAAGCAGCGGGTCAAGTCGACGACCATTCCATAATGAGTCATGGCTAGGCCCTCACTTTCTCTACACCAACGGCAACATCATTGAAAGCCGAATTGGGGATCATCTGGTTGTATTCGCTACAAGAAAGGTTTGCCAAGTGGCCATCCTTGTACTCGAAATCGTGGAAGCTTCTCTTTGATGCGAGCATCTTGCGTGGAAGCCCCGATTGATCGCGGCAACGAGCGTAACGTCTCCGAAATCGTTGAACAGGCGCACGGTATCACCTTCGGCGATTCCCAATTCCTTCGCGTCTTCCGGGTTGATCTGCACCACTGGCTCCGGCTCGTAGACCTTGATGTAGTCGACGTCCCACCACTGGGTGTGGGGTGCGTCGTCCTTATGTTGGGAGAACAGGTAGAACGGGTAATCCCTTGCGCTCGGTGCTTTCGGCGTAGGCGTATTTCGCGGGTTCCCAGTAGGGCAGAAGCTCCTTGGTCATGTCCATGTCCTGACCCACGTAGTACCACGGAGTCGGGTTGTCTTCGTAAAGCTTGAACTTGCCGGTCGATGTCGGGAATACCCCGCCCTCGAAGGATATGAACTCCTTGTCGCCGGGAAGTGTTTCAGATTCTTCTCCCGCTTCAAGTTCTCCCACGACACGCCTATGGCTTTTCGCGGCATCGGTGTCGAGCATCATGTCGGCATACTCTTCGATCGTGAAATCGAAGAAATCCCCGTAGCCCAGCCGTTCAGCGATAAGCTACAAGATGTAAAAATCGCTCTTGAACTCGAATTGCGGTTCCGAGGCATTGCTCCTGAAGCATGAAGAACGGCGTGCTTCCCAAGTCGCTCCCGAAATCGGTCGTCTCGAACCAATGGCAAACGGGGAGAAGGATGTCTGCATACTTCGCAGTCTCCGACATCACCATCTCGGCCACCACGACGAAATCGAGCTTCTTCATCCAGTCGACTACATCGTTGCGGTTCGAGCTGGTAGTTACCGTTCGCCCGTGATATAGACGCTCTTGAGCTCATGGGCTGACCTGCGAACTGATGCGTTTCTAGAACCTCTGTTACGGTTCCCTTTAGGCATATTGATCATAGCAGCGCCCTGGGCAGGATTGCCGGCCTTATCCACGGGCATGTTTGCCAGAGTGCCATCTACGAAAAACGATCCCATGCTCATGGTATATCCAAGACCCGCGCCTGGCTTTGCGATGTTGCCTGTGAAAGCAGACAGCATACATGGGCCAATAGTTGTAGTGCCCATTGAGGTAGTGGTCCGGACCGAACATGATGAAAGTCGACACAGGGCCGTCCTCGGCGTAGGTGCGAGCAAGCTCCTTTATCTCGTCCGGCGACACGCCCGAGTATTCCGACGCCTTCTCTACCGGATACTCGGATATGGCTTGTTTAACCATGTCATAGACCAGCGATACGGGTATTCCGTTCACGTCGCTACGGCTTACAAGCGATGGCTTTTGGGCTGAGGTCAGCGGTGCAGGAGCATTGGTCGCCTCATCCCAAACCACAGGCGGATCAACCGGCTCTTCCTGTCCCGTCATCATGTTGATCGTTGTTTCGGTCGGAGTAACGCCAAGGTCGCTCATGCGCAAGAACTGTCCATCCGCCTTGACGAACAATGGAGCTTCTGTAGACGACCTTAAAACTCCTCATCTTGCCAATTCTTCTCAAGGATGTAATTTAGTGCTCCGAAGGCAAGTGCGCCATCAGCAGAAGGCTGCACGCCTATGAACTTGTCCGCCTTTCCGGCGTTTGCGTTGAACATCGTGTCTATGACGATGTACTTTGCACCGTTCTCTTTCGCATCAAGTATGAAATGCATGTTCTGCGGGGTCGATATCGTGGTATCGGCACCCCAGCAGATGAAGGTTTTAGCATTTAACCAATCGGCAGGTTCGTTCTGCTGTGCGAACGCGCTAGACCCGGTGACTTTATTTGCTGCGTATGATAAGGCTTGGTCGTAGCATCCGTTTAGCATTCCCATTCCAAGAACGTTCTGAAGCCGCGTGGTTACGGAGGCCTTGATCATGCCGCAGTTTCCGGAATTAGTTGCGATCAGTATAGAGCCGGGCCCATAGACATCCGTGTATTCTGTCCACTTCTGCGCAATTTCATCGATAGCTTCATCCCAGCTGATGCGCTCGAATTCGCCTTCGCCGCGTTCTCCTGTACGGCGCATCGGGTACTGCAGACGCTCGCCGCTGTATACACGCGCGGCATGGGTCATGCCCTTGCTGCAGATGCGGTTGTAGCGCGGATCGCAGAGCTCTGCGGCCTTAGTGCGAACCACCTGCCCATCTCGTACATGCACATCCAGACCGCAATGCGTCGCACAACCTCCGCGGCAGACACCGGACATAACCTGATCCGAAACGGCAGTCGTAGTGCCGGTCGGAACAAGGCTTGTTGTAGTGGCTGAGCAACCTCCTAGCACACCCAGTGCCGCCGTTGCTGCCATTCCACCAACGAAGCTTCTGCGGGTGATGCCATTGCCCATGACTTTGCTTTTCGTCATGTTCTCCTCCTCTCGGATAAAGCCACTTCTCGCTGATACCATTCTGTGGTCGGGAGAACTGCGGCGAAAAGGATTTTCGAGTTGCAGCGGAGGAGAATAAAGTTGACATCTTGAAAGCCAATTGACTTATCGACTGTACTAGCGGAATTACCACTTGCTCGGAAAGCTCTCTACTAGAACATGATGCATCGAAGGTTTATTACTGGAGCAGTGGCTCTACTCCAACATCGCTAAATCCGAGAGTAGCGAATCGTGCGGTTCGCTCTCAACTCTCCCGCTATTTCAAAAGCACGGTTCGTGATGCTATCATATCGGTTGACTTAAGCAACTATTAGGAGGCACATGAGAACGAGGTGCGAGTCCATAGACCTGATACGAATGTTCAATCGCCGCTACGTGCCTGTCATGAGGCTGCTCGACCGCAGCTATCTGGGGACGGGCTCTTCGACGCTCGAAATCGCCGTCCTCATCGAGATCGGCGAGAGAGAAGCCGTGAGCGCACGAGACATATCCCGCTTGCTGAGCGTGGACAAGGGCTATCTCCAGCCGAACCATCCGCCGTTTCGAGGAGCAGGGGCTCGTGGCCAGGACCGCCTCGGGGCGGATGCTCGCGTGCAGCTCCTGTCGCTCACCGACTCCGGTAGAGATCGCGTCGCCGAGCTCTCCGATTCCGGCGCCGATGTCGTTGCCGAAGCCTTCAGAGGCGCAGGCGATGAGGAGCTGGCGCGGGTGGCGGATGCCATGGACGTCATCTTGGGAATCCTCGAGGGAAGGGAGCGGCCGCATGAAGATCGTTGAGTACACGCCCGAGCGAAGGCAGGATTTTGTCGATCTGAACGTATGGTGGATCGAGGAGTACTTCGGCGCCGTGGAGCAAGCCGACCGGGACGAGTTCGACCATGTCGAAGACGAAATCGCCAAGGGCGGCATGGCCCTCTTCGCGATCGACGAGGCTGACGGCGCGGCCCTCGCCACCTGCATGGCCATCGATCGCGGCGAAGGCGAATGGGAGATCGCCAAGCTCGGATCCGCTCCCGACCGCCGCACAAGGGCTGCGGCAAGGCCGTCTTCGAGGCGTGCGTGGAGTGGGCGGAGCGGCACGGGGCGAGGCGCATCTACATACTCACGAACAGCTCGCTCTCTGCGGCAATCCACATCTACGAGAGCCACGGATTCCAGCGCGTCTTCCTGGAGAACTACGGCGGATACGCCCGCGGCGACTATGCCCTGGAAAAGTACGTCAAGCGCCCGAGGTGAGGTGAAGGAGAATGTCGTTCGACACGAAGATTAAGGTCATCCTGCGCGAGGGACTGGCTCCTTGGCAGGAGCTCAACGTGTGCGCCTTCCTGATGAGCGGCATCGCGGGAACGCAGGATATCGTCGGGCAACCGTATGTCGACGGCAGCGGCGTGGGTACCTGCCCATGTCGCAGCAGCCCATCCTCATCCACTCCGCCAACCAGCTACCGTGACTTGACTGGAAACGATTCCAAGGGTTACGTAACCGAGAACGTCGGCCGAATTTGGCCTGACAAGACCGTTTCCACTTCCGACATCACCATCACGCCTGGCACGGTGAGCAGGATGCAGACGAGGATTTCCTCGTCATGCTCTCTGCGCTTTCCTCCACCTCCAACACCACAACCATGGAGTCTAAGCCGCTCGACATCGTCATGGTCTTCGACGTGTCGGGTTCGATGCGCGATAGCTTCGGCACCGAATATTTCTATACGCCGACGTATAGAGTTAATTACTACGGCTCGGAGCTTATTACGCCTTAGTTGATAATGAGTATCAAGAGGTAAAAAGAGCTGGAGGTTGGTTTAATCCTTCCTGGAACTTAATGGGCGGGAAGTAAATCCTAAGTCCTCTGCGGATGATCAGAACGGCATTCAGTTCTATACAAGGAAACCTCCACTCGTCTTGACGCGCTTAAGAACGCCGCAAACAGCTTCATCGACAAAGCCGATGAGCTGAATAAAGAAATGAACGACTCAGCTAAGCATCACCACATCGCCATCACTACGTTTGCTAGCAATGCGACCACCGTGCAGAACTTGACCGACAATGCTAGTTCTCTCAAGACTTCGGTTAACAACCTCACTGCGAATGGTGCCACTCGTGCAGACCACGGTATGAGTCAGGCCCAAACTGTTTTGAATGGTGCTCGCGATGGTGCCCAGACGGTCGTCATTTTTCTTCACCGATGGTGTGCCCACAAGCGGTAATTCTTTCGAAGACGAGGTGGCGAATGGCGCCATTGAAACTTCGAAAACTCTCAAAGGACGCCGGCGCGCTGGTCTACAGCATCGGTATCTTCGACGGTGCCGACGAGACAGCACAGCCAACCAGACCAACCAGTACATGCAGGGCGTTTCGAGCAACTACCCTGATGCCACGGCATATACGGCGCTTGGTGCGCGCAATCCTGACGGCAAGAAGTACTATCGCTCCGCCCAGGATGCCGACAAGCTGAACAGCGTCTTCAACGAGATCTTCGATGCCGTTTCGACGATCCCTCCTCTCCGACCGAGATCGAGGACGGCTACGATGCCGGCAAGTCGGGATACCTGACTTTCACCGATCAGCTCGGAGCCTACATGCATGTGACCAGGTTCCATGAGCTTTCGTTCGCAGAGCAGCTGCATACACCCTTGCCCACCGTCGATACGGACGCCAATGGCGTGAAGACCTACCACTACACCGGCACCGTGAGCAATGCGCAGTACCCTGAAGCCAACCTGGCTGACATCATCGTCCAGGTCACGCCCGGCAAGACGCTCGCCGACGGCGACACCGTGACCGTGAAGATCCCCGCGAGCATGATCCCCTGCGCCATTTGCGGGTGACGACCGACGAGAATGGCAACCGCACGTTCGCCATCGACGAGATCCTGCCTTTGCGCGTCATCTACGGCGTGAGCCTGAAGGACGAGGTCAGGGAGGCCATCGCAAACGGCCTCGATCAGAACGAGGCTGACAACGCTGCGCTGCAGTCCTACATCGACGCCCATGCGGATGAGGATGGAACCATCTCCTTCTACTCCAACTACTACGATGGATCCATCAAGGGCCAGCTCGACAGCTCGAAGACCTTTGGGAAACACGGTGGCGAACTTCACCCCCGCAAGACCAACTCGTTCTACTTCTTCACCGAGAACACTCCTCTGTACAAGAATGAGGGCTGCACCGAGAAGCTGACCTTGACGAGTTGGAGGATGCGAGCTTCAACCAGCCCATCTATTATGAGCGCAAATACATCAAGTCTACGGCGGCAGATGGCACCGGAAAGGTGACCGACGAGGTTTTCCATCAGGAGATCCCCGCTGCAAATCTCTGTATGTGAGGTTGCATATTGGCAAGGGATTCCGATGGCAATGCCTTCATCAATAAGGGCAGCACTCCGCCTGACGCGCGTCAACTCCATCAAGTTCGACAAGGAGAAAAACCCCACCGGCACCGCTCCTGAGGTTCTTGACCCCAGTGGAATGACCTCGAGAACGGCCGGCAGGTAAATGTCCATTTAGGCAACAACGGCAAGCTCGATATGGAGCTTCCTGCCACGTTGGACATCTACAAGGATGCCCAGGTGACCGCGGGCAAGAGCCTGAATGCCAACGTCACCAAGGACAAGGACTTCATCTTCGAGGTGAAGGTCGACCCCGCTTCCTCAACGAGAGCGGCGTCTACACAGCCGGCATCAGGATGTGACCAACACCTCGTCGGCGACCACTTCACCGTGACCTTCGACAAGACGACGGGCGAATGCACGATGCCGCTTGAGCTGCAGGACGAGCAGACGCTGCATATCCATGGGCTTTCGGGCGGGACGCCCTATACCGTCACCGAGGTTGAGGGCAGCATGCCCGCGGGTTTCACGAACACTAGCAAAACGGGCGACACCGGCACACTTGCGGCCAACGCGACCTCCACGGCGAGCTTCGTGAACACCTACGACGTTAACCCTGTGACGCTTTCTGCCGATAACTTCGTGAAGTACGAGAAGGAGTTCGACAAAATGGGATCAGGCGAATAGCTTCACCTTCGACCTGATGGCGGACAACGTGAACTATCCCATGCCTGAGGGCTCCACGGACGGCAACAAGACCGTGCAGGTGACCAAGGATGCCAAGACGGGCAACTTCGGTTCCGTGACGTATACGCATCCCGGCACGTACACCTACACCGTGGATGAAACCCGCCCGCAGGGCGCTGCCGTCCCGGCGTCAGCTACTCGCGCGCAAGCTACCCGTCACAGTTGTGGTGACCGATAACGGCGACGGCACGCTCTCCGCGACCTCGTCGATGCTCATGACCGCCGACGATCGCGGCAACGCGCTCAATGAGGACGTCGGCGACAGGGTGGCGAAGTTCAAGAACACGTTCGACGTGAATTCCGTCTACGCCGGACCTGTCGCGCACAAGTACTACGATGACAAGACCGAAACGGCAACATGGCGGGCAGCAACCCGATCTCCGACGGCAAGTTTTCGTTCAAAGGGTTACCCAGTCGGCGAGAACGCCAAATCCGCCCCGATGCCCGGCGGCGCTACGGGCGGCGTGCTCACCGTCGGAAATGTCGGCAACTCCGTCAACTACCAGCAGGTCGAGTTCACCCGCGATCATGTGGGCCACACCTACACCTACATGCTCGAGGAGGTCATTCCAGCTGAGGCCAACGCCGACAACGGCTACACCTATCAGGGCATGACCTACGATCCGGTGAAGTATCAGGTTGAGTTCGTGGTGACGGCGCAGGAAGTCGAAGGGGTTTCCACCGTGCATGTTGCCAAGACCTATTACAAGGTCGTGGACGGCGTGCCCGAGCAAAACCCGACCCCGAGACCGAGGTAGCCTTCCGTAACAGCTACGATCCCGAGGACCTTACGCTCCCCAACGACACTGACAACGTGCCTCTCGGCACCAAGACCCTGAGCGGTCGCGATTCCCTGGACGGCGAGACCTTCGAGTTCACGCTCTCCGCCGGCGACGTGCCTACGAGCGCCGCTCTGGCCAACGACTTCATCATCTTCGGGGCGACCCTGCTGCCGAGACGGCGACTGCGACCGTGGGCGAGCTGGAGGATGGCGTCGCCAAGGACTTCAACTTCGGATCCATGAGCATTAAGCGCCCCGGCACCTATGTGTTCACGGCGCACGAGAACGCTCCTGCAGCCGATGGGGATGGCATGGCGTACGACCGCCACAACGTGATCATCACCATCAAGGTCAAGGATACGAACGGTGTTCTGGAGCTTGACGGTCCGTTACCTCTGAGGGCGGCTCTGATACTGCGGCGACGTTCGTAAACAATTATTCCGTTGCACCTGCAAGATTGGGTAATACGGCGTCCGTGACCGTCACGAACATCCTCAATGGCCGAGATCAGAAAGCAGGAGAGTTCGGCTTCCAGATCGAGGGAGTGAATGACGAATCTTCGAAGAAGCTCCCTTCGGCTGACAGGAGCTTCGCGGTTGAGGATGATACCCCCAGCAGGCATCGCGTATTCCATGCCCAACAAGCTTGCTAATCTGACCTTTACCCAAGAGGATATGGGCAAGACCTTTACGTACAAGGTGACCGAGGTCATTCCTTCGGACGACAAGAAGCTCCCTGGCGTGACCTATAACACCGAATCTGCCGTGTATACAGTGGAGATCACACCGATCGACGACGGCGACGGCTCCATGCACCTCGTGACTAAGGTGACCAAGGGAGATGTCGAGATTAATCCGTCATCTCTTGGTGGCAGGGACGTCTATACGCTTCCGTTCATCAACGAGTACAAGGCGGCCGAAACGACCTTTACCCCTGATGCTGCAGCGGTGGGCCTGAGCAAGGTGCTGACCGGCCGCGATTGGATCGATTCCGATGAGTTCGAGTTCACGCTCGAGGCTGTGACTCAGGGCGCCCCGATGCCCGCAAACGACAAGACGACCGTTACCAAGGCCGACCTCAAGGACGGCAAGGCCGCGTTCGGCTTCGGCGAGATCAAGTTCGACAAGGCGGGCGACTACACATATCGGGTGACTGAGACCAATGCTGGCAAGACCATCAACGGCATCACCTACACCCCCCTACCCCGCGACCTTCATTGTGCATGTGACCGATCTTGGCAATAACGGCAGCTCTACCGGACGTCTTGCTGCATCTGTTACCCAGGTTCTTAATCAGGAGTTCGAGAACACCTATGTCTCCGAGCTTGACTACGGTGCTAAGGGCGGCTTGAGCATATTCAAGACTCTTAATGGCCGCGATATGGCTGCAAACCAGTTTGGCATTACTGTGACGCCCGTTGACCAGGCATCTGCCGACAAGTTCGACATCGATCTGGCTGGCGAAGAATTCAAGAACCCCGATGCCGCGACAGCTGGTAAGAAGTCGTTGGTGAAATCCTTCGGCAAGGACGTCAAGTTCAGCCAGGACGATGCGGGGAAGACGTATTCTTATGTGGTGTCCGAGACTACGGGTGGTAATGCAGATGAGGGCTACACCAACGATGCAGCCGAGTACACGGTGACCATCGCTACGAAGCACGATCCCGCTACTGCTGCGCTTACCGTGACCACTACAGTTTCTGATGGAACGAACGATAAGGAGTATGTCTACACGACGGACACGAATCCCGACGAAGCCGACGCCGCTGAGGTTGCGTTCGTCAACAGGTACGGTTCTTCCGGCACCCTCGGCGGAGACGGCAACGTGAAGAATCGACGCCGGCAAGCAGCTGACGGGCCGTGACCAGAATGCGGGCGAGTTCAGCTTCGTCGTCGAGGATAAGGATGGCAACAAGGTGTCCTCGGGCAAGAACGCCGCTGATGGCACTGTTGAGTTCGAGCCGATTCACTACACGAGCGAGAGCTTGGAGCAGGCGGTCGCCGAAGGCTTGGCCGTCAAGACCGCTGATGCGGGCGGCAAGATCACCTATGAGCTTCACTACAAGGTAAGCGAGGTTACGAGCAATCTGCCCGGCGTAGTCTCCGGCAACGTCACATCCTTCAATGTGGTCGTCAAGCTGGTAGACGATGGGGACGGCGTGTTTGACATCACGGTTGAGTACCCGGCCGGCATGAACGAACGTCCTTTCGAGAACACCTATACTTCCACGGCTCCGTTCACGCCATCTGGTTCCAAATGGCTCGATGGCGGTGCGCCCGTGTCCATTATCGACAGCAAGTTCACCTTCACGATTTCCGGTGAGGAAGAAGCTCCGCTGCCCGATGTCACCTCGGTGAAGAACGACGCTGTCGGCGACGTGAGGTTCGGCGAGATCACCTTCACGCAGGATCATCTTGATGGCGTAACCCCTGATGAGAATGGCGCTCGCACCAAGACGTTCACCTATCATGTGACCGAGAGCGGTACCGCTTCGGGTATCACCAACGATGCGCAGGTGACCAAGACCTTCAAGCTCACGGTGACCGACGACGGCCAGGGCCACATGCGTGTGGAATCCGACCATCAGGGAGCGCAGTTTGAGTTCACCAACACCTACAGCACGACTCCGAGGGAATCGAGCTTGACCGGTGAGGGCGGCTTCACGTTGACTAAGACGCTTGATGGTCGCGATCTGGTTGATGGTGAGTTCGGAGTTTGATCTGGTTGATGTTGCCAGCGGCAAGGTTGTGGCTAAGGGCGAAAACGACGAGAGCGGAAACGTGAAAATGGGTGCCGTCACCTTCGAGGAGCCCGGCACGCATCAGTATCGTTTGGTTGAGGTCAACCCGAACGAGAGCGATGGCATCACGTATGATGCAAGCTCGTATGATGTCTCCGCCGTTGCCACGGACGTCGACTTTGACGGCGTGCTCGAGATAGTGTGGTCTGTCGCTGATGCCGAGGGCACCGACCTGAAGTTCGTCAATTCGTACAAGGCAGCTCCTTCGAGCATTACCTTCAACGCCATCAAGCAGCTGGATGGCCGCGATATCAAGGCCGGCGAGTTCGAGTTCGAGCTGGTGCAGGACGGCAAGGTCATCCAGACCGCCAAGAACGTTGCCCCGGACAAGAGCGGTGTCGCGCGCATCACTTTCGAGCCGATCGAGTATGCCGAGACCGGCGAGTTCGACTACGAGATTCGCGAGGTCAAAGGCGATGTCGAGGGCGTTACCTATGATGATCAGGTGTTTACCTACCACGTGACCGTGACCGATCCGGTACCGGCAAGCTCAAGGTCGAGTGGGCCCAGGGCGACAACGGTGCTCCGGTGTTCAAGAACGTCTATGAAAGCAGGCTTCCCCGCTCGATCGGTTCTGCCGCCGGATGACGGTGACGATGACGGTGTCAAGTTGCCTCAAACTGGCGACACGGTGCCGATCTTGCCTCTGGTGGTGCTGGTAGTGCTTGCGGCCCGGCGTTGCGACGGTAGCGGTCTTGCGACTGCGCAGGCGTTAGGATTAGATAGATTCCACGTGTAGGTCGGGGTGCTTCGGTTACGGAGCACCCCGTTTTTTCATGGAGTCATGAAGAGGGTTCTCGTTTAAGACCTTGCAACTTCTTGATGCTGTACGACATCTTTTTTATGTAAGAAAAAGTATATTAATCAGTGAAATAAGCATGAATAAAAGGTGCCGATTGTTGGTGTAGCGATTCGATCTGCGAGGGCGGCCGAAGGCCGTCTGAGAAGATCAAACCATCCCTAGAGCTACTGCCATTCTGCACCATCGTCTACGCCGCCTTCCTCGCTGCGCCCCGTCCGCCATCACCAGCGCTATTATCCTGGACGCGTGCTCCGCCGCCGCGCCATCGAAGGACGCGGCTCTTCCCGACTTCCAACGGCTTCTGTCCTCGTAGGCCTCCGATATCGACTCCTCGGCGAACCAGCGCCTCGCCGCCCAATCCTCGTCCGCCTCCTCGAACATCGTCCTCATCACCGAGCCCAGGAGCGCCCGCTCGCGCCTGTTGCGGGCCGGCGCGCACACGTTGCGCTCAGGCGAACGATGCAGCGTTGCCAGGCCGCGCCGGGAACACCTCCTCGATGGTGAGTAATAACCTCTCGCGGTACCGTCGATCACCTGGCTTGGCACCGCTAATCAGCAAAAAGCGGTACCGCAAGTAAGCTGTTCGGTACCGCTGCTCAACCCCTTCTTCTTAGCAAGTCGGCGAGGCGCGTGTAGCGCACCGGTATCAGCCTACGGCGTGTCGCGTTGCCGATTGCCTGGATCACGTAGTTCTTCCCGCAGCCGGTTTTCGAGATGACCACGATGACCTCGCTCCCGACCCACCCGCATTGGGCGAGGCGGGTGGGTCGGTTCTTGGCCAGAGCGAGTCGACTTTTGCCTCATGTCCCCAAAAGCAAAGGCTGCTCTCAATGCTGGCAATGGCGCAACGCTTCTTGGTGCAATCTGATTCTGCAGAACCCATCGCTTCGCCCTCAACGGATGCGCATCTCTCGGATAATCATCATTTGAAAGGCGCGCCGGCAAAACACGCAAAGCATACTGATGCAGAAGAGAGATGCGGTGATTCAAGAATCATTACAACAGTTGCATATGACGCATTAGGGGATGTCGGTACGTACGAGCATGCGGTCATAAGATTGCAACCCTTATGGTGCCTCCGCGAACATCGGGGACGCGCTGCCTTTTGCTGCGATCATTCGGTACGAATTTGTACGATAATGGCAAATATGGCGGTAATCGAAGGAGGCGGGCGCGCATGGCGACGGTCGGCGAGAATATAAGGAAGCACCGGAAGGCGCAGGGTTTGAGCGTCGTGGGGCTCGCGGAGAAGGTCGGCATGACCGAGGGCGCGATCCGCCACTACGAGAGCGGGATACGCACGCCCGGCGAGGACCAGCTGAAGAAGATCGCCCGAGCCCTCGACGTGTCGCCGAAGATGCTCGAAGACCACAAGATCGAAAGCGCGAGGGACTTGGTGAGCGCGCTGCTCCAGCTTGAAGACGAGTTCGGGCTTGTCCCCGACATGTGCGACGGCGGCCTCTGGATCGATCCGAAGGCGAAGAATGCCCAGAAGACGGTTGAGGTGATAGGCGCATGGGGCGAGATCCGTCACCGCTTGATAATGGGCGAGATTACCCAGGAGGAATACGACGCCTGGAAGAGGAGGTTCTAAGATAAGGGCAGCCGATCAGCTTGATTTGGACTGATCGGCTGAGCGATCGAACTTCCTGAAAAGCGCTATTGAGGCCTTTGGCGCAGCTCTCTAGAATGCTTCTTATGGCTGCCAGTTCCAACGATGTGACAGCATCATCGCTTCCAGTTTTCATATTCCCGATTGGCTTGCCGATGCGCTTCGGGTGCACCAAGCGACACGGAATGCACGGCTATACGGAAGCCAAAAAGCATCGATTGATCACTATCCGAACCCTCCTCGTTGTATAGATCGAAGAGCCTCAAGTACCTCTCGCATCGCTCCCCGCATTTTGTCAGGCATCGCTGGAATTGCCGTCCTCGCCGCATGCCGTATCCAGCACCTTTTGCGAAGGCCGCTCTTCTGAGCCAGCGATCATGAGCGAGACTACGACGCACTGGGCGCTCTTGAGTTTGTTCCAGAAGGGCGCGAAATCCAGGTCGGCATCGGCAAGCTCCTCCATGGTGAGCGGCTTGCCGTCATGCCTGAGGCCACCGATCGACCGTTGCAGGCGCCCGGATCGTTTATTCCGGGAATAATCGAGAAGTGGTCGTGAAATCGTCAACACGTTCGCGTCGAAAAGGGCGCTTTGAAGTACCATGGGCGGCATGCGTGCGTTTCCGATAGATGACAAGCAGGCATGATCCGATTGCCGAGGCGAGCGTCAAGGCCGCGTGCGACTATGCTCCGCCGTCGGATTTTCAGACGATGAGGAGGCAAGGCTGTGGATCGGGACTTCGATACGTTCATCTTCGACCTTGACGGGACGTTGCTCGACACGCTGCCCGATTTGGTCGTGCTGACCAACGCCGCGCTTCGGACGGAGGGCTACCCCGAGCGAACGGAGGCCGAGATATTGAGTTTCGTCGGCAACGGCGTGAAGGCGCTCATGTTGCAGGCCGTTCCCGAAGGAATCAGCGAGGAGGCGGCTGAGCGCGCGGTGGGGGCGCTGGAAGGATCTTTTTCCCCGTTCTCGACAACAACCTGACAAAGCCATACGAGGGTGCCCGAGACGCTTGACGAGCTTCGTCTGAGGGGTGCAAGCTCGGCGTTCTCTCGAACAAGTTCGACGCCGGCGTCCGCGAGGTGATGGGAAAGCATATGCCGGGCGTGTTCGAGGTCATGCACGGCGAATGCGCCGAGATCCCCGTGCCGGATCCGACCGGCCTCCTTCGCACGATCACCGAACTTGAATCGACGCCCGAAAGAACGGTCTACGTCGGGGATTCGCCGGGTGACGTTCGGGTTGCTCGCAACGCCGGCGCGTTCGCCGTGGCGGTGGCGTGGGGTATCACGCAGTCGGAGACTTTCATGCCGAAGACGCCGATCCGGATCTGCTTATCACGGCTCCCGAGCAGCTGCTGTCCATTGCGCGGGAACGCTGAGGATGACCTTGAAACGCGATGATCCCAGCGTTCACGATCACGGGGAAGGGAAGGAGGCGCTGCGTCCGAGTCCGCCGCGCAACGTTGCGGCGTTGCTCGCGGGTCCGCGCATGCAGGCGCGCGCATTGCAACGTTGTGGCTGCCCGTGGTCTTGTGGGCGGCGTTCATCTTCTTCATGTCGGCCCATACAGGCGACGACCTGTCCCACGGCGACGGGTTTTCGCTTTGGTGAAGCAATGGCTCGGCGGCGTTCAGGCGGCGCTTCTCGGGCCCGATGTCGACGTGGTCTCGTCTTTGGGGCATTTTGCGAATACCTGGTGCTTGGCGCTTTGCTGGCACGTGCCTTCGGCGCTTGCCGCTCTCGATCGTTCGCACTCGTTCTCGGCTTGGCGGTTTTGACGGCGAGCGCATACGGGGTTACCGACGAGCTGCATCAGATCTTCGTTCCGGGGCGCACGTGCGATCCCGCGGACTGGTTGGTCGACACGGTGGGTGCAGCGGTGGGAGCCTTCGTCTGGATGGGCTTTGCCGGGATGCGCAAACGCGGTGCGAGTTAGTCGCCTTCGTGTACCGTGAGCAGCTCGACGATGCTGACGCCGAGTGCGTCGGCGATCTTTCTCAGGTAGGACAGCTTCAGGTTCGATACGCCGCTTTCGACTTTGTAGACGGTGGGTCTGGCGATGCCCGCAACGCGTGCGAACGTCGAAATGTCCATTCCCGCCTTGATGCGCAGCCTCTCGACGTTCGCGCCGAGAATCACAGCCTCCTCGAGCGCGAACGGCACGTGCTCGGGGTAAACGATCTGCATGCTATGTTGGCTTGCGTTCGGCATGAAAAAAGCGTAAGCCCCTGTTTACAGGATGCTGTAAGCAGTCGCTTACAAAAATGCTGACAAGATCTGAAGCTCTCGCGCCCCACTTCGCCAATTGGCGCTATGTAGTGGGGTGACAATTAGGGAAGCAAAAACCCCGTCAGCGCGGCGGGGTGATCGCGTTTCCGCGTTTTCACCCCCGCCTGTTCAACCGACGGGGTTTCGTCGCAATATGTCGCTTGCCAAATCGAAGTCCGACTGCCCGTTGCCCGGATGGGGCGGGGCGTCAGTTCCTCGAAGGGGAGCGCTTGAACCGCGCGCTTGGCTACAGGGCGGTTTTGTAGCCGTCGGGGTTGCCCGACTGCCAGCGCCAGCTGTCGGCGCACATGCGATCGAGATCGTACTGGGCGACCCAGCCGAGTTCGGTTTTCGCCTTGTCGCACGCAGCGTAGTTCTCGGCGATATCGCCCGCGCGCCGCGGCTTGATCTCGTAGGGGATCTCGTGGCCGCACGCCTTCTCGAATGCGCGGATGACGTCGAGGACGCTCGATCCCGTGCCCGTTCCGAGGTTGAATATCCCCACGCCGTGACGGCTTCCGTCAGCGGAGGGGCGCCTGCGATGGAGCCGAGGCCGATGGCCTCCCCCGTGCCGTTTGCCGCCCATCCAGTCAAGCGCCGCAACATGACCGCGCGCCAGGTCGACGACGTGGATGTAATCGCGCACGCCCGTGCCGTCGGGTGTGGGGTAGTCGTCGCCGAACACGCCGACGCATTTCAGCTTTCCGACCGCGACTTGCGCGACGTAGGAAGCAGGTTGTTGGGGATGCCCTCGGGGTCCTCGCCGATCATGCCGCTCTCGTGCGCGCCGATGGGGTTGAAGTAGCGCAGCAAGACGACGTTCCACTCGTTGTCGCCGATGTAGAGGTCGGTGAGGATCTGCTCGAGCATGGTCTTGGTTTGGCCGTACGGGTTCGTCGGGGTGTGCTTGGGGCATTCCTCGGTGATGGGGATGAACTGGCTCGCCGTACACCGTCGCGCTGGACGAGAACACAATCTTCTTGCAGCCGTGATCGCGCGCGACGTCCGCGAGCACCAGGGTGCCCGTGATGTTGTTCCAGTAATACTCGAGCGGCTTCGCCACCGATTCGCCGACGGCTTTGAAGCCCGCGAAGTGGATGATGACGTCGACGTCGTGGGCGGAGAAGATACTCTCGAGCGCATCGCGGTCCAAGATGGAGGCTCGGTAGAAGACGAGGTGGTCGTCGTCGGCGCCGAGTCCTGCGATGGCGCGCACGCGTTCGACGGCGACTTCGCTCCTGAATTGCTGAGGTCGTCGACGATGACGACGTGATATCCGCGATCGAGGAGTTCCACGACGGTGTGGCTGCCGATGAATCCCGCGCCGCCGGTGACGAGAACGGTCGTTTCCTCAGGCGATTTGGCGAGACTTTTATTAGCCATGACGGCTCCAATCTTCACGAGGTGGTTTGTTCGTTCGAGACGCGAGAAGCGTCGTCGCGCGTTAATGGTACCGCATCGGGCGTCTGCGTTCGACGCTTTCACGTGAAACGCAACGGAGCACGCGCGGCGATCGCACCGTGACCGAGCGTCGGTTCAGCGTGCCCTATCGAAAAAACCATCGCAATAATAAATATTCTTGACATGGAATAATACTTAACCTAATATAAAACCGTCCCTAAGAGATGTAAGAAGAAAAAGACCTTCATTCTCCTCGTTTCTCTCGTAAGGGGAAAAGCCGCTTCCCCAGCGGCTTTTCCTGTGCTTTGACTCGCGTTCGACTGCAGCCGTGCGCCTTGGCGCGCCTGGTCGTGCGCCTCCGCGGTTGCGATCCTTTCTCGATGAGATGCGCGTGCTACTCCGCGGGCACGACGACGCGGCGCCCGCGATGCTCGATGATCTCGGCCTTGAGCCCGTAGACGTTCTCGATGTTTCCCGGGGTTATCGCCTCGACGCCGCCGTTCGCCGCGACCAGCCCGTCTTTGACCATGAGGAACCGGTCGCAGTATCGAAGGGACAGGTTGAGGTCGTGCATGACGGCCGCGGCGACGTCCGCATCGTTCGGGGCGGATTTGACGTAAGGCTTTCGTCCGAGCAGAAGCGTGTCGAAAACGATGAGTCTCGGCACGGTCTGCGGTGGCCGTCGGGGCGCCATTGTGCGTATGTGGTTACGAAAAATTAATTCGTAACACCTAAGTTTTCAGGAAAGGGAGGAACCTTTAGTCGTTCAGGCGGATGGATCCGGGAGGAGGATCGGATCGAGGGGCGGTGGGAACCCAGCTCTTTTCGAGAATTGTTTTCGTGAAACAGAAAGAACGCCCGAGGAGGGGGGGTCCCTAGGGCGTTCCTTCTGTTTGGAAAAAACTCTACGGCGTGCGCTCCTGTCGTCATGCGAGCATCTCGCGCGCGGCGGCGACGAGCTTGGCCAGCAGCTCCTGAGTCGAAGCCTCATCGTCGCGGGTCGCGAACAGATACGCCTTGATCTTGGGCTCGGTTCCGCTCGGGCGCACGATCACCTTGCTGCCCCCTTCGAGCTGCATCTCGAACACGTTGGCGGCGGGAAGCGTCTGCGGCGCGTCGGGATCGTCGGCGGCTCCCGTCGAGCCGACGTAGGGCATGCGGACGCCGGCGTTGTAATCCACGCACCGCGCAACGGGAAGGCCCGCGAACTCGCTCGGCGCGTGGGAGGCAAGCCCCTCCATGATGGAGCGCATCTTCTCGGCGCCCGCAGCTCCCGGGTACTCAAGGCTGATGGTCGCGTTTTTGTGGAAGCCGAATTTGGCGTAGAGCCCCTCGAGAGCCTCGATGAGGTCCATGCCGCGCGATTTGCAATCGCGGGCCATCTGGCAGATGAGCATGCTCGCGTTCACCGCGTCCTTGTCGCGCACGTGGGTGCCGGACAGGTAGCCGTAGCTCTCCTCGAAGCCGAAGATGAAGCGCTCAGGGGGTCCCTGCGGCTTCGAGCAAGCCGATCTGCTCGCCGATGTACTTGAAGCCCGTCAGGGTGCGGCGCAGTTGGAAAGCCGTACTCGCGGGCCAGCGCGTCGACCATGGCGGTGGAGACGATGGTGGTCACCGCCACCGCGCCGTCGAGGTCCTCGCCGCGGTCCGCGCGGATGCGGCAGATGTAATCAGAAGGAGGACGCCCATCTCGTTTCCCGAGATGAGGTGGTAAAGCCGTCGTGCTCTGCGGCGATGCCCACGCGATCGGCGTCGGGGTCGGTGGCCAGCAGCAAATCAGGGTGAACCTGCTCGCACAGGGCGAGCCCCCGCTCGAGCGCTTCGCGAATCTCGGGGTTGGGGTAGGGGCAGGTGGGGAAGTTGCCGTCAGGGGTTCGCCTGCTCCTCGACCAAGGTGACGTTGCCGATGCCGATGCGCTCGAGGATGCGCTCGCAGCATTCGAGGCCCGTGCCGTTGAGCGGGGTGTAGACCACGCTCAGATCGACGTCGGTGTGAGCATCGGCGGCCTCGAGGGACTGGTCGAACACCGCGTCGATGAAGCGGTCGAGCGTGTCTTCGCCGATGTAGTCCGCCAGGCCGGCTTCGAGGGCCCGTTCTAAGGGCATGCGCTCGACGGCGAAGATGTCGACGTTGTCGATGGCGTTTGTATGTCGCGCGCAGCCTGCGTGGTGATCTGGCACCCGTCCGGGCCATAGGCTTTGTAGCCGTTGTATGGCGCGGGGTTGTGGCTGGCCGTCATGCAAATGCCCATGGAGCACTCCAGGTCGCGCACGGCGAAGCTCAGCGCGGGCGTGGGTTCGATGCGAGGGTATATGAGCGCGCGGATCCCGTTGGCGGCCAGCACGCCCGCCGCGGTCTCGACGAACTCCTCGCCCATGATGCGGCTGTCGCGTGCGATGGCGACGCTCGGTTCGGCGAAGTTTGCGTTGATGTAGTCGGCAAGGCCTTGCGTGGCCTTCGCGACGGTGTAGACGTTCATGCGGTTGGGGCCTGCGCCGATGATGCCGCGCAACCCCGCCGTGCCGAAGGTGAGGTCTTGGTAGAAGGCATCGCGCATGGCGGTTTCATCCCCCGTCTTCAACTGCTCGAGTTCGGCGAGCAGCGCAGGATCGTCGACGTTGGCAATCCATAGATCAAGCAGCTCGGTGAAGTCCTCCATGTCGGTTCCTTCCTGTTGAGAACAGTTCGTTTCAGGCGGTGCTATTGTACCCGTGACATTCGTCGGGGATGTGAAGATATCGACGCGCCGCGCATCGCTTCGAAGCTAATCGAGGCGCGGAAGCTTCTTGAAGACGGCCCAAGCGCGCTGCTTCTCCTCGGGGGTGCGCATCATGGCCTCGAGATCGGAGAAAGCTGCGACCGATCTGCCGAGGATCCTGGAGTCGGCGTCGAGCGGAACGGGACGGTGGTACGCCTGCGAGACGATGCTCGCGGCTTCTTCGTCGCAGATGACGAGAGCGAGCGGGTCGATGGCCTCGACCACGTTGTGGACGTCGGACGCGCCGAGCTTGCCGCCGTCGACTTCGACGGCGATGTGGGCGCAGGCCGCGTCGCCGTATCCGAGCGCCGACATCGACTTCTCGATCGCGCCGCGCGCGTCTTCGCCGATTTCGCGCGAGCAGACGGATGCGACGAGCGTGCCCCCGTCGTGCGCACGAAGCCGCCGTACACGGCCAAGGCGCTCTGGGCGTTGACCTCGTACATGTTACAATTCGCGGAAGAAATCACACTAACTCCTTGCGATGGGGGTCGCTTCGTATTACAACGTCAATCATATCAATTGTGCCGCATGGCTGCGGCGGACAAGGAGGTTGCCATGTGCACCAACGGCGTTAACACCGGCCAGCTCGAGCTGATGATCGAGCAGATCGACGACTGGATAGGCTCCGCCAGATTGTGCAGACGATGGCCGAGACGGCGCACGAGGCGGGCGTGTCCATAATCACGGGCGACACCAAGGTGGTCGAACGCGGCGGGGCCGACGGCGTCTACATCAATACCGCCGGCGTGGGCGAGGTGCCCGCAGGCGTGGCGCTCAGTGGCGCAAACTGCCAGCCCGGCGACGTCATCCTGGTCTCGGGTACACTGGGCGACCACGGCATCGCTATCATGAGCCAACGCGAGGGTCTGGCGTTTTCGAGCACGATCGAAAGCGACGCCGCGCCGCTCAACCACCTGATTGCCGATGTGCTTTCCGCAGCACCCGACACACGCTGCTTCCGCGACCCCACGCGCGGTGGCCTGGCCTCGACGCTCAACGAGTTTGCGCAGGCCAGCGGCGTTGCCATGGAGATTCTATTCCAAATCGGAATTTCTTCTATTGCTTGAAGGCATTTTATTCATTCAAGGATGAACCCATAAACTGATTATCGGATTGGTTGGTCGATCGGATGATGGGAGGATGAAATGCCTAAGATGGAAGTGGTATCTCATGTATACGATGAGGCTGCGGGGGTCGACAAGTATGTTTTTAATCCTGGGAACATGGAAGCTTTGATCAAAATTGTCGATAACGGGGAGAGCCCCAAGTGCTTCTTGGCGTGCAGGCCATGGCCGTTCAACAAGATGTCGTAGGCGAACCGACGTGGACGGTGTGTCCTAACCCCGCCATTAGGGAAATTGCGCTTGCAGATTATGCAGCCCGCATCTAAGCGCGGCGAAGTAGAGTTTAGATAGAACCCGTCGTCTAGACGGGTTCTTTTTCGGAAGATGGCTTTCTTCTTTAGCAATCGCTCATTCCTTACGGGAATTTGATTCATGCGATCGTCTCTTGCGATAGTTGACTGGGCCCTTTGGGCCCTGGTGCGACAAGGGAAGAGGAACGGAGGGAAACATGGGCGTTGAATCGAAATGCTATGACCGAAGGGGATTTCTCAAAGGCGCAGCGGTGTTTGGTACCGTGGCCGCTACAGGTGCGTTGGTGGCGTGTAGCGGATCTCAAACGACAGGATCTACTTCATCTGGCTCGGAAGGTGGGCGTGGCAAGTCAAAATCGGAATACGCACAAGGCTCTACGATGAATTTTGATTCAGATGTGCTTGTCGATCCGTCGGCTGAATGGGAATTCGTGGCAAAGGTCGAAGATTCGGGGATTCTCGAAGGCATGAATTGGCACGATGGAACACTTTGGTTTATTGATGTTGCATCTTCTCGTATATTTCGCATGAATGGGTCTGAAGTGGAAGTTGTTTACGAAGACCCTGACCATAAGGCAATGCCAAACGGCGCGAAATTCATAGATGATGATACGATTTTGCTATGTGATCGAGCATTGGGTTTATGTACGTATAGTTTGAGCACGGGAAAATATGAGGTCAAAGCAAATTCGTTCCAGGGAGATAAGTTCCTCAGGCTAAACGATCTCGTCCTTGACGGACAAGGTGGTGCATATTTTACGGATCCGGGACAGTCGGATTATTTCAATCCCGTAGGAAGCGTCTACTATGTGAACTACGCATCTGGTGATTTCTCCTCTATTGAGAAAATAATCGGAACCGCAGCATATCCAAATGGCATTACCATCTCGCCTGACGGAATGTTCTTATACGTGGCGGAGTTTAATACGAACTCGATTATCTTGGTTCCCTCAAAATTGTACACAGAAGCGAAGGACACCCCGTATGTGTTTGCTCGTCTTGTTGGCGGACATGGTCCAGATGGGGTTTTGACTGACGCAGAAGGTCGTGTATATGCCGCGCACTTAAACGCAAAAAGAGGTTGCGGTTGTTGATGCTGCTGGATGGCCGATGCCCTCGATTAGGCTCCCCGAATCGGCAACTCCTCTCGTGAGCAATCTTCTTATTGCTGAGGGGTATTTGTACGTCTGCGAATTCGGTGGCAAGACAATATGGCGTATTCCGATTAAGGCTGAGCCGAATCCTCTTGCTTAGAGAGTTGCGAATTCGCCGCGCTTGATGGCATGGGGCGCCGATTGTATCAGGCGCCCAGCTAGCAGGATAGGAAGTAGCTAAGAGATTCAAAGGTCACTCATATCTTTCAGTTTGTAGGCATCTACACCCTGAGACTTGTCGATCGATGTGTAGTAATCATTCGACCCCTTTGGCTTTCCCATCCTTCCCCGTTTAGTATTCCCAGCGTAGGGGGTGTGGCAAGTTTGACAGGCATCTTCACCTGGTATAACGTCGGCTCCGCATGTTGCGCATGTCAGCTCAAGTCGAATGGAGTATATTCCGCATTTGTTGCAATGGGTGCAAGGATAGCACGGCATGTTACGACTCCTTGTCTAAGAAGGACGGATTGAGCACTATTTCGAGAGCTTCGTCGATGAGGGGTTTGCATTGCTCATCGAGTACATGACGGCGAGGGGCATGAAGGCGCGATCGTCTTTGATAGGGACGGCGACGCATTTTTCCGAGAGGAATGAGCTGTATTGCTGAATGTAATCATCGGTAAGCACAAGAACTTCTTGCTTTAGTTGAAGCGTGATCCCGAGAAGATCTGTTATTCGGGGAAGTAGACGTGAAAGCACTTGGGAAGAAAACCTGCTTGTAGGCACATCCCCTCGATGAACCTCCATGACCCGCTCACGAAGTTACCTTCGAGCTTAATGAAGGTTTCTAGACGTAAATCCTCGAGGGATATGAATTCTCGATTTGAGAGCCTGTGAGCCTTACTCACAACTATCGAGAGAGGAACTTTGGCCATGAGCCTCACATCGGTGTCGATTCCGGTCTCGTCTGTTTCGTCGAGATAAGAGAGCAGTAGATCACGCGCAGATGATGTCGACATGTCGATTGTTGAACATGGGTTTGATTCTATGTCTCGTATTTCGATGATATCCACTTCGTATCGTTGAGAGAAAATGTCTGCGAGGAGGGGAGATTCGTTCAAGAACGGTTTTAAGGCCTATATTGCCACCTATTGTCAGGTGGGGAGTAAACGCGCTCATCCCCTGCTTGGCTGCCTTCGTCATCTGTTTGCGGGATTCGAGTATCGAGTATGCATGAGGGAGCATGAGTTTGCCCGCTTTGGTGAGAGAAATGGTGGATCCATTGCGCGTGAAAAGAGGGACTCTCAATTCCCTCTCAAGAGAGTTAATGTGTTTGCTCAGAGTGGGCTGGGATAAATTGAGCTTATTTGCGGTTTCAGGTGAAACTTAAGTTTTGGGCAAGAGAAGTGAACTCCTCTAGATACTCGATTCTCACCGTACTGCCCCCCGACGATATGCAGTGATTGCCGAACACCATTAGTATAAAGATCGCGAGGCGAATTGGGCATATGCCAAATTGAATAGCCCAACGAAATGAAGAAGCGAAGCAAACCTCAAACCGCATAGCAAGTGTCCCCATCGGTATTTAACAGATGCCTGGTCCGCTACTAATCTTCCAATAGGAGTTCTTCTGTCTGGTATTGCAGACTAGAAGGGCTGAGGCGGATGAATAGAGAGGGGCTTGTGATGTCTGAAAAGGCAAAGAAGGGCATCGGCATGGCGATGGTTCCCATTCTTGCGGTTTTCGCTCTAGGAGCATCGCAGGAGGCGTCAATGCGGGTTTGAATACCATGGCGATGGCGTTTCCCGAAGCGGGGGCGAACATCGGCTATGTTGTGTCCATGGTCGCACTGGGCATGATTCCCGCAGGCATTCTTTCGGGGATGATCACGGGAAAATATGTTAAGTATCGCACTACTATCATCATCGCTATCGTGTGCTATTTAATTTCGGGCTGCTTTCCTTCTTCTTATCGGAAGGCTCGTCCTTTACTGTGCTGCTTGTGTCGAGATTCATATTTGGTGTAGCGGTTGGCTGGTCCTATCCGTTAGCGAATGCTCTCACGTTTAAACTTATCGAGAACGCCGAGCAGCGTGCTACATGGTTGGGGGTTGGCTTCGCGTTCTTCAATATTGGTACCATTTTCATGGAGTTTGCGGGTGGCTATCTCGCTCTGATTAGCTGGCAAGCGTGTTTTCTGGTCTATCTCATCGGAATAATTCCTCTGGCTCTAGTCGTCGTTATGCTCAAGGCGCCCGAGTCGGATGTTGAGCAAGAAGAGAAACTGGCTGCCGAGGCTGGGGTTGAAGCTGACACGAAGGTTCCGGTTGTCGTGTATCTATACTGCATTTTGCTTACATTGGGCGTTACGTTTGCGATGCCGACAATCCTTTATGCATCGATGATTGCCTCGATTAGTTTTGGCCTTGACGCTGCTGCGGCAGGCTTGATTCTTTCCATTATGACCATCGTAGGCATGCTCTGTGGCTTTTTACGATGGGTCCCGTGTTTAAAGCTATTGGAAAATGGATAGTGCCTGTCGGCGGCATTTGGCTCGGCTTGTTTTTCTGCGGTTGTGCGTATTTCGCATCTACGGGGCGATGATTCCCTGGCTGGTTTGCTTCTACGTGGGGCACTGGGGTTTTGTGGCGATCATCAATGGAACAGGCAACTGGTTGACCAATCTCGTGCCCGTGGGTGCGGCTACTAAGACGATGGGCATTTACACGGCATTTCATCAAATGGGATGTTTTTCGCAACTCCGCATCAACGTTCTTGGTGAGTGCGCTGGGACTAGCTGCGGGTGCGGGTGCAAGCATGATGGTTGACTACGTTGGGTTAATGATGCCTGCTTCAATAATCGTGGTTGTCGTGGGTGTCGTCATGGCTATATTGACCGCCTTTACGAAACAACGTGAATCTCGCGCATAACTCGAACAATTATTGAACAATTTTTTCATTTGCTGGCTTCGTCTGACGAGACGATGGCGACATTGCGCGCAAATTAAAAGACTGCAAGTTCAGGTAGGAGAAAACATGAAGTTAGATTACTACGAAAACACAAGGGGGAGTGGCAGTGGCAAGACGGGGACTACACCGTGACCCGCACGACCGCCTGGTCAGGGCCTGGCTGCCACGACGGCTGTGGAGTTCTCTATTACACAAAAGACGGTAAGTTGGAGAAGGTCGAGGGCGATCCCGACAATCCATTCAACCAGGGAACTCTTTGCATGCGCTGCCTTGAGATGGCCGAGTACGTCAACGACTCGTCGCGTCTCGGGCATCCCATGAAACGCGTCGGCGAGCGCGGCGAGAACAAGTGGGAGCAGATTTCTTGGGAGGAGGCGCTCGACATCATCGAGGCGAAGGTTCGCGCCATCTGGACCGATTACGGGCCAGAGTCCATTGTCTGTCATATTGGGACGGGTCGCAACAATTGCGACCAGATCCCCTACATGGCGCATGCGGCGTTTGGCACCCCGAACTTCTCGATGGGCTACCTCGCGGGCGACTCCTGCTTCTGCCCGCGGTCTGCCTCGATGGCTTCAATGAACGGTGATTTCATGATCGCCGACATGTCTCAGCAATTCGAGCATCGCTATGAGTCCGACGAGACGGAATGGGTATGTCCCGAGGTGATCGTGAACTGGGGCTGCAACGCGGTGGTTTCCAACTCGGATAACTTTTTACGGGCATTGGATCGTCGATTGCATGCAGCGCGGTGCAAAGATGATCACCGTAGACCCTTCGCTGACTTGGCTTGCCTCCCGCTCGGAGATCTGGCTTCGCGTGCGCCCGGTACCGACGCGGCGCTGGCGCTTGCAATGATCAACGTCATGATCGAGGAGGATCTTTACGATCACGACTTCGTCGACAAATGGTGCTACGGCTTCGAAGAGCTTGCCGAGGCTGCGACGGAGTGGACTCCCGAAAAGGCAGCGGAGGTTTGCTGGGTCGACGCCGACAAGATCGTCGCCGCTGCGCGCATGTACGCCAAGGCGAAGCCGGCTGCTATACAGTGGGGTCTGAAGATAGACCAGACAACGAATGCCACCTCCACGGCGAATGCGGTGAACTCGCTGTGGGCTCTTACGGGAAACGTTGACAATCCGGGCGGTAATATCGTCATTCGCAACGCCTTCGATCAGAACCTGTCTTACGGTACGGGCTACCAGCTTCTTACCCCCGAGATGCAGGGCAAGAAGCTCGGCGCGGAGTTCCCCTGCTGAGCCGTGCGGGGGTACAGCTCCTCGGCTCATGCGGATTCCGTTTTGGCGGCGATCGAAACTGGCGAACCGTATCCTATCCGAATGGTGTGGATGACCTCGACGAACCCCATCGCGAACATGGGCGCCGACGCCCCGCGTCTTTACCGCGCGCTCAAAAGCGTCGATTTCATCGTCGTTAACGATCTTTTCATGACGCCCACGGCGGTTGCTTTCGCGGATCTCGTTCTGCCCGCGGCCATGTCGCCCGAACGCAATTCCCAGCGTTGCTGGTGGGTTCCCAACCGCACGATGGTGAAGGTCACCCAGCATGAGGAGTGCGTTTCCGACGACGATCTCGTCACGATGGTGGGAAAGCGCCTCAAGCCCGAGAACTTCCCCTGGGATGACAACATCGGCTGGATCGATAACATCTTCCAGAAGGAGTCCAATGCAAGCCTTCCCTACAAGACGTTCGAAGAGGCCAAGAAGGTCGTGTGGTCGTATCCTGATTTTCAATACTTCAAGCATGAGAAGGGCCTGCTGCGCATGGACGGCCAGCCTGGGTTCAACACTCCCACGGGTCGCATCGAGTTGTGGAACAGCAACTTCGCCCTTTGGGGCTACGATCCCGTTCCTCATTTCAAAGAGCCGAGCTGCTCTCCTGTGAGCAGCCCCGAGCTTGCCGAGAAGTATCCGCTGGTTCTCACGACGGGTGCCCGTTCATTCGAGTTCTTCCATTCGGAGCATCGTCAGCCCGGCACGACCTCGCGTGAGCTGCATCCCGATCCGCTGTTCGAGATGAACCCCGCCGCGGCATCGGCGCGCGGCGTCAAGGAAGGGGATTGGTGCTGGATCGAGAACCAGCGCGGTCGCTGCCGTCAGCGCTTGCGCATCAACCCGTCGCTTGACGAGCGCGTCGTCCGCGCGGAGCACGGCTGGTGGTTCCCCGAGCGCGAGGCCGCAGAACCCTCTCTACGGCGTGTTCGACTCAACATCAACAACCTCGTCCCGCAGTGTGAAAACGACGACACCGGATTCGGCGCGCCGTACGCCAACCAGCTCTGCGAGGTTTACAAGTGCACTCCAGAGAACAGCTGGGAGCTTCCCACCGATCGAGTGACCACGGTCGACGGCTATTCGTACGAGGGGCCGAGCTGGCGGGCAACGGGTATGAGGGGTATCCGAAAGAGTAGCCGGTCTCATTGAAGCGAAAGGAGGAATCATGCGTCTTGATTATTACGAGAACCACAAAGGACAGCACCAATGGAAGGACGGTGACTACGACGTAACCCGCACGACCGTGTGGTCGGGCCCTGGATGCCATGACGGTTGCGCTGTTTTGTACTACACCAAAAACGACAAGCTGGAGAAGGTCGAAGGTGATCCCGATTGTGCTTTCAATCAGGGTACGCTTTGCATGCGTTGCCTCGAGATGCCCGAGATCGTCAACAACGAGCGTCGCCCGAAAGGCCCCATGAAGCGCGCCGGCGAGCGCGGCGAGAACAAGTGGGAGGACATCTCCTGGGATGAGGCCTACGACATCATCGAGGCGAAGGTCCGGGAGATCTGGGCAGACTATGGCCCGAGTCTATCGCGTGCATGATCGGCACGGGGCGAAATAACTGCTGGCAAATTCCCCTATCTTTGCTACGCGGCGTTCGACTCCCCAATTTTTGCCTCGGCTTCCTCTCTGGAGAATCGTGCTTCCAGCCTCGCTCCGCCGCGATGGCGTCGATGAACGGCGACTTCCTCATCGCGGATATGTCGCAGCAGTTCGACAGCCGCTACGACGAGGAGAACACCGAATGGCGTCTCCCGAAGTACATCGTCAACTGGGGCTGCAACCCGTGGAGTCGAACTCGGATAACTTCTATGGACATTGGATCGTCGACTGTCTCCAGCGCGGATCCAAGATGATCACCATCGACCCGTCCCTGACCTGGCTGGCTGCGCGCTCCGAGTACTGGCTGCGCCTTCGACCTGGCACCGACGGCGCCCTCGCGCTCGCTTGGCTGAACGTGATCATCGAAGAAGACCTGATCGACCACGACTTCGTGGACAAGTGGACATACGGATTCGACGACCTCGCCGAGCGTGTGTCAAGGACTGGACGCCTGAGCGCGTATCCGAGATCTGCTGGGTCGACGCCGATCTGATCAGGGAAGCCGCGAAGGCGTACGCCTCGAACCGCCCGTCCGCCATTCAGTGGGGTCTTCCCATCGATCAGGCGGTGTGGGCATTCCCACCGCTCAGGCGATCAACGCGATATGGGCGATCACGGAAACACCGACGTCCCCGGCGGCAACATCATCATTCAGAACGCGTACGGGCAAAACGTTTCGTACAACTACGGATACGACTTCTTGCCGCCCGAGATGCAGGCGAAGCGCATCGGCGCCGAGTATCCGCTTATGGCGAAGGCGGGATTTTCCTCGACCGCGCATTCCGATTCGATTCTCGAGGCGATTGAGACAGGCGAGCCTTATCCGATTAGGGATGCTCTGGCTGACGTCGACTAACCCGATTGCCAACATGGGTGCCGACGGCCCGCGAATCTACCGAGCTGTTAAGACGCTCGACTTCGTGGTCGTCAACGATCTTTCCTCACGCCGACAGCGGTGGCCTTCGCCGACATCTTCCTTCCCGCGGCCATGAGCTGCGAGCGTGACGCCCAGCGCGTTTGGTGGGTGCCGCTGCGCGGAATGAAGAAGGTGACGCAGTACGCGAACGTGAAGTCGGATGACACCATCGTCACCGAGCTGGGCAAGAGGCTGCATCCCGAGCGCTTCCCGTGGGACGACGACGCGGGGTGGTCGGATAACATCTTGAAGACCGAGACGCCAGGCTACGACGACGGCGATTTCAAGAAGCTCTGTGAAGAGGCGTACTCGTATCCCGACTTCCAGTACCGCAAGTACGAGAAGGGCCTCGCGCGCTACGACGGCAAGCCCGGCTTCAACACCCCACGGGGCGCATCGAGCTTTTCGATTCCGTCTTCCAGCTTTGGGGTTATGATCCCTCCCCGATTGGGACGAGCCTCATTCGAGCCCGTACTCGAGGCCCGATCTTTGGGAGGAGTATCCCTTCGTGCTGACGACGGGTGCCCGCCACGTGCAGTTCTTCCATTCCGAGCACAGGCAGCCCGAGGTGATGAGCCGCGAGTTGTACCCCGATCCTCATTTCGAGATGAGCGTGGCATCTGCCGAGAAGCTCGGACTCAAAAGATGAGGACTGGTGCTGGATAGAAAACCAGCACGGCCGTTGCTGCCAGCGACTTCGAATTAACTCTTCGCTTGACGATCGGGTGGTTCGCGCCGATCACGGCTGGTGGTATCCCGAGCTCGAGCCTGCCGAGCCCACCTTGTACGGTGTGTTCGACTCCAACATCAACAATTTGGTTCCGCAATGCGACAACGGCGTCACGGGTTACGGTGCGCCTTACAAAAACCAGCTCTGCAAGGTGTATAAGTGCACTCCAGAGAACAGCGAGGAGATTCCCTCGATCCGCGTCTCCCAGGGAGATGGTTTCTCGAAACCAGAGGCAACGGTAGAAGTTGACAGAGATTACACCCATCGATAGTGAACGAGGAGAGAACAATGAGCGTTGAATACGGTCTTTTGATTGACTACGAGTTCTGCACTGGCTGCCATTCTTGCGAGGTTGCCTGTCGTAAGGAGCACGATTTCGGAACTGGGCAATTTGGAATAAAGATCCTTCAGGACGGGCCTCGCGAGTTGCTTGGTGGCAGATGGGAGTATAACTATCTCCCATGCCGACAAGTTTATGCGATCTGTGCGCCGATCGTACAGCGGAAGGAAAACCTCCGACGTGTGTTCATCACTGCCCTGCGCATTGCATGTATTTCGATACTGTTGAGAGCCTTGCCAAGATTGTTTCTGAAAAGAAAAATCGTGCGCTATTCACCCCCTTCGAATCGTAATGATGCTCGAACTTTGATCTAACACGCCGGCGTTGCGCATTGCTTCCAGCAATCGCGACGCGGTTTTTCCAATGCGATTAAAGTATGCATTGGGGGAGGTGGGGGGATATCATGTCTGAGTCTCATGACAAGGGTGGACGAAGCGCCATAGGTGTGGGGTTGGTATTGTTTGCTGTTGCGGCCTCGATAACCATGACTCAATATAAAATTCCAACAATCATGACTGATATCATCGCGATGTTCGACAGCGATGCTGCAACGATATCGTGGCTCATGTCCGTGTTCACCTTCGTGGGGATCGTCATCGCCATCCCTACGGGTGTTCTCCTGAGACGTATTGGCCCGAGAAACGTCATCCTCTTAGCGGTTGTCGTGAATGTGCTAGCTGCCGTTGTCGGTGCACTCGTGGATTCTATCGGAGCGCTACTTGTGACTCGCGCTCTGGAGGGCGTGTCCTTGGTTTTTGTGGTCGCATCTTCTCCAATGGTTATTCAACGTTGTGTCGATCCTGGCAAGATAGGACTTTCTACGGGTATTTACATGTTGGGCGGAATGTTGGGTGCAACGTTTGCTGGGGTTATGACGCCCACTTTGTATTATGGGTTTGGCTATGCGGGTTTGTGGAATGGGTATGCCCTGCTGGTTGCGTTATGCGGATTTGGTTTTGCCGTCTACATAAAGTCTCATCATGTCGAAGTGAGGCAGGGCGAGCGTGCTTCTGACGTTATTCGAACAAGTCATCGAGGCGACTACGGGGTTTTCTTGAAGTCAAATACGCTGAAATTTCTTATTCCATTCGCGATATTTCAGATGGCATTGCTGACGATTCTTCGTATTCCCCTACTGCATTGCAGCAGAGAGGTTGAGCCCAGCGATTTCTGGCTTTGTGAGTACGCTGCCTATGTTATTAGCGGTTGTGTCCTCTGTCGCATTTGGGGTAATCTCGGATCGAACTGGACGTTGCAAGTTCTTATGTGTGATCGGGCTTGCTACACTGGGTCCATGCTGTTTCCTCATGCTCAATAGTTCCGTTTGGCCATGTGGTTCTCCTTGATCGCGATGGGCTTGTTCTCTATGGGCGCTCCTACGGTTTTTGTCGCCGCTTATCCAAAGATACTGGGTAAACCCGAAATGATGTCTGTAGGAATGGGCGTTTTACTTTTGGTCCAAAGTTGCGGTCAATTTCTTGGTACGGCCATACCTTCGGTTCTGCTGGGCCCATCGCTAGATCAATGGCTTTTTGCGGTGCGGTTATTATGGCTTTGTGTGTGGCTGGCTCAGGAAGCATTGCATTGTGCCGGTTTAAATGAGTTGCTAGGAATCACATAGGGCAATATCGGATTACATGTAGAATGCTCCGCGCTTCGGGTGTTGCAGATAGCGCGTCTGATGCGCGATATGCCTGCAATGCAAAAGGTTGCTCGTCGACGCTGATCGTCTGCGACGATGCCGTCCAGGAGCTGCCGCACTTGGATGCGCGACGGCTCCTGGTTTTTGCTTTGCCTGAATATGCGACTGTCGCCGCAGGCTTGTCTACGCCGTCACCTCGGTGATGACGTAGAGCCGGGGCTCGTCGGGGGCGTCTTCCGTGACGGAGCCGTCTCGCTTCCCGCCATCCACCGTTCGCGTTCGATGGGGTAGGAGGTCAGAAGCTCGTCGTAGTTTGCGACGGGCGAGATCTCGTAGGTCTTCGTCTGCGTCGTTTCGTCGGTGTACGTGGCGGTGACGTGCAGCTTGCATCCGCTTATCCTTGCGGCGGCGTGCGACTCGATTTGCCGGTCAAGCTCGGCGCTCGTCTCGATCAGCCGCTCGTCCGCCTCGTCAAGCGCCTGCTGCAGCGTGGCGTCGTCGACTTTCTCGCTCGCTGCGGCGTCTTCGTTCCTCATCTTGCCAGCAGCGCTTCAGATTGCGCGACGTCGGCGGCGCGCGCCGCCTCGTAGGCGTCGTCGAAATCGTCGTCCATCGGAAGGCTTACGATGATGCCGGGGATGTAGCGATTTCCCTCGCCGACTCCGTAGTCGTTTTGGCTGCTCGCATCGATGGTGAGCGTTTTGTCCACGATGCTGTACTTGTTGAGCACGGTAGGCGTTGCGTTTTCCGTGTCGATGATGCCGAAATACGCGTCGTCGCCTTCGATCTCGTACGTGTAGGACGCGACGTCGTTTCCGACGCAGGTGAGATCGAAGAAGAACCAGTAGCCGAGCGTGTCTTCGAGCACCGTTCCGGTTTCAAGGTCCTCCCAATGTCCGAAGTACCCGCCGACGCTGTACGAGAGCGCGTTCTCCGTCAAAACGGTCGTATGGTAGGGCTCTTTGTCCAGATCGCCCTGGGCGTACGCTTCGAGGGCGAACGCTTTCTGCCCGCCGAGCAGCGTCGCGCCGTCGTCCGCGCCCGATCCGCCGAGCGAGGCGAGCCCCACGACGCCGACGCTCGCCGCCAAGGCGCACGCCGCGATGCCCGCGACGATCGCCGTCCTCGGCTTTCGCGATCGCGCGTTTGCCTTGCGCGGCGTCACCTTCGCGGCGCGAGCCTCCTGCCCGCGCGATCTTTCGGCGACGCGCGTCGCCGTCTCGCCTTCGCGGCGCGCGTTCTCCGTCATGTTGTCGAGGATGCGTGCGCGCGCTTCATCTTCCAGTCGGATGTGCCCCAGGCGCTCGACGAATTCGCGCGTGCTGCGGTTGTTCATGACGTTCCTCCTTTTTAAGAATGAGCCTCAGCGTTTTTCTCGCTCGATGGAGCCATGAGCGAACGGTTGACGGGTTGCAGTTCATGAGGCGCGCGACGTCTCCCGTCGAGTACCCTTCCACGTAGTAAAGGTAGAAGGCGCACCTCATGTCGTCGGGAAGATTATCGACGGCCTCCCAAAGCGGATGCTCCCGCGCGAGGTCGTAGGCGGCGTCCGCGTCGGCCCCGTAGCGCAGTTTGCGCTCGGCAAGCTCCTCGTCGAGCGGCACCCGCTTCGCCCACGGTGCCCGTGCGAGGCTCCGGCAACGGTTGATTGCGGCGGTTATAAGCCAGGCTTTGAGGTGCCCCTCGTCCTCGAACCTCTTAGCGGATCGCATGAGGCTGACGAACACGTCCTGCACGACGTCTTCTGCGTCGCATGGCGACCTCATACGCGTCAGCGCGACTCGATAGACGGTGTCCGCTCAGGTGTTGACGGCGTACGTCATGAACGGTTCGTCTCGCAAGGGGATGGTCATGCGCTCTCCTCTCGACGAAGGCGGCCGGCGGTGCCCTCGATTCCGTTTCGTCCTTTCATTGATAACACGTTCGAAGGCGGGGAAATGTTGCAGGGAGGTGCGAAAAGGCCGAAAACGTCGATGTCGCGCGCGCTACGTGCGCGCATCTTCCGCGCAACAAAACGCTCATCTGGCAAGCGAAGGGAAACAGATGTGTGTAAAATCCGAGTCGTAAGTAATTTCACGGCAGATAAAGAAGGAAAGTTGACAGTCACCCACTTAGATTTTATAGTGGCAATCAACATCATTCTATCTACAGTGAAGGCTGTGAAAGAGAGGAACACGCAATGGCTAAGATTCTGGTATCGACCTCGGTACTACCAACTCCGCCATGGCCGTTATGGAGGGCTCGGAGCCCGAGATCTGGTGAACGCCGAGGGCGATCGCACCACCCCGTCTGTGGAGGGCTTCCGCAAGGACGGCGAGCGTGTCGTCGGCAAGGCCGCGAAGAACCAGGCGGTCACCAATCCTGAGAACACCGTCTCCTCCGTCAAGCGTTTCATCGGCCGCCCTTCAGCGAGACCGGTGAAGAGCAGAAGACTGTCGCTTACGTCCAGGCCGGCAAGGACGGCCGCGCGGTCATCGATATCGACGGCAAGACTACACTCCCCGAGGAGATTTCCGCCATGGTGCTTCAGAAGCTGAAGGCCGACGCGAGAAGCAGGTCGGCCAGCCAGGCTGTCATCACCGTGCCGGCTTACTTTACCGACGCTCAGCGTCAGGCCACCAAGGACGCCGGTAAGATCGCCGGTCTGGAGGTCCTGCGCATCATCAACGAGCCGACCGCTGCGGCGCTCGCTTACGGCCTCGACAAGGTCGACCATGACGAGAAGATCCTCGTCTTCGACCTGGGCGGCGGCACCTTCGACGTGTCCGTGCTGGAGCTCGGCGACGGCGTGTTCGAGGTGGCCTCCACCGCAGGCGACAACCACCTCGGCGGCGACGACTGGGACCAGCGCGTCATCGACTGGATGGCCGATAAGTTCAAGCACCGACAAGGGCGTCGACCTGCGCAAGGACCCCATGGCCCTGCAGCGTCTGGAAGGAAGCTGCCGAGAAGGCCAAGAAGGAGCTGTCCGCCGCCCAGCAGACCAACATCAACCTGCCGTTCATTACCATGAACCAGTCCGGCCCGCTGCAGCTCTTTGACTTACACGCTGACCCGCGGCGAGTTCGAGAAGATCACCCGCGACCTGCTCGAGCGCTGCAAGCAGCCTGTCACCAACGCCCTGCGCGACGCCGCTTAAGACCTCCGATCTGACCGAGGTCATCCTGGTCGGCGGCTCCACCCGCATGCCCGCCGTGCAGGAGCTGGTGAAGCAGATGACCGGCAAGAACCCGAACATGTCGGTTAACCCCGACGAGGTCGTCGCCATGGGCGCGGCTGTTCAGGGCGGCGTGCTCGCAGGCGACGTTCAGGGCATCCTGCTTCTCGACGTCACCCCGCTGTCCCTCGGTGTGGAAACGATGGGCGGCGTGATGACCAAGGTCATCGAGCGCAACACCACCATCCCGACGCGCAAGACCGAGATCTTCTCGACGGCCGCCGACAACCAGCCCTCCGTCGAGGTGCACGTCCTCCAGGGCGAGCGCGAGATGGCCCGCGACAACAAGTCGCTCGGTAAGTTCCAGCTGACCGGCATTCCGGCGCCCGCCGCGGCGTTCCGCAAATTGAGGTCACCTTCGACATCGACGCGAACGGCATCGTGAAGGTCTCCGCCAAGGATCTCGGCACCGGCAAGCAGCAGCAGATCACCATCTCCGGCTCCACCGCGCTGTCCGACGACGAAGTGGATCGCATGGTCAAGGACGCCGAGGCTCATGCCGAGGAGGACAAGAAGCAGAAGGAAGAGGTCGAGGTCCGTAACCAGACCGATAGCCTGTGCTACTCCACCGAGCAGACCCTCAACGAGCTGGGCGACAAGGTTTCCGCCGACGTGAAGTCCAAGGCCGAGGCCGCTATCGCCGACGCCAAGAAGGCGCTCGAGGGCTCTGACGTCGAGGCCATCAAGGCCGCCGGCGAGTCCCTGCAGTCCGTGGCCTACGAGCTGGCCCAGGTTGTCTACGCCGACGCTCAGCAGCAGACCGACGGTGCCGCCGGCGCCCAGCCTGCCGACGATGACGTCGTCGACGCCGACTACGAGGTTGTGGACGACGAGGACAAATAATCATGTCCGCCCGTAAAGCTCGCACGGAGGCGGCCGCCGCTGGCGCCGCCCCCGTTGACTCTGAGGAGAAGGACGTGAAGATTCCCGTAGAGGCCGCAGACGTTACCGAGGCCAACGAGGCCTCGGCCGCCGAGGCTGCCGAGAACCAAGTAGAGGATTCCAACAAGGAGGCGACGATGACCGAGGACGAGATGGTGGAAGCCGCTATCCGCGCCGGTGAAGAAGCCGCCGACAACGACTTTAAGCTCAAGTTCGAGCAGGCTCAGAAAGAGCTTGCCGACGTGCGCAATGAGCTCGATGCTGCGGCAGAGGCTCAGAAGGCCGCCGAGGACAAGGCAAAGGACGCCACCGAGCGCACCGCCCGTCTGCAGGCCGACTGGGAGAACTTCCGTCGCCGCACCGCCAACGAGCGCATCGCCGAGCGCGAGCGCGCGACCGAGAAGCTTGTCACCGCGCTGTTGCCGGTGATCGACGATATCGAGCGCGCGATCGACCATGCCCGCAGCCAAGAGCTTTCTGACGACTTTAAGCAGTTCGTCGATGGCGTCGACGCGGTACATGCCAAGCTGCTCGACGTGTTTGCGCATGAGGGCGTTGAGCCCATCGACCCCAAGGGCGAGGCGTTCGATCCGCTCGAGCACCAGGCTGTGGGTCGCGTCGAGGACGCGTCGCAGTACGATGAGACCGTCAACGACGTGTACCAGAAGGGCTACCGCATGGGCGCGAAGGTCCTCGTCCCGCCATGGTGACGATCACCACGGGCGGCCCGAAGCGCGAGAAACGCCCGTCGAAGACGCCGAAGAAGCGCCGAAGGCGAGCGAGAAGACAGACACGATACGAGAGGGGCGGGCTTGGCTGACAGGTCCGCCCCTCGTTGTTGGATAGACGATAAACCTGCAGGAGGTGGAACGAATGGCGTCGACGCCGGACTATTACAAAACGCTTCGGTGTGCCCCGCACCGCTTCGGTGGACGACATCAAGAAGGCGTTCCGCAAGCTCGCTCGCAAGCATCATCCCGATGCCGGCGGCGACGAGGCCAAGTTCAAAGAGCTGAACGAGGCCTACGAGGTTCTCGGCGACGAGAAGAAACGCGCTACTCTACGATCAATACGGCACGGCGAACGAGAACCAGATACCTCATGGATGGTCGGGCGGGCAGGGTTTTTCCGTTGACGACATCTTCGGAGGGTCGCAAGGCGGTCAAGGTTTCCCGGGAAGCTGGGCGGACATTCTCGAGAGCATTCGACGCGGCGAAGGCGCGTTCGGCTCGAGTTGGGATATCGGCGGGTCAGCCCGCCCGCAACGCGGCCAGGATATGAACGTGACCTTGAAAGTCTCTTTCGAAGAGGCTTTTCACGGTGTTGAGAAGCGCGTGACCGTGCGCATCCCCGGTAAATCGGGTCCGACACCGTGACGGTGAAGGTTCCCGCCGGCGCCGTCGACGGAGGTCGCTTGCGCTTCAGGGGGCAAGGGCGGGTTGAGCAGAAACGGCAGCGAGCCGGGCGATTTGCTCGTCACCACGAAGATCGAGCCGCATCCCTACTATCGCCGCGAAAAGGCCGACGTCGTCGTCGACATGCCCGTGACCGTCGCCGAGGCGGCGCTCGGCGCGGCGGTCGTCGTGCCCGCGCCCGACGGGACCAAGGTGCGCGTGCGTTCCCGCGGGGGACCCAAGACGGCGCCGTGCTCACCATCAAGGGCAAGGGCGCGCCCGACGTCAGGAGCAAGGGGCTCGTTCGGCAATCTGAAGATTCAGGTTGACGTGAAGGTCCCCAAGGACATGAACGAGAAGCAGAGAAAGGCCATGGAGGATTTCTTGGCCGCGACGACGGAAGACGTGAGGACATGGGAATAGACGATCGCAACAGACCGCTGTACATGATCAGCGTCGCCGCGGAGCTTGCGGGCGTTCACCCGCAGACCCTGCGCGCATACGAGCAGAAGGGGCTTGTGACCCCGCAGCGCACGAGCGGCAACACGCGCATGTACTCCCAGGCCGACATCGAGCGGCTCGAGCTGATCAACGAGCTGACGAGCGAAGGCATCAACCTCGCCGGGCGTCATACGCATCCTCGATCTGCAGGGACGCCTCGACGAGCGCGATCAGGAGCTTGACGACTTGCACCGTCGCGTGCGCCGTCTCGCCGACCGCGTCCACGAACTGGAGACGCGCGAGTCCGTCAACTCCCTCGTGCGCGCATCCGATATACCGCCGCTGCTTCGCCGCCTGTCGTAGGCGCGGGCGAAGCGAGCCGCCGCCCCGCCGAGCGTCCGCTTCGGGCGGTTGCGGCACGCGGCGCTGAACGAACAACCATATGTTGGAAGGAAAAGACATATGAGACTGGACAAACTGGCGCTGACCGCGCAAGAGGCGTTTCAGGGTGCCATGGGCGTGGCAAGCGATGCGGAAGCAGCCGTCATCGAGCCCGTTCATCTGCTGAAGGCCCTGCTCGACGCCGATGAGAACAACATCGCCGCCATCATCAAGCGCATCGGCGCCGACCCCGCCATGCTGGCGAAGAACGTCGACGACGAGATCGGGAAGATGGCGAAGGCGACGGGCGGGGCCATGCCCATGGCCATCCCGGGAACGACCTCATCCGCGTGATCGACAACGCGGTGAAGGTGGCCGAGAAGCTCGGCGACACGTACGCCACGAGCGAGCATCTGCTGATCGCGCTCTCCCAGGACAAGGGCGCGGCGGGCCGTCTTCTGACGACCGCGGGCATCACGCCGAAGAACATCGAGAGCGCCTACGAGGCCCTGCGCGGCGACACCCGCGTGACCTCGCAGACCGACAAGACCCAGTTCGAAGCGCTGGAACAGTACGGCCAGAACCTCACGCAGAAGGCGCGCGAAGGCAAGCTCGACCCGGTCATCGGCCGCGCCGAGGAGATCCGCCGCACCATCCAGGTGCTGTCGCGCCGCACGAAGAACAACCCGGTGCTCATTGGCGAGCCCGGCACCGGCAAAACCGCTATCGTCGAGGGTCTGGCCCAGCGCATCGTCGCCGGGACGTGCCCTCCTCGCTGCGCGACCGCGACATCGTGGCGCTCGACCTGGGCTGGTGGCCGGCGCGAAGTATCGCGGCGAGTTCGTCGTCGACGAAGCTGCTGCCAAGCTGCGCACGGAAATCGAATCCATGCCGACACCGATCGACGAATTGAGCCATAAGATCATGCAGCTCGAAATCGAAGAACAGTCCCTGACCAAGGAAACGGACGACGCTTCCAAAGAACGGTTGGCTAAGATCACGGCCATAAAGCAGGAATTGAAAGAAAAAGAAAACCAGCTCAAATCCCAATGGGATACGGAAAAACAGTCCATCCTGCACACACAGGAACTGAAAAAAGAAATCGACGCCGTCAAGGGCGAAATGGCTCAGGCCGAACGCAACTACGACTTGGCGAAAGCATCCGAACTGAAGTACGGCAAATTGCCGGAACTGGAAAAACAACTGGCGGAACAGGAAGCGCACCTGGCACAGAAACAAGATTCTCAACTCCTGAAAGAAGAAGTCGGCGAAGAAGACATCGCCCAGGTCGTCAGCCGCTGGACGGGGATTCCCGTCACTAAGATGATGACCGGTGAACGAGAAAAACTGCTCCACCTCGACGAAACCCTCCATGAACGAGTCGTCGGCCAGGACGAAGCCGTCCGCGTCGTCAGTGACGCCATCATCCGCGCTCGGGCCGGCATCAAAGACCCGAACCGTCCCATCGGTTCCTTCATTTTCCTGGGGCCGACCGGCGTCGGCAAGACGGAACTTGCCAAGACCTTAGCGGAATCCCTCTTCGATGACGAACGGAACATCATCCGCATCGACATGTCGGAATACATGGAAAAACATACCGTCTCGCGCCTGATTGGGGCGCCTCCGGGATACGTCGGCTATGACGAAGGCGGTCAGCTCACCGAAGCCGTTCGCCGCCGTCCCTACAGCGTCATCCTCCTCGATGAAATCGAAAAGGCCCATCCCGACATCTTCAACGTCCTCCTGCAAATCCTCGATGACGGCCGCCTGACTGACGGCAAGGGCCGAGTCGTCCGCGATGGATCATCTGTCCATCGACGGCTACGACCCGTGTACGGCGCCGTCCGCTCAAGCGTCTGATTCAGCGGCAGGTGGTCGATCGCATAGCCGAGAAGATCATCGCAGGCGAGCTGCTCGACGGCAGCCACGTGCTCATCGACATCGACGGGTCGGGCGAGTACACCTGCAGGGTCGAAGGCCCGATGGAGCTCGACTTCGACGCATTGCTGAACTAACGTCGTCCGCGACGCACCGCGCCGCGCCGCCTGCCGCGCGCGTCGCGCGGCAGGCGGAAAAAAAGAACGTCGTGAGGCCGCCGTCCCGGCATGGGGCGGCGGCCGTTTTCGTGCTCGGGGCTTGAAGCTCGGAAGCCCTGCCGAAGCCGATGGCGGCGAGGCCTTCCCGCGCCGGCAGGCTTCGACGGCGGCGGTTTCGGCAGGGCGCTCGCCGAGCCGGTCGCAGCCGCCTGCGGCGTCAGGCGCCCTAAAGCCTCGCGCACCTTGCCGGGCATGTCGCTCGCCTCGACTTCCTCCCAGTGCACCACGCCGCGAAGCGGCATGACGGAAAGCTCGAGAAACGCCCCGTCGCGCAGGTTCTTGTTCGCCCCGAAGGTGATCTCGGCCCGGTCGCCGTCCTCGCCGTAGGAGGCGAGGGTGTAATCGTAGGTTCCGTCCTGCTGTACGCACGCGGCGCTTGCGTCGACGCGTGCGTAACGCGGTTCGGCGTTGTCGACGTCGGCGAGGTATTGCAGGGCCGTGCCCGTCAGCACGATGGCGACGATGACGGCGATGGTCGCCACGGCTCCTTTGATCCCGCTGTTCATTTTCGGTCCTCTTTCACGAGCCGCGGAGATTGCGAAAGAATCACCAACCCTGCCGCCGCCGCTATCACGACGGGGATCACAAGCACTGCGCCGATCTTCATGATGCCCTCCCTCTGTTCGTTTCGCGCCCGCGGCAAGGACGCGCGCGACCTCTCATCGCGGTTTCATCCTACGGTCCGCGCCTAACGCGCGCCTTTCCCGGATCTTACGTTTCAGTAAGCCGCGTTGCGGCCTTTGCCGGATCCGCCCGCGCGCGCCGCCGAACGCGCGCGCCGCCGAAGTGCTAGGATTGTCCGAGCTTGAAGGGAAAGAGGCAGATATGGCGAAGCAAGCAGGCAAAGTCAAGATCGCGATGATCACGGGGTATCTGGGCGCGGGAAGACCACGCTGCTCAACCACGTGCTGACGAACCAAGAGGGCGTTCGGGCGGCGGTCATCGTCAACGACATCGGAGAGGTCAACATCGACGCGGAGCTCATAGCGCGCTCGGGCGCCGTCAAAGCAGATGGACGACGTCATCCCCTTACCAACGGATGCATCTGCTGCACGCTCGCCGACGACTTGGCCGAGCAGCTCAACGGCATCGCCGAATCGGGCGAGTTCGACTACATCGTCATAGAGGCGTCAGGGAATCTGCAGCCCATCCCCATTGCCTACACGCTCTCGGGGCTTTGCGAGGGCTCCGATGACGCCCCCGCGCTGCTCGAGCTCGACAACATCGTGGCTGTGGTCGATTGCGCCCGCATGTACGACGAGTTCAACGGCGGCCGCGACCTGTTGGCCGAGGATATCGACGAGGACGACATCGAGAGCCTGCTCGTTCAGCAGATCGGTTCTGCACGACGCTCGTCATGAACAAGGCCGACCTGGTCGACGATGCCCAGATGGAGGAGCTGCTCGCCATCGTGCGCAGCCTGCAGAAGGACGCCCGCGTCGTGAGGCGACGCGCGGCGAGGTCTCGCTCGACGAGGTCCTCTACACCGACCGCTTCGACTTCGCGCGGGCGTACGAGTCGGCGGCGTGGGCGGACGCTGGCCCATCGAGGGAGCACGAGGATCCCGAGGTGCTCGAGTACGCAGCATCTCGACGTTCGTGTACCTGCGGCGCAAGCCGTTTGATCTGGGTAAGCTCGCCGCGCTCGTCGATGCGTGGCCCGCTCAGGTCATTCGCTGCAAGGGGGTGCTGTGGCAAGCGGCGCAAGCCCGACGACTGCTTCTTGTTCGAGCAGGCGGGTCGTCAGTTCTACATGGCGGAAAACGGCGGTTCGTCGCCGCGATGAGCGATGCGGACAAGGCGTACATCCTCGAGCATAACCCCTCGCTTGCGCGACGAGTGGGACGCGGAGCTGGGCGATCGCATGAACAAGCTGGTGTTCATCGGGCAGGACATGGACAGGGCGTCGATAGAGAGGGCTTTGGACGATTGCCTGGTCTAGCGCGTTCGCCGAGGCGGGCGGCGCTCGTTCGGACGCCCGCCTCGGCCCGACGCGTCGGCGCGCCCCGCTTCTCGCGCCGCGACGGCGGCTCACCTCAGCGCGTCGGCTGCGTTTCGGCTAAAATGGCGCCATGCTTAAAACGTTCGAGGACATACAATCTTTTCTCGCGTCGTCCGCCCGAGGCGTCGCCTTGGTCCTTTTGTGCATCGCCTCTTTCCTGTGCGTGCTCTGGGCGGTCATCGTTTTCGCGCGTCTGGTGATGGGCTGGCTCATGTGGCAACGTTTCACGCTGTACGACCTGCGCGTCATCGGCCACTACCTCGGCGTGCTCATCATGTTCTCGTCGCTCACGATGCTCGTGCCGTTTTTGACCGCGGTCTTCTTCGGGGAGTGGGAGCCCGCCGCGCTATCTGTTCGCCGCGGGCTTCGCCTTGGTGGCGGGCGCTCTCCTGCGCTTTCTGCGCATTGAACCCGGGAGGCTCAACCGGCAGCAGGCGCTCGCCGTCACGGGCTTCTCGTGGATCGTGCTGGCGCTGTTCGCCTCGATCCCGCTTTACTTCTCGGGGCATTACGGGTCCTATCTCGACGCGCTTTTCGACGGCGTCTCGGGGCTGACCACCACCGGCGCCTCGATCATCGTCGACCTCGATCACCTGTCGAACGCCGACAACATGTTCCGCTTCATGGAGCACCTCATCGGCGGCCTCGGCCTCATCGTCGTGGCGCTGTCTATCGGGTTGTTCGGCAAGCGCGCCGGCTCGTCGCTGTTCACCTCGGAGGGGCGCAACGAGCACGTGGTTCCCAACGTCATCAGACCACCCAGTTCATCGCGCGCATCACCGCGGTCGTCATCGTGTCGGCGACGGTCGTCGTCACGGTGCTCTGCGTGTTCGCCGGCATGGAGCCCATGCGCGCGTTTCTCCATGCGTTCTGGGTTTCCATCTCGGGGTTCGTCACCGGCGGCTTCACGCCGATGAGCCAGTCGATTCTCTACTACCATTCGTTTCCCATCGAAGTCGTCCTGATGTTCCTCATGATGCTCGGCTCGATCAGCTTCGTCATCTACGCGGAGGTGTGGAAGGGCCGGGTCGGGATGTTCTTTCGCGACATCGAGACGCGCACGGTCGCGATCTGGCTTTTGGTCATGACGTTCGTGTTCTCGGCCTCCATCGCGGCGAGCCCGCTGTTCTCCGATCTGCCCGCGTTGTTGCGCCGCGGCCTGTTCATGGTCGTCTCGGCGTTTTCCACCACGGGCTTTCAGGTGATCACGACCAACGAGCTCACCACGGTGCTCACCTCGGGGGCGTTTCTGTCCCTCGCGCTCGTCATGGCGGTCGGCGGCGGCGCTGGCTCCACCTCGGGCGGCATCAAGCTCTATCGCGTCGGCATCATCTTCAAGTCCATCGTCGTCACCATCAAAGGCCCTCGCCCCCGACTCGGCGCGTGGTGGTCTCCTACAGCCATGTGGGGCGTCGCATCCTCCACGCCCGTCGTGGCGAAGGAGGCCATGACGGTGTTCATCCTCTACGTGATCACGTACGCGATCGGCGCGCTTGTCGGCATCGCGCACGGCTACGATGCGAGCCAGGCGATCTTCGAATCGGTGGCGATGACGTCGAACGGCGGCATCATCACGGGCTTGGCGACGTCGGGGATGCCCGCCACCCTCGAGCTGTTCTACATTTTTCCAGATGTGGGTCGGACGTCTTGAGTTCGTCACGCTCCTGGCCCTGATCGTCGAGGTCGTGGCCTCGGTGATTCCGCGTAAGAAAGTGGGAGGCCGATGACTTCGCCGGACGGATGTCGAGAATCCTCGTCGCCTGCGTTCTCGCGGCGGCTTTCGCGGTGCTTGCGCTCGCCGTCGCGCCTGTCGGAATGCGGGGGGACGCCTGCGCCGCCGTCGCATGGGCGGACGAGCGCCAGGCGGCGTCGGCGGCGCCTCCGCCTCCGATCAGTCGGGCGATGCGCGCGCCTCGGCCGCCGACAACCAGCTCAACCCCCAGCAGCTGCCCGACAGCTCGTTCATCTACGACACGTCCATCTCCGATCTGGAAGCGCCGACGCCTACCTCGACCAGCAGACCGTGCAGGTGACGGGCGAGGTGGTCGGCGATCGCATCCATGCGGAGCTCGACGCGGGCCACTGCTGGATACTTCTGCAGGCGGTCGACGGATCGAACGCGGCGGTTTCCGTCTACATGTCCACGTCGGCTGCCGACCTGATCGACACCTACGGCGCCTACGGGAGGACAGGGGACGGTGCTTCAGGTGCGCGGCACCTTCAATCTGGCGTGCCGCGATCACGAGGGTCTGTCGGATCTGCACGCCGACCATGTGTCGGTTGTGTCGAAGGGCTTCGAGCAGCTGGATGAGTTCGACCCTGCGGCCATGGTCCCCGGGGTCGTCATGATGGCGATCGGCGTCGTTTTGATTCTGGTCTTCTATCGAATGAGGGAGAGTCGTCGTTGATGGGGCAGGTGGATTTGACCGAAGGCGAGGTCGTCAAGCTCGACCGCGGATTTCCGTTGGTGAAGCTCGATGACGGGAGACTTGTTCGCTGCGAGCACGCGACGGCGCTCGTGAAGGGGACGAGGACGCGCCGTCATCGGCGACCGCGTGGCCGTTCGGCTTCACGAGGCTCATGACAAGGCGACGATCGAGGGCATCCGCCCTCGCGTTCGCGAGCTGGTGCGCAAGGACCCGACCGAGCGTGCCCTCCCCAGGTTCTGGCGGCGAACTTCGACAGGGTGATCGTCGCCCAGCCGATCGGCGAGGTGAACTTGCGCCGCCTCGAGCGCGAGCTGGTGCTCGCCTACGAGACTGGCGCCGAGGTGACCGTGGTTCTGACCAAAGCCGATCTTGTCGCCGACGAGTCGCGCCTCGCCGACGTGCGCGATCAGGTTCGCGCGCTCGTCGGACCCGACGTGGGCGTCTTGGTCATGTCTGCGGATGCCCCCGCCTCGGTCGAGGCCGTCCGCGCGCTCATCCCCGCGGGCGTCACGGCGGTCCTCATCGGGCGTTCGGGCGTGGGCAAGTCGAGCTTGGTGAACCTGCTGCTCGGCTCGGACGTGCACAAGACGGCGGCCGTGCGCGAAGGGGACGGCAAGGGCCGTCACACCACGGTCAGCCGCGAGATCGTCGATTTGCGGGAGGCGGGCGCGTGGTCGACATGCCCGGCGTGCGCGGCCTGGGCCTTTGGGACGCTGACGCGGGCATCGAGGCGGCGTTCGCGGACATCGAGGAAGCGGCCTCCTCGTGTCCGTTCCGCGATTGCAAGCACGAGCGAACCGGCTGCGCCGTGCGCGCGGCGGTGGAGTCGGGCGCGATCGCGCCCGGCGCTTCGCGTCGTATCAGGCGCTGCGTCAGGAGACGGAGACCGTGAAGGAGCGGCGGGAGCAGGCGCGTTGGATGCAGCGCGAAAAGCCCTCGTCGGGAAAGCGCGCCCCGCGGCGATCCGTGAAGAAACGCTCCCGCTGATTCGCATTGCGGGCTTCGACCCGCCTCGTTCTGCTATACTTCGTCGGCGTGTCTGCATCGTTGGGCCCTGCAGGCATATGTCATCAGCTGCCCATTACCCTCGGCGACGAGCGGATTCACCGAAAGAGCGACCGGCGCGGTGTCGACGCCTGTCGTCTCCGCGGTCTTCGCCCGCATGCCGTGCGGAGACAGGAGGAATCATGGGAACCACTCGAAACGCTACGGGCGCAACGCGCGCAGGCTCGCAGGACGCGGGCACGATCTGCGGCATGCCGCGCAGCACCTACATCGCGCAGGCGGGCATGATCGCCGCGCTGTACGCCGTGGCGACGCTCATCGCCTTGCTGCTGCTCCAGGGCCTCGCATGGGGTCCGGTTCAGTTTCGCATCTCGGAGGCCGTTTGCGTCGTGGCGCTGCTCACGCCCGCAGCCGTCCCCGGTTTGACGGTCGGCTGCATCATCGCGCACCTGATCAACATGGCCGTCAGCGGCACCGGGGCCCTCGGGCTTCTCGACGTGGTGTTCGGAAGCTGCGCCACGCTCGTCGGCGCGCTGATCTGCTGGAAGCTGCGCGAGCATCCGAAGGCCGCGGTGCTCGGCCCCGTCGTCGCCAACGCGGTCATCGTGCCCGCGTACCTGCCGCTTCTGCTGCAGGGCCTGGGATACTACACCATCCCCTTCACCACCATCGCGCTTGACGGGTTGTATCTGCCGATGTACCTGTTCGGCCTTGTCGCCACCGGCATCGGCGAGGCGCTCGTCATGTACGTGCTCGGCCTGCCGCTGTTTTCGGCGCTCAAGCGCTTCGGCGTGCTCGGCCGCGCGCGGCTTAGCGGACGAGGGGTTCGCGCGCCGAAGGTTGCCGCCCGTTGCGTGTGATCGGGGGTACAATAAGGAGCCGATCGCGAATTCGGGCCCGCGTGTCCGAAGTGGAAGGAGACGCATGAACCCTGTCGTCATCATACCGACGTTCATATCGGCCTCGCGCAGCCGCCGCGACGGGCGCTCCGTCACGACCGGCTACGACCATATGACGTCCATCGCCCAGCAGGGCGAGTTGGGCAGGTGCCTGTCGTCGTTGGAGAAGGTCGAGGGCCTCGGGCTGGTCATCGTGCTGGTGGCCGCGGATCCGGGCATCGAGAACCAGGCGGCGGAGAAGGTCAGGGCCGTTGCCGCGGCGCATCCCGAGGTCAACACGCTCGTCATGGGCGCGCCCGAGCTCGCGCTCGTCCGCCAGCGCATGGAACAGCTCAGCATCGGATCGCTTCGCGCCGAGATCGGCCTTTCCGGCTACGGCGCCGTGCGCAACCTCGGGCTCGTGGTGGCCAACACCCTCGGCTTCGACGCGGTGGTGTTTCTCGACGACGACGAGGTCGTCGACGACCCGCGCTTCCTCCGACATGCGATGTACGGCTTGGGAAAGCTCACGAAGAAGGGCGTTCCCATCTTGGTGAAGACCGGCTACTACCTCAACGATCGAGGATCGTACCTGTCGAAGTGGGAGGACAAGTGGTACAACCGCTTCTGGCAGCAAGGGCGCGCGTTCAACGAGTGGATATCCTCCGCCATGAAAGGCCCGCGCCTTTCGCGTTCGAACCACGTGTGCGGAGGCTGTCTGGCCGTTCACAAGGAGGCGTTCAAGCGCCTTGCGTTCGACCCTTGGATCGCCCGCGGCGAGGATCTCGACTACATGCTCAACCTGCGCATGTACGGATCCGACATCTGGTTCGACAACAAGTGGGTGCTGCGCCATCTCCCGCCTAAAACGCAAAACGAGGGCGATCGCTTCCGCCAGGACATCTTCCGGTGGATCTACGAATACCGCAAGCTCGAGTACAGCCGCGCGCTCATCGACCTTCAGCAGATCAAGCCTCAGTCGCTCGAGCCCTACCCCGGCCCGTTTCTGGAGCCCGGCCTGGTCAAGCGCATCCGCCGGACGGCGTTTCTGCGCAGCCTCGGCCGTCCCGACAAGAAGGCGTATCGCCGCGCCGCGAAAGCCGCGACGGGCGAGGCGTCGGCTTACGCCGAGCGGAACTGCTCGAAGTACTTCGAATTCCAATACGTATGGCCCGAGGCGATGGCCCGTCTCGACAGCGACAAGATCCTCACCACGGCGCTCGTCCGCTCCTGCGTGGGCGAGCCCGAGCGCGTCGAGCGTTCCGCCGGGTCCTGCGCGCCCGAGGTTCCCCGCCCTGCGATCGATCCCGGCATGACGTGCGAGATTCGCCTCAACATTGCGGAATAGCGGTGTGGTAGCTTCGTGGACGTTTTTCTTCTCGCGATCGGATCCGTCGCGGTCGGTTTGGCCGTAGGCGTTTTATCCGGATTGCTCGGCATCGGCGGCGGCACCATCTTGGTGCCGACGTTCAAACTCGGGTACCTGATGGACTCCATCGCCTGCACGGCGACGTCGTTGCTCACCGTCGTGCCCACGTCGGTCTCGGGCGCCATCTCCCATCTGCGCAACAAGACGTGCGTTCCCGCCCTCGGGATCGCGGCGGGTCTCGGCGGGGCCGTCACGTCGCCTCTCGGGGTGTGGCTCGCCTCGCGTTCCGCGGACTGGATGATCATGCTGGCCGCCGCGGCCATCATCGCGTACTCGGCGTGCACCATGTTGAAGAAGACGTTCAAGATGCCCGCTCCTGAAAAGGGCGCGTTCAGGGCGAACGTGCGCGCCGCCCGCGCGCGCCGCGCCGCCTCGGCGCGCGATGCGGCGCAGGCCCGGCCGCAGGCGGCTTCGGCTGCCGCGGGCCCCGGGCCCGCCGAGGCGGCGGCCGTCGAGCGCCCCGCCGTCGAGGCCGGGGCGTCGTCGTTTCCGGTGACGCCGAAGCAGCTGGCCGTCGGCGCGATCATCGGCCTCGTCGCGGGCGTCGCCTCGGGCTACGTCGGCGTGGGCGGCGGCTTTCTCATGGTTCCGCTCATGATCCAGTTCGTTCACATGCCCATGAAGACGACGTCGGGCACCTCGCTTATCGCCGTCATGATCCTCGCCGTGCCGGGCGTTGTGTACCAGGCCGTCCTCGGCAACGTGAACTGGGTGGTCGGCATCGCCGTGGCGGCGGGTTCCATCCCGGCGCCGCCGTCGGCGCGAAGCTGGTCTCATGGGTGCCCGAGCGCACGTTGCGTTTTATATTCGGGGGCCTGCTGTTCGTTGCGGCCGTGTTGCTTGTCGTCAATCAAACGGGATTTCTCGGCTAGGATGATATACTGAGCCGCATGCAAGAGACTATCGATACCATACACGCCGTGCACGAGGGCCGCCGCAAGCAGCCGCGTTTCTTAAACATGGAGATTCTCGCTTTGGCCATCGCCGCGCTGTCCGCCGTCGTCCTCGTCGGAACGGCGGCGTCCCCCCGACGTCGACGTGGTCACGATGACCGTCGCCGGCTTGACCTTCACGCTTTCGCTCGCGTTGGCGATTCGCCTGCTGATGGATCCCCGATTCGGTGCGCGCCCGTCAATCCGACGCCATGCTGCAGCTTTCGAGCTCCACGCTCGACCTCATGCAGGACGGTCTGACCACGCAGGCCGCGCAGGACATCTGCGAGCTGCTCCTTCCGAGCACCGCCGCCATCGCGGTCGCCATCACCGACACCGAGCAGGTTCTCGGCTACGCGGGCTTCCAGGAGGCGGACAACCCCGTGGGAAGCGACATTCGTACCCAGGCCACGCACGACACCATCGCCGACGGGTCCATCCGCGTTCTGTACTGCAGCGAGGACATCGGGTTCCCCAGGACGCGACCACCATCCAGGCGGCCATCGTCGTCCCCATCACGGTGGGCAACGCGATCGAGGGACGCTGAAGTTCTACTATCGCAGCGCGAAGAAGATCACCGAGACGCAGAAGTCGATCGCGCAGGGCTTCGGCAGGCTCCTGTCCACGCAGATGGCGGCGACCGAGATGGAGCGGCAGCGCAAGCTCGCCACATCCATGGAGCTGAAGATGCTCCAAAGCCAGATCAACCCGCACTTCCTCTTTAACACCATCAACACAATTGCCTCGCTCATCCGCACGGATCCCACGAAGGCGCGCACGCTGCTGCGCGATTTCGCCGTGTTCTACCGGCGCACGCTCGAGGACTCGTCCGACCGCATCATGCTCGCGCGAGATCGAGCAGACCATGCGCTACTTCTCCTTCGAGCTCGCGCGCTTCGGCGAGGAGAGCATCGGCTTGTACGTCGGCACCGATCCCGACGTGCAGGACATGCTCGTGCCCCCGTTTATCGTGCAGCCGCTCGTGGAAAACGCGGTGCGCCACGCGCGACCGTCGGATCGCAAGCTGACCATCTACCTGTCGGCCGAGGTCGACGGCGACGACATCATCGTGGTGGTCGCCGACGACGGCGTGGGCATGGACGAGGAGACCTGCAACAACATCATGCATCCCGAGTCGTCGACGGGCATGGGCATCGCGGTGAAGAACGTGCACGATCGCATGAAGGGCTTCTTCGGGCCGAACGCCGACATGAAGGTGGAGAGCAAGCTCGGGGAGGGGACGAGCATCACGCTGCGCTTCCCCGATTGCGCGGTCAAGAAGGATGCCATGCTCGAGGACGCCGCCGAGTAGCCGCCTCGCGCGCATGCCGCCCGGCGACCTCATGGCTTTGAAACCCGCTTTCGTCGTGCGCCTTTCCGGGCGCCGGGCGATAATTTGACAACGGCTTCATTCGGTCGTAGACAACTTAAAACCACTTCGATATGATCAAAATTGTTCGTCTATTTTCAGGGGTGCATATTGTTAGCTGAGTTCATCACATCTCCGTTCGCGCTCGTGACCTTCGGGCTCATCGTGCTTGCCGCCGCGATCGTGCTCTTGGTGGCTTGGATCGTCACGATCGACCGCAGGATGCGCGGCGTGGTGGACGGGCTGGAGACAGAGCGGCGCAAGGTGGCGGAGATGCAGATGGTCATCGGCAGGAGGACGGCCCCTCGCGGATACGGGTCGCCTCACCCTCAGGCGCGTGAGGGCGGGCCTCGCCGGCAGGGGCAGGCCGCTCCCGCAGCCGCCTCTTCATGCGCGGTGTCGGGTCGTCTTGCGCAAGCGGGGACGAGCGCGGCGCTTGCGCCCCGGCTTCCGCTTCGGCCGACGCAGGTGCTGCAAGCTCGCGTCCTCAGGCCAGCCGTCTCGCGTTGCGGTGCGTCCCGACGGGACGTCCTCGCCAGGGCAGGGCCGTCCTCCGCACGGACGCGCGCGCTCCCGCCGCGAGGGTCCCTCGATCCCCCGCGGCGCCGACAGAACCCAGCAGGCTCCCCGCGTTGCGGGCGCGCGTCCGGCGGCGGGAGAGTCGCCGCGTCGGATGCCCGAGGGCAAGGTCCCGGGCCGCCCGCGAGCATGCGGAAGGCGCAGGCTCTGCCGCATCGCGTCGCGGCGGCGCGCAGGGCGCTTCCCCAAGTCGAGAACCGAAGCGAGCGCGCGGCCTGCCGCAGCGCCTGCCGGATTCGCGCGATTCCTCCGAGGAGGCTCGTCGCGCGGCGGAGCGTGCGGCGCGTCAGCGGCGCATGGCCGAGCGGCGCAAACGCATACCGCCATGGCTCAGCCGCGTCCCGCCGAGGCGGCGCCTCGCGGCGTACGCGCATCTGCCGCCCACGCCGCGCCCTCCTGCGAGGAGGAGCGCCGGCAGGAAGGCCCGCAGGCCCCGGAAACGGCGGCATCTTCCGACGCGCCTCGCAGGTCGCGCCCCAGACGCGATCCGAGCGCCCGGCGCCCGGCGCACGCGCGCCACGCGCGTTAGCCCCATCGGCTTCGCTGCGCCTCGCGACGCCGCGCCCCAGGCGCGCTCGAACGTTCCGCGCGTCCCTCGCACGCTTGTCGCGCTTGCCGCACCGCCTTCCGCGGCCGATTGCGTCGGCTGCGCGTTTTCGAACCGATGCCTCGACGATCTCGCTCTCGCGCGCCCGTCGCGCTACACTGGACATGTCCGTGAAGCCACGATGAAGGAGGCATTTTATGGAATTGAAGGGGACGCAAACCGAGAAGAATCTGCTGCATGCGTTTGCCGGCGAGGCCCAGGCTCACACCAAGTACCAGTACTACGCGAGCCAGGCGAAGAAGGACGGCTACGTGCAAATCCAGAACATCTTTCTGGAGACGGCGGCGAACGAGAAGGAGCACGCGAAGCTGTGGTTCAAGGCACTGCACGGCGGGGCTGTGCCCGACACCTTGACCAATCTGCTCGATGCGGCTGCCGGCGAGAACGAAGAGTGGACCCAGATGTACGCCGAGATGGCGAAGACCGCGCGCGAGGAGGGGCTTCGATTCCCTCGCCGAGCTGTTCGACGGCGTCGCTGCGGTTGAGAAGGAGCACGAGGAGCGCTACCGCAAGCTGATCGAGCGCATCAACGCGGGCGAGGTGTTCAAGCGCGACAACGTGTACGTGTGGAAGTGCGGCAACTGCGGCCACATCCACATCGGCACCGAAGCGCCCGAGGTGTGCCCGGTGTGCGCTCACGGCCGCGAGTACTTTGAGATCCGCGCCGAAAATTACTAGGGCGGAGTTGAAAATTATCCCTTGCGTCTCGGCGTAAGCTCGGGTATTATAGCTTTTGCTGTTAACGCAAGTTGATAAGCATGCGGGCGTGGCGGAATTGGCAGACGCGTACGGTTCAGGTCCGTATGGGGGCAACCCCATGAAGGTTCAAGTCCTTTCGCCCGCACCATCGAATTCAAAGAGTCCCGGCTTGCCGGGACTCTTTCTTTTTCTCAATTGCAGGGGAGCGCGGTCTCGCTTCGCAGGGCTGCGGTTCGGGCGCTTTCGCTGCCCGAACGCGGCGGTTCGCCTTCTTCGTGGCTTTCGCGGTGTCTTCGACCTCGCGATCCTCAACCGGTTTGAAAACGATGCATCGACCGGCTTGTCGCATGTAACGAGCGGTTTGGATGCCTGCGCGGGCGCGATCCCGCTGCAGGGTCGGGTTCGCGAGGTTTGGTAAGATTCTCGAAAGGCCGTGACGGGCCGCGTCACGGGTTCTCGCGACGCGGCCCGTCACGCATCGTCGGTGGCTGCGGCTTTGCCGCATCGTGTGAATACGGGGGCTGCTATGTCCGGGATAATCGGGGTTCTGCTCTTTTACGCGGTTTCGATCGCGGTGCTGTTTCTCATCGGGTATTTCGTGATCAAGCACGCGGTGAAAGCCGGCGTCAAAGCCGCATGCGAGGAGCTTCGCGACGAAGGCGCAAGCTTGCGGTAGCGTCTCCGGATCTTCCTCCGTGCTAGGCCCGCGCGTGTCCGCTCGTCTTGCCGTCGCGCTTGCGCAGCATGAAAAACGCCAGCGCGCCGACGACCACGACGCTCGTCGCGATGGCGCACACGGGGAGAGGTGGATCATCGGGATGCCGATGAGCAGTCCGATGATGTAGGGGACGAGCCAGAGGAGCCAGACGAACGTGCTGAACTTGGGAAGTTCTCCTCGGCTTTCGCGTTACGGCGGATGTAGGTGGCGGTGGCCCAGCCCGCATGGACGAGCATGAGCACGATGGCCAGGGCGCCGGTGACGCCGTGAACCCCAGCCCGCTTTCGAGGCCGGAAGATTGCGCCATCATGGTCATGATGGTCGTTCCCGTGGTGTCGAACGCCAGGCCGATCCAGAATAGCACGAGATGGTGCAGCTTGAGCTTTCCCGCGTGGCGCTCGGAGAAGACGCCTGCGGTGTAAAACACCAGCGCAAAGGGAGATGGCGGTTGTCGCCAGGATAAGTTCGATGCTCATGGGAGCGGTCCTTTCAACGGGTTATTAACGAGAGAATGACATTATATGAACAAGGTTCATTAATGAACTTCGTTCAAAATAATGCCTTGAGACGCTCGTTTCAAGGGCTTTCGCCGTTTCGTTTCCGCCCTCCATAAATGCTGCAAGAGCGCCCGCCGCCCGTCCGTTTTGAATTCGAGGCGAAGGCGCTTTCCCCGGTTTTGCGCTTTTTTCCTCTTCGGGTCTTCGAACGGCTAAAATGAGCGGGGTTCGCAAGCGCGCCGCCTTCGCCGTGCTTGCGTTTCGCCGTGCTTGCAGCGCATCGTCTTCGGGGTTCGACGTCGAGCGAGTGCGCCTTCGGTTCGATACGCGCCGGATGGGGCGGGAAGGGTTGTGCCATGGGAAACAGAGCGACCATCAGCAGGGATCAGATCCTCGACACGGCCTACGCCCTCGCGGAGCGCAAGGGCCTGTCCGGCTTGGGGATTCGCGAAGTGGCCGAGGCGTGCACGGTGTCGGTCGGCTCCGTCTACAATTATTTTCCCTCGAAAGCCCATCTGGTCACGGCGGTGGTGGGCCGCTACTGGGAGCGCGCCCCTCGTGGAGGACGACCTCCATCCTCGCCGGGGCGAGGGGTTCCTCGCGTTTTGCCGCCGTCTTTCGGACAACCTCGCCGATCCGATTCGCGTTTTCAGGGACGAGTGGGTCGGGCAGATGAGGTCCTTCGACGCGAAGACCCTGTCCGTCGCGCACGAGAGCGAGGGAGTTTCTTCTCGCATATCGAGAAGGGCCTCGAAGCGGTGCTGCTGGCCGATCCCTCCATCGACAAGACGAGGCTCGTCGGCGCGCTTGAGCCTGCGGCGCTGTGCGCGTTCGTGTGGCGCGGCCTGCTTGAGACCCATCGGATCGGCGGCGCGTCGAACGACACGCTGCTCGCCCTTCTCGAACGGGCTTTGGCGAAGTAGGGGCCGCGCCCGAGCCCCCTACTACTTCGCTAGCGGTTCTCGATGTGGCTGATGTTCTTCAACTGGATGGATATAAGGCCATCGGGCGTGCTCTCGAACTCGATGAAGTCGGGGTTCTCGCCGTATTCCGCCGGGAAGGTGATCTCGATGCCGGTGTCGGTTCGGATCTTGTGGTTTTTCGCCACGCGCGCCGCGACCTTCCTCTCAACCGGGATGCGCTCGGGCAGAGCCTCCTTGGCGACCGCCTCCTCGAACCTCTTGCGCAAAGGCTCGTCGTTGAACACCTCCTCGGCAAGCTCCCAGGGGCGAGCTCTTCAGACTCCTCTGCGGCTTCGCTCACGTAGGCCTTGGCCTTGGAGAGCGCGACCGCGGTGTTCGCGCCGTACTCTTTCGGCCACTTCCTCGACGATGCGGTTCACGCAGCTCAGCACCTCTTTCGTCGAGGCGCCGGGTCGAGCATTGCAGAAGGCCGTCGGGGATGAGCATGCGGTCCGCGCCCGCGATGTTGCGCGATTTGTCGCAAAACGACACCGACAGGGACCCGGCTTCGATGACGGCGAACGACGCCACCTTCTGCGAGGGGTTCGGAAGGATGGCGTGATGCCGCGCGACCTCGACGCTCGTGCAGCCGGTATCGCTTGTGCCCACCTCGTGCATGTACGCCTGCCTGCTTTCGAGAAGCGCGATGGCGAAGTAGCGTCGCGCGCGCCCGTCGAACATGGCCTCGGCGTCCGCGTCGTTCAAGCCGCCCGTGCCGTCGGGGTCTTCTTCGAAGTCAATGACGAGCACGTCGGTCGACTCCGTTTTCCCATGCGGCCGAGCTCTCCGCGATGAACTCGGCGATCTGCACCGACAGGTCGATGAAATCGCTCGCGGCGGAAGAACGCGCGCAGCTCCTCGGCGAACATGCTGTCCTCGGCGAACTCGCCGCGCTTTGCGTCGATGTTGTTGAGAAGGCACCGCGCATGTCCGTGACGTAGCGTTTGGCGTTCTTCGAGGAGAGGTCGAGCTCTTGCCGGGCGTAGACGTTCACGCACGACACGAAGTCGAGAACGTGCAGGATCGCGTGGTTGATGTTCATGGAAAAGCCTCCGAAAGCCGATTCGTTTTTGCGAATGAAGAGGATACCCGAGAATCGCGCCGCCGTCTCATGCGCGGTGTCATTTAGTTTCTGCGAGGGCACGCGCCGGGTCGGGGGTGGGGCTGCGTCTTGTGCTAGCATAGCGTCGATGAAAGCAGCCTCGGCGCGGCGCGGACTTGCTCGATGTTGCGTCACGCCGCGCGAACCGCACGATAAACGAAACATGAGAGGTATTGCGCTCTATGGCACGTCATCAGCTCATACTCGATCGCTACCGCGTCATCGATCAGGCAGGCGCGGGCGGCTACGGCACGGTTCAGCATGCGTACGACACCAGGTTGAAGCGCGACGTCGCCATCAAATGCATCGAGCTTTCCGAGGCGGACGTCGCGCGCGCTCGCCTGCTCGCCATGGAGGAGCGCATGCGCGGCGAGGGCGCCCTTCCCGAGGGCGACGCATCGCCGCTTCAACACGAAGGCCCGCCCTTCCCGCCCCCGTCGCCGGCTTCGACGCGTCGGATGACGCCGACGGCTTTCTCGATGACGTGCGTTCGGGCGGGATCTAGGCGCCGTCTCCGCGTCGCGCGTCGTCGACATCGTCAGGACGGAGGCGCTTCCGTGGGAGGACGAGGTCGTCTATCCCGAAGATCCCGCATTCCTCGACGCGCGCGAGGGGTCGCGTGAGCTTGCGGGCGCTCGCGAGGACTTTCAAGCGCAAGGGCAGGATGCGGAAGAGGATGCGCTTCTCGCGTCGGAGGGGCGGGTCTCCCCTTCGTTGCGAGAATCGGGCGCGCGCGAGGGCGCGTTTCGCCCGCCTCGCCGCTTGGTTCCGCCAAGACCCCGGCGCGTCATGCGCGGGGGAGGGCCGACGCGGGCCGTGCGCCCGCTCCCGCCGCCGCAGCTGCCGTGCCGGCAGGCGACGATGCGCACGACGCCGACGACGACGCGCTTTTCGATCACGTTCCCGGTCTTGAGGAGGCGCGTACCGCGGCGCACCTCAACGACGCGAACATCGTGACCGTCTACGACTGCGAGGTTCACGGCGACACGGCTTACGTGATCATGGAGTACGTCGAGGGCAAGACCCTCTCATGCGTTCTGCGCGAACTTGGCGACGACATCAGCCTCGACGTGATAGCCGCCGTGTTCACGTCGGTGGCGCACGCGCTCGAGATCGCTCACGACAACGACGTGCTCCATCTCGACATCAAGCCCGAGAACGTCATCGTCAACAAGAAGGGCGTGGTGACGGTCACCGACTTCGGCCTCGCAACGCTTATGGACGCGAGCGGTCACGCCACCACGGGAGGCGGCACCATCGGCTACATGCCGCCCGAGCAAATGCGGCAGGAGAAACTCGACGTCCGAACCGACGAGTGGGCGCTTGCAAGCCTCACCTACGAGATGCTCTCAGGCTCCAACCCGTTTTTGGCCGAAGACATCGAGGAGGCGGAGTCCCTCATCGAGGAAGCGGAGCTCGTCTTGCCTTCGCTTTGCTGGGACTCGCTCGGCGCTGACGCCGACGACATCGTGTTCGACGCCCTCGACCCCGATCCCGACGAGCGTTTCGAGACCGTCGCCGCGTTCGCCGAGGAGCTGACGCCGCTGCTGGGAAGCGCTCGCGCCGGCAAGAAGGCCCTCGCCGCCTTGGTGAGCGAGGAGGAGGAAGAGCCGCAGCCCGAGGAGCCGAGCGAGCCGCGTCCTCCGCTGATCGACCGCATCGGGCCGCGGGGCGCTGCGGTGTTCGGCCGCGTCGCCGCCGTGGCGGCGAGCGCGATGGTCGGCGCGGTGTCGCTGGTGAACATGCGCTTCGCGTCGACGTCGGCCCTCGGTCTGGCGACGGACAACCCGGCGGTGTTCTGGGCTCTGCTCGCGGCTCTTGCGGCGCTCGCGGCGTTCAGGCCCGCGTTCGAGTCGCCGCCGCGTACGCGATGTTCGCGGTGATGCTGGCGGCGAACCAGGCCTACGTTCCCCGCCGTGATCCTGCTTCTCGCCGCCGGCGCGTGGTGGTGGCTCGTCGGAAGGCGAAGCGACGGGGCCGCGTCCGCCGCCTTGATGCAGCCTTTGCTGGGATCGGTCGGGCTCGCTCCCGTCGCCCCCATCGCCGCGGGCGTGGTGCTCGACGTGCGCGAGGCGGCGGCAACGGGCGCCTTCGCTGCCGTGTCCGCGTTCGCGTTCGCCTCTTTGGGCTCGGACAGCTTGGTGAGCTGGGACGTCGTGGCCAATGCGGTGACGGCGGCGAATCCCCAGATCGGAGGCGCGTACATGACGAACTCGTTCATGGCGGCCGTCATCTCCCCCGGCGCGTGGATCGTGGCGCTGAGCTGGCCTGCCGCGGCGGCTCTGTACTCGGCGTTCTGTCTGAAGGGGACGCGTGCGTTCGACATCGCGGGCTCCGTCGTCTCGGCCCTGACGTTGCTCGCGGGGCTTTTGCTGGCATGCGCCGCGCAATCGATGTGGGATGCGGGGACGTTCGACGTCGCGGCGCTCGGCGGCCTTTGCGTGGGCGCCCGATCCGCTGTCCCTCGCCGGCGTCTTGGCCTCGGGCGCGATCGGCGTCGCGCTCGCCGTGCTCAGCGTGCCCGACCGCGTCCGTCTCGCCGAGGGCGAGTGGTAACGCCCCTCGGCGGCGTTTTCGCTATTTCAACAGCTGGCAGACTTTGCCGAGCAGCGGCTCGAAGCTCACGCCGCGCTCGCGGAAGTGGGGTTGCTCGGCGGAGACCACCATGGCGTCGTGGACGAAGTCGCCGGCGAACGCGACCGAATCGGCGAGGCTTTTGCCCGCCATGACGCCTGCGAGCACGCACGAGGCGTAGACGTCGCCCGTGCCGTGCAGCATGTAGGGCAGATACTCGTTGGACACCTCGCGGGTCGCCATGTCGGCGCCGCCGACGAAGTTGCGGATGATGTTCTCGCCCTCGCGCTGGATGCCCTTCAGCACGACGTGCTTCGCGCCGCGTTCGACGAGCGCGGCGACCAGGCGCCGGGCTTCCTCGTCGGAGATGTCCGTTCCCGCCCAATCGTCGCCGATCGGCTCGCCGAGGATGATGGCCGCCTCGGTGAGGTTCGGGGTCAGGATGTCGGCGTCGCAGGCGAGGCTCGCCATGGCTTCGCACAGCTCGGGCGTGTAGGTGGGGTAGACTTTCCCGTGGTCGGCCATGACCGGATCCACCATGCGCAGCGCGTTCGGGGAAGCGCTCGTACAGCGAGCGAATGACGTCGACCTGCTCGGGCGCTCCGAGGAAGCCGGAGTACACGGCGTCGATCTCGACGTCGATGCCCTCCCATGCGTGCAGGTAGTCGCCCAGAATGTCGGTGGTGTCGTGCATGTACCAACCGGGGAAGGCGGTGTGGCTGGAGAACAGGCCCGTGGGCACGGGGCACACGTCGCAGCCGGCGGCGGACAGCACCGGAATAGCCACGCCGAGCGAGCATTTTCCGTAGCCGCACAGATCGTGCACCGCGGCGATGCGCGGAATGTAGCCGCCCTCGCGCACGCGGAGGGTCACGTCGTCGCCTTGCTTCATCGCGTCAGCCATTAGTTCTCCTCTTCGTCGTCATCGTCGAACAGCGACCAGTCGTCTTCGGTCTTCGCATGGTTTTTGAACTGCTTGCGCGTCTTCCTCTCGAGGATGATGCACGCCAGGATGCTCAAGACGATGCCCGCCCCGACGAGGACGCCCATGCCGGGCATGGTCTCGAACAGAAAGTGGTAAAGCTCGTTGATGTCCATGTATACAGCCTCGTTACGTGTGATTCGTCGCCTTATACGAACGCGGCGGCTTTGAAGTAAGCTGCCGAACGTGCAAAGTATACTATCTAACATGCGGGCGGTTGGAATCTTCACGGGGGATTTACGGCCCTGAAACGGCGGGATGTCCCGCCGCGGAGCCCTCCGCCCGGCGTCTGCGCGCCCCGATCGGCGCGCGGCGGGGAAAGGGCGGGAGATGCGCTTTGAAAGTCGCGGTCGCCCCCGCGCTTTCCCCTGGCTACCGTCGCATCACCTTCGTTGTGTCCGATGACGGCATCGGCATGTCGGAGGATTACCTCGAGCACCTGTTCGAGCCGTTCGTCATCGAGGGGCGCTCGCGCTCGCAGGGGACGGGGCTGGGCATGAGCATCGTGAGGAACATCGTGACGGCGGCGGGCGGCGACATTCACGTCGAGACCAAGCTGGGCGAGGGCACCACGTTCACCATCGTGATGAACCGCCGCGTGGCGCCGGGTGGCGACGGCGACCTCTCGAGCGCGGGCGATCGACCGCGCTCCGCCAACGTCGACGCCGACGGAGCTGTTGCCGGAGCCGTCGATGGAGCTGCCGGAGCCGTCGATGGAGCTGCCGGAGCCGTCGGAGCCGTTGCAGGCGGGGGAGCGGGCGCGGCAGGCGGCCGCTCGCGCTCTGCGCGCCTTCCGGGTGCCCGGGCGCCGCGCCCCGGCGCCTCGACGCGCACGTGCTCCTCGCCGAGGACAACGAGCTCAACGCCGAGATAGCGCGGGAGCTTTTGGGCGAGCGCGGCGTGAAGGTGGACTGGGCGCGCGACGGGGCGGCGGCGCTGGAGCTGCTGAAGGCGAAGGGCGCAGACGTCTCACGACGCCGTCTTGATGGACGTGAGGATGCCCGTGATGAACGGCTACGAGGCGACGCGCGCGATTCGCGCGTTGGACGACCCCGTCGTGCGCGGCGTGCCCGTCGTCGCCATGTCGGCGAACGCGTTCGCCGACGACGTGCTCGCCTCGCTGAAAAGCGGCATGAACGCCCACCTGTCGAAGCCGATCGACATCGACGAGGTGATCGCGACCCTCGCGCGGGAGATCTCCGCGCGCAAGGCGGGGTCTGAGGCCCGGGTTCGACGGCGCCTGCGTCGGATCCCCCGCCCGGGCTGTTTGCGTGAATGATTCCCGCAGCGTTCGGATGCGGGCGTTCGACCACGTCGCATGCGCTATACTAGGTCGATCATTCGGAACCGACCGTGCGCCTGCGCTTCGAAGGGGCGGGGGCGCGCAATACGAAGGAGCGCTTTTCATGCTAGACATCAAGTTCGTTCGCGAGAACCTCGACGAGAAGGACGAGGCCGAGGCTGCCAAGGAGGCCGTGCGCGCCGTCAACGAGAAGATTGACGGTCTGGCCGAGCGTCGTACTGCCCTCGAGCAGGAGCAGTACGACTTCATGGCTCACCTGCCCAACATTCCTTGCGAGGCCACGCCGTACGGCAAGGACGAGGACGAGAACATCGAGCGTCGCCGCTGGGGCACCCCGCGCGAGTTCGACTTCGACTTTAAGCCGCACTGGGATCTGGGCACCGATCTGGACATCCTCGACTTCGAGCGCGGCAACAAGCTCTCCGGCAGCCGTTTTACCGTTCTCGGTGGCGCTGGCGCCCGCCTGGAGCGCGCCCTTATCAACTTCTTCCTCGATACGCACACCAGCCGTGGTTTTAAGGAGTGGTGGCCGCCCATCGTCGTCAAGCGTCAGACCATGTTTGGCACGGGTCAGCTGCCAAAGTTCGAGGACGACGCCTACCACGTCTCGGGCGACAACTTCCTGATCCCCACCGCCGAGGTCGTGCTTACCAACCTGCACGCCGGCGAGGTCCTCGACGCCGACACCCTGCCGCGCCGCTACACCGCCTTCACCCCCTGCTTCCGCGAGGAGGCCGGTTCCGCCGGTCGCGACACCCGCGGCATCATCCGTCAGCACGAGTTCGACAAGGTCGAGATGGTCAAGTTCGCTAAGCCGGAGGAGTCCGACGAGGAGCTCGAGAGCATGACCGCCGAGGCCGAGTACCTGCTGCAGCAGCTGGGCCTTCCGTATCGCGTGATTAGCCTGTGCACCGGCGACTTGGGCTTCTCTGCCCGTCAGACCTACGACGTCGAGGTTTGGCTGCCGAGCTACAACGCCTACAAGGAGATCAGCTCCTGCTCCAACTGCGGTGACTTCCAGGCTCGCCGCGCCAACATCAAGTATCGCGACCCCGAGAACTTCAAGGGAAGCCGTTACGTCCACCCTCAACGGCTCCGCCTGGCGGTGGGTCGCACCATGGCCGCCGTCATCGAGAACTACCAGCAGCCCGACGGCACCGTGCGCGTGCCCGACGTGCTGGTGCCCTACATGGGCGGCGTCGAGGTCATCGAGCGGAGCGCAAGCGCCCGCGCACCAACAACCCGCGCGAGCTCAAAGCTCTGAAGGAAAAGCAGCAGGTGGAGGCCCAAGCGCGCGAGCAGGCGGCTCGCCGCGACGAGCTCGCCGCGTCCGTGACGTCGGCGGCGGCGTCGGATGCCGGCACCTCGACGACGGCTTCCGGGCAAGGCGCGCCTCTGCCGGCGCTCAGTCCCGCAAATCCCTGCGGGAGGCGCCCGCGCGTCGAAAGGGCCATCGCGTCCGAGAAAGACCCGAAGGCGGCCGATCTCTCGTCCGGCGTCGGCGCGCCGACGCCGGATGCCGGCACCGATTCCGTTCGACCGTCGGTTTCCTCGCGGACGCGGCGTCGGTCCGCGAAGGCGGACGGCGGCGCGCGGACCGTTCCCCTCGCGGGCGACGGGGGCGACGCGGCGTCGGCGGAGAAGAATTGAAGACCTCCGCAGAGGGGGCTTCGAGGCGGACGGGCCTGGTCGTGCGCGTCGTCGCGGCTGTTCTTGCGGCGCTTCTCGTCGTCTCCGTCGGCGGGTTCTCGTGGTACCGGTGGCTTGCGGGCGACGACGCCCTCGACATCCAGGGCACGTGGTACATCGCGGGCACCGACACCCCCATCGTCATCACCGAGGAGCAGATCGTCCTCAACGAGGAGGTCTCTTACGGCTACGTGCTCGACGAGAGCGCGAAAAACCATCGATTTCACCTTCAGCTATCTTGAAGGCGCGGGGCATTACCGCTTCTCGCTCGCCCGTCAGATGCTCGCGATCATGGACGGCAAGTTCGGCTGGTGGGACGCGCTCGGAGACGATCTGGCGTGGCTGCCGGGTGCGTTGGTCGACGCCCCTCGGCGGCGCGACGGCAAGCCCTGCGGGATCGGGCGGCGTGACGCTTTTGTCGCGCGATCCCCCTCCGCTCAGACGCCAGACGCCCCGGCGTCCCCGTCGGGCGAGATAGCCGACGCCGCGACGGCCGACCCGAACGCAGCCGACGCCGAGGGGGTATCCGACGCATCCGAGGGCGCCGCTCCGCCGACGCTCAGACGGCTGGGTAGCCCGTGTCGGCCCGCAAGCCCCGCGCCTTCGCCGCGAGGCGGGGCTCTCCGTTTTCGGCCGGACGCGTCTTCCCACGCGACGTCGAGCGCGCGCCGAACGCGGGGACCTGCCGTCTGCGCCCGTCTCGGTCGAGCGCATCACGGTGGGGACGGGCGAATGACGTTGCTCGTGCGCTTGAAGCCGTCGTGCCCCCCGTCTCACCGACTCCGCCATGGCGCGCCGTTTGCTCGCCGACGTTCCGACGCTTGCGCGCCACGCCTGCGTCAACGAGGTCGGTCCGACGTTCGATGCGTCATCGCCTCCACGCCGCTTCCCCATGTGCTCGAGCATCTCGTCATCGACGGGCAGGTCCGCGCCTGCGCGTCGTTCACCGACATTACGTTTGTCGGCACGACGGAATGGATCGATGAGCGGGCGGGCTTGCCCGGGTTGAAGTAAACTTTGCGGATGATCTCATCGCCCTGCGCGCCTTGAACGACGCGTTGGCGTATCTCAACGGAGAGGTGGTGCCCTAATACGATGACGGCGCACATCACATTCGACAAAACGAGCGACAAAGTCGCCCGACGGTGACGAAGATGCGTTCCTCGGTCGTGCGCGACCTGTTCTCGGCCGCGGTTCGACCTGATATCATCTCGCTCTCGGGAGGGATGCCGATGTGTCCTTCTCCCTCACGCGGCGATTCGCAAGGCCACGCGCGCGGCGGTCGACGATCAGCGCGCGGTAGCTCCTCCAGTACGGGTCGACCGACGGCCGCCGCGAGACCAAGCAGGTGTTCTGCGATCTCATGCGCGATATCGGCGTGCGCTGCAAACCCGAGCAGATGATGCCACCTCGGGTGCTCAGCAGGCGCTCGATCTCATCGCCAAGACGTTCCTCGATCCCGATGACATCGTCATCGTCGAGGGTCCCACGTACCTGACCGCGCTGCAGGCGTTTCGGCTTACGAG
>VOFH01002974.1_pt1 | contig 63543 bp, 121 predicted proteins | sample 5384091 | NCBI WGS metagenome assembly VOFH01 (sample SAMN12384727, study PRJNA508395) | human gut metagenome | isolation source: healthy gut G | host: Homo sapiens | reverse complement strand
AGTTACGTATTGCTGGAAGGCATCGTGATTTCATCTCTACATCAAGAGCCTGGCATCCAGGGCGTTATCGGGCTGTCCAGGCGCGGATTATGATACGGCGAAAAGCCATACAAAACGGTGCGTTAGGGGCAACTCATATACCGGCAACGCCATGAAGCTTTACATCAGCATTTTCCGGCCATCTGGGGAGCAGTACTGGAAGACGACAGGTGTACTGTGAAATGATCTGTGACGGAAGACACCTTCATCCGGGAACTGTCCGTTTTATCATAAAGATTAAGGGGCCTGGACCGTGTGATTGCGATCACGGATTCCATCATGGCCGCCGGACTTCCCGGATGGCAATTATAAGCTGGGAGTCCAGATGACGTGGTGGTAGTGGATGGTGATGCCAAGCTGGTTTCCGACGGAACCCGTGCAGGCAGTACGCTGACAACCAGAGGAAAAGCACTGAAGAACCTTCTTGGAATTTACAGGACGTTCTCTGACGGATATCACTCCCGATGCTGACGGAGAATCCGGCCAGACTGATCGGTGTTTATGACCGGGTAGGTTCTATTGAACCCGGTAAGGACGCAGACCTTTGTATTTTTGGACGAGGACTGCAGTGTTGTGCGTACCTTTGTTAAGGGAAAGAGTGTCAGTTCAGCATTAATGAATGGTGTTACTGACGGCAAATGCAATGAGTGAAAGAAAGAGACGGTTAGATAATGAGTGGATATCTTTTATATTTTATTCTGATTGTCAGCTTCGGGGCATCTATAGCGGAGCGATCTGTGGAATTGGCGGTGGCGTTATCATTAAGCCTACGCTTGACGCGTTTGGAGTATTAAGCGTTTCAACCATCAGTTTTCTGTCAGGCTGCACGGTGCTGGCGATGACCTGCTACTCTGTTATTAAGGAAAGATGAGCGGGGAATCACTGATTGACATGAAGACAGGGACCCGTTAGCGATAGGTGCCGCCATCGAGGCGTAGTTGGAAAATCCATGTTCCAGGCGCTCAACATGTTTGCGAATAAAGATATGGTGGGGCTGTACAGGCGGGATTTCTGCTCATTATCACACTGGGAACGCTGATTTATACACTGAAAAAAGATAAGATAAAAAACGCTTCATGTGACAAATGCGGTATTAGCACGTCATTCGGCGTAGTACTGGGGATTTTCTCCTCTTTCCTGGGAATTGGCGGAGGCCCCATCAATCTGGTTGTTCTGTTTTATTTCTTCTCCATGGAGCATCAAAACAGCGGCCCAGAATTCCCTAATACATCATTCTCTTCTCCCAAATCACCAGCCTGATAAATTCCCCTGGTCACCAGAACCGTACCAGAGTTCACCGATGTGGCTTCTAGTGCTCATGGTAATCGGCGGCATTCTGGGAATGAGCGGCCGGATCATCAATAAAAAAATTGATTCCAAAGTGGTCGACAAGTTATTCATCTTTTAATGATAGTCATCATCTTTATAAACATTTATAATATTTATCAGTTTGCACGTTAGCAATGAGCAGTGCGAAAGAAAAAAGCCGAAGGTAAATTTGTGTTGTGCTCGCACATAAGAACAAATTTCCTTCGGCTTTTTTCATAGGGCGAAGCCCGTGACCGAAGTGGAGCGAAGCGGAACTGAGGTGCACTGCGGACTGGCGGGCAGCGGAACTGAGGTGCCCAGCAAACGAAAAATCAAAGCAAAACACAAAGCAGACATTATTTACGTGAAACGCATCAGGAAAGGAGATGCGATGGAACAGGTATTGATTGTAGTCTTTTCCTCCTTCTGCGGAGGACTCGTGCAGGCGGTTACAGGATTTGGCGGAGCAGTAATCATCATGATTTTTCTGCCTCTTATACTAAATATGACGGCGGCCCCGGCACTTAGCGATGTCATAACCATGACACTGTCATTTTCCATGTTTTGAGATACCGTAAGGCGGTGCATTATAAAAGATCCTGATGCCGGCCGCCGTTTATCTGGTTACCAGCACACTGGCGATCCATGGTTCCGCCTTTGGGACGCGGGAAAACTGAAAGGATTTTTTCGGTGTATTTTGATTTTACTGTCGGTATACTTCTTTTGCCTTTCAGGCAAAACTATCCGGTGAAACCGACATTCTTTATGAAGTTGGATGCGGCGCTCTGGCTGGCATCTGCGGCGGTTTATTTAATCAGCGGGCCGCCGGCCAGTCTGTTTTATCTGGCAGCGACGGATACAAAAGAAGAGTATTTGGGAACCCTAAACGCATTTTTTTCATTTACCGTCATTTTAATTTGATATCCAGGATCTGCAATGGCTTTCTGACTGTATCACTGATCCCTCTGATGGGGTCGGGATTGCTGCCATCTTAACCGGATGTGTTCCTTGGAAGCAGGATTGTTAAGAAGATCAACATTGATGTTATGAGGAAATGTGTGTATGGGTTTCATGGCGTTTGCGGGAGTGGTGATTGTGGTTCAGGGAGGGCTTCGGTGATCATATTCACATTGCGAACAGCGTCATGAACGGTACGACATGATTCAATGATAGCTTTTGCTGTATTCCCCATAGACAAGTCTGACTGGCGTTTTGGGGCCGCCGCAGTAACCCGGTTAAATTTTGTATTAAAAAGCGTGGCTCCATGGAACTGTAAGATAAGTGCCTTCGTAACCGCATGGTTTACCGCAACGGGTTTCTTTCTCACGGAGTTTTAGCTTCCGCTTTGCTGATTTTGTTCCCATGCCTGCAGGCGCTTGCGCAGGGCAAGGGCTTTTGCACGTTTTTCCTTGATTGCGCGGCCGGAAAAAGAATCGGGTGTTCCTTCCTCATCAAAGGAAACTGCAAATGGTTCACGCCGAGATCAATTCCAACGATATGGTTTAAGATGTTCATACTTTCTACTTCCAGGGTGACCGGAATATGCAGATAATATTTCCTGTTTTTTCGAATCAGTTTGGCAGTGCCAAAGTGTCCTCCGGAACAAAACCAGTGTTCCATCCCTTTCGATTCAAAGGGGATATGTAATCTGCCGGAAAGGGTATTTAAGCTAATGGACTGACCCGATATGGAGTAATCCCGGTTCCAGACAAGATCATACTCGAAGTTTCGAAAAGATGCTTTCGAAAAGGGGTGTCCATTGCTTTTCATGGATTTATATTTTGCAAGGACGGTCTTAAATACACTCTGAGGAGTTGAAAATGCATGAATCCTGTATGGGGCTTTTAGAAAGATGTTGCGATAGGAATGTCAAAAAAAAGAAAGGATTTTATCAGCCCTTTATTGATTTTGAAAATATGGCAAAAAAGAAAAATATTAGATATTACTCAAAATATAAAAAGATATTGAAAGTCATTTAGTATGAAGGTAGAAAAGTATTTATAATAAACTTATTATGCAAAATGCTATATATGCAAATATTCAATTAAAATTTAAAAAACGGTAAAATTTATTTTTAAGAAATAAAATGGTCGACCATTTTATACAACTGATATACGTGTGTGTATATCGGGAGCAAAAAATGGGGTACAGTACTAAGAAAGAGAGAGGGGATTTACATGAAGAAACGAAGATGGATGGCACTTTGCACTCGCCTGCACGATGATTTTTACAGCAGGCTGTCAAAAGGGGGAAAAGAGACTGCTGAAGTACCAGGAAGTCAGGAAAACAAAAGTAAGCGAAACGGAGATGGCAAAAGCAGAGGATTCAAAGGCAGAAAATTCTGTAAGTCAGGAGGAGCCGGTTACAATTAAGTTTGCCAATTATGCGGTTCTGGAAGAAGGAAACAGCGATTTCTGGGAAAAAGATCAAAACACATTTTGAAACTGAGAACCCTAATATAAAAATCGAGATCACTGCACCATTTGGGGAAATGGTACAGCAGGTCATCAATATGGCAGGGGAGGCGAGTATGTCGACCTGATTTTCGGTGAATTGACTGACTCCGACGCTGGCGGATTCGGGAATTGCATGTCCGGTATCGGATATTATGCCGCAGGAATATCTCGAAGATTTTTACCCAAATGTTTTGGAGGCGCATTCGATTGATCATGTACTCTACTCGCTTCCATTATATGTAGGACCATATATCTTGTATATTAATAAGGATTTGTTTGAACAGGCCGGACTGGATGCATCCAATCCTCCGACCACCTATGAAGAGATGTTGAGTGTGCCGAGAAGCTTTCGCGCCTAAAGGATGCGGATGGGAAATCAGGTATATGCATTTGGACAGACCACGGCATCGGTGCCGGTGTCTGGCGCTTCGCTGACAAGCATGGTATTCAATTTTGGAGGTCAGGTGCTTGATGAAAACGGAAAGTTAAGCTGTGATAACGAAGGATTTAAACAGGCGTTTGAAATGCTGAAGCTTTTTGGATGAGAAGGGATATAATCCACAGAATGCGAAACTGAAGGATTTAAGAAACTTATTTGCGCTGGGAAGACTCGCTATGTATTACGACCAGTCATGGGGATTTGCAGGAATTAAACCAATTAATCCGGAGGCGGAAGCATTTACGGTTACTGCAAAACCTTTAAAAGGAGGCAGTGGCACGGGACAGAGTATTTTGCAGTCTCATTGTCTGATGATGGTGGATAATGGAGAAGCACGTAAAAAAAGCCGTGGAAAAGCTTGTTGAATATATTATAACAAATGATAATTTAAGTTACCGTATGTCCAATGAAACACTTGCATATCCGGCTAAGAAATCCATGGAACACGCAGTGGATGACAGTCTGATCTTAAAGGGAGCAGCTGGTTCCGAGGCTAATACGAAAACTCAGGTTTTCATTCCTCAGAACAGTGATTTGAATCTGGAACTTTGTGCATTGGCTCAGGCTGTGACGGTCGGAAAGACAGATGTGGACAAGGCGATTGCAGATTTCAAGAAGGCCGCGGAAATGATTCTTGATTAAGTGTGTCCAGAGAGGATTAGATATGAAAATTGGGATAACAAAAGAAGAGGCCAGGCAGTTGTCAGCCCTGTATAAAAGCCAGCTCAGAGATTATGGAAGAGTGGGCGGAGCATTCTGCAGATCCGTCCGGCGGATATTTAACAGACTTCGGAGAAAACTGGAAACTGGTTTCAGACGAAGGAATATATGGGCTCAGGCACGTCAGACCTACATGTTCGCTGCCTATTATGAATATTCCGGACGCGAGGAAAAGTGGCTCTCACTGGCAAAGGCAGGACGAGATTTTCTGGTTTGCCATGCTTATGCGGGGGAAGGGCGATGGAACTATGAGGTGTCAGAGAATGGGGAAGAGGTGATTGAAGGGACGACTTCCATCTTTACGGACTTGTTTGCCCTGATTGCGTTAGCACAGTATGCATCTGCATCGGGGGATCAGACGGATTATGACCTGATTCGAAAGACATTTGACAGTGCGAGAAATCATATCATGGATCCTGAATTTCGGGATATAAAACCACACGTGTGGCAAAACGGAATAGAGAGACATTCCCCGTATATGATTGCGGTTCATTCTTCAATGGTAGCGGAGAAAGTTCTTGGGAAAAGAGGTGACAGGACCGTTTATTGATTTCTGTATCAGAAAACTGTTGTATTTCTTTGGGAAAAATGAAAGCGGTTATCTGTTGGAAAGTCTTAAAGAAGATGGACCGTATGGGATACTCGGAAGGGCGCATTGTCAATCCGGGCCATATTTTTTTTGAAGGCATGTGGTTCTGCATCGATTATGCCAGGGAACAGATGACGCTGTGATTTCGCGTGCGCTCAGCATTATCCAAGATACTGCTGAAGTGCGCAGTTGACCGGACATATGGGGGTGTGATTCATCGGTTTGACTGCTATGGAAAGGAGGGAGAGGATACACTTAAAGACGGATACAGGGAGATCTCAGGGCAGATGACAAAGTGGACTGGGTGAACTGTGAGAGTCTTTATGCGTTTGCGCTTGCCGCTGTGCTGACTGGGGAGGAGACTGCCATAGAGCAGTTTCGTCAGCTCCATCAGTTCTGCCAGACGTATTTTAAGCCTGAAAAGGGGGAGACTGGTATCCTGTGTTAAAACGGGATGGGACGCCGCTTCGTAAAAACAAAGGAAAGCACAGGGTGGCGTTTCATGTACCGCGTGCGCTGATGAATCTCAGCGTATTATTTGAAAACTGTGAGTTGATCTGTGTTTAGAAAGGAGAAGGAAACTTATGATAAAGAAGGAGGATGTTAGTATTTGTACTTGCCTGCTCTACTGGTGTTGACGACAGGTTGTGCAAAATAATCACTCCACAGGAGGTGGGTGCAGATCAGTACGGATTCCAGTGAAGACTGGTACAACAGAAAACAACAGGGGAATCCCGGATAGAGTAAACCTCCAGACCAATACTTCAGGATCAGATTCGGAGGTTCCTGTCAACCATTAAAATTGCAAATTATGCAGTTCTCGAAAAGGGTACGAGGAATTCTGGCAGAATGTAAAAAACAGGATATGAGGCGAAATATCCCAATATAACAGTAGAATGGGTAACGGCACCCTATGGAGAGATATTAAATCAGGTTATAAACATGGCTGGAGGCGGAGACAAAGGTAGACTGTGTATTTGGTGAAGATATCTGGATTCCGTCGCTGGTTGAGGCTGGCCTGGCGGCTCCAATGGATCAGGTACTTGATTCGGATTTTCTAAACGACTACTATCCTGAATGCATTAGCGGCTCATTCTATGGATGGTACCGTATATGCAGCTCCGCTGTATTTGACGCCGCCGGTATTATTTTATAACAGGGAACTCTTTAAGGAAGCCGGACTTGATCCGGAGAAGCCGCCGAAGTCTTATGACGAAATGATGGGGATGGCAGAGAAGTTGTCACAGTTAAAGTCATCTGACGGAAACAAGGTATATGCGTTCGGATTTCCAACCGGATCAGTGATTGTAGTTGGCTCTTATCTGCAGGGACTCATAAAAATTTCGGCGGTGAGATATTCTGATGCTGACGGGAAGCTGGATATGAAAAATCCTGGTTTTATCCAGGCTTTTGAATTTTGCAGGAGTTGGATGAAAAGGGCTATAATCCCCAGAACGCAAAGGCAAAGGATCTAAGAAATCTTTTGCACTGGGGCAGCTGGCTATGTATTATGATAAGACTGGCGGAATCAATGGAGTAACATCCATTAATCCGGCGGCGCGGATTTTACAGCTACTGCATGTCCATTGGCCGGAGGAGAGGGGAGCGGCGAGACAGTTTCACAGTCTCACTGTTTTATCGCGATTGACAATGGTCCGGAGAAAAAGGAGGCAGTGAAGAATTTTATCCAATACGTGATTACTCCGGAAATAATGGAGGATTATATGACGAATATTGCACCGGCATATCCGGCTAAAGAAAGCTATGGAGCATATGGATGGAGTGAATAACAGTGCCTTTTGGCAGGCGCCAGAGATACGGTAAACCACCTCTCACCCAGCTTGATGTTTCCGACAGTGGCAGATTTTAATCTGGAACTCTGTGCGCTGGCTCAGGCAGTGACAATGGGAGATGAGGAGGTTTCGGCGGCAGCGGGCAGATTTTGAGAAATCTGTTCAGCCATTGCTTTGCCATAAGAATAAGACAAAGGTGTCACTGGTTTTCAGGCAGCAACGCGAACGATGGGGTTCTTTCTCGGCTTTGGGTGTGTGGCCGTGCCGGAGGGCTTGATATCCCAGTGTGCCGCCTGGCTTCCTACTCGCCACAAAGAATGAACGTGACTGTCGGACACAAAGCCCATGTGTTCGTCAGTCACGTTCATTTTTGCGGTTCGTATCCAGATGGCGGCACACTGGGATATCAAGCCCTCCGGCACGGCCCCACACCCAAAGCCGAGAAAGAACCAACGATGGGGAGTGTGTCTGCTGCTTTTTATGTAAAAGTGCTCCTGTTACATAATAAGTCCTCAGGGCAGGAGGCGCACTCCGCGCTAAGGAAATTTGGTTGCTGAAGCAACCGCGCTCCGGCGCAAGAGTCCGGTTCGCGGACTCTTCATTCTTTTGCTGGTAACCGTTCAGCATTCATTTCCGGAAGTCACTGTTACCAGCAAAAAAATGAGAAAAGGGTATTGACAATGAGAAAAGAATATGGTAAAATGATATATACACACGAGTTGATATAAAACTACAATTGTGCAAATTACTAAGAATGGGGAAGGTAATATGATGCAGTTAACGATTGGTTTTATAACAACCTGTTCAGGACGATGGCCGAGAGAGATTCCTGAGCAAAGAAATAAAGAGTACGGAGACTGGCTCGAAGCCCAGATGCCGGAAGTAAAAAGTAGTCCGTGCGCCGGAACTTGGAAGCGGGATTGAATCGGTTGAAGCGGCGGTCAGAGAATTTAAGCGCCAGGAGGCAGATGTTATTGTTCTTGTATATGGGGCATTTACCGGCGATGACGTGGCTTCCTATCTGGCGGAGATGGTTCAGATACCGATTATCCTTTGGGCTCCCTATGAAGTACCTTTTGAAAGGGAAGACAGATTGTATTCCAATGCACTCTGCTCAATGACGATGAATGCGGCTGCATTAAGACGGTTGGGAGTTTCCTGCCATACAATCTACGGAAGCAGGAAGATGATAAGGCAAAGAGAGAAAGTCATAAATCTTCTTCTTGCTTACGGAGTGGTTAAGTCTTTAAAGCATACCACATTAGGACTGTTTGGGATACCGTCCTACCGCATTTTATAACTGTGCATTCGATGAAGGACTGATCCGGAGAACCTTCGGAGTTAAGATCGAAGAGACTGATTTAAAGGTGGTTTTCGACAAGATGGCTGATCTGCCAGCTGAGAAGTATGAGGCAGACATGGCGAAGATGGCGGAAGCGTATGACACAGGAAAACTGCCGGAGGGCCATCTGGAGAATCATTCCAGGCTGTATCTTGCTTTAAAAGAAGTGATGGCAGAGCAAAGATTACGATTTCGCAGCAATTAAATGCTGGCCGGAGATGGGGAATTTACATACGACACCGTGTGCGGTGCTTGGACGTTTGGCTGACGATGGTATTACTATCGGGTGCGAGGGTGATGTCGATGCGGAACTGGCTCAGATGACAGAATATTATCTTACGGGGGAGCCCAGTTTTATCACTGACCTGATTAACATTGATGAAGAGAAAATGTAATTACCTTCTGGCACTGTGGAAACGCTGCCCCATCTTTATTTAATAAGGAGTATGAGGTGGAAATCAGAAACCATCCGCTGGCGGGACAGGGAACGGCTTTTTATGGGGCCCTGAAGCCTGGAAAGGTGACGGTTGCCAGGTTCTGCAATATAGACGGTGCGTACAAACTTTTTCTTCTTCGTGGAGAAGCCGTCGCTTTGGACCGTTGTACAAAAGGCGTAACAGCCAGTGTAAAGGTGGAGCGGCCGGTGAGAGAAATTATAGAAGGAATCATAACAGAGGGAATTCCTCACCATTACAGTATTGTCTGGGAAGATGTGGCGGAAGCTATGAAGGGGATCTGTGCATTGCTTAATATTCCGGTTATTGAGATGTAAAAGCTGACCGTGAATTACTGTTCACTCCGTGAACAATAACGCGCTTCGCCCACTCACAAAAATACACCTCGTGGATCCTGGCTTGTAAACAATAATGACTGTGATCATTGACACCTTTTCCCATACAGAGTTATACTGAATAAAAAGTACAGTACGAGGGTATGCGGCAAGGAGAAAAGAACGTATGGAGAGAAATCGTGAGCGGGTCACAAGGGCAGACGTAGCAAAGGCTGCTGGAGTGAGTGAAACCATAGTATCATATGTTGTGAATAATAACCGCTATGTAGCAAAGGAGAAAAGACAGAGAGTGGAGGATGCCATTGCGGCCCTGCATTACCGTCCTAACAATGTGGCAAGAGCTTTGGAAAGGAAAAACGCAAAGAATCAGCTGCTGTTCATTGCAGATCAGATTACAAAACGAGTATTTCAGCAGAATTGTCAGTGAGATGGATAAGTATGCTTACGAAGCCGGATTCCTGATTTCACTTTGTGCCAACCGAACACACCGGAGTTTGTATCACAGGTTATCAGCCGCCAGTATGACGGTATCATCATCAGTTCCATCAGTTTTCCGGAAGAGTATGTAAGGCATTTCAGTAAGGCCGGTATCCCGGTGCTGTTGTTTGAACATAAGAAGCACGATACTCTGCCGGAGAATGTGGCGACACTGGCTTCCGGACTTTATTCCGGGGCGAGAACAGGGGTAAACCACTTAATCAGCAGAGGAAAAAGAATATTATCTACATCGATCGCATCAGCAGGCGGGGAATGTCAGCGGTCCGTCGGATCTTCGTCTCAGCGGATATCTGGATGAACTTCACGATCACGGCCTGGAGGCAGGCGGCGATACGGTAATAGCCGGTTGCCATACGGAAGAGGAACTGACTGGAGACTGTAGCAGATTACTTAAGGTGTCATGATCAGGTGGACGGAATGATGGGACGTAACGATATGGGTGGCCTGCATTGCCATGCAGGCGGCAATAGGAATTGGAAAAGCGGGTTCCCGCGGATATCGGCGTTGTAGGATTTGATAATTCCAGCATCAGCCGGTTCTGTTCACCAAAGCTACGACACTGGAGATGCAGACGGGAGGAGATAAGCAGAACTGTTATCGATATGATGGTTCAGATGATCGGCGGTCAGATGCCGGAAAACGCGACGTTTGAGACAAAGCTGATTATCCGGGAGAGTACGTAAGAAGGTCCTTCCGGAAGACGAAAGTAACAATGTGAAAATATAAAATGGTTTTCCATTTTATATCGGGGTTTATACACTCGGAGTGTATAAGGCTCGAGTCAATATAGAGAAACACAAAAACTATATGAAAAATGAGGAAAGAGAGGGTATTATGATGAAAAAGAGAAGACTGGCAAAGACTGGCACTCGCTTGTGTTATGGCATTGACCACCGGGTGTTCCGGCGGAGGCGGTAGTACAGCGGGAAGTACGGCAGGCACGGAGGCAAAGACAGAAGCGGGTACGAAAGAGAAGCAAAGGCGGCGGATACGGGCAGCAGGGGAAAAGATAACCTTGAAGATCGCCAATTATGCTGTGCTGGAAAAGGGATATGATGAGTTCTGGAGCAGTGTAAAGGCCGGATATGAAGAGAAATACCCGAATGTAACGATTGAATGGGTAACAGCCCCTTATGGAGAAATTTTAAATCAGGTCATCAACATGGCAGGCGGCGGGGACCGTGTGGACTGTATCTTCAGCGAAATGATCTGGCTGCCGGCTCTGGTAGATTCCGGTTTGGCAATGCCGATGAAGGACGTGCTGGATGAATCGTTTCTGAATGATTATTATGCAAACATTCTGGAAGCGCATTCCATCGATGGAGAGGTATATGGAGCGCCGCTTTACGTATCTCCGTCACTTTTGTTCTACAATAAGGATCTGTTTAAGAAAGCAGGACTGGATCCGGAACAGCCGCCGAAAACATATGATGAGATGCTTACAATGGCTGAGAAGTTAGCGGCTTTTGACAACGGACGATGGAAATAAAGTATACGCGTTTGGACAGCCGACAGCATCTGTTATCGTAATCGGTTATTCTATTCAGGCATTTGCAGAAACTTTGGCGGAACGGTTATCGATGATAACGGCAAGCTTACCGCTGATGATCCGGCATTTAAAGAATCACTGGAGATGTTAAAGCTTTTGGATCAGAAGGGATACAATCCACAGAACGCGAAGCCACAAAGTTTACGGAACTTATTTGCGCTTGGTCAGCTGGCCATGTACTACGATAATTCCTGGGGCTTTAACGGTGCAAAATCCATTAACCCGGATGTAGTGAACTTTGCGGCGGCAACAGAGCCGTTAAAGGGAGGAAATGGTGAAGGCGCATCAACTCTTCAATCACACTGCTTCGTAGCAGTAGACAATGGGCCGGATCACGTAGAAGCAGTTAAGAATTTTATCCAGTACGTAATTACACCTGAGGTGCTGAATGACTACATTGCCAATATCGCACCGGCACTTCCGGCTAAAAATTCCATGAAGGATATGGAAGCTGTTAAGAACAGTCCGATCTTTAAATGGTGCAGGGGATTCTGTTGAGAAGGCAGAACCGGTTTACATGTTCCCGACATTATCTGAATTTAACCTGGAACTTTGTGCACTGTCACAGGCAGTAACGGTAGGAGGAGAGGACGTGGATACGGCGATCGAAGGATTTAAGACGGCCGTACAGCCGCTGCTTCCATAGAAAATAATTGAGTCAAGATTAAGAAAAGAGGTAGAAAGACATGGCAGGAAAGAAACCGAACGTTCTATTTATTCTGACGGATGATCAGGGAATCTGGTCCATGGGCTGTTATGGCAATTACGAGATCCGGACGCCAAACCTTGATAAGTTGGCGAGACAGGGAGTGAGATTTGATAACTTTTTCTGTACGTCACCGGTTTGTTCTCCTGCCAGAGCTTCTCTGTTGACAGGAAAGATTCCGTCACAGCACGGAATTCTTGATTACTTAAGCGGGGGAAATGGAGGCGCCTCTCAGGCTGCAATTGAGTTCCTGAAGGATCATCGCGGCTATACGGACATTTTGGCCGAAGAGGGATATACCTGCGGTCTGAGCGGGAAGTGGCATTTGGGTGACGGCGGTCATCCGCAAAGGGCTTCTCCTTCTGGTATGCTCACCAGAAGGGAGGCGGCCCCTACTACAACGCACCAATGTTCCGTAACGGGCAGAAGATTGAGGAAAAGGGTTATATAACCGATGTGATCACCGATGAAGCGATTTCCTTCATAGACAGAGAGAAGAATAAGAGCAGCCTTTTTACTTAAGTGTGCATTATACAGCGCCCCATTCTCCATGGATAAACTGTCATCCGAAGAAATATACGGATCTCTATGAAGATTGTCCGTTTGAGACATGTCCTCAGGGGGAGGTGCATCCATGGGCAAAGACAGAGGTAATCGCGGGGTATCAAAAGCCCAGAGAGTCTCTGATCGGTTATTTTGCAGCAGTTACAGCTATGGATGATAATGTGGGGCGCATCTTAAAAAGCTGGAGGAAGAGAATCTTATGGAAGATACCCTGATTATTTTTCCAGCGACAATGGATTTAACTGCGGCCACCATGGAATCTGGGGCAAGGGCAACGGGACATTTCCACTTAATATGTATGATTCTTCCGTAAAGGTTCGCTTTGATTATGTGTCATAAGGGCCATATTCCGGAGAATCATGTTTGTGACGAGATGCACAGCGGATATGACTTTATGCCCACTCTTTTAGATTACCTGGGATTTAAAATGATGAGGCGGATAAGCTTCCGGGTAAGAGCTTTTGCCGGCTTTGATGGGCCAGGAGCAGAAAGGAGAAGAACAGTGTTGTTGTATTTGATGAGTATGGGACCGGTCCGAATGATTAGGAGCAGGAAGTATAGGCTGGTTCACAGATATCCTTTGGCCCCGACGAGTTTTATGATTTGGAGGTGGATCCGGGGGAGGCATATAACGGAATAGAAGATGAACAGTATCAGGATGTGATACAGGGATATGAAGAAGCAGATGGAACTGTGGTTTTACAGTATGTGGATCCCGAATCGATGGAGCTAAGGAGCCTGTTATGGGCGGTGGACAGAAAAGACTTAGCGGAGTACTGGGACCGGGTATCAATGTATATGGGGGAAAATATATAAAGGGAGTTGTTACGATGGAGAAAGGTATTAAAAATCCCTCTGGAAAACCAGACGGGTGATAAAATATTTGCAATCGCACTGTTGATTCCTGCTATTATCACAACAGTTTCATTTATTCTGGTACCTGTTGTTGGATTCAATTTACCGAAGCTTTTTCGACTATAAGGTCAGGAACATCATTTCGGGACAGCCGGGGGTGTGGAATAATTTGCCAATTATACGAAGCTGTTTTCCAACGGAAAGCTGATTCCGTCTATGACAAACACGCTGACCTTCGTCTTTGGCGTGGTGATTGCCCAGTTCGTACTTGGTATGGCTTTGGCACTGATTCTTAACAGCAATGTAAAATTTTCCAGATTTATCCGCAGTATTATGATGGTTCCCTGGGTGGTTCCGACGCTGATATCCGGTCTCGTCTGGCTGTGGATGTTCCAGCCTCAGTACGGTCTGGTCAAATATTTCGTAGGCGTCCTGACAAAAGGAGAATCACGGATTTTGCAATCTTGAATAATCCGGCTACGGCCATGTTTGGTGTGTCGGTAGCTGCACTGTGGAAGCAGATTCCGCTTGCCACACTGCTCCTTCTGGCAGGTCTGGGCCAATGTTCCGGAGGATATGCAGGAGGCGGCAAAGATTGACGGGCAAACGGTGTTCAGAGATTTTTCCGGATTGTCCTTCCTTACATGAAGAGCGTTATCAAGGTTACGGTATCCATGTCCATCATTGAGAACTTCAAACAGTTCCCGCTGTTCTGGACTATGACAGGCGGTGGCCCCAATAACTCGACGACCACTATGGCGATCTTAAGCTACCGGGAGGCGTTCGTCTCCAACAACTTTGGATCAGGAGCTGCAGTTACGGCCGTCTGGATGCTGATGATGATTGTTGTAGTTTATATTTATAACCGCATCTTTAAGAGCGAAGACATGTAGAGGGGGTGGAAAGCTTATGAAACGGAAACGTATCCTTAACGGCGTAATAAAATACGTGGTGTTAATTATAATTCTCGTCTTTTTGCTGTTCCCCCTTTTGTGGGTATTGCTGACGTCCTTTAAGACCAATATGGAGGCGTACAAATTTCCCTCCGACCTTTATCGTAAAGAATCCCACCTTCCAGAGTTATATCAATCTGTTTACAGTGGATAATGATTTCTTTACATATTATAAAAACAACTTTATTGTAGCCGGTTCCACGGCGCTGCTGACGACATTTTATGGCGATTATTTCCGGTTATGCGCTGTCCCGCTTCCATTTTAAGTGGAACAAATGGATCATAGCTGCATTTACCTCCGCACAGATGTTCCCGGTTGTCAGCCGGTTGATTTCCCTGTATAAAATACTTGAGACGTTCATCTGATCAATACCCATGCGGGACTGATCCTGGCTATTGCAGCCGGACAGCTTCCGTTCACCATTATGCTGATGTCCAGTTTCTATGACGGGATTCCGAGAGAACTGGAAGAGGCAGCTCGTGTAGACGGAGCCGGCCGGTTTGGAACACTGTTCCGGGTCGTTGTTCCATTAGTGAAACCTGGCATGCTGGCAGTCGGCATCTATGCATTTTTGCTGTCCTGGGATGATTATTTACACGCATCCACACTCATACAGACAGACTCGCTTCGACATTATCCGCAGGCGTGGCGCTTCGCTATCTGGGCGAACTTTCCTATGACTGGTCGCTGATCAATACAATATCCATTGTGGGTACGATACCGATGGTGATTGTATTCTTCTTCTTCCAGAAGTATATGATCAAGGGCCTGGTAGCTGGAGCCGTAAAAGGTTAAGAAAAAAGGAGAAAATTATGCTTGTAACTAACAAAGAAAATCTAATTGAGGCATCCAAAAAGGATATGCCATTCCAGCACTCAACACACAGGGTGGCAATTACGATATCATATGGGCTGCATGCCGTGCGGCTGAGGAGATGAAATCTCCTATTATACTGGCTCATTATGTGTCTACCGGTGCTTATTCCGGCCATGACTGGTTTGTACAGGTCTGTAAATGGTGTGCCGACAAAGTTTCTGTCCCTGTATCGATACACTTAGATCACGGAGCCGACTTTTATATCTGCATGGAGGCGCTGAAATTTGGCTTTACCTCCGTGATGATCGACGGTTCCACAAGCCCGATCGAAGAGAATGCAGCTATGACGAATGAGGTGATTAAGGTGGCAAAGTGCTTTGGAGTGCCTGTGGGAGGCGGAAATTGGAGAACTCCTTCGTCTTGACAATATGGGGACAGTGATGGAAAATAAGAATATTGTAGATCCCTGTGAAGTAAAGGAATTTTAGGATTGTGCCAGCCGGATTCCCTGGCAATCGGGATCGGCAATGCTCATGGTTATTATAAGGGTGAGCCGGATATCCATTTAGAGGTACTGAGGCTGTGAGAAAATTCACGGATATTCCACTGGTGCTTCACGGTTGTACTGGAATGAAGGAGGAGATTGTAAAAGAAGCAATTAAGCTGGGAGTGGCAAAGATTAATTTTGGTACGGAAATCCGGTATAAATACGTGGAACACTATGAAGAAGGACTTAAGACTCTGGATCATCAGGGACATTCCTGGAAACTGTCCCAGTTTGCCAATGACAGACTGACAGAAGACATCAAGGACATTATCCGCCTGGCCGGTTCTGAGGGAAAGCTTAATAGTACAGAACAAATTGATTATAACAGAGAGGATTTTTATAATGGAGAAGAGAAACAGTGAAATTACATACAAAAGAAATTTATTTACAGCCAGAATCATTTGAGGCTGTCAATGAGACTTTAGAGGATATTTATGGTGTTCTCGACAAGGTATTTGCAGAAGATTACGACGAACTGATCTTCACAGGTTGCGGCACCAGTCTCTATCTGGCCCAGGCTGCGGCACACGCATTTTCAAGCTATAACGCGATACCATCAAAAAGCGGTATGCTGTTCGGAGCTCTATTATTTCCCGGAGACGTTTGTGAAAAACCGGAAGGTGCTTGTCCTTCCGATTACGAGGAAGAGCTACACGACGGAAGTGCGCATGGCGATAGATAAGGTGAGAAGTTATCCGGGAGTGAAATCACTGGCGATTACCTGTGATAAGGACAGCGCACTCTACAATGACTATATGATTCTCTCCCCGGAGACGGCGGAGGACAGCGTGATCATGACCCGGTCCTTCACCAGCATGGTGTACCTGGCTGCCGTCATGGCCATGTACGTGGGCGGCAAAAAGGAAGAGATCGCAGCTATGGCCGGTTACGGTGATCATGCGCGGGGATGCGTTAAAGAAAATGGATGAGATGGCAAAGCGTATCATTACGGAGCATGAGGGACTGAACCTGTTTATTACGCTGGGACAGGGATTAACTATGGCGTCGCCAACGAGTGCATGAACAAGATGAAGGAGATGGGACTCTCCAATTCGGAGGCTTACTTCTCACTGGAATACCGCCACGGCCCGATGAGCCTGGTGGATGAGAATACGCTCATCATCTTATTAAGCCATTCGAGACTGTAAAGGAGGATGGGAAGCTGCTGGCCCAGATGAAGGAGTATGGAGCTGTTACTGCAGCGATCGGTAACACGGCTTCTGTGGATTTTAAAGACGCAGATTACTGCCTGATCTGACATATGGCTATAATGATACGCAGAACGCGGCCCTCATTGGATTTATCGGTCAGTTCATTGGATATTATATCGCAGAGAAAAAGGGATTGATGCAGATTCACAGAGACATTTATCTCAGGCGATTGTGATTAAATAGGATACTTTCTTTTATTTGTTTTCTCAATATACGGAGGGGGCTGTGGTTTTCGCAGTCCCTCCGCTGTTGTTTTATCTGAATGTTTAACAATTTTATTTTTACATCTGTTTTTCGTAATAATTGTTCAGATTCTCGTTAGTATTTACCGGAATCTGTCAGATTATTATAAGGGTTTATTAAAGTCTTCTGTTTGAAAATCTGTTACAATAGAACCAGTAAAACAAAAAAAAAAAGTCTGAAACCAAAAGAAAGGAGCAGATACAATGAAAAAATAAAGGTTATGAGAATATTAAAATGGTTCTTCGTTCTGACAATGGTACTGTGCATCTGCTCCGGCTTCGTTGTTGCAGGTAAGGGATACTCCATGTACCGGAACGCGCTGGATCAGATGAGTCTGGCGGATAAAGTAGAATCGATCCAGAACAAAGAACATTATACGGCATTTGAAGAACTGCCGGAGGTATATGTGAATGCGGTTGTTTCTGTGGAAGACCACAGATTTTACAGGCACTCGGGAATCGATCTCATTGCCATCGGAAGAGCGGTATTTAATGATATACGGGCAGGCAGGTTCGTGGAGGGCGGAAGCACCATCACCCAGCAGCTGGCAAAGAATCTTTACTTCAGCCAGGAAAAGGAGATGACGAGGAAAGCCGCCGAGGTCTTCATGGCTTTTGACCTGGAACGCAATTACAGTAAGGAAGAGATTCTGAACTGTACGTAAATACCATCTATTTCGGAGATGGTTATTACACCGTAGCCGATGCCAGCGAAGGCTATTTTGGAAAGGCGCCGGAAGAAATGACGAAATATGAGAGCACTCTTCTGGCGGGAATTCCGAATGCCCTTCCAGATACGCTCCCACAAAGAATCCTGTGCTGGCGGAGAAACGGCAGATGCAGGTGTTGAGGCGCATGGAAGACTGCGGCTACTTCTCAGCGGAGGAAGCGGAAACAGTAGCGGCGCAGATGGTGGCGATCAACTAAATCTGATTAATGAAATCCGATCAATGAAAATAACAAAATCACCGGTATTGCTCCAGAATAAAAGCATTTGAACGGAGCGGCCGGTGATTTTTGCAGTTACGAAAAGCTGTATGGCAGGGATCCGTCAGGATTCATGACAGGCATGGAACTCAGGGAAGAGAAAAATAACTGGAAGTACTCTCGGAAAACAAGTATAATTGTAGGAGCGTTAAGCAGGGGGGCGACAGACGGACCAGGACCAGTGTTCTCTTGTACGAAACAGAATACATATGAAAAGTAGTTGTTACTGTGAAATGATGTGATCGGACATGAGGCTGACAATGGATTCGTATGGAGCGTGGAGTCTTAAGAAAGTGAGGCCTGAAATGTGAGAGAGGTGCCAGAAGAAAGTTATTCAAGAAAAAATGTACCAGTCCTGGCGGGGAAACCGCTTGCTGAGAGGATCGATGGCCGGATTTATATTATGAAGAGGCCGAAACGGTGGCATCAGAGGATTGTAAGAATTTTAAAGGAAATGATAGAGGAGTACCGAAAGGCAAATCCGGGATTTTGTGAAGTGCGTACAGCCCCGTTCGGTCTTACGCTGGCCGGGGGTATGACGTATCTGATACCGGATCTCTGTGTGATTCTCGACCGGAGAAAGCTGACGAAATGCGGATGCGCGGAGCGCCGGAGATTGTGATTGAGGTGGTAGCTCCGGAATCTCAGTATATGGATTACCGGATCAAACTGACCAGATACCGGAAAGCCGGTGTGAAGGAGTACTGGATCGTGGATCGACTGGGATCACGGTTACGTCTATTATTTCGATGACGGTGAGATGGATCTTGCATCTTTTTCCGGTGCACTGGGGTCACGGGTATGCAGGGGACTGGTATTCGATTTTTCCAGGTTAAAACGGAAGAAGTAAAGTTTAGAGTGGAAATCCCGGTCAAAATCCGGTATAATTGCAGAAAACAGAACCAGGAACAAAACATGGAACCAGGAACAGAACATGAAATCAGGAACAGAAGACAGGATATCTGATATACGGAAAGGAAAAAAGAACTATGGCAAAGAGCGGACAACAGAGGAAAACGGCTCAGTAAATATGTGGACAATTATGTGGTGTTCGATTTGGAGACGACGGGAATCAGCTCGGTAAAGGATGATATTATCGAGATATCCGCCCTGAAGGTGAAGAATCATGAACGGGTGGAGACCTTTTCAAGGCTTGTGAATCCGGGACGTCCTATTCCGGCAGGGGCCACGAAGGTGAACGGGATAACCGATGAGATGGTTCAGAGTGAGCCCGGGCTGGAGTTTATTCTGCCGGAGTTTTTAGATTTTATCGACGGAGAGATTCTGATCGGCCATAACATCCAGTCCTTTGATCTGCTGTTTCTGAACCGTGCGGCTGATGAGGTGTGCAGGAAGGCGGTTCTGAATGATTTTATTGATACACTGTTTATGGCCAGGGCCTTGCTTCCGGGTCTTTCCGTCACCGGCTTACGGATCTGGCGGAGTATTTTAAGATCAGTTCGGAGGGGGCTCACAGGGCGCTTAACGACTGCGTGATGAACCAGATCTGCTATGAGCACATGGGAAAACTTTTAAAGGACGCGGATATTCCGGTCTGCCCCAGATGCGGGGAGAGCTTACAACGAAATGGCAAATTCGACCATTCTATGGCTGCTCCAACTACCCGGTCTGCAGGTATACGAAAAATATTGTTGTATAAGATGTAAGAAAAACGGAAAGAGACATGGCGCCTGTTTTGTGATACACTGAAGAAAAGAGGAAGCGTGCCGGAAGGCAGGAAAGGACAGGGAGATGGAGGATAAGAATCTGTATAACAAAGTCATGCTGATTGCATTTTGTTTGATTCTCGTATTACTGGGAGCCGGTATGTACGGGCCGCAGGGTGGCAAAGACAGCGGGCTCAGAGAATTACGTTCCCAGAGGAAACGTCCAGGAAGTACAATTGGAAACAGAGTATTTAACCGTATGAACGTAATTTTGACATACATAAAGAATATGGCGCTTTATATGGCGTATTCTGGTTGATAAAAAGGTATAGACCTCTATGGATCCCGGTGTTTCGGATCAGAGAGCAGGAAGCCGCAGAATGAAGGAGACAGAGAAGGAGATATCCAAGGAGAAATGAAAGGAGATATCAAGAGAGATCAAAGGAGGTCCAGTATGACATTTAAAATTGTGAAGGCGGAGGAAACGGATTACCAGCTGTTCGCCTCTGTGATTCAGGAAGTTTATGAGGCACTTGAACAGAAAGAATGGTTTGCGGCCGATAATGCGGAGTATACGTACCACATGCTGAAAGACTGCAACGGCGTCGGTTACAAGGCAGTTCATGAGCCTTCGGGCGCTGTGGCCGGTATTTTTCTTGTGACATTTCCCGGAATTCTGAAGAAAATCTGGGGCGTGATATCGGACTTCGGAGGAAGCGCTTTCGTTGGTGGCCCAGATGGATTCCGTAGCAATTCTTCCGCAGTACCGTGGAGCGGGATTACAGAAAAGGCTGATGCAAAGACGCAGAGCGGGAATTGACGGAACAGGGATACCGGTATTTTATGTGTACGGTGCATCCGGAGAACTGGTACAGCAGGCAGAATGTCATCAGTCAGGGATATGAGCCGGTGAAGTCTGCTTTAAAGTACGGGGGATATCTGCGGGAGATATTTTTACTTGACAGGAGTAAGGGAGCTGTCTTGAAAATAAAAGAAATGGGAGGCCAGGTATGAGAGATGAATGGTCGGAAGCATTCATAAACGCCTTAAAGAACAGAGATACAGAGCGGCCATGGGCAGATTCCAAAAGCGGATTTACATAACCATTTTGTACTGGGAGGCAAGGAGCCTTTTATACGTGAGAGAAAGGGACTCATGATTCCTGCGCTGGAAGGCGTTTTAAAGTCGATGCAGGAGATGGATCAGTGGAATCAGGAGTTCATTGGGAAGTATTTTTTGAAAGCAGCCGAAGGCCGCCGCTTTCTGATTGAGGCCGCATTTGTACAGGCCAGGGAAGACGGCGTTACGGTCCTGGAGATTAGAGAGGATGTATGGGGACTGGGACAGTACTTTGACCATGACGTGAATGCGCTGACAGAAGCATTTTTTCGGCACGGGATAAGTACGCGCCGGATCTCGAGCTGCGGCTTTTGGTCGGGCTTTCGAGGCACTGTCCGGTGCAGTGGCTTATGGAGCAGCTGGAACCGTTCTGGGGCAGACCGGAGTTCTGTTCCATCGATCTGTATGGAGATGAGATGGCGCAGCCAATTGAAAACTTTTGTGCCCATTTACCGGAAGGCGGAAGAGTATCATCTCATCCGGAAGGCACATATCGGGGAATGGGGAACGGCGGAAGATATACGGGCCGGCGTGGAACTTCTTCATCTCGACGAGGTACAGCATGGGATCGCGGCTGTGAATTCAGCTGAGGTGATGCGGTATCTTGCAGAGAACCGGATCAGACTTAATATAACGCCAACCAGCAACCGGAAGCTGGGGCGTGGCTACCTACGAGGAGCATCCGATTAAGACTCTCTACCGGGGGGGATCGAAGTGACAATTAATTCCGACGATGTGCTGATGTTTGACAGTGATGTATCGAAGGAGTATCAGCGGCTTTATGATCATGGCACTCTTCGGGCTGAGGAACTGATGAGATCCGCGTTTGCGCCCTGCAGCCGATGGGCTGATTGGTGTCCGTATTTTTACGTGACTGGAACGCAAATTTTCCTCAAACGTTTGCGTTAAAATTGATTGACGTTTTCTTCTTTTTTCGTATACTTTCTATAACGGCTGACTGAAGTCACCACCCTGAAACAGAATGGTTGCAGGCACAAAAAGTGCAGGGCATTGGAAGAGTAAGAACACAGATCAAACAGGATAAGTGAATGATGATCATCAGATACCAGGAAGGTATGAGTACTCCCAAGGAGTATGCCTGAACCTGGTATTTTTTGGTTTTCTGTGTAATCCTTTGCAGGCGGATAACAGGAAGGAAAAGAACGATGAAAAAAAGAGGATGGAAACTTAGAACAGCGGTTTTACTGGCTGCGGCGGCGATTGCGGTTACTGGATGCGCCGCCGGTAAGAGCCAGGAAGCAACGGGAGCGGCAGGGAAGGAAGAGCGTACGGAGCAGAATCCGGCGGGTAACACGGAGAGCGCGGCGGAAGCGGAAGACACCGGTAAGAACAGCGTGATTGTGGTGATGGGGCCCAGCTCGGAGCCGGAGGCGGGATTTGATCCGGCTTACGGATGGGGCGCGGGAGAACATGTGCATGAGCCGCTGATTCAGAGCACGCTGACGGTGACGACGGCGGATTTAAAGATTGATTACGACCTTGCTACAGAGATGAACGTCAGCGATGACGGACTTACCTGGACGGTAAAGATCCGGGACGGCGTCTTTTTACCGATGGAGAGAAGCTGACGGCGAAGGATGTGGCATTTACCTATAATACGCTTAGAGATACGAGCTCAGTCAATGATTTTACCATGCTGGACTCCGCAGAAGCGGTGGATGATACGACTGTGGTTTTCCATATGAAACGGGCATATTCGATCTGGCCGTATACCATGGCGATTGTGGGAATCATACCGGAACACGCATATGGTTCTGACTATGGCGAGCATCCGATCGGATCCGACGATATATTATGAAACAGTGGGACAGAGGCCAGCAGGTGATTTTTGAAGCGAACCCGGACTATTACGGGAAGGCGCCGAAGATGAAGAAGGTGACCGTACTGTTTTTATGGAAGAGGATGCGGCATTTGCGGCAGTGCAGTCCGGTCAGGTGGATCTTGCCTATACGGCGGCGTCCTATTCAGAATCAGGCGGTTCCCGGTTATAAGCTTTTGTCCTTCGAGACGGTGGACAACCGGGGCTTCAATCTCCCTGCTGTAGCGAGAGGCGGCGCGATGGCGCCAAAATCTTGGAAATGATTTTACCGCGGATGCTTGTGAGACGGGCCATCAACATCGCCATCAACAGAGATGAAATGATAGAAAATGTATTGAGTGGTTACGGAAGTCCCGCCTACAGTGTCTGCGATAAGATGCCCTGGTATAATAACGCGGCGGAAACAACGTATGATGAGGAAGGGGCGAAGGCGCTTTTAGAGGAAGCCGGATGGAAGGAAGGAAAAGACGGAATCCGGGAAAAGACGGGAAGAAGGCGGGCTTTACGCTGATGTATCCGGCCGGGGATTCTGTGAGACAGGCTCTTGCTGCAGATACGGCAAACCAGTTGAAAGCGGTTGGCATCGACGTGAAGACGGAAGGCGTGGGCTGGGATACCGCTTACGACCGCGCGCAGGCAGAACCGCTGATGTGGGGCTGGGGAGCACATACGCCGATGGAGCTTTATAATATTTACCACACCATGAAGGACACAGGGCTGGCGGAATACTCTCCATACGGCAATGAAACCGTGGACCGCTATATGGATGAGAGGCGCTGGCAAAGCAGCAGTCTGGAGGAGTCCTATGAACTGTGGAAGAAGGCGCAGTGGGATGGAGAGACCGGTATTACGGAACAGGGCGATATTCCATGGATCTGGCTCGTCAATATCGACCATCTCTACTGGGCAAAGTCCGATCTGGCTGTGGCAGAGAGAAGCTGCATCCTCACGGTCACGGATGGTCTATGGTAAATAACGTGGATCAGTGGAGCTGGAAGTAAGAGAAATTAGAGCAAAAAAAAAAGGAAATTCAGGAGGCGGACGGCATTGGAGAAGAGCATGCCATGGTTTATTCTAAAAAATTTAATACGGATGGCAGTACTTCTGCTGTTGGTGAGCGCGGCGGCCTTCTTTTCTGGTGTCGGCGTCTCCTCTTGATCCGCTTAAGACTAATGTGGGGCAGACTGCCCTGGGATCCATGAGTCAGGAACAGATTGCTAAGCTGGAGGAATACTGGGGAATGAATACCCCGCCGCTTAAGCGGTTTGTCTCCTGGGCCATGGATTTTTTCCAGGGTGATATGGGTACGTCCTGCTTTACCGTCAGCCGGTGGCCCATGTGATCTCGGTGAAGCTTAAGGATTCCTTATGGCTGATGGGAACAGCTTGGCTGATCTCCGGTGCGGCAGGATTGCTGCTCGGAGTGGCGGCGGGGGCGAACCGCGGAAAGACGGTGGATAAGGTGATTACCGGGTACGCGCTGGTGACCGCCAGCACACCGGCATTCTGGCTGGCTCTGGTTCTGCTCATGATCTTTGCGGTATGGCTGAAGGTACTCCCGATCGGTTTAAGCGTTCCCATTGGAGTGGAGGCCGCCGGAGTTACTGTTTCCGACAGAATCGCTCATGGTATTCTGCCGGCTTTGACGCTTTCCATTACCGGACTGTCTAACATCATACTGCATACCAGGGAGAAGATGGCCGAGGCCATGGAGAGTGATTACGTACTGTTTGCGAAGGCAAGAGGCGAGTCCGGCAGGCAGATTATTCTGCGCCATGGGCTGCGAAACATCGTTCTGCCGGCCATGACTCTGCAGTTTGCCTCGATCAGTGAGATATTCGGAGGCTCCGTTCTGGTGGAACAGGTATTTTCTTATCCGGGAATCGGGCAGGCGGCGGTTACGGCCGGGCTGGGAGGCGATATTCCGCTGCTTCTGGGAATTACCGTGATCAGCGCGGCAATTGTATTTGCAGGGGAATTTTACCGCCAATGTACTTTACGGCGTTGTGGATCCAAGAATCAGAAGAGGGAGGGCAAGGACATGAAGCGGCGCATGAACAGGAGGAAAATGATGCTTCTTCTCGCTGGCCTGTCCGTTCTGATGCTGGCAGTGATTACGGTGGCAGGACAGCTTTTGTCGGAGGCAGCCATGGTGACGGATTTTTCCAGAAAAGAATCTTGCTCCCTGTCTCGCTTATCCATTTGGAACGGACTGGATGGGAAGAGACATGTTTGTCCGTACCATAACGGGACTTTCCATGAGTATACGGATCGGACTTCTGACGGCGGCCATCAGCGCAGTGATTGCGTTTCTCATGGGAATTGTGGCCGCGACCATGGGGAAAATCGCGGATGGCCTGATCATTGGGATCATTGATCTGGTTATGGGCATTCCCCATATCCTTCTGCTGGTGCTTATTTCCTTTGCGCTGGGAAAGGGATTTTGGGGCGTTGTCGCCGGAATTTCACTGACACACTGGACCTCCCTTGCACGCCTGATCCGCGGAGAGGTTCTGCAGCTGAAGCAGAGCCAGTACATAAAGATAGCGGAAAAACTGGGACAGGGAAAGCTGTCGATTGCTTTTAGGCATATGACGCCTCATCTGATACCACAGCTGTTTGTTGGGCTGGTACTGATGTTTCCCCATGCGATCCTGCATGAGGCCAGTGTCACATTTCTGGGCTTTGGACTGTCTCCGGAACAGCCGGCCATCGGCGTCATATTGTCGGAGAAGCATGAAATATCTCGCTATGGGAAAATGGTGGCTGGCCCTGTTTCCGGGACTCTTTCTTGTCTTTGTGGTACTTTTGTTCCATTTTATGGGAAGCACCATAAGCCAGCTTTTTGGATCCGGCCCATGCGCATCAGTGAAAAACCTCATGAGAATAGATCGAAAGGATAAAAAAAGGATGAAATACGATGGAAGAGAGAAAACGGTTCTGTCCGTGGAACATTTATCGGTGAAATTCGCGCAGTATGAGCGGGGCTTTCGCCAGATAGAACTTCCCGCGATTCGTGATTTGTGCCTTACGGTGAAGGAAGGGGAAATGGTGGCGGTGGTGGGCTCCAGCGGTTCGGGCAAGAGTCTTCTGGCCCACGCTGTGATGGGAATCCTTCCATATAATGCCGTGACCGGAGGGCGTATTGATTACGACGGCGTGGAGCTGACGGAAAAGAGAATAAGAGCCCTGCGCGGCAGGGAGATCGTTCTTGTCCCTCAGAGTGTTTCCTATCTGGATCCGCTTATGAAGGCGGGGGCACAGGTCAGAAAAGGGAGGAAGGATTCAGAGAGCAGAAGGAAATGCAGGGAGGTTCTGGCCCGTTATGGACTTGGAAAAGAGACGGAGGAACTGTATCCGTTCGAGCTTTCCGGCGGTATGACGAGGCGGGTGCTCATTTCCACAGCGGTTATGGAAAAGCCGGGGCTGGTCATTGCAGATGAGCCTACTCCGGGGCTTCATCTGAAGCTGCCAAACGGGTTCTGACCCATTTTCGGGAGATTGCGGATGAGGGGCGGGAGTCCTTCTGATCACCCATGATCTGGAACTGGCTTTAGAGGCGGCAGACCGGATTGTTGTCTTTACGCAGGGAACCAATGTGGAGGAGGCTTCGGTTTCTGATTTTGAGGAGGAAGAAAGACTTCGCCATCCATATACGAAGGCGCTGTTTCGGGCTATGCCGCAAAGATGGATTTGTCCCGGTATCCGGTAGCCAGCCTTATGGAAAAGGGATTTTCCGGCGGGCTGTCCGTATGCGGCGCGGTGAACTGGCAGATGGAGCGTGCGGCAAAGAGGTGGAGTATACAGGGCTTCGGGGGAGGCAGGTGAGATGCCGCAAAGCGGTTTGAGCCGGGCTTTCAGCGATGGAGCAGAAAAGTAAGGCAGGAAGATGGAATTGGTTATCTGAAAGGCCGCGGCAGGAGGTGACGGGAGATATGAAGCTGGAGGCGAGAGAACTCTCTTTTCGATATGATAATGGAACAGACAGATATTAAATAAAATGAGTATGACTCTGGAAAGCACGGACCGCCTGGGACCGATTGCCCCCAGTGGTTTTGGGAAAACGACATTCTGTAAGATTCTGGCGGGATATGAGGAGCCGGACAGCGGCGAGGTGCTGCTGGAAGGAAAGCTCTTTCAGCCTGGAAGGGGTACTGTCCGGTGCAGATGATATGGCAAAGATCCGGAACTGTCGGTCAATCCCAGGTGGAAGATGGGCGAAGTTTTAAAAAGAGGGGACCAGGTGGAACAGAGGATTATGGACGGCCTGGGAATTGAGCCGGACTGGCTTAACCGGTACCCTTCGGAGTTGTCCGGCGGCGAGCTCCAGCGTTTCTGCATTGCCAGGGCGCTTGGACAGAGAACGAGATTCCTTCTGGCGGATGAGATCAGTACGATGCTGGACTTAATTACCCAGAGCCAGCTGTGGAATTTCATACTGGAGGAAGTGAAGAACAGAGAAATCGGCCTTCTGGCGGTGAGTCACTGGAGGTACTGCTGAGCGTATATGTACGAAAATCGTGAGACTGAATGGCTGAACAGGAAGCAGAGGCCGAAGGGGACTGTGAATGACAGCAAAAAAGTAGAAAGGATACAGATGTAATGGATGTAAAAAGGTGTTGGAGAGTGTGAGCGCGGAACGCTGGATGTGGCAGAGGCAGAGGCGCTTTTAAAGGATCTTCCCTTATGAAGATTTAGGCTATGCCAAACTGGATCATCACAGGAAGCTGCGTTCCGGGTTTGGCGAGACTGTATTCTGCCAGGGAAAGCCGGATAAATACCTGGTGGAGATCATGAAGAGGTTTTATGAGAGGGATGGAGAGGTCCTGGGAACACGGGCATCCTTCGCAGAACAGTTTCTTCTGGTGAAAGAGGAAGTGCCGGAGATCGAATACGATGCGGTATCCAGGATTCTGAAGGTGGAGAAAAAAGGACAAGGAAAGAAAGGGCTGCGTGGCGGTGTGTACCGGTGGGACCGCGGATATTCCGGTGGCGGAGGAAGCTGCCCAGACGGCAGAATTTTTCGGCTGCGCGGGTGGATCGGATCTATGATGTGGGCGTGGCGGGGAATTCACCGCCTGCTGTCACAGAGAGAACGGCTTATGAAGGCGAACTGCATTATCGCGGTGGCTGGTATGGAGGGAGCCCTGGGAACCGTGGTGGCCGGCCTGGTGGACTGCCCAGTCATCGCTGTTCCGACATCGGTCGGCTACGGGGCTAATTTCCACGGAGTTTCGGCCCTCCTAACCATGCTGAATTCCTGTGCAAACGGGATTTCCGTGGTAAATATTGACAATGGATACGGTGCGGGCTATCTGGCAACGCAAATAAACAGACTGGCGGTGAAATAAATGGGAAAAATACTGTATTTGGAATGTAATTCGGGAATCAGCGGAGATATGACGGTTGGAGCGCTTCTGGATCTTGGCGCCGACCAAACGGTGCTGGAGCATGCGCTGGACAGCCTGGGGAGTGGAAGGATACCACCTTCATTTTGGCAGGACGGTGAAGTGCGGGTTGGATGCATATGATTTTGATGTGCATTTGGAGGAAGAGGGGCATGAGCATGGGCATAGCCATGACTGTGAGGAGGGGCATTCCCATGACCATAATCATGACTGCGAAGAGGGCCATTCTCATGAGCACAGCCATGACTGCGAAAAGGCCATTCTCATGACCATCCCCATGATCATGAAGAACACCATCATAACGAGCATAGCCATGACCAAGGAGAAGGCCATACTCACGGTCATACCCATAGAAATCTTTCAGATATTTATGAAATCATAGGCCGCCTGGATTCCAACAATGCAGTGAAGGAACTGGCGAAGAACATGTTTCTGATTGTAGCAGAGGCGGAAGCAAAGGCCCACGGTCTTCCCATTGATCAGGTTCATTTCCATGAGGTGGGGGCAATTGATTCTATCGTCGATATCATCAGTGTGGCAGTCTGCCTCGACAACCTGGGAGTAAAGGACGTAGTGGTATCTCCGCTGGCGGAGGGACACGGCCAGATCCGGTGTCAGCACGGAGTGATACCGGTACCGGTTCCGGCAACTGCCAATATCGCATCTGCCCACGGCCTGGCTCTGCGCATGACGGATCAGGAGGGGGAGATGGTGACGCCTACGGGAGCAGCCATCGCGGCGGCGGTGAGGACAAGAGATAAACTGCCTGACTCCTGTAAAATCATAAAGACCGGTATGGGAGCCGGTAAAAAGGATTTTGCTCACGCCAACGTGCTGCGCGCCATGCTTCTGGAGACGGAGGAAGCGGCAGACGATGAGATGTGGGTGCTGGAATCCAATATCGACGACTGCACTGGCGAGATGCTGGGATTTGCCATGGAAATGATTCTGGCGGCCGGGGCGGCCGACGTATGGAGCACGCCCATCTACATGAAGAAAACCGTCCTTCCTACATGCTTTCCGTTTTGTGCCGGGAAGATTTTATTCGAAGATGGAGGCAGTGATCTTTGAACAGACTACCAGCATCGGAATTCGCCGTTATGCCGTTGCCAGAACGGTTCTGGGACGGAGGAAGGCTGTGGCAGAGACGCGATTTGGAAAAGCAGAAGTGAAAATCTGCATGGGAAATGGAAAGACGTATTTTTATCCGGAATATGAAAGCGTCCGGGCGATCTGCAGGGAACAGAATGTGGATTTTTCAGACTGTTTACAGCGAGGTCAGAAGAGCGGCGGAGGAAATGGAGAGCAAACAGTAAAAGGCCGGTGAAAAAGGCCGCCGGCAAGTTTCGACTTCCGCCATCCGCAGCATTGGCTGGAAAATGAGCGGAAAACAAAAGAAACAGGGAACTGAATTACAACACAAAAGCAGCAGGAGGAGATCATGACAGAGAATACAGCGGAAAAGAAAATGAAACTGGAAAAGAAGATGGCAGAATACGCGAACCAGGATATCTGTCTTGCGTTCTCAGGCGGCGTGGATTCCAGCCTTCTTTTAAAGGCAGCTGGCGGAGGCCGTTAAAAACAGGAAAGAAGGTCTATACGGTAACCTTTGACAGCCGCCTTCATCCTTCCTGTGATCTGGAGATCGCCAGGCGAGTGGCGGAGGAGCTGGGAGGCATTCACGAGGTAATCACAGTGGATGAACTGGAACAGAAGGAAATCCGTCATAATCCTGTGAACCGGTGTTACTTATGTAAACGCCACCTGTTTCAAAGCCTGAAGGATTTTGCAGGGAAGCGGAACATCAGGCTGATTCTGGACGGCACCAATGAGGACGATATGCATGTGTACAGACCGGGAATTCAGGCGCTTAAGAGTTGGGTATGAAGCCCTCTGGCGGAACTTCATGTGACGAAAGCGGAAGTGAAGGCGATTAAAAGAGTATGGAATATCCGTGGGCTTCCAGGCCTTCTACTCCCCTGCATGGCTACGAGAATTCCGTATAATACGGATATCGATTATGAGGTTCTGGAGAAAATCGGGGCAGGGGAAGCGTATTTGAGAACCATGATTGAGGAAATGTACGCCTGCGCCTGCACGGCGATATTGTAAGAATCGAAGTAGATTTAAATGCATTCGAAAAAGTTCTGAGATGAGAGAGGAACTGATCCGTAAACTGAAGGAAATGGGATTTCTCTATATTACGCTGGATCTGGAAGGATTTCATCCGGCAGTATGGATGTAAGAATTTCGTGATTTCGTGGTGAAATGTGTGCGGTGATGTGTGTTTTATGTGAATCAGAAAGTGCTGTAAAGCTGTATGGAAGGAGTTTGTAACAGGCAGTGAATACCTCTGAGTTTATGGGGGATAGTGAGCTGGTACATTTTGGATGTTGCTGTGTGCTCATACAGTATAATAAAGGCAAATCGGAAAGGCCCCGTAAAATCAAGGGATTTTCCGATTTGTCTTTATTCTTTTCCACTTGTTTCAACAAAAATCAGCCCAAACAAAAGAGAAGAAAGAGAGAGGCTGCATGAACGACAAAATCAAAGTCTAATCCAGCCATTCGCTGATAACGGTGATATCAATTTAAAGTTTTGCGGTTATAACCATAAAAAATATTGATATATAAAAGAAAATGCGATATACTATTATGTACAGGAGGTATTGGTTATGATTAACAGACCCATTTACGTTGATAAGATTATGGCTTACGTGAATACGCCATTTGTAAAAATTCTGACTGGAATCCGTCGCTGTGGAAAATCAACCATTTTAAGAATGTTGATGGAAGAAATGAAAAAAAGGGGTATCCGTGATAACCAGATTTTTACATTATAGCTTTGATTCTCTGGAATATGAGGATATTAAAACGGCAAAAACTCTGTTTACCCACTTGAAACAGCACTTGTGCCCGGAGGAAGAACTTACCTGTTTCTTGATGAGATTCAAGAGGTGAAATCATGGGAAAAAGTTGTAAATTCCCTTATGGCAGATTATGATGTAGATATTTATGTGACCGGTTCAAATTCCCGGATGATGTCCTCCGAAATATCCACCTATCTGACGGGGCGTTATATTGCATTCCGCATTTTCCCTTTGTCCTTTTCAGAATATATGATCTTCCGCAAAGAATATACGGAAGTGCTTGATCCCCCACAGAGCTCGCAAATTATCTGCGGCTTGGCGGTTTCCTGCAGTCCATCTGCAAAAATATACGCCGAACGAAGTCTACACTATCGTTAAGGATATTTACAGTTCCACAATTTACACGGACATTGTAAGGCGTAATCAAATCCGAAAGCTGGATCAGCTGGAGCGCATTGTGAAGTTCGCCTTTGACAATGTTGGACGGACTTTTTCAGCCGGTTTTATTTCCAAATACCTGAAAAGTGAGAATCGCCCGATTGATAACGAAACGGTTTACAACTATCTCAGCAAGCTGAAAGCGTCTATATTCTTCGTCGCTGTTCCCGTTTCGGCGTACAGGGCAAAGAAATTCTAAAACCCAGGAGAAATTTTACCTGGCCGATCCGGCGCTGCGCTACAGTGTATTGGGGGATTCACCGGACAGCGTGGCTGCTATGCTGGAGAATGTGATTTGTCTGGAACTGCTGCGCCGTGGATATGATGTGCATGTTGGGAAACTGAATAACACGGAAATAGATTTTATTGCTGTTAAGCAGGAAAATAAGGTGTACATTCAAGTGGCCCAGGGAATCGGTTCTCCTGAAACGGAGCGGCGCGAATACGGCAGGCTGCTTGATATTCGGGATAACTACCCCAAATATGTGCTGCGAACAGACGCTTTTGCGGGTGGCAACTACGAAGGGATTAAGACCATGCACATTGCAGATTTCTTGCTGAGTGATGAATATTAAAAAGTACATGGAAAGGAGTGATTTTATGGCACAGATTAGTTTGCGAGTTGATGATGATGTGAAGCGTGGCGCTGAGAGAGCGGCGTATCCCCTTTGAATTGTCCGCAGACCCATTCTATTCCGAAAGCAATATGCGCTATCTGGAAAAGAAAATGGAGGACTACAAGGCTGGACGGCTTAATTTAGCCGAACATGAGCTAATAGAGGAATAAAAATGCAGATAAGAGTGATACAATGGGATTTTGGAGCCGCCGCGTTGATGAGGAGCATAGGCTTGTTTATGCGGTTGAGGATCGTGCAGAGGTGGTTATCTCATGCAGGGGAAATTATGACGTTTAGAGGACGGAAACCGCCCTCTTTTTTTCAGTATGTAAATTATTGTTATGACCTTGCCATATGTGTAGCAGAGGTGGTGATGGCAGGATGCAATGGAATGAAATTACTGTATACTGCGTTCAGAAATAGAGGCTTTAAAAATGAAGTTTAGTCACCCATTTTAAAGCCTCTTTTTATAACAGTATGCTGGCAAGCGTCAATCCGCCGCCGCTTGTACCGCTGCCAAATTGATGCTCCGATGCCTGCGGTGGTTTTTTGACTCAATCCAGGCTCCATCAGTCGGTATCCTTTGAGAAAGCAGGAAAAATATCCAAATTTGCTCTATTAAAAAATTAGTGATTACACAAAATTATCTAAATTTGTTCAAGAAAGGCCATTTTTTAAAATTGAAAACCTCTGCCGTCATGGGGGTAGTATGGTCATACAGACAAACAACCGCTGAGGAAACGTCACATGGAACTGACGGCGTACCCGTTCCGCCGGCAGACTGCGGGAATCCGGAATATTGGGAGACGGGAATACAGGGAAAAAGGAGTTGGGAACTATGGGGTTAAATGCAGCCAGCCAAAAAAAGGGATTTGGTATGAACTGCGAAAGAACAGAGGGCTTTACCTCTTTATGCTGCCGGGAATTTTGTATACATTCATATTGGGATACGTGACACTCCCTTATATGATCATTGCATTTGAAGATTTCGATTACAAAAAGGAATCTTCAGTCCCTGGGTCAGTTTAGAGAACTTCCGGTTTTCTTTTGAGAGCAACCGGGCCTGGGAGGTGACATTTAATACGATCCTGTTAAATGCACTGTTTCTTTTCTTCCGGTACACTGGTGTCGGTAGGACTTGCACTGATTCTTAATGAGGTGAAGAGCAAAGCTTTTGTGAGAATATCGCAGAGCACAATGTTATTTCCATACTTTATTTCGTGGGTTATTGTAAGCTACATCTTATATGCCATGCTGTCTACGGAAAAGGGCGTGTTTAACAATATCCTGACGGCGGTCGGGCTCGACCGGGTGAGGTGGTATTCACGGCCGGAGCTGTGGCGGGGATTCTGGTATTTGCGAAGGTCTGGAAGTCGGCAGGGTACACGATGATCATCTATCTGGCGGCCATCGTAGGAATCGATCATTCCTTATATGAAGCGGCGGCCATTGACGGAGCAAACCGGTGGCAGTGCATTAAGAGAATTACGCTTCCGTTAATCACACCGACCATATGTATTATGATTCTTCTGGAGGTCGGAAAGATTTTCTGCGGCGACTTCGGTATGGTGTATGCACTGGTGAAGGATTCCGGGCAGCTGCTTCCGAAGGTGGATGTCATTGATACGTACGTGTTCCGTATGCTTTGCGTGTGACCGGCGACCCGTCGCTGTCCATGGCGGTGGGCGTATACCAGTCGATCATGGGGATTTATCATGGTATTCGGGTCCAACTGGCTTGTGAAAAAGCTGTTTCCGGAAGGCGCATTATTCTGATCAGGAGGGGATTATTATGGTTCAACGCAAACGTTTCAGTATAGCCCAGGGGCTGATTTACTTATTGCTGACCTGCATTTCGCTGCTGTGTATTCTGCCGATGCTGCTGGTCGTGGCCGTGTCTTTTACGGATAAAGCTGTATCGGCAGATACGGATACAGCAATTCCCAAAAACTGTCGCTGGCCGCTTACCAGAAGCTGTTTTATCCGGGCTCTTCGATCTATGCAAGCTGCGGGATAACGGTTTTCATCACAGTAGTGGGAACGGCGATTGCCGTGCTGATGACATTTATGGTGGCGTATCCGCTGGCTAATAAGAATTTGAAATACAGAAATCAGTTTGCCATGTTTTTCTTTTTTACAACGGTATTTAATTCAGGAATGGTTCCGTGGTATTTAATCTGCCGGAAGCTGGGGATGTACAACAATATTCTGTCTTTGCTGATCCCTTCCATGATCTTTACACCGTTTAATATGTTTCTGGTGCGCAATTACGTCGCTACCATACCGGAATCGCTGATGGAATCCGCAAGGCTTGACGGAGCCAGCGAGACCAGGATCGGTTTCCAGATCTATTTTCCGCTCTGCAAACCGATTATAGCGACGATTACACTGTTTTACGGAATTAATTACTGGAATAACTGGTTTAACGCTGTTATGCTGATTGATAACAAAAAGCTTTATCCGTTACAGATGCTGCTTTTCCGGCTGCAGTCGGATATCAGTATGCTGTCCCAGATGGTAACCCAGGGAATTCAGCTGGATACCCCGCCTGCGGAGAGCTTTAAGATGGCGACGGTGATCGTCACCATAGGGCCCGCTGGTATTTTTTGTATCCGTTTTTGCAGAAGTATTTTGTAAAAGGTATTATGGTCGGTTCCGTTAAGGGCTGATCGGAGAGGGATTTAACCGTTTCGGATCAGAGACGGAGAATCAATAGATGAAAAACAATTATAGTTGAGGAGGAATTGAAATGAGAAGAAGAGTAGAACGAATCGGGGCGTTAGTCGTTCTGGCTGCAATGGTCTGTTCATTAACTGCATGTGGTTCCAAGCCGGCAGAATCCAGTCCGGGTACGACCGGGGCGAAGGGTCGGCGGCAGAGACGGCAGGGGAACCGCCGGGAAGCGCCGGAGAAGATGCGCTATGTAGCGCCGGGCAGCGACTGGGAAAAGGAAGACGAGATCATCGGTCTGGTCAACGACAAGCTTCAGAAGGACGGAGTGAATATCGAGGTAGAGCTGATCCGTATCCCCTGGGACGCATGGGATCAGAAAGTAAACTTAATGCTGTCCACCGGTGAGGAGTTCGAACTGCTTTGCATGTCATGCAGGACAGAAAGAGCGCAACGGTACTGCGTTCCCAGAATGCAATCGCGCCGCTTAACGACTATCTGGACAATTTCCCGGATTTGAAGGAGACTCTGTCCGAGCGCTGGCCGGAATTTACCGTAAACGGTGAAATCCTGGCTGTGCCGGTGAAGCAAACTACTATATCAGCCGTGATTACGGCCGTATCTTCTATCGCCAGGATATCTTTGATAAGGCGGGCGGAAAGGTGCCGGAAACCGTGGATGAGGTAATCGAACTGGGACAGAAGATGCAGGGAGATCTTAATGGAGGAGACAGGAGAGAAATGCTACACATGGCTTCATACCCTTTCCCGTCCGGCCACATGGCTGCACCGCTCCTACGAGGAAGCGCCTTTTATCGTAGACAACACCATGGGAATTGCAAAATGCAATATGGATGGCACCGTGGAAAGCTTCTATGAGAGCGATATCTTTAAAAGGGACTGTGAGATATACAGCAGACTCTATGACCTTGGCCTGATTGATCCGGATATTCTCACTACAGACAGTGAAGACCGCAAAGAACGCGCCGATTACGGCAAATTTGTCTTCGGCTTTGAGACCATCGACTACCAGAGTGAATCCACCATGACGAAGAATGTAGGGGCGTATTTAGGTGATTTCTGGCTGAATCGGAGCTTGGCAATGTGGAGTATTTCGGTATCTATAACGGCAATGCGGTTCCTGTGTCCTGCACAGACCCCAATGTACCGCTGTCTTTCCTGGACTGGGCTCTATAAGGACGCCGAAAACTACCAGTTATTCATGTATGGAGTGGAAGGCGAGACGTATAAGAAGGTGACTGATAATACGATGGAAACCATCTTTGGGGCCGATGGAAAGCCGCTTTACAAGTATGATGACTGGCAGATGGGCAATGCGGATTTCAGACTTTACGACGCCACTGCTACGGATACTCTGATGAAGATGTACACCACACCGATTACCGGTACCAATGTGCGTACCCCTATGGTCGGCTTCAACTTTGATCCGGTCAACGTCTCCAATGAGGTAGCCAATCTGACCAATGAGATTATTACGTCCATTTACCCGATTAAATTCGGCGTGGTGGATTACGACAGCAATATCGACCAGGCCATCCAGCGTCTGAAAGCGGCCGGATTAGACAAGGTATTAGAGGAGTATTCCAAACAGTATAAAGAACACTATGAGGCCAATAAAGATCTGGTCGGAGTGTTTGAAAAATAATAAAAGAAAGTTGAGAGGAGAATTACCCATGAATAAGAAGTACAAAGCAGCGGTAATTGGCGTCGGCTTTATCGGCGCGGGAAGCCACGTACCGGCGTATCAGACAGATGAGCGGTGCGAACTGGTGGCAGTGGCCGACTTAAAGCCGGGAGCCGCCGAATATGTGGCAAAGAGATACGGGGTTGAGAAGTTCTATGAAGACCCGCAGCAGATGCTGGAAGAGTGCAAACCGGATGTGGTCTCCATCTGCGTACCCAATCAGTACCATAAGGAATGGAGCATTGCGGCGCTGGAGGCGGGCCAATGTCTTATGTGAAAACCGATCTGCGTGTCGCTGGCGGATGCGAAGGAAATCTACGCGGCGGCCGAGAGCGCGGGAAGAATCTTTATGCCGGTTCAGAACGACCGCATGGGGGCCCGCACCGTACTGAGAGATATGATCAAAGACGGCGCTCTGGGAGATGTGTATTTTGGCGAATGTGAGAATATCCGGCGCAGGGGAATTCCCAACTGGGGCAGTTTCCACATCAAGAAGGATAATTTTGGCGGACCGTTCTGCGACGTGGGCGTGCATTTTATCGATTCCATCTTATACATGCTGGGCAATCCGAAATTCAAGTCCATCAGCGGCAATACGTGGAGCAAGATTGCACCGTACGAGACGGACCGTCCCAACCTGGGAACTGTGAGCAAGTCCAAAAACTTTGTTCCGCGTCCGTATTCCAGCAGTGAGTTTACGGTGGAAGACCATTCGGCAGGTACACTGAGACTGGGGAGAAGATATCCTGATTAACTTTAAATTCGCATGGGCGCTGAATTCCCCGCCATTTGACGGAATCCGTTTAAATGGTACGAAGGGCGGACTCGTATTTAACAAGTACGCGGAGAATCCCTTATACTGTACAGCTCTAAGGGAGAGACCATGACGGACACGATTTTGAATCTGAATGTGCACCACAAATTTGAGCATATCCAGAATCCGGGCATCTATCTGATCGTAGAGCATTTTCTCGATGTGCTGGACGGAAAGGCAGAACCTATCGTTACGAAGGAAGAAGCCCTCAACGTGGTCACAATTATCCAGGCGTTCTACCGCTCGGCAGAGTTAAAAAGCGGAGGTGACCGCGGAGGAAATCGAGGGATGTAACAGCAGGGACAAAGAGGGTAGGCAGGCCGCCGCGTATGCAAACAGCTTACTTTTTGATATAATTGAAAGTAAGAAAAGGGGGAGTTTGCATGAAGATATTGATCCATAGTTTTTTTTCAGCCAGCTTAAGAGGTTTACACTGTACCGGAAACTGGTTCTGTCGTTTATGACGCTTTGCTGGCTGTGTTCTCGCTGTTGATTGTTACGATGCTATACACGCTGTTTTTCTCACGTGATGCATCAGGAGTATAAGTATATGGCCAAAAACAGCCTCGTATCCGCAGACAGTGTGCTTTTTAAATTCCTACGATAAGCTGTCCGGCGTGATCAATGAGGTCCTGAGCTTAAACAATCTTTCAGTCTTCTTTCTCCGCGATGAGGCCGACAGGGCCAACGAGGCCAATATCTTTTAGAACTGAGGAGACTTAAAAACTTATATCCGTATATTGAGAAGATTTCCTGATCAATCTGTCGGGAAACCGGTATTTGGGGACAGACGGTGCTTCTGACCAGGTGGATGATTCCATCGTGGAGCATTATGAACAGAGCGGTGCAGGCGGCCTGGTTTCCTTCCGGCGGACGATTCCGGAAAAATCAGGCTGACGAACAGTCCCCTGTACAGAGGTAACTACGTTTGTATTCTTTCCATCAGGCCAGTACAGGGACAGTGCCATCGTCCTGGACTTAAAAGACAGTTACTTTATTGATCTGCTGAATCCGGCAGCTCTCCAGCCGCTGGACCAGATCTTTCTGGTCACCAATGAATCGGTTCTGATCGGCAGAACCGATCTGCCGGAAATAGACTGGCGGCCGATTCTGGAGGGGGATAGAGGAGATAATTTCCGGATCATGGACATCGAGAATACCCGGTGCGCCGTAACGGCGAAGCAGGCCTGCATTCCGGGCTGGAAGATGGTGCGTCTGATGCCCATGGCCGGAAGCGGAATTCTGACCAGAAAGTTTTCTCTGCAGCTTGGAGCGGCGCTTTTTATCTTTCTGCTTGCTGTGCTGTACGGAATCTGGCTGATGATCCGCAGAATCTATGCGCCTGTGAAAACCATGGTGAGAGAGCAGGTGGACGGTTATGACACGGGAACCGTGGATGAGATCGGGTGATCTGTGAAGAACTGGTTAAACGGAGCTATGAAATCGAGAAGCTGAACAGCCGCCTGACCCATTCACAGCCTCTCTTTTAACGGGAGCTGGGTAAAAAGCCAGCTCCGGGGAGATATGGAGACGGCGAAGCGGGTGGAGAAGCTGGCGCTGGAGCAGGGAATGAGAGCGCCGGAAAGTCCGTACAAGTGTGCGGTAGTACTGGCAGTGGACCGTTACCAAACCTATAACAGCACCGTGGATGTTGGGAGAGCAGGGGACTTCATGATTTTGCAGTCTCCAACATTTTAAGCGAGCTGCTGGGAGGGCGGATCCTGGGGTGCTGATCCGTATGGATGAGCAGAAGCTGGCCTGTATGGTCGCCTGCCCGGCCGGAAGTATAGATGACGAGATTCTGGAAGCTCTGAAGCTGTTTCAGAAAAATTTCTACGAGTTTTTCAAGTATTCCGTATCCATCGGACTGGGGATTCCGGCGCGGCTGCACCTGAGGATATGGCGGTGAGTTACCGCCAGGCGTGCAGTGCGTTAAACTACAGATTTTACCGCGGAACCGGAAGCTTAAATCCATATGTGCGGGAGTGGGAGACGAAGCGGTCAGCCTACCCGGTGAAGGAAGAGAGAAATTTTAGAGGCAATCCTGCTTCAGGATTCCAAAGCGCTTGAAAAGGCAGTAAATGGATTCCGGCAGTCTCTGGGTACTCCGGAGAAACGAGAATCAAGGGTTACATGGAACGTTGCATTAACAGTCTGGTATCGGGACTGGCTGCCCGGTCGGTCATCGTGGAACACCAGGATATTCATGGAGAAGTGTTCGGAACGGATACTGAAAAAGAGCTGGCAGATGTATTTGCGCAGTGGTGTGAAACAATGATGAAGCGGTGCGGAGAGGAACAGAAAAAGACAGGCCGGGGAGGGGAATCCCATCGCTTTTGCACAGAACTATATTCAGGAAAATTACAGCAGGGCGGATTTGTCCGTCGAATACCTTGCCAGACTGGTGGATTTATCACCGGCTTACTTTGGAAAACAGTTTTATAGTATACTCCGTGTATCGTGCAGCGATTACATCGCAGATGTGCGGCTGGAAAATGCCGCAAAAACTCCTTCAAGGAAACGTCTGCCGGTGCAGGAAATCAGTGAACGCGTGGGGTGGGAAGTATCAATTATTTCTACCGCCTGTTTAAGAAAAATATATGGGAAACACCGGTAAATTACAGGAAAAAACAAACAAAACAAGAAATTTTTAGGAGGATTTCATCATGGAACAGAACGAGCTTAAGATTGGGATTCAGATGTGGAGTATTCATAATGTCTGCAAGGAACTGGGATTTGCAAAAGCATTTGAACTTGTGTCTAAAATGGGATATCAGGGCTGGGAGTTTGCACTCGGCTCCAGCGCTACGCTGGCCGACCGTGCGGAACGCCCCATTGATTTACAGGAGGTAAAGCAGGCGGCTGCGGAAAACGGGATTGAACTCTTAGGCTGCCACGTATCCACGGAACGGCTTTTAGAGGATCCGGAACCGGTGATTGCTGAGTGCAGGGAGCTGGGGCTGTCCTATGCGGCTGTGGGACCGTGTTTTTATGCAGACCGTACGCCGTTTGACGAGCAGAAGAAGTGCTATGAGAATACGAAACGGTTTGCACAGATGTTTCGGGACGCAGGAATCCAGTTCCAGGTACACGGGTCTGCCTTCGGCTACTTAAGAGATTACAGGGGCCGCCGTACCATCGACGGCATGCTGGAGGAATGCGGTCTGGATCTGCTTCAGCCGGAATTTGACACGGCCTGGATGATTGTGGGCGGTGATACCTGCAGTTTATCTGGATAAGTACAAAGGTCACGTGGATATCCTGCATTTCAAGGATTTCCAGCCGCCGATGGAAGACAAAGCGACTATATTCTGGTACGCCACAATGAGATCTGTGACAACCACAGAGGTGCGCAGTAGGGGGATCACGGAATTCAGGATATCGGGACGATTATCCCGGCGGCCAGGGCATGCGGGACAAAGTGGCTGATGACGGAGCTGTGGAATGAGCCGGAGAGTCTTAAAATGCTGAAATCAGCATCGAAAACCTGAAAAATATCTGTAAGAAGGGAAATCATGGTTAAAGCGGGTATCGTAGGCTTTTTTTTGCCTGAAGATAAATCAGACGTTTGGGAATTTTTTTAAATGGTGTGCTGATTTGGGATACAAAGCAATTGATATGGATTTATCGTATGCCGCCCCCGGAGAAGACTTAACAGAAAGCGCTTCCAGACTGAGAAATCTCGGTCTGGAGCCGCTCACCATGGGCTGTCCGGGAGATTTTGAACTGGCGGTGGGCCGTGTGGCTGAGATTGCAAAAAAGCCCACGCCCAGGGAATCAAACGGGTTACGGCTTACAGCTCCAGCATATCGAAAAGCATTCACGAAGGATATGGCGTCCATAGGACGTATGACGAGATGATGCGGATTTCGAGTATATGAACCGGCTGATAGAGCTCTTTGACGAAAGAGGGCCTCACCTTCTGTTACCATAACCATTACCACGAGTTTATAACGGTATATCATGGGGTCAATGCTTTTGACCGCATGCTGTACAATGTGGACTCCCGTCTGAAATTTGATCTGGATGTGGGCTGGGTTACCTCCGGCGGCTATGATCCGGTGGAGGTCTTAAAGAGGCTGGAAGGACGAATTGCATGCATCCACGTGAAGGATTTTTTACGATTTACAGAAGCCGTGGAAGATGGTGGAGAAGGATCCTTCATCGAAGGAAGGGTTTACCGCTGTGGGAACGGGAGTCGTGAATATTCCGGGGTGCTGAAGGAACTTGACAGGCAGTCGGTGGAATATGCGTGTGTGGAACAGGATATCATGCGGAACTTAAATCCCAGGGAGGCATTGACCATGTCTTACCTGGCGATGAAGGAAAGCGGGTATGTATGGTAATGCTGTCGGCTTAAGACCGGATGGCGCAGGGAAAATGCCTGACTGTCCGGGAAAAGGAGAAAAATGAAACCAGTAAAAGCAGGATTAATTGGAAGCGGTATTATAAGCTGGACGTATCTGGATAATATGGTGAATCGTTTCGAGTCCGTGGAAGTGGTGGGATGCAGTGACCTGATACCGGAGCGGAGGCCGCCCGCGCGGAGGAATTCAGGAATCCGTCAGATGACGAACCAGGAGATCTACGATGATCCGATTGAGATTGTGGTGAATACCACCAACTGGCAGAGACCATACACAGGTGATCCGGGAGGCATTAAACGCGGGAAAACACGTCTATACAGAGAAAAAAGCCTTGCCCCCCTCCTATGAGGAGGCATGTGAGATTGCCAGGCTGGCAGAGGAAAAGGGGCTTCGGATCGGGTGTGCGCCAGATACATTTTTTTAGGAGGCGGGTACCAGACCTGCCGGAAATTGATTGATGATGGATACATAGGAAAGCCCATCAGCGTGCACGCATTTCTGGCGCGCAATGTCTGGCCGGATGGCGCCAGAAACGACGTTAAGCTGGAAAATGGAGGAACGCTGCCCTTTGACATGGCGGCCTACTATATTCACGCTATGGTTCACTTATTCGGACCAGTTCAGACGGTGGCGGGATTCGCGGACTCGTACCCGTTTGAACTGAGAAATCCCTATAATCCGCGGCAGGAGAAAGCGCGGAGGTTCCGGGAATTACCAGCTTATACGGAGCGCTGCGGTTCGAAAGCGGTGTTTGCGGCACCTCGTGGTGACGGGCGAGAGCTTTATGGGAGACGCCGCGGGTGGAAGTGTATGGAAGCGAAGGCACGCTGATCTGCCCGGACCCCAACTATTACGGTGGGCCGGTGATGCTGATGCGAAAGGGCGGAAGCCGTTTTATGGAGATACCGATCACCCACGATCATGTGACGACGAATAAGTTTGAGGGAGCACCGGGAACGTGGGGAGACTCAAGGCGCGGTATGGGCGTGGCAGAGATGGCGTGGGCGATTCGCGGCGAGAGGCCCCACCGGTGCGATGTGGGACTGCATCTGCACGCATTGGAACTGATTCACGGGCTTGATGTCTGCACAAGGGGAGGGACGGTCTATACGATGGAGACCAGACCGGCCAGGCCGGCGACTTTAAAAGCCGGGATGATCGGCAAATGCCATGAGGTGCGCTTGCAGACTGCGACCAGATGTGATAAAATGGGCAGGAGGCAGGATATGTTAAAGGCTGGTGTAGTAGGATTTCTTCCGGATGACAGATCGAAGACAGAGGAGACATGGAAGCTGCTGGAAAAATACGCGGAGATCGGACACCGCGCCATGGACATGGATCTCGATTACGCCATTCCCGGAGGAGATTTAAAAGAGAAGTATGAACGTGTCTGCAGTCTGGGGATTAAACCCATCATGTCGGGAGCATCCCGAGGTCTTTCAGACCCGGCGGCGAAGATTAAGTCACTGCACATTCAGGAGATAAATCAGGTGTGCATGTATTCGTCCAGCATGATTGCCAGCTTCCGGAGGGGATACGGCAAAGAATGCCGGATACGATGAGGTCATGCAGGATTTTGAATTTATGAATAAGGCGGTTCTGTTTTTGAGAGCGAAGGAATCCATTTCTGCTATCATAACCATTACCAGGAGTTCACCACCTGCTACAACGGCATTTCGGGATTCGATTTAATGCTGCTGCACGTGGATCCGAGGCTTAAGTTTAATATTGACTTGGGCTGGGCAATGGTGGCGGGGTTGGACCCGGTAAAGCTCTTAAAACGTCTGGAGGGCAGGATTGCCAATGTACATCTGAAGGACTTCTATGATCTGGAAGCGCCGAAGCACATACTGAACAGCGATCCGTCCACGAAGGTTGGTTTTTACCAGCCTGGGCAGCGGGCTGCTTCCCGTCGATCCGATCCTGGAGGAGATGGACCGGCAGGGCTTATCATACGCCTGTGTGGAACAGGATGTGCTGCGGCATTTAGACCGGGTTCAGACTTTAACGGCGTCGTATCTGCGCATGAAAGAAAGCGGATATGTGAAATGATTCATGTAAAATAATTGTTTCATAATCATCACTGCGGTTCACGGTTCTGCCTTTTACGGGCGGGGCCGTGAACTGCGAGTTAACAGGAGGAAGGCATTTATGGGATTTCAGAAGGATTTTGTATGGGGAGCCGCAACCAGTTCGTATCAGATCGAGGGGCGGCCTTTGAGGATGGGAAAGGGCTGTCCATATGGGACGTGTACGCCCACCAGCCCGGAAAGGTTTTTGAAGGACACAACGGCGATGTGGCGTGTGATCACTACCACAGATTTGAGGAAGATGTAAAATTAATGAAGCAGCTGGGAATTAAGGCGTATCGCTTTTCCATCTCCTGGCCCCGTATTCTTCCCGACGGGATTGGTACGGTCAATCAGAAGGGGCTGGATTTTTATTCCCGTCTGACGGATGCGCTGCTGGAGAACGGGATTACACCGTATGTGACGCTGTACCACTGGGATCAGCCTTATGAGCTGTATCTGCGGGGCGGCTGGCTGAATCCTGACAGCCCGAAATGGTTTGCGGAATATCAGAACAGTAGTTGCCCGGGCGCTGGGAGACCGGGTGAAGAACTTTATTACGTTTAACGAGCCACAGGTATTCATCGGTCTGGCATTCGTGGATGGAGTTCACGCTCCGGGACATAAGCTGCCCCGCCGCGAGGCACTGTCCATGGCCCATCACGTTATGATGGCTCACGGTCTGGCCTCTATGGAGATCCGTTCCATTGTTCCGGATACCAAAGATAGGTTATGCGCCTACGTCCAATGTGCCGGTTCCGGTCAGCAGCGATCCGAAAGATGTGGAGGCGGCGAGAAACGCCTATTTCCGTATGCCGGAGAATGGGGACTGGTCGTGGAACGTCAGCTGGTGGAGTGATCCTGTGATGCTGGGAAACTATCCGGAGGAAGGTCTTCGTATTCTGAAAAGGATCTGCCTGTCATGGGACCGGATGATATGAAGATTATCCATCAGAAACCGGATTTTTACGGCCAGAATATCTATAGAGGAATTCCGACAAAGGCGGTTCCCGGCGGTTGGGAGACGGTGCCTCACAGCCCCGGCGCGCCGAAGACGGCCATTAACTGGCATGTGGATTTTGACTGTCTCTACTGGGGCGTCAAGTTCCTGTATGAGAGGTACCAGACACCGGTCGTTATTACGGAGAACGGTATGTCGAGCCATGACTGGCCTGCGTTAGATGGAAAGATTCATGATTATGCCAGGATTGATTATCTTCACCGCCATCTGCGCGGGCTTAAGAGAGCCGCTGAGGAGGGCGTGGACGGGCAGGGTATTTCCAGTGGTCGCTTATGGACAATTTTGAGTGGGCCAGAGGATACAACGACAGGTTTGGTCTGATTTATGTGGATTATGCGACGCAGGAGCGGATACGAAGGATTCGTTTGAGTGGTATAGGAATACGATTATGCAGAATGGTGAGAATCTGTAGTTATAGGTGGAATACAGAGCTGGAGCTTAATGTAGAGATTGATAGTAAAAGGAGAGCATATGGAACGAATTAAGATGGGGCCGATTGAATTGTCACGGGTAATACAGGGCTACTGGCGGTTAACTTCCTGGGACTGGAGCCCGGAGAAGCTGGCAGATCATATGAACGCCTGTGTGGAGAACGGTGTTACCACCTTTTGATACGGCAGCTGTACGGCGGCGGAGAGTGTGAGCGGCAGATGGGGAAAGCGCTGGCCTTCGATCCCACGCTGAGAAGCCGGATCGAACTGGTGACGAAGGTCGGTATCGTGCCGAAAGGGGAGAACGCAAAGCATTTTCCCATTACAATACGACGTACGATCATGTGATGCGTGCGTGCAGAGACTGTCTGGAGCGGCTGGGAACGGATTACGTGGATTTGCTGCTGATTCACAGAGAGGATCCCTGTCTCGATCCGGCGGAGTGCGGAAGGGCGCTTAAGGACCTGCAGGCGGAAGGGCTTATCCGGGCTTACGGGGTATCGAATTTTGATCCCTGGAAGTTCCAGGCGCTTAATCAGGCGACCGGACAGAGCCTGGTCACAAATCAGATCGAGTGCAGCCCGCTCTGCTTTGAGCACTTCGATTCAGGGATGATGGATCTGCTGACAGGCACGGGAACCATCCCATGATATGGTCGCCTCTGGCCGGCGGAAGATTGTTTACCGGCAGCGATGAGGCCTGTGTAAAGGTCAGGGGTGTTCTGAAAGAACTGGCGGAGCAATACGGGACTACCGAGTCTGCCATTGTATACGCATGGCTGGCATACCATCCGGTGAAAGCGGCCAATCTGCGGAAGCAACCGGATCGACCGCCTTTTGGAGGCGGTCCGCGGTGTGGAGATCCGGCTGGAGCACGTGGACTGGTACCGGGTTTATACGGCCAGCGGACAGAAGGTGCTGCGGGTAGTTTTCGCTTACAGGAACGTATTACGTGTACTGTGACTCCATCTCCCTGATCCGCTTATACAGGCGGTCATTGACCGGTGTGGCAAGTCCGTGTTTTTTCGCCATCTCTCTGACGGTTCCGGAAAACATCTCAACTTCTGACGGCCGGTGTGACAGGCTGTCCTGTCTCATAGACGGCATGCCGTCCGGTGACAGCGCGTCTTCAGCAGGTCGATGTAGCTGTCTAAATCCTGCTCGGTTAAGTTGACGTGTTCCGCATGGGCCAGCCTGATGACCTCGCGCATGGCGCCAATCATGGTGTCATGGGCTTCTCCGGGAACCAGTGTGCCGGAATAGGTGGTCTCATACGCCATACAGGTCTGGTTTACACCGACATTCAGCATGAATTTGCCCCACAGGCGGTGCAGAATGTCATCTTCAACGGTGTAGGGAAATCCTGCCCGGTCGAAGAAGGCGGTCATGGCTTCCAGACGGTTGTTCTGTTCCGGTGACAGAGCGCCAACCCTCAGCTCTCCTGCCTGTGTGTAGGTCAGGAAGACGAATTTCATGGCGTCCATGCCCTGGGCGATGGAGTAAGTACTTTTTCACGGCCATAGCGTTCCCCGATCATCTGTTCGCTGCTGATCCCATTCATGACAGAGATGATGGTGGTATCCGGCCCTACACAGTGTTTCATGGTATCCAAAGCAGCGGGAAGCGCGTTGTATTTGACCGCTACGATCACAAAATCGGCAGGGAGCAGCGGTTTCACAGTCTTCCATTGGAGAGGTGCGGTGCTCCCCGTTCACGGTGAATTCCATGGAATGGTACTTCTGAATACGTTTTGTCTGCAATGAAGCGCAGGCCGGAGGAACCCAGCCTGGAAACAATCTGATTCCCGTACAGTAAGCCGAGTGCTCCCCATGCCAATGATGGCAGTGCTTTGTATTTCCTTCATAGTTGGCCTCCTATTGCTTTCTATATATTACGTTTCATTTATCATACCACAGATTCCTGATGCGAAAACAGGAAACTTGAGAGATTCCAGCTTAAGTGAGGGAGGCGGCGGTGTGATGTAACCTGTTTACCGGAAAATGTGATATAATCCAAAAAGGTACTTGTAAAATACAAGTACCTTGGGTATATGTACTTAGAAGTGATCAAAAGATTTGTTTCGGTCTGATGATTAAGACTTCGGATAACTGAGTAATTTATAGTTACAAGCTATCCTCTATTGCGAGTAGAGGATAGCTATTTTCTTTCTGATGATTATCAAGGTAGGCCAGTGCTGTAAAGATAACCAGCACCAGCGTCAACACTTCCAGTGTATTCATACCACATATCCTCCTTTGTAAATTTCCGGAGGAAACCATCAGACTACCCTCTTGACCGCAGCACAATTATACAAAAAGTTATTTTAACATAAAAACAAAGTAAAACAAAAACGGTAAATATTCCATGTAGATAAATATTCGACATTTTCCGACGTTATTCATAGCTGAATGTAAGCTTATTGTATCTAAAAGCATTGCCTTTTGAAATAGCTGTTCTTTGAAATAACTGCCTTTCAATTATGTCTTTCAATGTGTTCTCTTTATATCCGTAATTTCCTAATCTTCCCCTGTATCTTCTTCCGATCCATATATAAACAGTATTCCTTAATCATATCTAAGTATGCCCGCGCATATTGCGGCAGATACCGGTTTTTCTGGTAAGCGGCGATCAGCGTGTTTTCGATTTTTTCAGCTCCTATGGAAAAGCAGGCGGAGGAACGGACTGCGGGGAGGAGCTTTCCCTGTCTTTTTTATAATGGTAATAGCTCTCGGTGCAAAAAGCCGCCCCCACGCCTTCCATGGCCAGGCGGATAGACATTTCGCTGTTCCTTGTATACATCAGGACGTGGGGTTCATACCGTACTCGGAAAAGAGCTTCAGGGCTATTCCTCCGGTATTCTGGTCCGGGTAAAGCAGAATAAAGTCCTCCTCTTTTCAGCAGACGCAGATCGAGCCACGGGTATCGGAAGCCTTCTTTATCCACTGCTTTATGAGCCGGGGGAGAGGAGGCGGAGAGCACCAGTACAATCTCTTCTTTTCCAATGATCTGATAATCCAAATCCCTGGGATATTCGTGTACATTATAGAAGGTTAAATCCACGGTATGATCGGTCAGGTATGTTCTGCTACAAAGTTGACTTCCTCCATCATATTTACTGTTACGTGGGGAAATTGCTTGTGAAAACGGGGCAGAGTGGGGCCGATTATGCTGTTGCCAAGCATGATCGGAATCGCAATGTTTAAACGGCCGTGGTTTTGGTGCATAATATCATCAAGCTCTGTTTCCCATGGCGGTCTTTACTGCATAAAAATTATAGATAATATGTATTTGACGTATAGTATACCACTTTCTATAATGTATGTGAAATATAAGTGTAATTGAATTGAAAAAACAAATATTTATAAAAACGCTAAATTAAAGTTTTTACGAGAAGAAACAAAACCAATGAAAAGAGCAGTGCATGGTTTATGCTGGTTCCGGGACTGGTGATCCTGTTTTTCTTCCTGATGATCCCGCTGCTTCGCGTTCTGGTTCCAAGCGTGTTTACGGGGAGATACCCGTTCAGCGCATACGTGGACTTTTTTAAGGACGAGTATTACAGAAAATCTTTTTGAGAACTGTAAAGATCGCAGTGATCACTACCTTTGTCTGCATGGTGGGCGGTATCCCAACGGCTTATTTCATCAGCCGGTGCGGCAAGAAAATGGCGGGGAATCCTCCTGGCAGTTTCCATTTTCCCGATGATGACGAACTCCGTTATCCGAAGCTTTGCATGGATCAATATTCTCGGCAGCAACGGGATCATCAACAAAGTGCTGGTTGGACTGGGACTGGTGAGAAAGCCGATGAAAACTGCTATACACCGATTTTGCTATCATCATCGGTTCTGTCTACTTATTCCTTCCGTTAATGATTGTAACGGTTGCCGGCGTCATGGAAAATATTGATGATGATATGATGGAAGCAGCCAGAGCCTTGGGCTTCAAGAAGGAAGCGTTTTATGAAGGTGATTTTCCCGATGAGTCTTCCGGGAATCATCGTAGGCGGTATCCTGGTATTTACCGGAACCTGACAGCTTATACGACGCCGCAGTTATTGGGAGGCAACTCCAACATGGTACTGGCGACCCTGATCTATCAGCGTGCAATGTCTGTCAGTGACTGGACCGGTGCTTCTGTGATCGCGCTGATCATGATCGTTGTAACACTGGCTGTGATCCGGGGCTTTAATGCTCTGGCAGCAAGCTGGACCGGAGAGGTGAGAATTATGCGTAAAAATAAAATTTTGACCATATGGGCAGCGATCGTATTTGCATTTTTGATGATCCCGTTACTGATCATTACAGTAACAGCCTTTGGAGGCGGCAGCGCCATCACATTCCCGATCGAGTCTTTCTCGACGTTAAATGGTTCGCCAACGTATTCGCGCTTTAAAGTCTTTCCGCAGATCATTCCTAACGAGCCTGGAAATTGCATTTCTGGCGACATTTATCTCTCTTCTGGTCGGAATTCCCAGCGGCTTATGCGTTGGCGAGATCCGGTTTGAAAAGGAAAGCGAGTTATTAAAGTCCATCTTCCTTTCCCCGACCATCGTTCCGGGAATTGTAATCGGCTTTATCATGTACCAGTGCCTGATCCTGACACTTTAGGATCCCGGTGTTCGCGGGACTTCTCGCAGGACATTTTATGGTGACACTTCCATATGTGATCCGCGTAGTCGGTTCTTCGATGGAGCAGTTCGACTTTTCGATCGAGGAGGCGGCGTGGAGCCTTCGGATGCCCGAAGGGAGCGGCGTTTTCAAGGTCGTTCTTCCAAATGTGACCTCCGGAATTTCCTCAGCATTCATGCTTGCGTTCATCAATTCCTTCAATAACATTCCGGTGTCCATGTTTTTTCAGGTCCTGGCGTGTCCACATTCCCGGCAACACTGATGAACTACATCGAGTATAATTATGACCCTACAGTTTCTGCTGTTTCCGTACTTTTAATGGCAGCGACGGTAGTCATCATGGTGATTGTAGACCGACACTGGGTATCGCATGCCCTGGCGAAATAATAAAGGAGAATATGAAAATGGCTTTTATGAGTTTAAATGGACATCGACGTAAGTTATGATAAAAAAAACAGATCTTAAAAGGGACTGAATCTGGAGGTAGAGGAAGGGCGAGCTGGTATCTCTCTTAGGGCCCAGCGGATGCGGTAAGACTACGACACTTCGGGTGGTGGCCGGCTTCATCGAACCCCAGAGCGGCATTTTTTCACTGGATGGAGAAGATATGACAAAGGTTCCAGTCCATAAGAGAAATTTCGGTATCGTATTTCAGAGCTATGCGCTGTTTCCCCATCTGTCAGTCTATGACAATGTGGCGTTCGGCTTCGCAAAGATCAGGAAGCTGGACAAGGCGGAAATGGACAAAAAGGTGAAGAACATTTTGAGGTGTGCGGACTCACGGAATTCGCGAGCCGTTTTCCACAGCAGATGTCCGGCGGACAGCGGCAGAGAGTCGCTCTTGCCAGGGCGCTGGTGATCGAGCCAAAGCTTTTGCTGCTCGATGAGCCGCTCAGCAACTTAGATGCCAAGCTGCGCATCAATATGAGAATGGAGATCAAACGGATTCAGAAGCAGTTGGGAATCACCACGCTGTTTGTCACCCATGATCAGGAGGAGTGCTTCTCCATCTCCGATAAGGTAGCTGTGATGAACCGCGGTGTGATCGAACAGTATGACACACCGGAGCACATTTACAGCAGGCCGGAGACGGAGTTTGTGGCGAGATTTATTGGATTTGAAAACTTTCTTACGCTCCACAAAGGCAGGGACGTTTACCGGACAGACAGCGGAGAAGCGTTTACCGTAAAGACGGCGGACGGTGTGGTTCCGTCGGAAGAAACAGTTACCGGAACGATCCGGCCGGAAGATATTCTGGTGGACTTTGAAGGCCGGACCGGTAATGTGCTGACCGGGACGGTAGGCGTGCGTACGTTTCTTGGAAAGAGCTATCAGTATGAGGTTCATACCGAAGCAGGAAAATTCCTGGTGAACAGAACACCGGATGAATCGTATGAAGAGGGCCAGGTGATTCGCCTGTACCTGCCGGAAAAAAAACTGATTTTAGTGGACAGGTAACGGAAGGTATCTAAATTTTTGAAAAGGTGAGGTACGATTATGATGAAGAAAATGATGGCATTGTCTCTGCGCGGCACTGGTGCTGACGGGCTGCGGAAGCTCCAATTCTGCAGAGGGCGGAAAAAATGACGAGGGTACGAAGAAACTGATTCTCTCCACTTATGGGCTCAGCGAGGATATCTCGGAGGAAGAGGTCTATCAACCATTTGAGGATGAGTTTGGCTGCAAAATTGTAACAGAGACAGGAAGCACCAACGAACGTTATACAAAATTGTCGGCAGACTCGGAAACAGTCATTGATGTGATCGAGCTGTCTCAGGCCATGACAGCGAAGGGGATCGAGGAAGGCTTATTCGAGCCGATCGACTTAAGCAAAATTGAAAACAGCCAGTATCTGATCGGCGCTGCGAAGACGATGGCGGAAGCGGGACAGGGTGTCGCTTATACCATCAACAGCATCGGTATTATGTACAATCCGGAGGATGTGGGATTTGAGATTAAGAGTTTCGATGACCTTTGGGATGCGAGGCTGGAAGGACGGATCGCAATTCCGGATATTACCACCACCTTCGGACCGGCCATGGTGTATATGGCGAGTGATTACAAGGGGGCGGACGTGACAGCCGATCAGGGAGCGGCGGCATTTGAAGCGCTTAAGGAACTGAAACCGAATATCGTGAAGACGTATGCGAAGTCTTCGGACCTGATTAATATGTTTACCTCCGGGGAAATAGAGGCTGCGATTGTCGGTGATTTTGGCGTTCCGACAATTCAGGCGGCGGATCCGAGCCTTGTCTACGTGACTCCTGACGTGACATACGCGAACTTTAATACGATCAGCATTACGAAGAACTCGAAAAATAAGGAACTGGCTTATGAGTACATTAATTACAGATTGAGCCGGGAACTCCAGACAAAGACAGGAAAAGCGCTGAATGAAGCGCCTACAAATAACCAGGTGGCATTTACAGAGGAAGAGTCCGCGAATATGACGTATGGCGATGCGGCGGAGAACGCGAAGGTGATTGATTATTCGTTTGTGAATCCGATACTGGGAGAGTGGATTGATCAGTGGAATAGGATTATTAATTCTTAGTTCGAAAATTTTTGGGTGATGGCGAAGGGACGCGGACTTTGCAAAGGGGGCTGAGGAAAGCGGGCGCGGGAGATGCGGGCAGGGCACGGGCTAAGCTCCTGCGGGGCTGTGTCTAAGTCTGGAGAAGTACCTCCGCAGGGGATCGCATCTTCCACCCGCTTTCCGGTGAGGCTGTGAAAAGTCCGCTGGGGCAGGCGGCATTAGAAATTTGTGAACGAAGGGGATCTGTGGGAGATGGCGGGCGGCGAAAATACTGATGAGATAAAGGATTTGAAGGATAACGAGGCTGTAAAAAGCCGGATAAACAGAGAGAAGGAAAGTAAAAAGTGGGCTGAGGGGTAAAATAGCGGGATAATTGGAGAATTTTGGCTAACGGGAATGACGGAGGTGTTGTGGTTGTGAAAGTGGATCTGGTGATAGAGAATGCCTGGGTTTATCGGACTTTCAGGCAGTGCTTTGAACGGATGGATATTGCAGTGACAGGAGGAAAGTTTTTTGACGTTTCTCCTGTTTCTGATTTTGTGGAAGATTCGGAGCAGCGGGTAGGAGCACGGCGCGGGGAATGGGAAACGGAGTCGGTCTTTGATGGGACCGGGAAGTTCGTGATTCCCGGGTTGGTGGACATTCATATGCATGTGGAAAGCTCGATGACGTATCCGGAGGAATTTTCGCGGGCCGTGGTGCCGTTTGGAGTCACAACTGTGGTGGCGGATCCCCATGAGATTGCCAATGTGTTTGGAGTCGAAGGGATTTTAAGTTTTATGGAAGAGGAGACGGAGCTGGATATTTTTTTATGGTATTCCGTCCAGCGTTCCGGCTACCAGAACAGAGATGGAGACATCAGGGGCGGAGTTTGGGGAAAAGGAACTTCGGGAGCTTCTGCGGATGAGCGGGTGGTTTGTCTCGGGGAAGTGATGAACTTTAAAGATCTGGTGGCGGAAGGGGATACAAAGAGTAAAAGATTTCTGGAAAGTCTGCGGGGAATGCGGCAGAAAAATCAGAATTGAAGGGCATTGTCCGGGGCTGTCAGGCGGAGATTTAGCGGCGTTTATCAGAGCAGGCGTGGATGCGGATCATACGGAACAGACGGCGGAATCGATTCTGGAGAAGACAGATATGGGGATGTTTCTGGAATTGCAGGAGAAATCTTTAAAAGAGGAAGTCGTGGAAGTGGTAAAACGGAAGCAGCTCTATGAAAATATTGCACTGGTAACCGATGACACGATGCCTGACCGGTTGATGGAAGGACACTTGAACCGGATTGTCAGGCTGGCGGTTGCGAAGGGATGGCGGCAGAGAAAGCAATTTATCTGGCTACATTTACTCCGGCCAGGAGAATGCATCTCGATGACAGGGGAATCATCGCGCCGGGGAAGAAGGCGGATTTCGTCGTTCTTCCAGATCTGGAAAGCTTTGTGCCGGAAGCGGTTTTAAAGACGGAAAGCGCTGTGTGGACGCGGCGGCGGAGGGCGTGGGAAAACGTTTGAAAAGAAGGTTTCCTGACCATTTTTTTACAGTTCGGTGAAGTGCAGGCTGGCACTGGCATCGGATTTTATATTGCCGGTTGCTGATTTCTGGAAGGAAGAGTGCCAGAAGGAAGAGGTCGGAAGGAAGAGTGTCGGAATGAGTGCCGGAAGAGGCTTTGTCCGGGAAGCCAAGCGGGAGTGAGGTACAAAAACTGTCTGGAACCGCTGTGGTGAATGTGATGCAGATTCAGACCTTTGGAACCAGGGCAAAGCATGTGCAGAGAGAAATTCCTGTACAGGACGGAAACCTTTGCTGGCAGGAGGCGGGGCTGTGCCTGGCTGCTGTTTTCGAGATATGGGAAAAATGGAAACGTCTCGTGGGGATTCGTGGAACACGCGCTGGAGCAGAAAGGGGCCGTGGCGACTACGTGGTCCCATGACAGCCATAATCTGCTGGTGCTGGGGAATTCTGTGGAAGATATGGTTCTGGCACAGAATGAGGTGGTGCATATGCAGGGCGGCTATGTGACGGCGAGCGGCGGCAGAGTGACAGCGGCGGCAGAACTGCCGGTGGGCGGAATTATATCCGATAAGAGCCTTCCGGAGCTGGCGGCAGAGATCAGGGCTGTGAGGGGAGAGATCGAGCCAGAATGGGTTATGTGAACAATAATGTCATTATGTCCATTTCCACACTGTCTCTTCTGGTGTCTCCGGAGCTCAAGTTAAGCGATCAGGGTATGTTCGATGTGAAGAGCCAGAGAAAAATTCCTCTGGTAGAAGCATTTCAGATACAGGAAGAAAAGGTAGTGGAACAGTGAGTACAATTATTACGAATGTAGCTGTGGTGACGATGAATGAAACGCATGAAGTGATACAACACGGGTTTGCCGCATGGAAAGGCGGAGAGATCACCGCGGTTGGAACGATGGATATGCTGGAGGCGATGATTGCGGAGGAAAGGGACGATGAAACGGAAGATGAAACAGGGGAAAGTCTTCGTCTGATCGACGGGAAGGGCGGAATCCTCATGCCGGGTATGGTAAACCTTCATGCGCATATGGGGATGATACCGTTTCGGGGGTCTGGGCGACGACTGCAAGGACCGTCTGAGAGTATTTCTTGCCTATGGAACAGAGGGCCATGGATGCCGAGCGCGTCTATCTTTCCACGAAATATGCCGCGGCGGAAATGCTGCTGGCCGGGGTCACCACAGTTTTGATATGTATTATTTCGAGGCGGAGGCTGCACGTGCCATGGATGAGATGGGGATTCGTGGAATCGCGGGAGAAACCAGAATGGAAGAGGAACCTGTGATTTTAAAGACCCGTATGAGGCGCTTTCCTATGGGGAGAGCCTCATGAAGAAGTACCAAGGGCCACCCAGTTTCCGCCTGTGGCGCCGCATGGGACGACTACCTGCTCTGCCGGCCTCCTTAAGGCGGCGTGGAAGCTGGACGATGCGTTTGGGGCTCCCTTAGCCTTCACACGGCGGAAATGGATTATGAGATGGATTATTTCGGGAGAACAGACAGACTCCGGCGGGATATCTGGATTCCCTGGGAGTCCTGGGAAAACATACGTTGGCTGCACACTGCATCCAGATGACGGAAGCGGATTTGCGGCTGTTTGCAAAGAGGGGGCCTCGGTAGCTCACTGTATCGGTTCCAACACGAAGGCGGCCAAGGGCATCGCTCCGGTCAGCCGTATGCGGGAGCTGGGGATTTTAGTGGGACTCGGCACCGATGGGCCGCCAGCGGCAATACGCTGGACCTTTTTACGCAGATGAAGCTGTTTGCCAACTTCCATAAGAATGAGACGAGGAACCGGAGTGCATTTCCGGCATGGCAGGTGGTGGAGATGGCTACGGCCGGTGGCGCGAAGGCCCTTCATATGGAAATACCAGAAGATCGGCTCCATTGAAGTGGGAAAGCGGGCGATCTGGTTCTGGTGGAGACCCGCTCCGCCAATATGTTCCCCATCTACGATCCTTATTCGGCTCTGGTCTACAGCGCCGGCCCTCCAATGGGACATGGTGTTTGTGGAAGGGACGTGCGTTGTAAGGATGGGAAGCTTGCTGAAAAGAACATGGAGGTTTTACGAGGGGAACTGGCAGGAAAGATGGCGAAGACTGCGTTTGCGGAGGAAGTACTGTTTTCTCTGTAAAGATGTCGTTAAGCTTCCTTAAGTTCGCTTGACGAAAGGCGAGATTTCTGTTTCTATAATGGCGTCAGATGGGACAGGCTTCGGCCCGGCATGAACCCATCAAGTGGTGGACATGCAGACGCCTGCTCAAATTATGACGATAAGAGGAAACAATGAACCACGCCGACAGCGACGCAGAGATAAAAATGATAAGAAAAGGCATGGCCTGCATTTTTATGGCGGGTTGTGCCTTTTTGTGCATGAATTGGACAAAATCATAATAAGATGCATGAGGAAGGGAAGGATATCCAAATATGGAAGAGAGTAAGGAAAGCAGTACAGAAACGCAGGATGGAAGGCAGGAAACGGTTTATAACGAATTTTATCTACTTTATCATTTTAGGAGGGATTTTTCTCTTTGTGATGAAGCGGTTTGTTCCCATGTTTTTCCGTTTATTTTAGGACTTGCGGTGGCGGCCGTGCTGTCGCCGCTGATCGGAAAGCTGTGTGAGAAGACAGGAAAACGTGCGCTGGTGTCGATCGTGGTACTTGGTATTTTATGGGCTGCTGGTGCTGGCGGCTCTGTTTTCCCGCGAGCCATGTCGGTTTTACCTTTATTCAGAACCTGGCCGGAAAAGCTGCCTCAGTTTTATGTGGAGGTGATAGAGCCGGAACTGGGAATTCTGTTTGAACGGATCGTGGTAAGCTTCCCGGAATATCAGGATTGGGTGAGTCAGATGTCCGCCAGCCTGGAAAATGCCCTGCAGAGCGGGATTATGACCGTGTCAGGTCACTCGATCGGCTGGGGGGGCTCCTGGATCGTGGGATTTCCGGCGATTCTTGGTACAGACGATATTTACGATTATCGTCCTTTTTCTTCACCGATTATGACCGATCTGGGACTTTGTTTTGCGGCAGTTTTAAAGAGGAGCAGAGGAAGATTGCGGAGACTGCGGCGGGGGGAACGACGATCTGGAAGATTCTCCGGGTCTATGCCCTTATGATGACGATTACCTTTGCTGAGCTGTATCTGGGATTTGTGCTGCTGAAGATTCCGATGCCGCTGCTGCTGGCATTTCTGGTGGCTGTGGTCGATATCCTCCCGGTACTGGGAACCGAACGGTCCTGATTCCGTGGGCGCTTATTCTCTGCATTATCGGAAGACCGGACTTGGAGTGGGGATTTTGTTCTGGTATGATTATCACTATAGTCAGACAGACCGAACCGAAGGTGATCGGACAGCAGGTGGGGCTTCATCCGATTGTCACCCTGCTGTGTATTTTTGCGGGGCGCAGCTGATCGGGGTTCTGGGGATCTTTTACATTTCCGGTTATCGCTACCATTGTGAAAAAATGAATGATGAAGGGACGATTCATTTGATTAAATAGGGATCAGCCGTATATTAAAAATTTAATACGGCTGACCACTTGACACATTAGCTATGAATGATATATTTCACACTCTGCCTATTCCATCTGGCTTCCGCCGCTGACGCAGATTGTTTTCCCCTGTAATGAACGAGCTTTCTTCTGTGGAGGGAAGAGGGCGGCGTTTTTCCATGTCGGAAACCTGGGCGATTCTGTTTCATCGGATACTGGTTCTCGTAGCTGGCGCGTAAGGCGGCCCATCTGATCTTCTGCGGTCTCGAAACAGCAGGTGATCATAGGAGTCTCTGTAATGCCAGGGCAGATGATATTGCACAGACATCGGGCGCATATTCCATGGCGATCACAGCGGCTTAACTGGATCACAGCGGCTTTGAGGGGCCGTAGCCGATCCAGCCCTTCATGGTCTTAAATGCGCAGTCCGAGGCGATGTTGACGATGGTAGCGCCCTTCTGTTCCTTTTAAATATATAGCGGCCTTTGCAGATGTGAAACATGCCGAAGACGTTGACAGCAAATTCTTTTCTGCATATCTTCCACTTGGATAAGTCCTCCAGACCGCCGAGGAGGGCGATCCCGCACAGTTCACCATGGAATCAATCTTTCCAAACGTTTTTACGGCGGTGTCGATCACGTTTTTGGCATCCTCATACCGGCTTAAATCTCCTTCACGTAGACGGCACGCTCGTGTTCTACAGGCATGGAGTCTTTGATATCACAGCCAACCACGCAGGCCCTTCTTCCAGCCAGCGTCTCACCATGCCGGCTCCGATTCCCTGATGCTTTGCTCCTGTAATGACTGCGACTCTTCCTTCTAAAACGACTCATAATTTCAATTCTCCTTTTCTTTTTTATGAATTCTGGTTACTTCCATAATCAATGCGATAATGGTACCAACAATAAGGCCATTGCTTAAAAATGTGGACAGGAACGCCGGAAGTGCCATGGTAAATCCGGTTCCGGGTACGTTCATGATTCCGATGCCGATCAGCACCGAAAGTCCTACGGTCTGATACATGCTCTTCTTGTCCTCCGCGCCCTCCAGGCATTCAATGGAGAAGCCGCACAGGCTTACGAATGGAACGAAGAGGGCCGCATAGCCAACCGACTCCGGTATCATGGAGAGCAGGCTGGTGATCGGCGGGAAGAAGCTGATCGCCGCGATGATGATTCCGCCGATGATCAGGGGCTTCGTCCTTGTCATGCCGGTGCTTACGACGAAACCGCCGCCCTCCGACGTGGGGATCAGTCCGGTGACACCGAAACAGCCCAGCAGGATATAGATAAAGGAAAAACAGCTGCCTGCCTGTTTCTGTGCGCCCGGTGGCCACCTCATCATACTGGGAGACCATCTGCTGGGCGATCTTCATGCTGCTGAGTAAATTAGTGACCAGCAGCAGGGGTGCATAAGAACGAGGTGATAATCATGGACAGCTCAATCCGCGGTGGTCCGAAGGGGAAAATTCTCGGCATGCGCACCAGCTGTGACGGCATCTCATAGGGGGTGGACAGTCCCAGCAGCGTGTAGAGGCCCCAGCCCACCACGATACTGATCAGGACGGAATAGGCCTTTAACCGGGTGTTCATCAGGAAAAGGTCAGTACGATGATGACAACGGAGCAGAGCACCACCTTCAAATTCATTCCGTAACCGTCGCCGTAGACGGATGTCATGGCCTGGAAGAAGAATTTCGAACACAGGGCCACTAAAAGAAGCAGGTTTGTTCCGACGACGGTGGGGGTAAAATACTTTTCCAGCTTCTCAATGACGCCCAGCATATTCAGAATAAATCCGAATACACCGCACAGGATCAGAGAGAATTCCAGAACGCGAAGCGTTTCCGATTCTGAGCCGAATAACGTGACTCCGATGGTGGCATACATGGTGAAGATGCCGAACCAGAGGCCGCAGGGCGTTTCGTTGATAGGGGAGACGGTGGCCGAAGACCGCCTGCGTGATCGTGGCGAGGCCGATGCACAGCAGCGTAACCTGATGTACATGCTGGCATCCGACGGGCTTAAGTGATAGCTCTGCCCGATGACCACGGGCATGACGATACCCGTGGAAATCATATAAAGGGCCCACTGAGTCCGCCCAGAAGGTTTTTAACGGTTGACTGATTTTTCATGGTTTCCTTTTTCTCCTTTTTTGCAGTTCGTTCTATTCCTTCCCTTTACACCGTGGATGACCGCTTCACGGAAGCAGAACCAGTGGTCAGGCAGAAGCCTTTGCGTTGACAATGCTCAGCATCTTTGTGTGCGGATGGTCTGTTGAGGTGCATGATTTTGAGTGAAGACCGATGGACATGGCGCCGCCTCCCACGTAAATGCAGGCATAGTTTAAGAACAATTCATCCATCAGGCCGTTCATCATCAGATGGTGGGTATATACCGGTGTCTCAATTAAAAGACGCTCGATTCCCATATGGCGCAGGATTCGAAACAGGATGTTGGAATCAGTCTGGGCACCCTCTCCGGTGACAACGACGGGAATCTTTCCTTTGTTTTCTTCCAGCAGCCGGTCAAGCTTAACAAAGTCCACGTCCTCCATGGTGTGGTAGGGGCCAACCAGGAAGATCGGGTTCTGGCATTTTTCACGGACGACTTCCCAGCCGACAGGGGAGGTGTTGATCATCTTCGGAACTTCGTCCTTTTTGAAGATGGTGTGGTCGAACAGAAGATCGGTGCCATCCAGCGTGGAAATGATGTTGAGCGGAACCGGCGGCAGACCGTTGTCAATTCTTGCCTGCTCTAAATCCACATCGTATAAGTGAACCGTCATATTCGGCTCCTCCCTCATGGTTCCGGCGCCGCAGATGACCGCGTCGGCCGCGGCCCGCTGGAGCATGAAGACGAAAAACGGGGCGTTGCCGCCGGTCTTGTCGAGAAAGTTGTTCGTCTGAAGAAGGGCGCTGTCTCACAGCATCCTGAAACGCGATCTTTCCGTCTATGGTGGTGATAAAGGACGCGTAGACGTAAGGGCGGTCTGCCGGCGCCTTCGGAAATTTCAAGTGGCCGTAAACTTCTTCGATTTTCGGCGATTTCACCGGTTCCTCTGTAAATTCCTTAAGGGCCTCCGATTCATAGACCGTGCTTTGCACAATACTTCCTCCGCCTTCATCGGAATGCGGAATAAATCCTTTGTTAACTGATACATGGTAAATCCTCCTTATAAATATATTTGATACAGGCTGGGCCTGTAAAACTCACACGGGTTTCAGCTGGTTCCTGTCTCCGGGAAGCAGCTGGTTCAGAAAAATACCGGTAAAGGTGGCGACGGCGATGGAAGGCATTTCAAAATACAGGCCGCCTGTATGGAAACTGATGGAAGCCCCTCCCAGTCCCAGAACGATGACACACAAGGCGATAACGGCGTTCCGGTTGCTGCTGAAATCGATATGGGCATCCATATAAATGCGGATTCCGGTTATGGCGATGATTCCAAACAGCAGGATGCTGATTCCTCCCAGCACGGGAGTGGGTATCCCTGTGATAACGGCGTTCACCGGGGCGAAAAAGGAAATCACGATGGCTATGCAGGCAGCCAGAAAGACCACGGATACGGAGCAGACCTTGGTCAGAGCCATGATCCCGATGTTCTCACTGTAGGTGGTAACGGGAGCACCGCCAAAGAAGGCGGCAATCACAGAGGCCACCCCATCTCCAAACAGGGAACGGTGGAGGCCGCCGGATCATGAATGAAATCCCGGCGGCATACGTTTCCGGCCGCTGTCACATCGGCTATGTGCTCCCCGACGGTAACCAGTGCCAGCGGAGCTGTCATGAAGGCCGCTTCCCATATTGGCCCGGGGCAGGCAGAGCTTTGGCAGCCAATACCGGACCGGAGATGGCTTCCGCGATGGCGGAAGGGGAGACGACGCCCAGTACGAGAGGTTGCATAGCCGGAGATCAGGGCCAGCATTACGGGAATTACCGAAAAATGCCGCGAAAACAGGTGGTTCCCAGAATTCCGACCAGCAGTGTGATCGTGGATACGGCAATCCATTTTAAGCGCATGGACGGTTCCAGTGCCGCGGCAGCCCCGGACGAGGCGTTGTATCCCCGCCCAGCCGACCGCAGTGCGGACGAAGGCCGATGACAATCATGACAGAGGCCGTGACCACCGGGGCATCAGCCTGCGGATCCATCCGGTACCGCAGAGCCTCACGAGGAGAGAGGAGCACGTACATGAGGCCTGCCGTCAGGACTCCGAACATCATGCCCTCAACTCCGTATTTTTCCCCACAATTAGAAGCGGAGCGGTATATGCAAAGGAAGCACAGAAATATGGGCATTTTCTTCTTGGTGATGAAGAGATAGAAAAGTGTTCCGGGCACCGCTGCAGAAATCGTGGCGGAAGGATTAATTCCGATGATCAGCGGCGCTACCACAAGGCCGCCGAGCATGGAAAATAAATGTTGAAAACTGAGGGACACCCATCTTTTAAAAGGAAGGCGCTCTTCTGTACCGATCAATTCGTCCATGATTTACCTCCGTAAATGCTGTTGATGCCTGGAGTATAGCAGTGGCACAAGACTGTGTCAATAAATTAACAAAGTTAAGGGGAATCGAATTTTACACATAAAACAGACTCGTCTGCATGAAAACAGGGATGCTAATAATTAACTAAAATACTGTGTTGTAAATTACTTAAAATATCCTATAATTAAGCTAATTTAAGGAGAAGGGGATGCGGATGTGAGTAAAAAAGGAATTAAGATGAAGGATATCGCCAATAGCTTGGGGGTCAGCACGGTGACGGTGTCTAAGGCGCTGGCCGATAAAGACGGTGTTAGCGAGGAACTGAAAAAGAAGATCAAGGAGACGGCCAGGAACTGGGATACCGAAACAGGGACAGCATGCGCAGCGGAAGCGCGACGAACACGGTTGGTATCCTGGTGGCCGACCATTTTGTGGCTTCGGGGCAGTCCTTTTACTGGGATATCTATCAGAGCATTGTCAAATCTCTGCGGCAGAGGGGCTACTATGCCATGCTGAGATGATTTCGGTGAAGGACGAGCAGGAGGGCAACATCCCCGGCCTTTGTAAGAGAGGAGAAGGTAGATATTATCTTTGTCCTGGATGGCTGGGACGGACGTATCTGCTGTGCCCTTGACGCCGCGGGGCTGCCTCTTTTGTATGTGGACTTTACAGCAAGGCCAACAGAGCCACGGCGGTGATTGCGGACATGCTGTACGACACATACCAGATGACAGAGTATTTATACAGCATCGGACACCGCAGGATTGGATTTGTGGAAGCATCCATGCGACCAGCGATATTGAGGACCGGTATCTGCAGGATATTATAAATCCGTGATTCGAGGCGTCTTCCCTATCAGGAGGACTGGGTGCTTGAGGATCGGACGAGGTCTCCGGTACCGTGCCGAAACGAGTCTTCCAACTCCCGGAGAATATGCCCACGGCCTTTGTCTGCAACAATGATGAGACCGCATACTATTTTATCCATTACCTGAGTCTCAGGGATTTCGTGTCCCCGAGGATGTCTCCGTGACGGGTTTTATGATAACAAATTTGCCACAGCAGGAACTCCAGCCATAACCACGATCCGCGTGGATGCCCACCGAATCGCGGAGCGCGGTGAATGCCGGTCTCCGCCTGATGTGGGGTTCGGAAAGCCTTCCTGATATGGTGCTGGTCCGGGAGAGATGGTGATGAGGGATTCTGTTCAGAGTCTGGAAACAGGGGAAGGTAATTAATTACTTAATGAACCGATGGGAATTTACTTATTTAGCTTCCCATTTGGTATTTGAAGAGTAAATTAGGAGACGGGCTTACAAAAAATTTTATTTTTCGTCATAATGCAAAGAAAAAGAATGGTTTAGGGCAAACAGAGCAGCCGCGGCGTGAATCTGATCTGCCTTGGCTGCTTTCTGTGTGGTTGCCAAAGTTTTAGCAATACGTAATCAAACG
>VOFH01002577.1_pt1 | contig 63556 bp, 86 predicted proteins | sample 5384091 | NCBI WGS metagenome assembly VOFH01 (sample SAMN12384727, study PRJNA508395) | human gut metagenome | isolation source: healthy gut G | host: Homo sapiens | reverse complement strand
CACTACTGCTACGGGCAAACTGATTATGACGCAAATGGTGGAATAGGAGGACGTTATTTTCATACAGGTGCAGGTGAACCAACCTTAGATCCTACTATTCAGACCTATATGACTTATCAATCATCAGAGCCTATTCCGATGTCGGTACTAAACATGGTGCTCGGCCTTGATCCGTCGGACAGTATCGTTCTTTCAATTACAATCCCTTTATGAGTTATGATCCATCAGCAGGTCTCATTGCTGCTAAATGGGAATGGGAATGCACTTTCAGCGCATTTAATTTTCAGCGGTTACTGAATGGCCGTCCTGCAGTGGTCTATCCCGAAGTCACGGTCTATTATCTGAAAGATGGAGCAACTACATATACTCCCGAAAATTGTAATGGAAAAACCGTTTATCAATATGACATCTACGAAGCAATGCAGTATGACACAGCCTTTTTCGAGAAACCGCAATACTTCAACAATGTGCTTTCGTATGTGGGAGAGAAATATCGCTATAATTTGCTGAAAGAACAAACTGACTATATGAGCGACGGACAGGAGTATAAACTGAAACGACGCGAAACACTCATTTGGCATCCCAGTGGCGCATCAGTGGAAGGTTGGGAATATTCCAATCGATATGGAACTTTATTTGTTCCCAAACCGCTACCCTTGGTGATTTCTACACTTTTACCTACCAACTGCTCGGACACTCACTCCTCTACCAGCGTGACATAACCATTTATGATGAATCGGAAACAGGTATTACAGAAACAGAGCAATACAACTATCTCTCCGGCAACCGGATGCTAAAAGAAAAAGCGCGTTGCAGGTAAGCTGCAACAGGAAACCAATTGGGAATATCCTAAATTGTCACAAACCGGCACTACCACGGATATAATCCGCAAAATGGTAGAGAAACACATTATCGCTCCCGTGCTGACAAAAAAACAAAGTAACTCCGTATAATTATGGCTATGAACGTGAATTCGGAGAGTTTCCCACACAGAGCGGAGACACATTAATACTGCCCACCCGACTTTATCAAAAGTGCTATGCAACGAATAGATTCCACAGCGAAATCCTCGCTTACTCTCCTAATGGGAATCCCCGCGAAGTAATCTCCAGAGAACTTACATACGGTCTACCTATGGGGATATGGAGATCGATATCCCTATTGCAGAGATCAAGAATGCCACTCTGGCAGCAGGTAGAAGACCGCCGTGTCCTCCATTTTTGGCATGACATCCTCTGCACTGGCACAGAATTCCTTCCCGATGCAGCCAAACTGTTAATAGGCGTCAGCTCCGTCACCGACCCTACAGGAAAGACCCTGTATTACGAGTACGATGAATTGGGACGCCTGAAGAGAAATTACTATTACGAAAACAACATCATGCAGGAAAGCGAGAAACGCGTCTTGCAGGAATATGACTATCATTACCGTAACCAATAGCTAAAATCCGTACACACTTATGAAACGAATATATCTATTACTTTCACTTTTATTGTGCCAACTCTTGTGCATGTCGCAGGTAAGCACTTCTCAGAACTACATTAGTGCCCGTACTACACCTCGGCCGACCGTAGTGGTTGCCGTGAACAGGTGATATACTATGACGGCCTGGGCCGTCCCTCACAAACAGTAGACCGCAGCATCACCCCCGACAAGAAAGATATCGTCTCCCTACAGGAATATGACGACCAGGGACGTAAGCTACGAACATGGCTTCCCGCCAAGTCTACAGGAAATGGCAGCTATATGAATATCTCCTCCCTGAAGAGCGGCGCAAGCTCGTTGGCAAGCGGTGATTCACGTCCCTATGTGCAGACCACCTACGAAGCCTCTCCTCTGAACAGACCGATTGCAGAACATGGAGCAAGCGAGGCATGGGCAGAACACCCTGTAAGCTACCGCTATGTTACCCGTAATCCTCAGTCGTTTCCCAATTTTTCCAGCTGGGTTTCCTACGGAGATTTATTGGGCGTTTGTACTACGGATGAAGACGGAAATCAGGCTTATGATTTTAAAGACGGATTGGGACGTACAATCTTGGCGGGACATATAGATGGTTCCGAACCCTATTTCACTCATTATGAATATGACAGTCGCGATGATCTGGTGGTGTTTACCCACCTTCCGTTCCTTACCCCAAACCGGGAGAACCTGAAGGAGTTTCTAATAGGCAAAGCAGTTATTCTTACCGCTATGACTTCCTGCACCGCTACATTTACAAGAAACTTCCGGAACGTGATGCTATCTATTACATCTATGACCGTGGAAGCCATCAGGTCTTCTCGCAAGACGGCGAACAGCGTGCCCGCGGAGAATGGAGCTTTTCCCTTTCCGATGAATTTAGTCGTCCGGTAGTGACGGGGAACTTGTCACAACTCCTATTTTTACGAGGATTTACAGTTATCGGAAATCAATGTGAAAGCACGACGTGATGATACAGGCACTGCCTTTCATGGTTATATCCCCGAGAATATCACGTTGACGACTCCTGTAGTGTATACAGTGAACTACTACGATGATTATTCTTTCATCGGCAAGCACGGAGTACCCACGTCTCTGAACTATGTCACACCTCCTTCGGGTTATGGTACCTGCTATACGGAAAGCAGCAAAGGATTGTTGACAGGAACAGTTACAGCCCGCATGGATGCTACCGGTGTGACCGGATATGATTATGCCGCTTTCTATTACGACGAACGCGGACGCATCATCCAAAGCCGGACAACGAACCATTTGGGAGGAACTGAAGTGGAGTACGTTACCTATAACTTCATAGGCGATCCTTTGAAGCGCCAGCATGTTCATACAGCCACGGGTAAGGCTACACAGACGGAAGTATGTACATACGAGTACGACCATGCGGGCCGCCTGTCAAAGTCAAAACATAAATTAAACACAAATGGTGAGGTGACACTCATAGAAAATACGTACGATGACTTGGGACGTATAAAAAGTTGCAAGCGGCATGGCATGTCTGCTCTTACAACAAGTTATACCTATAACATCCGCTCATGGCTCAAGAGCCAATCTACCGGTACATTGTTCAATCAGACTTTGTATTACAACGAGTCATATGGTGGAAACACACCCTGCTACAATGGCAATATCTCCGCCATGAGTTGGAAGGCTTCGGATGATACAGGGATTACACGGATACCGATTCAGATATGACGGACTTTCCCGACTGACCTCCGCTGATTATTTATGGAACGGTATTTCCAGTACGAATTACAGTACTTCATATACGTATAATAAACAAAGTAATATAACCTCACTCCGACGTAATGGTCGCACAGGAGCTTCCTCTTACGGCCTGATCGACAACCTGACGTTCACGCTGGACGGTAACAAGCTAACGCGTACGGACGATGCTGCCACAGCTCAGCTTATAATGGTGGCTTTGAATTCAAGGATGCCGTGAAGCAGGCCGATGAGTACGCTTATGATAAGAATGGAAATATGACGAAAGATTTAAATAAGAATATTACTGATATTCAGTATAATTGTTTAAATTTGCCAAGCAAGGTCACGTTTAAGGACGGTAGTACCATTACTTATACTTATGCATTGAACGGCACGAAACTCCGTACTGTCCATAAAATAGGTAACACTACCACTACGACTGACTATTGCGGGAATGTGGTCTATGAAAATGGGATGCAGAAATTGTTGCTGACCGATGCAGGATATATCACGTTGTCTGACAAAAATATCACTACTACTTGCAGGATCACCAGGGTAATAACCGTGTGATTGTAGACCAAACAGGACAGAAGAAAGAGGTAAACCATTACTATCCCTTCGGAGGTACATTTGCTTCAGCAGACGGTAATGTTCAGGCTTATAAGTATAACGGTAAGGAACTGGATACAAAGAAGGGGTTGAACTGGTATGATTACGGAGCGAGACAGTATGATCCGGCATTAGGAAGATTTACAGCAGTAGACCCACTGACAGAGAAGTATTATGAAATGAGCCCGTATACGTATTGTGGAAATAATCCGATTAAATATATCGATCCAACTGGCATGTTCTATACAGGATATACGGTTAATGAAAAAGGTCATATAAAAAAATAGTAAGCGATGAGGGCGGTAATTACTATGATGTACTATATAATGAAAGTAGTTATTCAGTCAAAACAGTTAAGAACTACGATACATCTGGAGATAAGACCGGAATAAAAATAAGTAAGGGTATTTTAAATGAACGAGCAGGGTGCAAGCAGAAATATGAGTGCAAAGACAATGAAAGGTCCATATCTAGATGTAGAAGGACATAAAACTGGAAGATCGTATGCTAATCATTCTTACGAAATTCGAAGTGATAAAGAATCTTTAGCTTTAATGAATTTTCTGGATAAAAATACAAGCGTTGAGTGGGCAAATACTTTAATGAAAGACACTCAAGACAATTCTGTCAATTTGTTGTCAACTAGCCATCATGAGACTACTGTTGAAGGTGGAAGTCATCAAATAATTAAATACATTAATAAAGGATTTCAAGTCATTCAGAGCGGATCACATTCATCCAACTCCAGGAGCTATTGACCCATCAGGAGAAAAAGGGAGATATGGGACATGCTGCCAATATCTTAAAACATTCCCCTAATGCCATATTTAGAATATTAAATCAAGGGAGATATTATACGTATAAGCCATGACACTATTAAATCAAAAAAGGTTGATGATATGAAACAAATAATTAGCTATTTATCAATAACATGTGGAATATTTCTATTTGCAGCCTGCCATCCTTATGTGGAGTATGTAAAAGTTAGAACCTATAAGGCTAAAGACTATATAACAAAAGAATTGGAGGTATATGAACCCCGTGAACTGTTATATCCCATATTAGACTCTATCATAATAAAAACTAGAGAATGTCCGGAATACGAAAAGACCAAAGATTGTTTAGCTTTTGACTTTTCTATTAGGGAAGAAGCTCCTTATGATTTAGAAAACAGGAAAGGATATCCCTATCTAAGTATTTCTGTAATATATTATGTCCCCCGTTTGACTTGTCACCACTGGACTAAAGCTGTTTTCTACTATAAAGGATGTAGTTTTTACGTTATTGACACTCTCGCGGATCTTTTTTTTGCAAAAAACAGACAGAAAAGTTTCTATTTCTTACATTGATCCTAATAAATATCAGTTTGAGGTCTTCCAAAGAGGTGATCAAGATATGTTTTGGAGTTATCTATACCCCAAAAGTTGGACAGGTTAAACATTATCCCGTAATAGAAAGAGTTCGGTATTGTACCGGGCTCTTTCCATTTAACCGGGCTTTGATTCTTTTATTATTATAATATTCAATATAGCTATCTAAAGCCTTTATAAAGGTTTCGGTCGATTCAAATTGCTCGGCATATAGAAGTTCAGACTTCATAATACCGAAAAAGTTCTCCACCATAGCGTTGTCAAGGCAGTTGCCTTTGCGAGACATACTTTGTACTATATGGTGTTCTTCCAAACGCTTACGGTAGCCGTAATGTTGGTATTGCCATCCTTGATCAGAATGGAGTATAAGGCCGTCAAGATTGTCGAACTTTGCAAACGCTTTATCCAACATATCGTATATCTGTTCCAGATTTGGGTTCCGGGAGATATTGTATGATATTATCTCGCCGTTGAACATATCCAATATCGGCGAGAGATAAAGTTTGACGGAACCGATATTTATCTGTGTTACATCTGTCGCCCATTTGCGGTTTGGAGCTTCTGCCGTAAAATCCCTGTCTATTATGTTTGGGGCAATCTTACCGACCTCACCTTTGTATGACCGGTAGCGCACCTGGCGTATTTTGCTTTTAAGCCCCAAGTCACCCATAAGCTTTTGAATGGTCTTGTGGTTTAACATAAAACCACGATTATGCATCTCCGCTGTCACACGGCGATAGCCATAGCGTCCCTTATGCTCATGAAAAATCAGTTTAATCGATTCCTTTTCATTGGCATATCTGTCAGCGGCTTTAAGGCGATTCAGATGGTAATAGAACACAGAACGAGCCATCTTTCTTAACTCCAATAGCAAGTCAAGAGGATAATCCGACCTTAGTTCGTCGATGGTCCGTGCCCATTCAGAAGTGCTTGGGCTTTCTTTGCCTCGACTAAGGCCTTCGCTTTTTTTAGCAGCGCGTTCTCGGCCTTCAGGCGGAGATTTTCAGCCTGAAGCCTCTCAAGTTCCGTTTGCGGTTCTTTCTTCTTTGGGCGTCCCATAGGATATTTCGGTGGTCTTCCTCGGCGTTTGGACGGCTCAAGAGCCCCATAACCATACTTGCGTACTACGCTGACCCAGCGTTGTAGTGCCGTCTTGCCAATTCTGTATTCTACTCTTACATGGGCCAAAGGTACGCCTTTTTCTAATATTAAACGTACTACTTCTTCCTTTAATTTAACCGTAGGACGGCAATGGGATTGTTGTTCCAGTCCGGAACGGCCATAGTGGTCCCACATTCTCACCCATGCCAATATCTCAGTCTCACTGATATGATACTCTTTCGACAAGTGCGCTATTGCTTCTCCTTGTTTTACTCGGCTAACGATGATGAGCCTTTGTTCATAACTGTACTTCATAAAAAACACCCCTAAAGTTTTATGTCTAACTTTTGGGGTGCAGTTCAATGCTGGCACAACCTCATTATTCACCATTCCTTCTGTCATGGATGGACCATTCTCTGAATTATTTAGAAATTACCCTAATACACAAGGTCCAATGCTTTGTCCTTCTATTTTTTATAATTATCACTATAATAGCATTTCAGCTACGACAGATTTTCCAATTATTTCGTACGGACGATGCTGCCACAGCTACAGCTTATAATGGTGGCTTTGAATTCAAGGATGCCGTGAAGCAGGCCGATGAGTACGCTTATGATAAGAATGGAAATATGACGAAAGATTTAAATAAGAATATTACTGATATTCAATATAATTGTTTAAATTTGCCAAGCAAGGTCACGTTTAAGGACGGTAGTACCATTACTTATACTTATGCAGTGAACGGCACGAAACTCCGTACTGTCCATAAAATAGGTAACACTACCACTACGACTGACTATTGCGGGAATGTGGTCTATGAAAATGGGGTGCAGAAATTGTTGCTGACCGATGCAGGATATATCACGTTGTCTGACAAGAAATATCACTACTACTTGCAGGATCATCAGGGTAATAACCGTGTGATTGTAGACCAAACAGGACAGAAGAAAGAGGTAAACCATTACTATCCCTTCGGAGGCACGTTTGCTTCAGCAGACGGTAATGTTCAGGCTTATAAGTATAACGGCAAGGAGCTTGATGCGAAGAAGGGGTTGAACTGGTATGACTATGGTGCACGGCATTATGATGCGGCATTAGGAAGATTTACAGCAGTAGACCCACTGACAGAGAAAGTATTATGAAATGAGCCCGTATACGTATTGTGGAAATAATCCGATTAAATATATCGATCCAACTGGAGCAGATATGGTAATTTGGTATGGAGATGAGAACGGAAAAACAAAGATACTTTTTATGTTTAATGGAATAAATGCAGCCCAAGCTCCTCAAAATTCATTTGTCAAAGATGTTATAACTGCATATAATTATAATGTAGCGAATGGAGGTGGTGAAAATATGCAAGCAATTGCAACTGATAAAAAGATGAGAATTGGAGTTGTAGAAACGGGTTATGATAATGTGTACTTGCCAAATGCAAATGCTATAAGATTCAATCCTACAGCTGGTCTCAAGTTGGATGATGGCAATATTTTGTCACCAGCTACCGGTCTTGAACATGAAGCTGCACACGCGGTTAATAATAAAAAGGAGTAGACAGTAAGATTGATAATAAATATGGTACTACAGAAGAACGTTCCGTTATAAAAGGAGCTGAACTGAAAACGGCTAAGGCAAATGGTGAATTACCTGCAAATCATCCTGGAAGAAAAAGTCATGCTGATGGTCAGTGGGTTGTAACTCGTTCCGTAATATCTAATAAAGAATTTAGCACTAAAAGTTCCGAAGAGTTAAGAAAAAAAATCAAAGAATTTAGAAATAGTTATACGCCAGAACCATGAAATTAATTTTAGTCACATTTGTCTTTTTACTATTTAGTAATAGTCTAACATCTCAGGACATTACTAAAATAAGGTTTATATATGGCCAAGAAGGAGCTCTCATACCGATAGCCGCTTCTTGCGATATCAGTTTCATAGCCCAATTTGGCGAAGATCTCAATATTTTAACTACTTATGATGGTATGTTTATTGCGCAATTTCAGGATTTGTATTCAAGGCTTTCACATAGCGATTCAACCTTTTAATAGATCCAAGAATTATGACCGTCGTAAGCTATGAAGAAAGCATTCCCAATGATACTCTTTATATGGGGGAATATTTCGGAATAATCAAAAATGGGAATCGTATGCAGGACAATGACTCATTGTTGAATCTTGTAAAAACTAAGATAGGCTAGACACAATATACCCGGAATGTGATAGAAGCCATTTCTATTATAGAATTCTTACCGTATTTTGATGATGATATTGCTAAAATACTAATGTCCAATATTAATGAGACATTTTTTTGCGACCTTGAATAAACTCCCTGTTACTGAAACTAACTCATTTGTAAAGCAAAAAAGATTGTTAGAAGATTATGTGAACAAATTATCTGATGTACAGAAAGCTAAATTCTATGAAGTATTTTTTTAGACATGTAAAACCTGATACTATATTTTGGAATAATGTATTTGAATAATTAATATAGTTAAAATAAGACATTTTGATAGATATAGAAAAGAATCACCGTCCAGTCCCTGTGATAAAATATCCGACTGGATTGAGCCTTAGGATTTTCAATTCTCTCACTTGAAGTCGGGGATGTGTCAAAACTCCCCTTTTATCGAAATCCCCCTCGCCACAGATAGTTGTAGCGAGGGGATTTTTATTTATGAGAGTTTCGACACACCCTCGTATTTTAAATCTTCCTCAAGAAATTAAAGAACTAATCACAATAGATCTCCTCACTAATTCACCTCCACATTCTCAGGCATCTGATACATGTCCGGCAGATCGCTACTGAAGAAAGTAAGCTCATTAGCATGGAATTTAATGAAATCCGCCTCAGAAGCATGCCCCTTGAATACAGAGAAATAATGCATGTCCGATTCATTGCCTCCGACAAACTTATTGCGCCACATCACAATCATGCTGACTTTGCGCCCAGTTGCAGGAGTAAGTATCTGCTTACTCCAATAATCCTTATCAGTAAATCCTTCGACACCGGTTTCCGTCACTCCGCAAGGCTTCTTCTTTTTCTTCGATAATTCGGAAATAGTCTTTAGATTGAAGAGAAAGTGGCAGGATTCAGACCGTGGTAGCAATCCATACCTATAAAATCGACATACTCATCACCCGGCCAACGGAAAAGGAAGTCCTCTTCACGCTTCACGGAATCCATCTGCGGGGAAATGGCATAGACAAACTGGTGTATACCTTTGTATCACGGAGATAATTGACTGTAAACTTCCAGAGACCGATAAACTCCGCCTCCGTAGTGCAACTTTTTTCCCCCACCATGACCAAGTCTGTGTATGCTCATGGAAAGGACGGAAAATAACAGGGATCGGCTTCCTCTGATCATCTTTCAATTCACCGGCAAATGTAGCAAGACGGTCAAGCCAGGTCTTAAACTTAGCCTGTACGGCACTTCCGTCTTCCAAAATCCCACGTACGACTTCGGCACTTGAATTATCCCACGAATCACCTCCAGTCAAAGGATTATTCAGGTGGCAGCATGCAATAATTACCTCCCCACGGCGACGTGCCTCAAGAATACAGCGTTTGCGAACAGCGTTAGCCTCATTCCCTCGCAGCGATCATCCATAATCTCCGCAAAATCTACACTGAATACAGCCGGATAATCTCCGCATACCTCCTTCGTATCGGAATTGCCCGAAACATCATACCATTTACGGCCATAGAACAAATCATCATGGTGTCCAAACATGAACCCGGTTTGCTGTATATCCCATAGACGGGCATACAAAGCCTTAGTTTCGGCTGTTGCACTTTTTATCTACCATGCTCAGTTCGACAGTTTCGGTACCCGGCGGTTCGGGTGCAGAATCATCATTATCTTTAGAGCAGGACGAACAGCCCAACAAGGCGATAAAGATTGCCATATATACTTTTTTTCATAACTATCTTATTATTGAATATCAGTTAATAACTGGAACGTCTGTGCCTTCAAGGTCGTTTTATACGTTCCTTTCAAATGAAATCCCGTTTCCTGGGGAACAGGAAATCCATCGGCATCCTTGGGTTGAAGATTTTCCTCATATTTATAAAGGGAGGCATTCTCCATCGGACAGGGTAAAGTGAGCTGCACAGATTTATCTTTCTCTCCCACATTTACCATAGCCACCGACAATTTGCCCTGGTAAGTACCTGCCACCACATAGACATCTTTATCTTCCGAAGCTACAGCAGTATGCAATATATCCGTTCCGGCAGGAAAATAACGGCACATCAGCGACCAGGTATAGAACCAGGGCCGTATCTGTTCTTCATCGGGTTTATTAAATACTTCCTCTCCCAGAATATTCCACATACCCCATATCTTAACATCTTCCGTCTTTCCGGAATCTCCGCTGCTATGCATTGCATCATCCAGCATCCACACAGCCATACCCGAATATCCTCCGTTCATCACTTCCATGGCAAGCAACGGCATATCGAGGCCATAGAAATAGTCGTAACAGACCATATTGCAGTCACTCCCTTTAGTGAAAGGATGCCCTTCGAACCGGCGGTTATATTCTGCCATCAACAAAGAATCAGCATCACGCCAATACTTATAACCGGCCTCACCCAAAACAATCTTTTCCCCTCGGGAACATGACGTTTATAGCGGGAAAGAATTTCAGGATATTGTCCGGTACGCACTTCATTCTGACCCGGATAAGCATGGACATCGTACAATCCGATAATGGAGTCAGCATCCAGTGCCGTTTGTTTCACCCACCCCTCGGCATCATAGGCAGAAGCCTCATTCTTGTAACCGGCTACTACATCCGGCCCTGCAAGCATCACCTTTTCCGTCAGCCCGGGATACTCTTTCATTTTCCGGTGAAAACGGAAAAGCATTTGTTTCACATTTCATAATCACCATTGGTAGATGCCCAGTTTCCATCAGGCTCGTTGAAGATTACAAAATACTTGATGCAGGAGAAACCAAGGTCATTCACCAGATAATTAAGATAGTCGACGGACATATCCACCCATTTCTGATCCTGCTTCATATCCCAGGTAGGCGGATTGTATTCACCGTACATGACGGTTATCCCCCGCTCGGTACAATACCTCAAGAGTCGGGGAGATGGAAGCTATATTCCGCGTTTTATCATACGTTCCTGTTTCGGAATCATAATAGCGATAGGGGCTGTTTATCATGCAACGTATATACTGCGGCTTCATAAAAGTCGAGTCGTTTGCAGAGTGTTTCCAGTCTTTATCAGAGATAGAAGCACCCCAAGCTTCAGCCTCATCATAGGGATCCCACTCGGCACCATTGCCGATATATCCGGCATTCGTCACTTCCGGTGAGACCGTAATTTCCACCACTTCTTGCGAGGTGCAAGCTGATACGAGCCATAACAGCATGCAACTTAAAATCATATTTATCTTCATCATAATCTTATTATGAACGGTTATCAATTAATAATCGAAATTCGTATATACCACCAGAGACTCTCCGGGCATTTGGAATGCCTCGCCTTTGGCCGGGCGCAATGTCACCCCCTGGCGATGGGGTAATAATCGGCAATCACCTTCTTTCTGTAACCGGCCCTCGGCATACAAGTACTGTTTCACACCTTTCAATACGGGGGAGAGAAGTACTTTTAAGCAATACAATTTCTCTTCCCTGGAAACATTGACCACGGCAATCATATATTTACCGTCTTTTCCACAGCAATCGCCTTAAGAGACTTGTCTCCTTCCACCTCAACCTTATAAGCACGCGAACCGGCAGGCATATAGCGCGTCAGCAACGACCAGGCATAAAACCAGGGACGCACTTCCTCTTCTTCCGTACCGAAATACTCTTCGCCAAAGATATTCCAAAATCCCCATACCTTCAGTTTATCAGGTGCTTCTTTCGCATGCATGGCATCATCGAGCATCCACACCACCGAACCGGAATATCCGGCGTTTACTGTATGGAAAAGAGCATCTGCCATGTCGGTACCATACATGAAATCATAAACAAACATTTGAGAATCATCCATCGAAGCATAAGGCTTTTGCCGCTGCCCTACGAAGGTTTTCACGCTGATAAACAGAATCGGCAGGTTCCACAAACTTAAATCCGATCTCACCCATCACGATTTTCCGACCTGCCGGAACAGCTTGTTTGTAGGCACGGATAATGTCAGTATACTCCCCCGCTGTTCACCGTTATTTTGGAAGGATAGGTATGGATATCATAAAGACCAATCTCATCTTTCAGATGCGTAGCACAACTATCCACCCACCAGGCCTCATCAGCCGTCCAGATTGCAGCATCAGGCCCCACAACCGAAAGTTTACCTGCAAGTTTGTTCTTTGCAATTCTCCATAGAAGAAGCGGATGGCACGTGCCCAAAGGGAGTATTTTCCGTCCGTTGAAGACCAGTAGCCATTCGGCTCATTCACCAGATTGTAGTATTTAATACAGGAATACCCTTTTTCCTCTATCAGAAAACGAACATATTCGGCAGCAGCGGAAAGATTCTTTTCACGGATCACCTCTTTCCGGGCATCTACCATTCCCCCACCCCAGTCACCGAACATTACTGTCACATCACGCGATTGGCAGTAATCCAATATATGAGACAAATGCTCCAAGCCACGTTCGGGATAAAGAACTCCATCCTGCATTACCGATGTAGTGTTAGTCATGACACGTATAAACTGAGGGCGCATAAAGTCCAGACGGTCATACATCTTCTTCCAGTCGGTTTCGGAAATATCAAACGTCCTTTTCCGTAATCAATTGATAAGGGTCCCACTGAGCACCGTTACCGATGTAACCTTCATTGATAATCTGTTTCGCATCTACAGAAACAACAGTCTGTGAAGCGGCATAGCCGCCCCACAGAAAGAAAACAGAGAGTATAGCAAACCGTTTCATAGGATATATCAACGTTTGGAGACAGAGATCCAGTAACGGCGCACTTTCTTGACAAACTTGTCATAGTCACTGTAAATATTCGTCCAGTCATCCGTACCACTCAGGTTGAAGGCAAAGGCATTCCGCTCGATAGTCATGCTCAGTCCGTTACCCAGATCTTCTGTTCCGGCAGCCACTAAAGAACCCGTAGTCTTCCGGCCCTCTTTATCTGTAAAAGTAATCGTATTCGCTGCATAATCGCGTACCCATGTACTTTCACCTTCAGGAATCTGGCGATAGAACTTCTTCAAGTCAATATCTACACCGGGATTCTCTTTATTACCGTCACCCAGGAAAATGAAATCAGCATATTTTCCATCAGCTCCCGCATCATTGATACAGATACCGCTTGTATTGCCCTCATCCGTCACTCCGGTCATTGTAAAGGTAAGCACATTGTCGCACTCAGCCTGCGGACCATACGTTTCCGACCAGCACCAAGGCTTGTCCGTCAATTGCATCACGGCACCTCCACCATATTCCGGCCCGGTACCACCATAAATAGTCAATTTCTTTACATCCCAGGTACCTACAAGAGTTTCCGTAAATTCGGATACGGTAATCGTATAATTACGTGTTTCTCCGGTAGCGGAAGTAACAGTGATTGACGCACTCCTCGAACCATTCTCGAAATTCAAGGCATCTCCTACCTCTAAGGAAGCTTCCGCCTGATAGGAGAGTTGTAGCTTTTTCAGCCTGATGTTCGACAAATCGGGTACGGCATCAACATTGATAGCCAGGTTTATATCTCCCGTAGCAGCATCCACAGTCTCAATAAGGGCGGTTCCCATCTGATTTTCAAATTGTATATCCAGTATGGTACGTTCATGATTCCAGCCACCATCATTGATGTCGTCCTGCAAATCTTTCACACATGCCTGCTGGATCAACACAATGCAGGCAAGCAAAATGTATTTCGTTAGTTTCACCATAATCTTACTTCTTTTTAAGGTCTGAGACTTCCATTCAAATTTATTTCAGCCTGCGGTATCGGATAGAAAGTCACCTGATCTTCCCGAAAGCCCGGCTGCCTCGGGAACATCTGTCGTAATCCGGTTCCATCGGCGCAAATCATATACATGATCGCCTTCAAAGGCAAGTTCAAAAGTTCTCTCTTTCAGTATTTCCCTGCGGAATTCATCTTGCCCCAGATTCGGCTTCATATCTCCCAAACCGGCACGGCTACGAATGACGTTTACCAGTTCATAGGCCTTAGCCGTAGGACCTGCCGCCTCTGCATAAATAAGCGCCACATCAGAGAAACGGAGCAAGAAAGGCCGGGTACTGGTCTTGTCACCTTCAAACTTCGGGTCTATATATTTGCGACAGAACGGATAAGGAATCTTTCCGGGATATTCTCCCAGCAGCGTACCATCTGCCTTGTAGACTTTATCAACAATAAGTTCTGTTTTGCGCTTATCACTTGCATCAAAAGTATTGTAAAAAGCAACCGTGGTCTGATATTCGCCCCAACCGTCATGAGTGGGGATATACTCATCCTTATCCCCTGTTTCAGATACAGAGTGGCTCCGTCTATATAAGGAATAAACATCTTGGATATTTTAGAGTATTGCCCTTCGGAAGAACCGCTCCGGTCCATCGCCATGATAAAGATATGCTCTTTGCCGCGTGCTTTCTCAACGTCATAAATATCAAGCAGCGAGCTCTCGAAGCCATATACTGACTGCTTTTCAATCACTTCACCTGCAAAATATGCAGCACTGTCGTACATGACTGTTGCATCGCGGTGCATATCACGATAGAGTTTCACCCCATGTTCTTTAGCCGACGCCACATACAAGTATGCCTTTGCAGCCAGGGCCTGCGCAGCCACCCGGTCGGCACGCCCTATCTTAGGAGTTGCATAAACAGGCAGTAACTCTGCAGCCCGGCGACAATCCAGAAAGAATCAGGTCGTACATGGCATCCATATCAGGCGCAAGCGCGGTTGAAGTCTGATCCACCGTTTCCACTACTGATTTGTGCAAAGGAACAAGGCCGAAGTTACGCACCAGGTTAAAGTAATTCCAGGCGCGGAGGAAATAAGCCTCACCCAGAAAAAGGTCTTTTTGCTCTTGGCTGAAGCCTGCATCCGGCACTTTTTAATGACGGCATTGGCACGGTTCACACCGATGAAGGCATACTTGAAGAAATTCTCCAACGAACCGTTTGTTTTAAAGTTACCCACTTTCCAGTTATTCAGGTCCTGATTGTCGGCACTTGCATCCGACTTGGTCGTCATGGTTTCACTTGCCATATCACCCAAAAAGAAAATGGTTCTGGAATATTCCAGGTAGTTCAGCGTGCCGTACGCATACATAACTGCGGCCTCTGCATCGGCTGCCGTCTTGAAGAAATTATCTTCAGAATAGAACCCGTAAGGAGTCTCATCCAGATTGCATGCTCCCAATGCCAGGGTTCCGGCAAGCAGTGATATTACAATTCTATTTTTCATATTGTATCAGTTATTTAGAAGGTTAAGTCAAGTCCGAAAGTCCATTTACGCAAACGGGGATATCCGCCGCTATAAACTCCATCCAACCCTACTTCGGGTCGTATCCCTTGAACTTGGTGAAAGTGTATAAATTAGAAGCATTCATATAGATACGCGCTTTAGAAAGGAATGACTTTTTCGGTAAGTCAAACGTATAGCCTATATTCAGATTCTGAACACGCAGGAACGATCCGTCCTCTATCCACAATCAGAAATCTTCACCTGACGACCGTCGCGTAAGCTCGGACATTTATTTGTCGGATTATCGGGTGTCCAGCGTAATGGAGAGTTACTGGGCTCACCGAATGCCTTCGTATTCAACACGTCCTGACCAAATACCCCGTTAAGGAATACGCTCACATCAAACTTCTTCCAGGACAGGTTCAACGCCAAACTGGCTGTAAAGTCCGGATTAGGATCACCTATAATGGTCTTATCCGCTTCCGATATTTCGCTGTCTCCATTCAGATTCATGTATTTGAACTCTCCGGGGTTAGCATAATCGCCGGACAAACCGGCATCGATTCCTTCATTCAGGGTCTGGACAATACCATCCACTTTATATCCATAGAACACATTTACCGGTTGACCGATAGCCAGTATATTGGTATAGTCGCGATATTGCTCAAGACTATTGCCCGAATACTCAAAGAGCATCCCCGTCATCGGGTCGGTAACCAAACCGGATTCCAAAGTGTTACCCAAGTCTTTCACTTTATTGCGGTTGCGCGAGTAAATCAGGGTTCCGCTCAACTGCCAGTCTTTCGTTTGCAGGATATCGGCATCTACCGTTACTTCAAAACCACGGTTCTGGATTTTACCATCATTCACCCACATCTTGTCATATCCCGAAGACAGAGCCAGATTACGTTCACGAAGCAAGTCGCTGGTCTGTTTATCATAATAGTCAAAAGAAACTCTCAGACGACGGTTGAGAAATGCCATGTCGATACCAAAGTCGGCTTGTGCAGTTGTTTCCCACTTCAAATCAGGGTTCGGAATACCACTCCATACCCGGTAAATCCATCCCGGACCTGTCCAGCCGGAAACATATCCCGGACCGATGGTAGTAGCCCAACTGCCATCATTATAATACTTACCCGTACCGTAACGGCTTAAAGTCTGATAAGGACTGATTCCTGATTACCGGAAATACCATAGCTGAAACGGAACTTCAACTCATCAAATACATTCAGATTCTTAATGAACGATTCTTCATGCGCTTTCCAGCTAACAGCTCCTGAAGGAACATAGCCCACTTGTTATTCTTACCGAATTTAGAGGAACCATCGGCACGAGCCGTCAAGGTCAGCAGATACTTATTATCGTATACATAGTTCAGACGGAACATTCCTGAAACGAGTTTATTATCCGAATATCCATTCCATATTTCATTCTTCTCCGGATTTCCGGCACCCATATTCTCATTGCCCAATCTTCGTTCACAAAATCCTTACCTGTCAGGCCGGAACTTCTGGACATATAGTATTCATAAGAATAACCCACCATGGCACCGATGTCATGCTTGTCGAATTTCTTCTGGAAGTTGGCGAAAGTTTCAGAAACCAGATTGTGTCCCTCCCAGTTCTCTATCTCTGCCTGACCATTGCTGAATTCTCCGGCTTCGGTATATTTCTTCGGATAGTATCTGTCGGATACGGACTTGCCAAACTTATAGTTCAATTGGGAAGTCAGTTTCAGGAAAGGGAAGAGTTGCCATTCCAACGCTACGGAAGAAATGACATCCAAAGACTTAGTTTCATTCTTCTGCAAGTCTGTAATCGCCATCGGATGGCTGAAATCACTTGCATTGGTCAGATAATAGTCCCCGTTTTCGTCATAAACCGGATAAATAGGGTTTCTCCAGTACGACAAGCCACCGTTGGCATTGCGCACACCGCGGGAAAGGATATTGGAAAAGCGTACTTTGAAGTTATCATATATATTATGATCTACACTCAAATTGTATCCACCTTTTGTGTAGTCATCTTTTATATACATACCATTATCTGTATAGAAATTAGCGCTAAGATTGAAAACAGTCCGGTCATTGGAACTGGAAATCGTAGCAGTGGTATTATTGGAAACCGGAGTGTCACGGAATACCAGATCATCCCAACGGGTATTGGTAGTCCAGGTAGTTTGCAGTTCTTCTACCGATGGATAGTAAACACCGGTGGAACTTACTTTTCCACATAAAGCGGATCAAGCCCTCCATTGATGCGTGACTCGTTGTTTAAGGAAGCCATCAATACGGGGTCGCGCCACAAATCAAGTTTCGTATCAAACTGCGAAAGAGTAATCTGCTGGCGAACCGTTATGTTGGTAGTTCCTGTCTTTGCACGCTTTGTTGTAATCATAATAACACCGTTCGCACCGGAGCCATAAATAGCAGAGGCTGAAGCATCTTTCAGGATTTCCATATTCACGATATCCGACGGATTGATCTGCTTCAGATCTCCGGCATCTCCCAACGGAAAGCCATCTACTACCACCAGTGGAGCATTGGAACCACGCAACGAACTACCACCACGGATACGCACCGTAGCGCCGGCTCCCGGGTCCTGTGAAGAATTGATGACCTGCAGACCGGCTGCACGTCCTGTAACAATCCTTCCACCGAATTGGCGGGGATTTCTTTCAAGGCCTCCGTCTTGACGGACGTAACCGAACCTGTAACGTCGCTCTTCTTCACACTACCGTAGCCTATCACCACTACCTGCTCCAGTTGAAGTGCATCGTCAAGCAGAGTTACATTGATCGTACTCTTTCCATTGACGGGCACTTCCTTATTTTGCATACCTACATAAGAAAACACCAATGTTGCCGTACGCGGCACATCTTTCAATATATAATTACCATCGATATCGGTAATCGTTCCGCCGGATATTCCTTTGACTTGCACAGTAGCGCCAATCAGGAAGTCTCCTGCTGCATCCTTTACACAACCGGCAACTGTTATTTTATCCGGTGACTGTGCATAGAAACGGAATGTTACTAAAGAACATGCATAATGCCATTATCTGCCAAGACAAAAATACATGCCACCAACTTTTTGATTCATTTTTCATACTTATCAAGAATTAAAGAACACACACATTTTACATTCATAGAATTCTATTTTCATTAGCTATATCATGATAGGACAAAAGTAGGAGGATTATGAATGACAGCATTTATATTACTTGTTCAATGATTGTACTTTTTGAACGTTTTTCCAGCTATAATCCACACCCTGCTACCGTTTTATTTGCAAGAGGTATCAATTATCGCATTTACATGGGATAACAATAAGAGATCAATAACAAAAGGGTATTTAGTGCAATCTACAGCTATCGGAAAGTAGATAATCAAGTAATTCATCAACGGCAAGTAGCTACACAGAACATATTTATCGGCACTGCCATAGTATACGAAGAGTTCAAGCCGTCCACAATTACATTTCCTGTAGGAAATACACAACCATTATACAGACCAGACGTTTCAAAAATCCAGTTCCGGTTCAAGTATAGGTTGAGGAGTTTTAGCCAGAATGCGCAGCGGATTTTCCAGGTCAAGCAGCAGAGCACCAACACGATAGTATCCCCGTCCGCCATGCTCCACACCATGATACAACACCAGCCAACCCTTTTCCGTTTTAAGCGGAGGAGTACTTCCGCCCAACTTTTCTTCCCATGAGTTCTCGGTTCCGGTAATCAGCAAATGACTTTCCTTGTCCTCCCAATTCAACAGATCATCCGAGAACTTCATCCAGATGGATGGATAATCCACGCCATACTCACCGCCTATGTATTCTTTAGGACGATGCAGCATCACATACTTTCCCTGAACTTTTTCCGGGAAAAGAATAACATCCCTGTCGTCCAATACCGGAGAGGTCAGACGTCCCAGTCTCTTAAACTCACGGAAATCAGTAGTAACAGCCAACCCGTATTGCCCAGATTTTTACGGAGAGCCATAGGAGCATCACTACCGCAATCCGGCAACAACACTTCATCATGGCTGAAGTTCCAATATTGCCCCGGTGCATACGGACGATAGGCATAAGTGATGTAATACTCCGTATCATACTTCACTATGCGGGGGTCTTCCACACAACCCGAATCAGGACCATCCTCACTGGGACCGAACACCGGAACATCGGATACACGCTCAAAGTGGAATCCGTCTTTACTGGTGGCCAATCTAAACGGATCACATGTTCGGCATCATTTCCCGCAGCTCTGTACAGCATATAGAACGTACCATTGTCATAAACCACTCCGGGATTGCAGGTTACCAACGATTCCCAATCATTCGAATCCAACGGGGGAAAGTATCGGATTTCCCTCAAACTTCTTTAATTTCATCTTCTTATTTCTTTATAATTATATAACAATCAACTGAATATAATCCATATCAATACACTCAACACCAACAGGACAATCGCCCATGAATGATAATTCTTGTACCACACCAGAGCACGGTTCGCCCGGAACTCCGCTTTCAGTTCACTCATGGAGAAGGTGGTATCCACAAGCTTCTCGACAACCGGTTTCGAATAGCACATACTGACCAGATAAATAACGATCCGCTCACCGCCAACAAGAAAGGAACAATCAACAGGAAGTGCATATCGCCAAATATTTCATTCTTATAGAAAAGCATCACAACCGCTATAGCCAAACCACTGAGCAGTCCGGCAAAAAGCACCATTTCCATTCACACGCTTATTAAACACACCTAGCAGAAATGCCGCAACAACAGGTGGAGCAATGTAAAGAAAGCGTCTCCTGATAATACTTCAGCAACGAACCGAACTTCCCGATCTGAGGTGCCCATAAGGCGGCCGCAACAATAATGACGCAAGAGGTTATCTTTCCGATAATCACGAGTTTCTGGGAACTGGCATTCTTATTATATTGCGCATAGAAGTCCATTGTGAACAGTGTAGACGTAGAGTTAAGAATAGCGCTCAAAGTAGAAGTCAAAGCAGACAAAAAGCGCTGCCAGCATGATACCCAACAATCCCACCGGTATCAGTTGAAGCACCATATTGGGATATACCATATCCGGCTTTTCAAGCCCCGGAAACAAATGGCGGGCAATCACACCCGGTATGGCAATGATAAAAAGAGTCAGCATAGTAAGGAAACCCGTAAACAATACACCCTTTACGTCCCTCATCCACTGACTTTGAGCTCAATACACGCTGCACCAACGTCTGGTTATTTGCCCAGAAATAGATGCCCAGAACCGGCATACCGACTATCAGCCCCAGCCAGGGAGTGGCCGTATCCGTCAACGGACGAATCAGCTTCACCGATATATCGCCACTGGCAAACCACTGATAGAAATAATCCCCGCCTTGCTGGAAACAGTAGAAAGTCAGCAAGATAGATCCTAATATAAGAATGACAGCCTGTATCAATTCCGCATTAATGGCAGAAGACAAACCACCCGGATAGTATAAGATGCAGCAATAATCGCAAACACAATAATGATCAGTTGCAAATCAGCATCAGGAAGTATCAGCAATAATCAGCGCAGCAGCATACAAAGCCCCGGCTGCGTCCAGGAAAATGTTTCCTATGATGCAAATGGCAGAGAAGTAATAACGCGAACGGCGGTCAAAACGCTTCTCCAGAAATTCCGGTATCGTGAATATACCCGACTTAATATAAAGAGGTAGCAGGAAAACTGCAAAGAACACCATTACCACAATACCCGTCAGGTTATAATTAAACACAGCGATACCCGTGTGATAAGCATCACCGGACTGACCTATCAAAGTGGTACTTGAAATACTGGCAGCAAACAGCGACAACCCCACTACCCACCAAGGCATTGAGCGTCCCGCCAGAAAATAGGATTGGGAGTCTGAGCTCTTACCATTCTTCAGCCCCCACCAGATGATAAAGGCCAAATAAACAAGGACTATTACAAGATCTAAATTGCTTATTGAAAATGTCTCCATAGCATAGAAATTAATTGTTTTGAATTCATGCTGCAAAATAGAGGGGATTCTGATAATTCGCTTATAATATTCTGTCTATTGATTATACTTTTTTGAATACCTGACTGTATTTTCATTAGAATTCGTAGCTTTGCAAGAGAGAAACAACTACGACCATGAAAGACATACAAAAAGAAATCACTCCCATTGCCGCGGATGACCTGTTCATTGTACTCAATCATCCGAACGCCAAGTTCGACTATCCGGTACACTATCATCCGGACTATGAAATCAATTTGGTTATGGACACCTACGGAAGCCGCATCGTTGGAGATTCGGTAGAGGCTTTCGAAGCCCTGGACCTCATCATGATAGGTCCCAACCTTCCACACGCCTGGAAAGGAGAAGTAGTAGAAGGAAACCATGTGATTACCATCCAGTTCTCGGACAAGCTACTGAACTTTCCGATATTGAAAACGCTTATTCAACCCCATCAAGCAACTGCTGCTTGAATCACAACGGGGCATTGGCTTTTCCAGACAAACCCAACTGGTGATGAAAGATAAGATTATCAAGCTGACCCGGATGCAGGGATTTCATACGGTATTGGAATTTTTCTCTATCCTGCATGAGCTTTCTATTGCCGACCGCCATATCTTAGTCAGCAACCAATATGATACCAAAGACACCGTACGCACTTCCAAAAGCCGACGGATAGCCAAAGTCTGCGACTATATCGAGAAAAACTTTGAAGAACCGATTAAGCTGGGCGACGTGGCGCAACTGGTGAACATGTCCGAATCTGCATTCAGCCATTTCTTCAAAAAAAAGACGAATTGCACATTCATTGATTATATCACGAACCTGCGGATAGCCCGCGCTTGCCAGCTATTGGCAGAAACAACCCACACGGTAGCCGAGATCTGCTACACTTGCGGCTTCAATAACTTATCTAATTTTATAAGGATATTCAAGAAGAAGAAAGGGAGTACACCGCAAGAATACCGTATGTTCTTGCAACAGATGCTTATTAAGTATTAACCTCAAGGTTATACCATACCATATCCATCTCTTATCCCGGATATGCAAAAGATGCCATCTTTTGCATATAGAGTCTTAGTGTTGTTCAGGACATCCCTTAACTATCGGGTTGCTTTCAAGGCTTCTTCCAGATCAATACCTAATGCTTGAGCTACTCCTGTGCCATAAGCCGGATCAGCTTTGTAGCAGTTGCGTACATGCCGTTGCTTTGATGAACAATTCTGCGTCACCCATGGCGCGTGCTGTATTTTCGCACGTCAGTTGCTTGATCTTCAGCAGGCATCAGTCGGAAAAGATCACCCGGCTGGCTGTAGTAATCATCATCGTACTCACGCTAATTGTAGTTATAAACGTCGCCATGAACTTTCAAAGGCGGTTCTTTCTTCTCGGGAGAGTCCTGCCATTCACCGTAGCTGTTGGGCTCGTAGCCTTGGCACTGCCGTAATTACCGTCTACACGCATGGCTCCGTCACGGTGGTAAGCATGGAACGGGCAACGGGGTTTATTTACCGGAATCTGTTCCGCATTCACTCCCAATCGGTAACGTTGTGCATCACCATAAGAGAAAAGGCGTCCCTGCAACATTTTGTCGGGAGAGAAACCGATACCTTCCACTATATTCTGCGGATTGAAAGCAGCTTGTTCTACTTCGGCAAAGTAGTTTTCCGGGTTACGGTTCAGTTCCAGGATACCTACATCCTGAAGCGGGAAATCTTTTGTGCGGCCATACCTTAGTAAGGTCGAACGGATTGATGCGGTATTCGTCCGCCTGCTTCTTCCGTCATCAGCTGTATCTGGAATTGCCACTTCGGGAAGTCACCCTTTTCGATGCTCTCGTACAAGTCGCGTTGGTGCGATTCACGATCCTTGGCAATGATAGCCTCGGCCTCCTGGTCGGTCAGATTCTTGATGCCTTGCAGAGTGCGCTAGATGGAACTTCACCCAAATACGTTCGTTGGCGGCATTGAAAAAGCTATAAGTATGACTACCGAAACCATGCATATGGCGATAGGAATAAGGAATACCACGGGGACTCATCGTGATGGTCACCTGATGCAAAGCTTCGCAGCAGGGTCCAGAAATCCCAGTTATTGTTCGACTGCGCATATTGGTGCGCGGGTCACGTTTTACGGCATGGTTCAAATCGGGAAATTTCAACGGATCGCGCAGGAAGAATACAGGAGTATTATTTCCCACCAAATCCCAGTTGCCTTCTTCTGTATAGAACTTCATAGCAAAACCACGGATGTCACGTTCTGCATCAGCAGCTCCACGTTCTCCGGCTACGGTGGAGAAACGCACGAAGCACTCCGTCTTCTTACCAACTTCGCTGAAGATGGCAGCACGGGTGTACTTTGTAATGTCATGGGTGACAGTAAACGTACCGTAAGCTCCCGAACCTTTAGCGTGCATACGTCTTTCAGGAATTACTTCACGATCAAAGTGTGCAAGTTTTCCAGAAACCAAGGGTCTTGCATCATGATAGGACCACGTTGTCCTGCGGTCTGAGTGTTTTGATTGTCGGCGATCAGGCGCCCGTTGGCAGAAGTGAGTTTTTTTCTTTTCCATGGTATTTTGTTTAGATAATTAATATATGGAACAAATGTAAGGATTCGTAAGTTCATTACAAACTGATAAATTCTATGAGGAAATAGACAAAATCTATGTATTCGCACGGAATGGCTAATCCGGTGGAATTCGTACCTTTGCAGGCAAAGAAAAAAAGGCATGAAGTATATATATTATTTTCTACTTGTTCTCTGGTTTATCCCCGCATCCGCACAAAAAGTGAAACGGCAAGATATCTGAAAGCATCGGACTGGTGAATATTGCCGAAGCGACAGTAGCATCATCGTAGACCTGATGTATACCCGGGCGGATAATTTCACGGGAAAGGTGCTATACGAAGATCTGCATGAGGCGTACCTGCATCCCGATGCCATGAAAGGACTGCTACTGGCGCAACAGGAACTGAAAAGCGATACCCCGGCCGTCGCCTCATCGTGTATGATGCCGCCCGCCCGATGAGTGTGCAGCAGAAAATGTGGAATGTAGTGAAAGGCACCTCCAAGTATATCTATGTTTCCAATCCTGCACGTGGTGGCGGACTGCACAACTACGGTCTGGCAGTAGACATCAGCATACTGGATGAAGCGGGAAATCCCCTGCCGATGGGTACGAAAGTAGACCACCTCGGTCCCGAAGCTCACATCACGAATGAAGCCGCACTGGTGCAAAGCGGAAAAATGACAAAGCAGGAACAGGCGAACCGGCAACTGCTGCGGAGCGTCATGCGTACCGCAGGTTTTCGCGCATTGCCCAGCGAGTGGTGGCATTTTAACTGGTGCAGCCGACAGGAAGCTAAACAAAAAATACAAGGTTATACCATAAAGTTCCTTATATTCCTTTTATATTTGTGCAGACAAACGGGTAAGAACTCCATACCATGCAACTATGAAACAAGCTCTCAAACTTATACTTTCCACCCTGTTCGGTGCATGCATCGGCTTCGGTGCAGTGGTGCTTTGCATTACATTCTTTTACGGAAACCACATTAAGTGAATTCTTCGGGAATATGGGAAACATACAAGTTAAGCAGACTCTTGCTTTCCTGTATCTTATCATTGACTTGTCTCATCCTTGCCGTTTTTGTACAAATCATTCTCCACGAAGGCGGGCATCTGATCTTCGGACTTGCCACCGGTTACCGGTTCGTTTCTTTTCGGGTAGGTAGCCTTACACTGATAAAAGAAAAAGGAAAGTTCCGTTTCAAACGCTTTTCCATCTCCGGCACGGGCGGACAATGCCTGCTCTCTCCACCGGATAAGCCTTACGAACAGTTGCCTTATTTCTGGTATAATGCAGGCGGAGTATTGATGAATCTTGCTGACGGCAATCCTTGCACTTGTTCTTTGGGTTGCCTATCCCGAGATACCGCTACCTTTTACATTTATTCCTTCTATTCTCCTTTATCTGCGGCTTCTTCCTGGCACTGATGAACGGTATTCCATTGAAGATGTCGGGCATCACGAATGATGCCTACAACCTGATATTGATGCACCGGGACCTGAATACCCGGAAGTATCTGGCACTACAGTTAGCCGTCAACGCTGAAGTTCAGAAAGGCGTAAGACTGAAAGACATGCCGGACGAATGGTTTCCGAACGATGAAGTGACAGATTACAGGAATATCATGCAGGTTGCCGTTAAACTGCTCTATATTTCGCGCTATGTAGACCGGAAAGAATTTGAAACCGCACACGTCCTGTTTAGCGAAATAGAGCGGCATAAAGAGGAAATTGTCGGACTATACGTAAAAGAAATCGAGTGTGAACTCCTGTTCCTCGAACTGATAGGTAAACGGAGAAAAGAAGAAGTAGAGCGGCTTTATACAGATAAGATAAAGAGATACATCCAGCGGTATAAGATTATGATGTCTTCCAAACAACGCTTGCTGTGTGCTCTTGCCTTGTATTGGGAGAATCAGCCGGAACGGGCGAAAGAGATTTATGAAAAAGTAGCGCGCAAGCGGGATAAGTATTTGCTGCAAGGCGAGGTTAACTCTGATCTGGATATTATGGAGACGATGCTCCGGGAGGCACAAGTACAGGTCTAAGTGAAGCCACCATTATTTTCTTTGCATTATTACTTTATAATAATTATCTTTGCATAATCATCATAAAGTAAAGAAGCCATGCTAATCATCCGAAACCCTTTCATTATAAACGGATACATATCCCCCGCCTATTTCTGTGACAGGAAAGCGGAGAGTGAGATGCTTATCCGGCAAATTACCAATGGTAATAATACCGCGTTAATCTCAACGCGAAGAATGGGTAAGACAGGATTGATACGTCATTGTTTCCAGAGTAAAGAAATTCAAAAGACATATTACACATTCTTTATTGATATATATGCGACCAAATCTCTGCGTGAATTTGTGTTTGCTCTCAGCAAAGAAATTATCGAGTCATTGAAGTCCTCAGGCAAAAAACGATACAGACTTTCTGGGAAACGATGAAGTCACTGCAAGCCAGTCTGACATTCGACTTCAATGGTAACCCTTCATTCAATTTAGGCTTGGGAGACATCCAATCTCCGGACGCTACGCTGGATGAAATATTCCATTATCTGGAACAGGCGAACAAGCCCTGCATCGTAGCCATCGACGAATTCCAGCAAATCACAAATTATGCGGAAGACAATGTGAAGCTATCCTGCGCACTTACGTGCAACATTGCAACAATGCCCATTTCATCTTTGCCGGAAGCCAGAGGCACATTATGGGCAATATATTTCTGACAGCCTCACGCCCTTTTTATCAAAGTGTGTCAATGATGCATTTGGAAAGTATTCCTTTAGAAGAATACATCAAATTTGCTCAGAAACACTTCAAAGAAGCAGAGAAGAACATATCCAAAGAAGCTATCGAACAGATATATCAATATTTCGAAGGCATCACCTGGTATATGCAGAAAGTATTGCATACCCTGTATGACATGACGCCTGTTCATGAGGTCGCAGATGTTTCGATGGTTGAGGAAGCCATCTGTCAAATCATAGGCTCATTCCAATATACCTACTCCGAAACCCTTTTCCGGATGCCCGAGAAACAAAAAAGAACTGCTCATTGCCATTACCAAAGAAGGGAAAAGCAAGTGCCATCACTTCCGGTGCATTTATCAAGAAATATAGATTGCCATCTTCCAGCTCTGTACAATCGGCATTAAAAAGGACTGTTGGAGAAGGATTTTGTCACACAAGAGGCGGGAGCTTATCAGATTTACGACCGTTTCTTCGGATTATGGCTTCAAAGAAACTACTAAACGACAAGGTTTATGGAATTGAATGGCGAAACCCTTCGTTTTATACGTGAACATTGCAAGGGATGATGTACGCAGCCTGGCACTGCAAGCACCGAAATATCCCGATGTGGATATGCCTGTTGCACTGACGCAGATAGCGGGCAGACAGGCGGCAGCTGAAAAATACCGTCCTGGCATGAGGAAGAAGGCGTTCTATATCCCCGTCACCTATCGTTAGAGCAATGTTCTTCGGAAGCTACGGCACGATACAAAGCATCTATCATTCCGGAGTCTTCCTCCGGCACACTGACCGACTTAACCGGAGGCTTCGGCATAGACTGTGCTTTTCTTTCTCCGAAATTCCATCATGTCACCTATGGAACGGCAGGAAGTTCTTTGCGAGATTGCATCGCACAACTTCCCATTACTAGGTCTGAATCATATCCGGATAGAAAACAAAGACGGCATCCGGTATCTGCAAGAGATGTCTTCCGTCGACTGGATATTCATTGATCCTGCCCGTCGACGGGCATGGCGGGTAAGACTGTTGCCATTGCCGACTGTGAACCGAATGTAGCCGAACTGGAATCCCTGCTACTCGAAAAGGCGCAGCACGTAATGGTGAAGCCTCCCCTATGCTCGACCTGTCTTTGGCTATTCAGGATTTAAAGTACGTACAAGAAGCACATATTATTTCTGTAAACAATGAATGCAAGGAACTCTTGCTTATCCTGGAACACAACACTGTTGCCGCAGAGAATATTCCTATCCATTGCATCAATCTGCAAACGAAGGATGGGAGAAATACAAAAGACAACCGGACAGTTCTTCACCTTCACCCGCGAACAGGAACAATCAAGTCCGAGTGAATACACCGATACTTTAGATAAATATCTGTACGAACCCAACGCGTCCATCCTCAAAGCAGGGGCTTTCCGCAATGTAGCCTGTATATATAAGGTAAAGAAGCTGCATCCTAACAGCCACCTCTATACTTCCGGTGAACCGATAAAGAACTTTCCCGGAAGAAGTTTCCGGATAACGGGGGTATGTACATTAAATAAGAAAGAGCTAAAAGGCGTATTAGGAGATCTGAAGAAAGCCAATATCACGGTTCGTAACTTTCCAAGTTCAGTAGCAGAACTCCGTAAACGTATCAAACTGAGCGAAGGCGGAGAAGTTTATCTGTTCGCTACGACCTTAAATAATGAACAGAAGGTTCTGATCCGATGTGAGAAAGCAGAAGGAAGGAACTAATATGATTTGTTGGCACAATTGATTCCTTCTTGTAGGGTTATGAGGGAAAGTTGACTAGGGGACGAGTTGACAAGGGGACAAGGTTCCATGCGGCATAGAAGCATTGCGCAGCCCCTTGTCCCCTTGTCAACTCGTCAACTGGTTTCCTTCCTTTCTTTTCCGGAAAGAAACAAATCCCGCCAACAGGTTAACACAACAAATTACAATATCCCCCTCCGGAATATAGCCTGTAACAGGCATTTTTCTCTTTAATGTAACCTCAGCAAAACAAGATGTAACATCCGGAGGAAATCTGTAACATAGACTCAACTTTCTGAAATACGATTCTTCTTCCAAATCCTCTTTTCTGCCTATTTTTGTAATCGTCATCCACAATGACAAAACAGAAGTCTATTAATAACAATAAAAACGCACTAATACCATGAAAAGAAAACTTCAGTTGCTCACCGGAATCGGATGCCTGTGTCTGTGCTTCCTTTCCTGTTCACAACCTCCCTACAAGAACCCGGCTCTAAGCCCGGAAGAACGCGCCAATGATCTGGTAGGCCGACTTACATTGGAAGAGAAAGCCGCATTGATGCAAAACACATCTCCTGCCATCCCCGACTGGGCATAAAAAGCCTATGACTGGTGGAACGAAGCGCTACACGGCGTAGACGCCGGACTTGCCACTGTATTCCCGCAAGCCATCGGTATGGGAGCTTCTTTCAACCACGAACTGCTTTTACGATGTATTCACCGCAGTTTCGGATGAAGCACGTGCCAAGAATACCGAATTCAGCAAAGAAGGCGGATTAAAAACGTTATCAGGGGCTCACCATGTGGCCACCCAATATTAACATTTTCCGTGATCCGCGCTGGGGACGGGGACAGGAAACTTACGGAGAAGATCCTACCTCACGGGCAGATGGGTATGGCAGTGGTACGCGGCCTGCAAGGACCTGAAGGAGAGAAGTATGATAAGCTACATGCCTGTGCCAAGCACTATGCCGTACATTCCGGTCCGGAGTGGAACCGCCATAGTTTCAATGCCGAGAACATCGACCCGCGTGATTTATGGGAAAAACTTATCTGCCCGCTTTTAAAGACCTGGTTCAAAAAGTGCATGTAAAAGAAGTGATGTGTGCCTACAACCGCTTTGAAGGTGAACCCTTGCTGCGGAAGTAACCGCCTGCTTATGCAAATTCTGCGTGATGAATGGGGATATAAAGAAATCGTAGTATCGGATTGCTGGGCAATCAGCGACTTCTACAACAAAGGTGCCCATGAAACTGATCCTGACAAACAACACGCTTCCGCCAAAGCCGTACTCTCCGGAACAGATGTGGAATGGGCGACAGCTATGCTTCACTGCCCGAAGCCGTAAAGGAAGGATTGATTGACGAGCACCAGATAGCCATCTCTCTGAAGCGCCTGATGACAGCCCGCCTTGCGTTGGGTGAGATGGACGAACCTTCACAAGTGTCCTGGGCACAAATTCCTTACAGCGTAGTAGATAGTAAAGAACATCGTGAACTGGCACTCCGTATGGCACGTGAGAGCCTTGTATTGCTGCAAAACAATCAAAGTTTACTGCCTTTAAAACAAGAACCTGAAAGTGGCCGTGGTAGGACCTAATGCCAATGACTCCGTAATGCAATGGGGCAACTACAATGGTTTTCCTCACATACCATCACTCTATTGGAGGGTATCCGCGAATATCTGCCCGAATCACAGATCATCTACGAACCCGGATGCGACCTGACCTCCGACGTCACTTTGCAAAGTGTATTCCAGCAATGCAGCATGGATGGCAAGCAAGGTTTCAGTGCCAAATACTGGAATAATACGAAACAGGAAGGAACACCGGATGTAACCAATCACATCAGCACACCCTTCCACTTCATCACCACCGGTGCCACGACCTTTGCTGCCGGCATCAACCTGCAAGATTTCTCCGCCAGTTACGAATCCGTATTCCGTCCCGCCAAGAGTGAAGATATCGCCTTCCGTTTCCAGACCTCAAGGGATAACCAAACTCTCAATTGACGGCAAGGAAGTTGCCGCAGGCATGAATTTCAAAAACAAGTCCAAAGTCTACACCCTCCAGGCAGAAGCCGGAAAAGAATATCGTATCAAGATTGATTTTGCTTTCCGCAACCGTGATGCCGCACTCGATTTTGACATGGGACGCGAAGTTCCCGTTGACCTGAAACAAACCGTAGACAAGGTAAAAGAGGCAGATGTTATCATCTTTGCCGGAGGTATATCCCCGGCAGTGGAAGGTGAGGAAATGCATGTTAACATTCCGGCTTCAAGGGAGGTGACCGCGAAACCATCGAACTTCCGTCTATCCAAAGCCGTCTGCTTGCCGAATTGAAGAAAGCCGGAAAGAAGATCGTATTCGTCAACTTCTCCGGTTCCGCTATCGCCCTGACTCCCGAATCGAAAACATGCGATGCTATCCTGCAAGCATGGTATCCCGGTCAAGCAGGTGGTACAGCCATTGCAAACGTTCTATTCGGAGATTATAATCCGGCAGGACGTCTTCCGGTGACTTTCATAAGAGCACCAAGCAATTGCCGGACTTCGAGGACTACTCTATGAAAGGACGTACTTACCGCTATATGACGGAAAACCCGCTCTTCCCCTTTTGGTCATGGGTTGAGTTACACGACTTTCCAGTATGGAAACGCCTCATTGAATACATCTGAAATCAAAAGATGGGGAACAAGTTACTTTGACTATTCCTGTTAGCAACACAGGTAAATACGATGGTGAAGAAGTGGTACAGGTATATCTGCGCCATCCGGGCGATAAAGAAGGACCTTCACATGCACTCCGTGCCTTTAAACGTGTAGCGATAGCTAAAGGGGCAACAAATAATGTCACCATACCTTTGAGCAAAGAAAATTTTGAATGGTTTGATACAAGTACCAACACTATGCGTCCGATAGAAGGTGATTATGAAATTCTGTATGGCGGTACATCAGAACTGAAACAACTGAAATCAATTCCTGTCACTATTAAATAGCTCGCTTAACTCCTTTAAATTCACTAAAAACATTCCTTTATGAAGAATTTATTCTATCTCCTCCTCTGTCTCATCGCCGGAGCATCGTGCAGTCAGGCAGACCCGACAAAGCCCTGGGATAAAGGTGCCTTTGAGACACAGAAATACCGGAATCTCTTTGCCGAGATGGGTTATAAACAGGCAGACATTGACGCCAAACTCAAATCCGTCTTCGACGGTGTGTTCTACGGCCCTGACAAAGTATATTTTGAAGTAGGCGATTCTATGGCATATATCAGCGACGTCAAAAATCATGACGTCCGCACCGAAGGCATGTCCTACGGATTAATGATTGCCGTCCAGTTCGACCGTCAGGATATCTTCGACCGTCTCTGGCGATGGGGCACAAAGTACATGCAGCATCAGGACGGTCCTCTGAAAGGTTACTTTGCCTGGAGTTGTGCAACGGACGGTACCCGTAACTCCCAAGGCCCCGCCTCCGACGGAGAGCTTTACTATGTAACCGCCCTCATCTTCGCTTCCAACCGTTGGGGAAATGACACCGGCATCAACTACCTTGCCGAAGCCCAGAATATCCTGAACTGTTCCATGGAGAAAGACGGCACAAACCGTGTAATGCCTTTCATCAATGTGGAGCATAAGCTCATCACTTTCGTTCCGGACATACATGGCGGACGTTTTACCGACCCGTCTTACCATGTACCCGCTTTTACGAAGTATGGGCACGCTGGGCCAATGACGGCAGAGCTGACTTTTGGCGTGAATGCGCCGAACGCAGCCGCGAATATCTGCATAAAAGTATCCACCCCCGTAACCGGACTAAACCCCGATTATAACAACTATGACGGCAGTTTGCTGGGCAACAACCGCATCATCGGCGATGCTTTCCGCTTTGACTCCTGGCGCGTACCTATGAACATCGCCTTAGATTACTCCTGGGCATGTGCCGACAAAGAGTGGCAACAGGAATACGGCAATAAAATCCAGAACTTCCTTTACAGCCAGGGTATTGATACCTTCGTAGATCAGTATAACGTAGACGGCACGCAAGTAAAAGACACCCTCCGGGCCGGAGAGCATAAGGCATTAAGACATTCTTTAGGTCTGGTTGCTACTTCCGCCGCCGCCTCACTGATGTGTACCCACGAGAAAAGCCGCGAGTTTGTAGATAAGTTATGGAACGCAAAACATGAGCCGTATGAAGACGGATATTTCGATGCTTACTATGACGGATTGCTCCGCCTCTTCGCTTTCATGCATCTGAGCGGAAATTATAGAATCATATTCCCGGAAAAGTAAAGAATAAGTAACAAACAATTGCAATATACTTGTAGGGGTAACATTGCCCCTAGCAAGTATAATATAAACACACCATTACTACAGAAAACGTTAAAAACTACCGAAAACACCCCTTACCACTACCATAGATATCAAGAATGAACAAATAGTTTTATTTTTTGGTGCTATACTACTACGATTTCAAAACAATCTTCACTACGTTTGTAATAAGTAAAAGTTACGCATAATGCAACTACTTATCACAATGCCACAGTCACTTTAATTAAAACTATATGAATAAACTGATTCTTTTGGTATGCACAGTTCTGATGGCTGGATGTACCGCAACTACAAAAGAAGAACTGACCGAATCCGGATTGAAGCGAAGCGATTTCCAGACAGAAGTCAATGGTGAGAAAACGGACTTGTTCGTTCTGAAGAACAAGAACGAGATGGAAGTGTGTGTCACTAATTTCGGAGGCCGCATCGTATCGGTCATGGTTCCCGACAAGGATGGAAACATGAAGGATGTGGTATTGGGCTTTTTGATTCCATACAGGACTACATCAAATATCCGTCGGATTTTGAGCAAGTATAGGGCGTTATGCCAACCGTATAAATCAGGGACGCTTCACACTGGATGGTGTGGAATATCAATTGCCGCAAAATAACTACGGCCATTGCTTGCACGGCGGTCCGAAAGGTTTCCAGTATCGTGTGTGTACAAAGGGGTACAGAAGAGCGACCAGGAATTGCAACTGACTTATCTGGCAAAGGACGGAGAAGAAGGATTCCCCGGCAATCTGCAATGCACCGTTATCATGAAACTGACAGATGACAATGCCATCGATATACAATATGAAGCAGAAACAGATAAACCGACCATTATCAACATGACCAACCATTCTTACTTCAACCTGGATGGTGATCCGTCTACGGATAACTCCGCTTACCTGCTGACACTGAATGCCGATAGTTATACTCCGGTAGACAGTACTTTCATGACAACCGGCGAAATAGTAACAGTAGAAGGGACTCCCATGGATTTCAGAAAGCCCACCGCTATCGGTGCTAATATCAACCAGGACTTTGAACAGTTGAAGAATGGCAACGGAATCGATCATAACTGGGTTTTGAATACTCAAGGAGATGTAAACAAGGTGTGTGCCACCCTTGAATCACCGGCTACCGGCATCGTTCTGGATGTTTATACCAATGAACCCGGTATACAGGTATATTGCGGCAACTTCCTGGATGGAACTTTGACGGGCAAGAAGGGAATCGTTTATAACTTCCGTGCATCTGTCTGCTTAGAAACACAGAAGTATCCTGATACACCAAATAAGCCGGAATGGGCATCGGCGGTATTGAGACCGGGAGAAAAGTATCATAGTCAATGCATCTATAAGTTCTCGGTACGAGAATAATCGGAGTACGATTTCCGTAAAAATGAGCGATAAGAATGTTCTGTATTTCTTCTCTCTCAAGACCTGAACCGTATCCGGCCCGTATTTCCTCCGTATCTATACGCATGGACCAGATACGGACCAGGTACGGACCGGGTATGGTTCAAATAAGAATACTGTTCTAAATCTCCGATTATCAGTGATAAAATTACGGTATTCCTGCGGTGTCAGTACGGTTGTCTTCTTAAATAGTCGGTTAAAATAAGAATAGTCATCAAAAGAGAGGGCAAAGCTACATTCTTAACGGACATCTCATCAGTTACCAAAAATGAGTTGTGCTTTTTCTATTTTCTTCTGATTGATATATTTTGAAGGGGGTCACACCAGTTTCTTTTTGAATAAACGGATAAAATGATCTTTTGACAGACATGAGTTCTCAGACAAAGTTGTCAGATCTATGGCCTCATAAATATGTTTGCGTATATAAAGAATAGCTTTCTCTATCCGATCGTCCTTTGTCTCCACTTTAATTTGCGCACGCTTTAAGAAACGTGCCAGTAACTGGTATACAATACCACGTGATTCAACCTTGTCACATAATGCACGCTGCTTGTTCTTCAGAAGATTTTCCATCAACGTCGAGTTATTATCATAAGTCGATGGATCCGATTTAGGCAAACTCATGTGAGGATTTATCGCACACAAGCGTTGAAACAACGCCAGATCCAAATCGCCGGAGGTATCTCTACCGGAAATTCCCATTCATCCAATAAGTTCGTATCTGATTGATGCTCCTCATAAATGAGCAGATAGTAATGGCAGAAATAAGAATTACATATATAACTGTGTATAGTAAAAGCTGGGATGAAATACAGATAATTTGGTTTCAGAATTTGTATACCTCCCGATAGTTGTATTTGAGCCGTCCCTCCTGTTATATAGTACAAACGCGTAAACGGGCTATTTACGTTTTTCCAATTCCAATCTGCATTGTGCACAGCCAAACCGACATTCAGCACTAAAGGGTGCAATTTATCAACCAATGAAGCCATAGTATATAGTATTTAGTAACTTGATAAAGGTAAGTGATTTTATTAAGCCCTCAAAATGGTTATCGATATTCTCCATATAAAAATCGTTCTCATCCTATCTTAAAAGGCTTTTTTTCTAATAAATCTATCGATATATTCCAATACAAGCACTTTTTAATCCTATCAAAGCTACTAATTAATCCATATCTTTGCAATGTACAATAGAAACAATATTAATACCTATGAGAACAAAATTTTATTAGCATCTTTAGCTCTTTCGATAGGGACATTATCTGCTCAGAACTATCAAGTTCCAGTATCGGAAAAAACGAACCCATGATGAAAGGTAAATTCCAACCCACATGGAGTTCACTGGAAAATTATCAAGTTCCCGAATGGTTTAGAAATGCAAAGTTCGGAATATGGGCACATTGGGGCCACAGTGTGTAGAAGGTTCAGGCGACTGGATGGCACGTTCCATGTATCTGGAAGGATCAGCGGAATATAAACATCATGTAGAGCACTATGGACATCCTTCTGAAGTGGGTTTCAAAGATATTATTCCTTTATTTAAAGCTGAAAAAATGGAACCCGGATAAATTGGTTGAATTCTATAAAAAAGATAGGTGCACAATATTTCTTCGCTTTAGGCAACCATCACGATAATTTTCGACCTTTGGGACAGCAAATATCAAGCCTGGAATTCAAAAAACATGGGACCAAAACGTGATATTCTAGCAGAATGGGAACAAGCTGCACGTAAGTACGAACTTCCATTTGGTATCAGTTTCCATGCCGACCATGCCTGGACTTGGTATGAGCCCTCTCAACGTTATGATAGAAACGGTCCCAAAGCGGGTGTTCCTTACGATGGTACACTGACAAAAGCTGACGGTAAAGGTAAGTGGTGGGAAGGATACGACCCGCAGGATTTATATGCGCAAAATCATCCGATGAGTAAAGGAAGTTGGGTAGACGGTATGATACATAGCCAATGGGCTTGGGGAAATGGAGCATCTTTACCAACTCAAGAATATTGTACTAATTTTTATGACCGTACGGTAGATGCTATCAATCGTTACAATCCTGATCTCATCTATTTTGATGTAACAGTAGTTCCATTCTACCCTATCAGCGATGCAGGATTGAAGATCGCAGCTCACTTCTACAATCATAATATGGCCACTCATAAAGGAAAACTGAGGCTGTCATGCTGAGTAAGATATTGGATGAAAACCAACGCAAAGCTATAGTCTGGGGATGTAGAGCGCGGGGCACCCAATGAGATTATGGAGCAACCATGGCAATCCTGCTCATGCATTGGAGGATGGCATTACAATACATCTATCTATGAGAATAACTGGTATAAATCCGCGGCAGATGTTGTAAAAACTATTAGTTGACATCATAAGTAAAAATGGTAATCTACTGCTCAGTGTTCCATTGCGAGCCGACGGTACGTTTGATGAGAAAGAAGAAAAGATACTGAATGAATTCGGCGAGTGGATGAATATTAATAAAGAAGCTATCTTTGATACTCGTCCTTGGAAGTGTTCGGTGAAGGTCCAATAGCCGAAGCCGATATTAAAATCAATGCGCAAGGATTCAATGAAGGAGCATATAGCAGAGCTACGGCACAAGAAATCCGCTTCACACAGACTAAAAAGGACTTATATGCTACGGTTCTGGCTTGGCCGACAGAAAAGCAAATACTCATCAAATCATTGTCTGATGAAAGTAAATTATTCCCTGGTAAGATTAGTAGAGTGGAATTATTAGGTTATGGCAAAGTTTCATTCACCCGTACGGACAAAGGGTTACTTATAAATATGCCTGATAAACAGGCTAATAAGATTGCTCCTGTATTCAAAATAAGAAAATAGTTCATACTAAAATAGGAAGATGGTTATCGTTTAAAAAGCCGATAACCCCATATGCAAAAAAGAATATGAAAGATAAAGGATACAGAGTAAAGGAATACCATTGTCGCGTAAAAAGGTACTGCCAAACAATGAACTTGAAAAATAATCCTGATTTGATTGCCATGTATAGAAGATGTCACAGCCAAGCAGAAGCTTGGCCGGAAATCAGAGAAGGCATCCGTTCAGTAGGTATTTTAGAAATGGAAATATATATAGAGGGGGCAAAATTGTTCATGATTGTAGAAACCCCACTTGATTTTGATTGAAAACTGCCATGGATAAATTATCTCACTTACCCAGACAAGCAGAGTGGGAGAATTATGTATCCAGATTCCAAGAGTGTGTCGCAGAAAGCACCTCAGCTGAAAAATGGAAATTAATGGAACGAATGTTCTATCTATATGAATAACGATATTCAAATCCTTTCATTTGGGTATTTAATCATATCATGAAAGTTTTTATCCCCTTTATAACTTGTTTTTATACCTTCTGGTTGATAGAAAGGCTTTATTTTGCTTTATCTAACAGTTGATCTAATCAAAAACGATTGTAATATTATGAAGAAAAATATTTTTATCAGTTTAGTATTTAGTATTCTGATTTCAGAACCAATAACAGCACAGACAAAAGCAAAACAATCCTTTCGGTAATGCCTTAATACCTGACATGATTGCAGATGCAAGCATTCAAGAGATAGAGGGTATGTTTTACTGCTACGCCACTACCGACGGATATGGTCAGGGGGCTAGAAACTTCAGGACCACCTGTTGTGTGGAAGTCAAATGATTTTGTTCACTGGAGCTTTGAAGGTACTTATTTCCCTTCTGCAATGAAAGAGAAATATTGGGCTCCAAGTAAAGCTATCTTTGCCAATGGTAAGTATTATATATATCCTACTATCAATGGATATATGTATCCGGCTGTTTCTAATAACCCCGAGGGACCGTTTAAACTGGCCCGCGGAAAAGATGAGTTCCACAAGCCTTTCACGTCTTCTACTTTATTGCAGACAAAAGATCCCGGTGGCATCGATGCCGAGGTTTTCATTGACGATGACGGTCAGGCTTATATTTTGGGGACGCCGTCATGTGGCTAAATTGGGCAAAGATATGATCACCGTAGATTCAGTTATACAAATTATTACTACTCCCCGGAAAGAATATTCCGAAGGTCCCATCTTCTTTAAAAGAAAAAGGCATATATTACTATTTGTACACCATCGGCGGAGATGAAAATATCAGTATGCTTATGTAATGAGCAAGACATCTCCAATGGGACCTTTTGAATATCCGGAACAAGATATTATTTCTACAACAAATTATGAAAGAGGCGTTTTCGGTCCGGGGCATGGTTGTGTTTTCAATCCGGAAGGAACGGATGATTACTATTTTGCTTATCTGGAATTTGGACGGCGTAGCACAAACCGGCAGACATATGTTAATCGGTTGGAATTCAATGAAGACGGCACAATCCGTCCTGTCGATCTTACTCTGGAAGGAGTAGGCGCCTTACGAAAAATTAAACAAGAGAAAAAAAAAATTAAAGACAGATACAGTTTATGCGTCCAGCATATCAGCTCCATTGAATATCGAACCGATGAAAGATCCTTCATGCCGTCGTACTGAGTATTTCATCCCGGCTTTTGCAATAGACGGTGCCAATGGCTCCCGTTGGATGGCTGCTGACCAAGATAAAGAGAGAATTGATTATTGCAGATTTAGGAACAGCTAAAAAGGTGCACCGCAGTGAAGTCTACTTTGTACGTCCGACGGCAGGACATGCCTACCTGCTTGAAGGATCTGCCGATGGAAAGGTATGGCAAGTCTGTGGAGGACATGAAGATATAAAAATGCAGTCACCACACATTTATACTCCGAATAAGAAATACCGCTATCTCCGAATAAAAATTTTAAAAGGAATTGCGGGAATCTGGGAATGGAACATTCATTAATCTTAATGCGAAGTTATTATGAAACATTTATTATCAGTACTCTTTTGTACCTGTTTTAGTATTTACCTGACTGCGCAGCAATCCGTTGAGTGGGGTAACTGGAAAAATTGGGGTGATCAAGGGGACGGAACCTACATAAACCCCATCATTCCGTCAGATTACAGCGATATTGACTGTATCAGAGTAGGTGAAGACTATTATGCCATATCCTCCACATTTCAATTCTCCCCGGGAATGACACTTCTGCATTCAAAGACCTTGTAAACTGGGAAATCTATGGAAATATCATAGATGACCTGACACAAATAAGCGAAGATTTAAACTGGACCCGCATGGACCGCTATGGCCGTGGTGTATGGGCAGGGACACTCCGGCACTATAACGGACGCTTCTATTTATTTTCGGTACCCCCGATGAAGGCTATTTTATGACATCTGCTTCACGTGCCGAAGGCCCATGGGAGCCGCTGACACCGTTGCTTCCCGAACCCGGTTGGGATGATTGTACTGCAATGGGGATGAGAATGGGAAAGCTTTTTGTCGGCACTCATTTTGCCGACGGATATAAGACTTATCTTTTTAAGATGTCTGAGGATGGGAAAAAGCATTGATCGGAAATCTGCGAAACTCATTAATTCAGGTAGTGGCAGGGAAGCCAGTAAGCTGATTAAGGTGAACGGCTGGTATTATCTGATTTTCAGTGAACATAAGCCAGGAGTAGGACGCTACGTCATGGCAAAACGTTCCAGAAAATTGGCAGGACCCTATAAGGAAGAAAAACAATTGGCATTACCCAGTTGTGAGGCCATGGAACCGAATCAGGGAGGCATTATTCTGGGAAAGGACAATAACTGGTATTTTTCTTACCCATCATGGAACAGGAGACTGGAGCGGGCGGATTGTCAGTCTGTTACCTGTTACATGGGTACAGGATTGGCCCATACCAGGTGAAGTGCTTCCTCAGAATATCGGTACAATGAAATGGGATGGAAAGATTCCTTTTAAACATACTGAAAAGTTATCCATCAAACGTAGTGATGACTTCGATGAGGACTGTCTTGCTCCGCAGTGGCAATGGAACTATCAACCAAGAAAAGATTACTTTTCCCTTACTGAACGTCCGGGATGGTTGCGTCTGAAAGCCTATCGACCTTTGAAACTAATAATTTATTAAAGGCAGGCAATACACTCACGCAACGCACCTTAGAAAACAGAATAACGATGTAACTATAAAAATGGATATTTCCAATATGCAGGATGGTCAGAAAAATGGACTCTGCCATTTCTCTTCCCAACACTCGGCTATTGGTATAGTGAAGGAAGAAGACGCCTGTTATCTTGAATACAGGAAAAATGGTAACATAACGAAAGGAATTCAGATACATTCAGAATTTGTCTGGTTCAGAACGGAGTGGGGAATGGATGGCAAATCCCAATACTACTATAGTCTGGATGGCGATAATTTTCTGCCTTTTGGTGAGAAATACCAGTTGACATGGGGAAATTACAGGGTGACCGGATAGGAATCTATTGTTTTAATGATAAAAAGAAACTGGCTCTGTAGATGTAGATTATTGCCATTACAGATAAAATAATCCAGACACAGGCTAAAATCGATATATTTCATAAATTATCGATTAAATCCTACATTATTAATTATAAAAGGAATAATTGTCGATATTTTGCTATACATTCCATATTTTATCCTATTATTATAAATAGTTAATTCATACATTTGCATATAAGTATAAATAAAAACTAATGCCTATGAAAATCAGAACTTTATTAACCTTATTATCATTCTCGACAGAGACCTCCTAAAAGAAGATTTACCAGGTTTCAACCTCTAGAAGAACAAAAAAAAAAATAGCACTCATTTTCGTACCTAGAATATAACAGTTACACGCAAAGTTGTATTACCGTTTTTTCTGGAACGCAACAACTATGCCTATTAATCTAATATAAATCAATTATTATGAAACATCGATTAGCCAGCCAACATTATTGGCAATCAACACAAGGCCTAAGAAAAGCTCTTTGATCTTGTGCTTTTCAGGAGCCCTTTTTTCCCAGTTGTAGAGCACATAAATGCGACAGTCTATGTCACCACCACAGTGGATCAACAGAAGAAAGAAGTAAAAGGAACTATCTATGACGAAACCAATGCCCCTGTAGCAGGTGCAACTGTCGTTGTTAAAAGCTCGACAAGAGGATGCATCACCGACATCGACGGTAAATTTTCAATTTCGGTGAACGTGGGAGATGAATTATTAGTTAGCTTTCTCGGGTATCAAACTGAAAATGTTAAGATAACCACTAATAACGACTACACTGTACATCTCAAACCAAAAGTTGACGAACTAGATGAAGTAACCGTCGTAGCCTTCGCAAAACAGAAAAAAGGAAAGCGTTATCAGTTCTGTTACTACCGTTAAACCGTCTGAATTGAAAGTGCCGAGTAGTAACCTGACAACAGCTCTTGCCGGTAGAATGTCAGGAGTCATAGCCTATCAAACCAGTGGTGAACCGGGGAAAAGATGATGCAAGTTTCTTCATCCGAGGTGTAACGACATTTGGATATGCAGCAAGCCCTCTCATCCTAATTGACAATGTAGAACTCACCACCGCTGACCTCGCACGTCTAAATGTAGATGACATTGCTGCTTTCTCTATAATGAAAGATGCAACAGCAACTGCATTATATGGTGCACGTGGTGCAAACGGCGTAATTCTTGTAACAACCAAAGAAGGTAAAGAAGGTAAAGCAACAGTCAGCATCAGAATAGAAAACTCAGTTTCTACGCCGGTCCGTACTATTGAGACAGCAGATCCGATCACATATATGCAGCTTCACAATGAAGCAGTCAAAACCCGCAACCCATTGGGAGTATTACCATATTCTCAATCAAAGATAGATAACACCATCAGAAATCTGAATTCATACGCTTTCCCAGCTGTCGATTGGTATGACGAAATGTTCAAAAAGTACACTATGAACCAACGTGTAACAGCCAATATTAGTGGAGGTGGCAATGTTGCAAGGTACTATATTGCTGCTTCTTTTTTCAATGACAACGGTGTACTGAATGTAGACAAGCAAAACAATTTCAATAGCAATATCAGCTTAAAGAAATATTCCGTTCGTTCCAATATCAATATTAACCTGACTAAAACAACAGAAGCCATCATCCGTGTAAATGGTTCATTCGATGATTATCGCGGACCAATAGACGGCGGTGATGCTCTCTATAATAAAGTAATGAAGACAAGTCCTGTCTTATTCCCGAAATCATTTCCTAACGTAGGCGAGTATACAAACAACACACACCTCATGTTCGGTAATTATGCAGACGGCACTTACATAAATCCGTATGCCGATATGGTCAAAGGATATAAAGACTATAGTCGTACTTCTATTGTAGCACAAGGCGAATTAAAACAAAGCCTGGATTTCATTACAAAAGGATTGAATGTACGAGGACTTATCAGTACCACCCGCTATGTTTATTCGGATGTTTCCCGCTACTATAATCCTTATTATTACGCCAGGGAGCCTACGACCAGTCGAAGAACACATATAGCCTGACCTTACTGAATCCTAACGGCGGTACAGAGTACCTGAATTATAATGAAGGAGCAAAAGATGTAACCACTACTAACTACATGGAAGCCGCCATGAGCTACAATAGAGACTTTGATGAACATGAAATTAGCGGTATGTTAGTATTTACCCGTCGTACTCAGCAGAATAGCAATGCAGGAGATCTGCAAAAATCACTACCATACAAAAACCAAGGACTATCCGGAAGATTCACTTATTCATACGACAAACGTTATTTTGCCGAATTTAACTTTGGATACAATGGCTCCGAACGCTTTGCCGAAAATGAACGTTACGGTTTTTCCCTTCTTTCGGTGTAGGTTACCTGATGTCAAATGAGAAGTTCTGGAAGCCACTTGAAAAGACAATCAATAAACTGAAATGGAAATTTACATATGGGCTTGTCGGAAATGACGCTATTGGTGATTCTAATGACCGTTTCTTCTATCTGTCAAACGTAAACATGAATGATGAGAATAAAGGGCAGGATTTCGGAACTAACTGGGGAAACCATATTAATGGTATCACCGTCACTCGCTATGCCAATGAAGTCATCACATGGGAAAAAAGCCAAGAAAATGAACATTGGTATTGAGCTGGGGCTATTCAACAAACTGGAAATTCAGGCAGATGTGTTCTACGAAAAGCGGAACAGCATCCTTATGACCCGTTCATATATACCCTCAACCATGGGATTGACAGCCGATGTGCGTGCCAATGTAGGAGCGGCATCGGGTAAAGGAATAGATATGTCTGTAGATTACTCACATTCCATCAATAAAGACTTATGGGTCACCGGACGTGCCAACTTCACTTATGCCACCAGCAAATATGAAAAAATAGAAGAGCCTGACTATCTGGGTGCCGGAACCCATGGATAAGCCAAGTGGGACAAAAAATTGAGCCAGCAATGGGGATTTATTGCAGAACGCCTGTTCATTGATGAGGCTGATATAGCCAACTCACCGGAACAGAACTTTGGCGGTAAGCTTATGGCAGGTGATATTAAATATAAAGATGTTGATAAAGACGGTAAAATTACTGAAGCTGACAAGGTCCCCATAGGATACCCAACCACTCCTGAAATAACCTATGGTTTTGGATTGTCAGCGGGATATAAAGGTTGGGATCTTTCTGCTTTCTTCCAAGGCAATGCACGTTCTTCTTTCTGGATTGATCCTAATCGTATATCACCATTCATCGATACAGATGACGATAACAATACCCACTCACAAAATGCTCTCCTAAAGGTCATAGCAGACAATCACTGGTCTGAGGCCAACAGGAATATCTATACCTTCTGGCCACGTTTAGCGAATGAAAGTGTACCAAACAATACACAATCCAGTACCTGGTGGATGCAAGACGGTTCTTTCATGCGCCCGAAATCATTGGAACTAGGATACACACTGCCTGAAAGATGGACTCGCAAAGCCCGCATCAGCAATGTGCGCATTTACTTAAATGGAACCAATCTTCTCACATTCAGTAAGTTCAAATTGTGGGATCCTGAAATGGGCGGCAACGGCCTTGGATATCCTATTCAAAGAGTATATAATATTGGTTTAAGTGTTAACTTTTTAAATAATATGAATATGAAAATACGAGAGATACTTGCTGTCCTGGCAGTAAGCGCGTTATGCGGATGTACAGATTTCCTAGACGTCGTACCCGATAATATAGCAACCATCGAAATGGCATTCAACAATAGAGCAAATGCAGAAAAATATCTGGCTACCTGTTATGCACGTGTACCGCTATATGGCAATCAACATGAGAATCCGGGTCTGACCGCTGGCAATGACATTTGGTATTACACCATGGAAGATCATTATTTCAGTAATACATGGGCATTCGGAATTGCTAATGGGCTACAAAATGTCAGTGACCCAATAAACAATTACTGGGATGGGGTCAAAGGAGGAAAACCTTTATACCAAGCCATACGCGACTGTAATATCTTCATTGAAAATGTTTCGACAGAAATCGAGTTACCGACTTGAATGAAACAGACAGGAGAAGATGGATTGCCGAAGCAAAAATTCTGAAAAGCTTACTATCATTTCTATCTATTTCAATTATATGGCCCTATTCCCATTGTAGATGTCAATCTCCCCATCTCTGCAACGGAAGAAGAAGTTCGTATAAAACGATAAAGTAGAAACAGTCGTCAATTATATCGTAAACCTTATTGATGAGGCTACTGGTGATTTACCTCTAAAGATTCAGAATGAGGCAACCGAAATGGGACGTCTTACCCAGCCTGCTGCCTTGGCTATCAAAGCCAAAACATTATTGCTGGCTGCCAGCCCACTCTTCAATGGAAATACAGATTATGCCAATTTCAAAGACTGGGATGGAGAACCTTATTTTCCTCAGGAATATAGTACCAACAAATGGAAACTTGCTGCGGACGCTTGCGAAGAGGCACTCAAAACTGCTATAGAAGCAGGGCATGGGCTTTATAATTTCAAAGAAGAATCATTAACAAATCTACCGGATGGGCTGATGTACCCATGAATGTAAGACAAGCTGTAACAGAACGTTTCAACAGAGAACTTGTATGGGGATGCGGCAAATCATATACCCGTGATCTACAGTGTCATTGCCAACCAAGATTAGCTGCCTACCAGATTGAGAAAGAATATACATGCAGAGGAATGTATGCTCCTACCCTCGACATAGCAGAAATGTTCTATTCCAGCAATGGTGTACCCATTGAAGAAGATAAAGAATGGATTAGTAGCAATGGCTATAGCGAACGTTATCAAGTGGCAACCGCTACCGAAGCTGACAAATATTTTGTTAAGGAAGGATATCAGACCGCCAAGCTAAATCTGAACCGTGAACCCCGTTTTTACGGAACTCTAGGATTTGACGGAGCAAGTTGGTACGGTCATGGTAAAAACAATCCGGATGATCTGTATTATCTGGAAGCGAAGAAAGGACAGGTCAGCGGCCAATCATCTCTTGCCTTATATTCTATCACCGGATATTATGCAAAAAACTGATTTACTATAAAACATAATTTCTCAAACATCCGAAGTTATCGAAGAGTACCCGTTCCCCATCGTTCGCTTGGCCGATTTGTATCTGATGTATGCAGAAGCACTGAATGAAGCGACTGACAACGGAGAATTTGTGCCAACAGAGGTCTATACTAATATTGATATCGTCAGAGAACGTTCCGGATTAGAAGGGGTTATAGATTCATGGAAGAAATATTCTACCAGTCCTAATAAGCCATCCACCAAAGAAGGAATGCGGGAAATTATTCGAAGAGAACGTCAGATTGAATTAGCTCTTGAAGGTATACGATATCATGATCTACGCCGGTGGAAACTTGCCAAAAGTACCTATAATAACACCTTTGTAAGAGGTTGGAGCATAGATCAGGAGAACACAGAAGATTATTACGTAGTTCGTAATATCGCACAAAAGAAATATAGTCAAAAGGACTATTTGTGGCCTGTAAAATATGATGATATCATTAAAAATCCGAATTTAAAGCAAAATCCAGGATGGTAATAAGAAAGGAGAACATTATTATGAAGAAATATTATATACTAATCAGTTTATTCACATTCCTATTAATGGGATGTGAGGAAGATAACCTGCATAAAACTTATGGACCGGATGACGGCATAGCCCCGGAAAAGTAGAAGTATTGTCTTATACGCCAACTGCCGCGGTGCCATCATCAACTTCAGAAGTCCAGACAATGAAGACCTCATGTACATCGTTGCCAAATACAAACTGGCATCCGGTAAAGAAATGGAGAGCCGTGTTTCTGCATATTCCAGCAGTTTAAAGGTAGAAGGTTTCGAGACACAGAAGAGAAACAGATCACATTTTATGCTGTAGACCGGAAAGAAAATATCGGAGAACCTATAACCTACAATATTATTCCTCTCACACCTTCTTATATTGAGGCATACAACACTCTGGAAACGAACGAAACTTTTGGAGGTATTGCTATATCCATGCAAAATCCTTCTGCAAGTGACCTTGCCATAGAAGTAATCACCCCAGATTCACTCAACCAATGGACTACAGTACAAACCAATTATACTGCTGCCAAAAACATCAATATCACAGCACGCGGATATAAGCCGGAAGAGAGAAAATTTGGAGTAATTGTCAGAGACAGATGGGACAATGCAACCGATACCGTATTCACTACAGTAACACCATGGGAAGAGTATGAACTGGATAAAGGGAAATTCAATGAAGTAATACTGGATAATGATATCCCGATGAATGCATGGGGACACTGGTTGAGCAAGATATGGAATGGCAGTCATAACTACGGGGACGGATGGGATATGGCTCACTCTCCGCAAGACAACCAAACGATGCCCATCTGGTTTACATTCGATTTAGAGTAACCACTCACTTAAGTCGTTATCTGTATTGGCAACGCTTGGATGACTCTTTCTTATATCAACATGGCAACATGAAAGAATGGGAAGTTTGGGGTCGTGCCGATAAACCAGACCAAAGCGGAAGTTGGGATGGATGGACCTTATTGACTACATGTGAAAGTTACAAACCTTCAGGATTACCTGCAGGGCAAATCTCCAATGAAGACAAAGAATACGCCAGTGCAGGCGAAGAGTTCATCTTCCCAACAGATGCTCCGGCAGTACGGTACATCCGTTTTAAAGCATTAAGCACGTTTACAGGAGTTAAGTTTATTCATTTAATGGAAGTTACTTTCTATGGAAAACCAGTTGAAACTAAATAAAAGAAACCTTATGAAACATATAATTATTATACTCTGTGTAATTGCCGGAATATGTTCATCCTGCAATGATATGTTAGAAAATATCCAGCCATATCTGAATGAAGGAGAGACCATCTATGTAGGAAAAGTCGATTCACTGACCGCTTCTTCCGGAAGAAATCGAATTTTACTCAAAGGACTATACATATATGGAGTAACTCAAAAGAAATGTGTGATACGTTGGCAGTCTCAGGGAGAAGAAGATAAATCACTGGAACTGGACGTTGTACGAGAAAACACCATCGACCCGTTTGAAGTGATGATTAATGACCTGAAGAAGGACAATATGAGTTCTCAATAACCACTTATGATGCCAAAGGTAACTCTTCCATCGAATCTGTTATTGAAGGGTACGCATATGGAGATTTCTATGAAGGTAACCTTGTGAACAGAAAAATGGATAGACTATACACAGACGGAAACGATATTGTCATCTCATGGCGGCCTGCCAATAATGCCTTGAAATGTGAAATGTATTATACAGATGTCACCGGTAAGAGAAGAAAAAAATTAAGATTCCAATAGCAGAAACAGAAACCCGGATAGAAGACTGCGACCAGACAAAAGTTTTACGCTGGCGGACTATCTATCTGCCGGAAGAAAATGCTATTGACTATTTCTATTCTGATTTTACAGAAACAACAGTCCCCTAAAGATACAATATCGGGAAAAGGTAGAAAGATTGATTTCAGGATAACAACTAAAAAATAAACTACTTATGACATATAATCAAGGATACACAGCAAAACAACACTCTGTACCTGTAAAAAGGTACTGCCAGACATTAAACCTTAAACAATCCGGCACTTATTGCAGAGTATCGTAAGATACACAGCAAAAAAAAGAAGCATGGCCTGAAATAAGAAAAGGTATCCGCCCGTCGGAATTCTGGAAATGGAAATATACATATCAGGCTTCCAAGTATTCATGATTATAGAAACTCCTCTTGATTTTGATTGGGAAAAAGCTATGAATACACTGTCCAATTTACCCAAACAAGCTGAATGGGAAGAGTATGTATCAGAATTCCAAGAATGTGCTCCTAAGAGCACTTCTGCTGAAAATGGAAACTGATGGAACGAATGTTCTATCTATATGATTAAAAATAAAAAAGAAACCAATGAAAAAGTTTATCTATTCTACATTGACTCTGGCTCTATTAGCCTCATGTCAGTCCATAAACAAAGAGTCTTATAACATAGACTCGGTTGCTTCACCTAAGGGAACAGAAGTTTTTCATCCTGACTGGAAAAATATAGCAGACAACTACCAGTTCCCGGAATGGTTTGCTGATGCTAAGTTTGGAATTTTCATTCATTGGGGACCTTACTCTGTACCGGCTTACGATACCGAATGGTATTCACGCAATATGTATCAAAAAGACCACCATGTATATAAACACCATATTGAAACGTGGGGACCTCAGGATAAATTTGGCTACAAAGATTTTATCCCTTTGTTCAAAGCTGAAAAATTCAATGCAGAGGAATGGGTCAAACTGTTCAAAGAAGCTGGAGCTAAATACATAGTACCCGTGGCTGAACATCACGATGGTTTTTCCATGTACAACAGTAAACTGAATAAATGGAATGCCGTAAATATGGGCCCTAAAAAAGACATTATAGGGTTACTGAAAGAAGCCATAGAAAAAGAAGGTCTCATTTTTGGATTATCGACTCATAGAGCCGAAAATGCTTGGTTCTATAATGGTGGAATGAAATTTCCATCCGATGTACAAGACTCCACCATCTCCCTATACGGAAAAAGATACGATAATGAAAAAATATACCGAAGATTTTGCTCGTGAATGGCTTACTCATACTTATGAACTAATTAACAAATATGAGCCAAAACTCATTTGGTTCGACTGGACAGTTAACAATCCGGTACTAATCCCATATTTCAATAAGTTTATGGCTTACTATTACAATAACGCTTTGGATTGGGGCGAAAAATGTAGTAGTAAATACCAAATATGGATATCCAACTAATGTTCAAGTATGGGATATAGAAAGAGGAAAATCCGGAAAAATGATGCAATTCCCTGGCAAACTGATACTTCTGTGGGTAAAAAATCATGGTCATACATTGATGGAGAAGAAAATAAAAGCCCGGAGCAAATTGTACATGACTTAATTGACATAGTTAGTAAAAACGGGAATCTATTATTGAATATCGGTCCCCGTGCTGACGGCACAATCACTGATGAACAAAAAGCAGTATTACTCTCTATTGGTAAATGGCTAAAAGTAAATGGAGAAGCTATTTATGGCACGCGATGTTGGAAGAAGTTCGGAGAAGGAGATACTGAAGCCACAAAAGGCGCTTTTTCCGATAATGCAGCAATCGCTTATACTGCCCAAGATACCGTAGAACTGAAAATCACCATCCCCGCAGGCCGTACACTGGAAAAAGACGTCGTACTGAACGAAGGCGTGGAGTTGCAGGAAGTGGTGGTAGGCGGCGCCTTCCAGGGACAGCGCCGTGCCATCAACTCACAGAAAAACAACATGGGGATTACGAATGTAGTCTCTGCCGACCAGGTAGGCAAGTTCCCCGACTCCAACATCGGTGACGCCCTTAAACGCATCTCCGGCATCAACGTGCAGTACGACCAAGGCGAGGCACGCTTCGGGCAAGTGCGGGGCACGAGTGCTGACCTCAGCTCCGTCACCATCAACGGCAACCGCGTTCCCTCTGCCGAAGGCGATACGCGCAACGTACAGCTCGACCTCATTCCGGCAGACATGATTCAGACCATCGAAGTGAACAAGGTAGTAACCGCCGATATGGACGGCGACGCCATCGGCGGCAGCATCAACCTCGTCACCAAGAACTCCCCCTACAAGCGTACCATTGCCGCCACCGCCGGAACCGGCTACAACTGGGTGAGCGAAAAGGCGCAACTGAACCTTGGCTTCACCTACGGCGACCGCTTCTTCAACGACAAACTCGGCTTGATTGTATCGGCCTCCTATCAGAACTCACCTTCTGGTTCCTACGACACCGAATTTGTATGGGAGCAGGATGACAACGGCAAGACGTACGTCAACGACTACCAAATCCGCCAATACTACGTCACCCGCGAACGCCAAAGCTACTCCGCCGCACTGGACTGGGACATCAATGCCAACCACAAACTCACCTTCAAAGGCATCTTCAACAACCGCAACGACTGGGAGAACCGCTACCGTACCACGCTGAAAGACCTTGACCCCGACGGCAACGCCACCGTACGCATACAGACCAAAGCCGGTACGCCGGACAACCGTAACGCCCGCCTGGAACGCCAGCGCACCATGGACTTTGCCCTCGGCGGCGAACACCTCTTCGGCGCCCTCTCCATGGACTGGCACGCCAGCTATGCCAAAGCCAGCGAAGAACGTCCCAACGAACGCTACATCGACTTCCAACTGAAGAAACAGAAGTTCGACATGGACCTGAGCGACGAACGCCAACCCTTTGCCAGCCCCAAAACAGGCTCTACCATGACATTGAACGATGAATTCAGCCTGAAAGAGCTGACGGAACAGCAGGAAGACATCAAGGAGCAGGACCTGAAGTTCTCCGCCAACTTCAAACTTCCCTTCAAGAACGGCAACAAGCTGAAGTTCGGCGCAAAGGTAGTGCGCAAGACCAAGGATAAAGAAGTGGACTTCTACGAATACTCTCCTCTGGACGAGGATGCCTTCATGACGAACAGCCTGGCAAATACAGTGGACCAGACCAACAAGAACTTCATGCCCAACAACAAATACCAGGCAGGCATCTACGCCAGCAAGGAATACACCGGCTCTTTAGACTTGAACAACGCTTCCCTCTTTGAGAAAGAGCAGGTACAGGAAGAACTTGCCGGAAACTTCAACGCCCGCGAAACCGTGACTTCCGGCTACCTCCGCTTCGACCAAAAACTGACAAAAGACGTGGAACTGATGACCGGACTTCGCATAGAGAACACCAATCTAGCTTATACCGGACGTACATACGATGCAGACGAAGACATCACCGGCAAGACCGAACGTCAGCGCAACAGCTACATCAATTTCCTGCCTTCGCTGCTGGTAAAGTGGAATGTAAACGATGACTTCAAGGTACGCGGTTCATTTACCCAAACACTGTCACGCCCCAAGTACTCGGCCCTCGTGCCCAGTGTGAACATCAAGCGTTCCGACAACTAAATCACTATCGGAAACCCGGAGCTGAAACCTACCGTCTCCTACAACTTCGACTTGAGCGCCGACTATTATTTCCGCAGCATCGGTCTGGTAAGTGCCGGCATCTTCTACAAGAAAATCGATGATTTCATCGTAGACCAGGTGAGCACCAACTACGAATACCAGGGTAACACCTACACCCGCTTCACCCAACCCAAGAATGCGGGCAACGCCAACCTGGTAGGGGTAGAGTTATCCTACCAGCGCGACTTCAGCTTCATTGCTCCCGCTCTGAAATGTGTAGGTTTCTACGGAACGTACACCTACACCCACTCTCGTGTGGAAGACTTCAACTTCGAAGGCCGCGAGAATGAGAAAGACTTGAGCATGCCAGGCTCTCCGGAGCATACCGCAAATGCTTCCCTATACTTTGAGAAAGGCGGTCTGAATCTGCGCCTGAGCTATAACTTCGCTTCCGACTTCATCGACGAAATGGGAGAAAGCACCTTCTACGACCGCTACTACGACAAGGTGAACTATATGGACGTAAACGCCAGCTATACCTTCGGAAAGAAGTTCAAGACTACCTTCTACGCCGAAGCCAACAACCTGCTGAACCAGCCGCTACGCTACTACCAGGGCACAAAAGACCGTACCATGCAGGCAGAATACTACGGCGTGAAAGTGAATGCGGGAGTGAAGATTAATTTTTAAACAACGAATTCTATCTCAACAAGTTATCAACATTAACTACTCAACAATTTAATAATGACAATGAAGAAAATATTCCTTTTACTGTTTATTGCCCTACTCGGCAACGCAGCCATTGCCCAAATCACCGATTACTCCATCTTCGACAAGAAGTTCAACTTCTACGTAGCCAACGACCTCGGCCGTAACGGCTACTACGACCAAAAGCCCATCGCCGAACTGATGGGACAAATGGCAGAAGAAGTAGGCCCCGAATTCGTTCTTGCCACCGGCGATGTGCACCACTTTGAAGGCGTACGTTCCGTCAACGACCCGTTGTGGATGACCAACTACGAACTGATTTACAGCCACCCGGAGCTGATGATAGACTGGTTCCCCCCTGCTGGGCAACCACGAATACCGCGGCAATACGCAGGCTGTGCTCGACTACAGTAATATCAGCCGCCGCTGGACCATGCCCGCCCGTTATTATACCAAGACGTTCGAGGACAACGGCGCTACCATCCGCATCCTTTGGGTAGACACCGCCCCGATGATTGACAAATACCGCAACGAAAGCGAGACCTATCCCGATGCCTGCAAGCAGGATTACCAGCAACAACTTTCCTGGATAGATTCCGTACTGACTACCGCCAAAGAGGACTGGGTTATCGTTGCCGGACACCATCCCATCTATGCCGAAACCCCGAAGGACGAGAGCGAACGTGCGGATATGCAGGCACGTCTCGATCCCATCCTGCGCAAGCACAAGGTGGATATGTACATCTGCGGGCACATCCACAACTTCCAGCACGTACGCGTGGCAGGCAGCGACATCGACTATATCACCAATTCTGCCGGTTCGCTCGCCCGCAAGGTGAAGCCCATCGAAGGGACCGTATTCTGCAGCCCCGAACCGGGTTTCTCCATTGTATCGGCCAGCAAAAAGACACTGGAACTGCGCATGATTGACAAGAAAGGGAATGTATTGCACACGGTGACGCGCAGCAAATAATCCAAGCCGGCACGCAAGCAGGCGCATTCCCCCGAAGCCCTGCCGAACAACCACTTTCCTCCCACGAAGCAAAAGACCATGTTTCGTAGGAGGATTTTTCCATCTCATACGACAAAAACAAAGCCTATCCGCAGGAATACAAGAAAGCCCTATATTTGCATTTGTCAATACATAACTATGATGAAGAAGATACACTTCCTGCTACTAATCAGCCTGCTACTTGCCGCTTGCAGTGATGACGACAAAGAGAAACAACCCGCTTTTGTGACCAATATCACCATATCCGATGCCGGAAAGACCTTCAATCCCGGTGATGCCGTGACCGTCAAAGCCGACGGCTTGCAGAGCGGCGACCAAATCATATTGGACATCTACTGGCCGATAGCCGACAATCCTCTCTTTCCCGAAGGGTATTCACGCTACACACGCGCCGTTACCACGGAGCAAACCACCAACAGCATTACTTTCCTTGCCCCCGGACACTGGCCCGCCTCACGGGTAGAAATGTTCCTGGAACGGGCAGGACAGCTTCAGCCTCTCGGCCAGATTTCGGTAGCCGACGGACAATCCCCCGAAGAACCATATCTCTACGGTATCACCAACTCCCACGCCATTTACACACCGACCGTTCCCCGCGGCATCACCCGTATCGACCTGGTAACACAAGAAATATCGGAAGTAATCCAGTTCCATGACGACGAAGATTTCCACCTTGCCGCCAACATCCCCGGCACCAACATCCTCTGCGGGATACGGGAGAAAGACGGCAGTAGTTTCATCGATGGATACGACCTCTGCATGCACTATTGGTGTAACCCGGTAGAACGTAACGCAATTACCATCTGCTCGGACTTCAACAACACTGTTTCCCTGGAAATGGCCGGAGATAAGCTCCTCACCTACTGTAGCATCTCTTATCCGGTATATACCCGGTTGAATATGCCACCGATACATACTCCCGAAATACCATTACCGGATGGACTGAGGCCCGAATCCCTCTCACGCTATCCGGGCGTGATAGCCGACGCCCACATGCTGCTCTCGGCCAACAACGGCGACGGCACCTTCTCGCCCGTCGTGATAGACATCGCCAAAGAAAAGATGCATTGCTACGACCCCATCAAGGCCGAAGCCTTGATACCTTTCCGGATTATGGAACCATCCCCCGAAAACCCAAACAGCCTGCAATGCAAAGGAGGCTATATCGTTTCCCGTGCCAATGGTGGAGATACGCAATTCTGCTTATGGGATACTACTGCCGGAAACTTGAAAGAGTCTTTCGCCACCTACCCCAACGCCGTACGCTCCGCTACCATGTACTACTCCAAGGACGGGCAGACAAGGAAACTCTACGTGCAGTTTGCAGGCTATCGTGAAGGCGACTTCATCGAAACTTATGATTTCCAGACAAAGAAATGGAGGATGTTTATGTTCTACGTACCGTTTGCAGAGATTTTACTGGCACGATAACCGGCTCCCTTACTGCTTTTTCTCCCGCAAGTCATCCTTGGGTATGGTCGTCTCACTGCCGTCACGCGTAGCTATGTAGTGAGGAGACATGATTTCGATGCCTGCTTCGTTGAAGGCATCCTGGATATTCTGATGCAAATCAGAGTAAATCTGGCTAAGGCTGTTGGCATCCCTGATATAGGCATTCACTTGATAAACCGGATAATAATCCTGAAGGGAAGTCTCCAATACAAACGGACGGGGATCATCTATCACTCCAGGAGTATTCAATGCAGCCTCTATCAACAGCTGATGTGTCTTCCGCCACGGAACATCGTAGCCAATACTGACCTCCGAATGGATAATCAATCCATACTCACGGGCAGACTGGCTGTAATTGACCGTATGGGAAGACATGATGAAAGAGTTCGGAATGGTCACCACCTCATTCTTCGGAGTACGGATGCGGGTGACGAGCGGTGTTTTCTCAATGATGTTGCCAGTAGTGTCATTCAGCTTGATGCGGTCACCCAGCTTGAAAGGCCGCATGTAGGTTATGACCAGTCCTGCAATGATATTGCCGATAACCGTACTGGAACCGAGCGAAACAATCAAGCCGACAAACACGGAGATTCCCTGGAAGACTCCCGACTTGGAACCCGGCAGATAAGGGTAAATCATGGCAATCATAAACGCATAAAGCAAGAAGCGCACAATATGATAGGTAGGAATGGCCCAATCCGGATAGAAGCCGTTTATCTTCAGCCGTTCAGCCTGCACCTCATTGGCAAGATAACGCACCAGTCTGACCAGATACTTCACCGCATAGCATATCACAAAGATAGTGAACAGATTGGGTATATAGTCGGCTATTCCATTCAAGATGACCTTTATAGGATTCCAGATGTAGGAGAATAATGTATAAGCCAAGCTCTTGGTCTGAGGGAAAATGGAGAATAATAACGGAACCGTCAGCAGCAACTGCAACAGCATGACTACATAACGCACCAGGTTGGCAACAAACACCAGCAGGTTGACCTGCTTCTGCGTATCCAGCAATTCATAATCCTGAATAGAGATCGGTTTCAGCTTGGTATCCTTCAGCTTCTGAATGCGTAGTTTGAGTTTTCTGAACAGCCAGTTGGTAAACTTGAACAAGAAGAACTGTCCCACAAGCACCAGGATAAAGTACAAGATACGCTTACCCAACTGCCACAAGCTATGCTCCTTCTGCATGGCTTTCAGTTTGTCCACCACGACATGCCTCTTGCTGGCGGCCAGCTGGTCGCGGGTACAGTTTTCCCACAAAGCATCCTGATCGGTAAAGGAAATGATGACCTTTTCGCCATACATCAAGTCTGTAACAATATCCGTACTCTCTAAATAAACAGAGTCCGGACGCAGATTGAAACGCGTGCCCAATGCTTCGATGACGTTGCTTACATCTTTGGCTCGCTGTTGGGGCGTATGCCCTCCACGCTTGGCATACAGATAGAACAAAGTGTCCTTCTCCACCACCACCGGAATACCCGGTGTCACCGTCCGCAACGAATCAATGCGTTGTTTCTGCAATGCCAGCTTCACCGAATCGGCCGCATAGCCCGCCAACTTCATCTGCTCCATTTCCATCCGCAGGTTCGCCTCATTCAGCCGGGCTGTTTCCAACTCCTGCCGGACAAGCGACAACTGAATCGAATCGGAGTCAGTCCTTGCCACTGTGACACTCCCCACACTATCCTCACCTAAAACACTGAGCACTTTATCTACCAACTGAGCTGACACTCCGTCCGCCAGCATCAACAGCCAACAAAGACAGAAAGCACGGATAACCTTCATATATAAACTTCTTGATTTGATTCTTTGCAAATATACCCAATAAATGCTTCAAACATACGGAATGTTTTTAACTTCCTACTCTAATCGACATAACTTTTTCATGCAAACATGAAAGTTCTGTATCCGGTTTGCACTATCTTTGTACTCAAAATTGACATACCTATGGATATATTGTTTCTTGTCGGAGGACTGCTCCTCATTCTTCTGGGTGCCAATGGCTTGACAGACGGTGCCGCATCCGTTGCCAAACGTTTCCATATACCGTCCATCGTCATCGGGCTTACCATTGTTGCCTTCGGCACTTCCGCACCGGAACTCACCGTCAGCATATCCTCTGCTCTCAAAGGCAGTGCAGACATTGCCATTGGCAATGTGGTGGGAAGCAATACGTTCAATACCCTGATGATTGTGGGTTGTACGGCCCTTTTTGCCCCGATAGCCATTACCCGTAACACACTGAAACGCGAAATCCCCCTTTGCATCCTTTCATCCTTCGCCCTGCTGATTTGTGCCAACGACGTCTTACTGGACAGCAGTGGGGAGAACATACTCAGCATCACCGACGGCCTATTGCTGCTATGCTTCTTTACCATTTTCCTGAGTTATACTTTTGCCATTGCAAAAAGGGATGGAAGTATGAAGGAACCGGAAAAGGAGCACTTACAGGAAGAAGACGAAATCAGGCTGTTACCCGCGTGGAAGTCCGCCCTATACATTCTCGGCGGACTTGCCGGCCTCATCATCGGAGGTAATTTCTTTGTAGACGGTGCCAGCGGCATAGCCCGCGGATTGGGTGTCAGCGAATCCATCATCGGTCTCACGCTCGTAGCAGGCGGCACTTCATTACCCGAACTCGCCACCTCCATCGTAGCCGCCTTGAAGAAAAGCCCCGAAATAGCCATCGGAAACGTCATCGGAAGTAATCTCTTCAATATATTCTTCGTACTGGGTTGTTCGGCCTCCATCACTCCACTGCGTCTGACGGGCATCACCAATTTCGATTTGTGGGTACTCGTAGGGTCCAGCATCCTGCTTTGGCTGTTCGGTATCTTTTTCGGGAAACGCATCATCACCCGGGTGGAAGGAAGCATTCTGATTCTCTGCTACATTGCCTACACAGCGGTACTGATATACAACCTCTAACAGCAAATTTACAAACACCCTACGCGGTATTTTAAAGATTATCACGTATTTTTAAATAAGGCAAGCTGTACCTCGGCATAAAAAATAAGCAAGCTTATTTTGTTCTGCTCTCAGTTTGCATTACCTTTGTGGTCTCAATATTGAACAACTATGGCAATTACAATCAAGAAAGTAACCACAAGACGGGAACTGGAGCGCTTTATCCGTTTCAACTACCTGCTATACAAAAACAACCCTTATTCCGTCCCCGACCTTTTCGATGACATGCTCAACACCTTCAACAAGAAGAAAAATGCCGCATTCGAATTTTGTGAAGCCGACTATTTCCTGGCTTATCGGGAAGGTAAAATCGTAGGACGTGTAGCCGCCATCATCAACCATAAGGCAAACCAAACCTGGAACAAAAAGGAAGTCCGCTTCGGCTGGATAGACTTCATCGATGATGCGGAAGTCTCCGATGCCCTGATTCGCACCGTGGAAGAATGGGGAAAAGAACGGGGAATGACACATATACAAGGCCCGCTGGGATTCACAGATTTCGATGCCGAAGGTATGCTCATCGAAGGATTCGACCAGCTCAGCACCATGGCCACCATTTATAACTATCCCTACTATCCGCAACATATGGAGCGCATGGGCTTTGAGAAGGATGCCGATTGGGTGGAGTACAAAATCTACATTCCCGACGCCATACCCGACAAGCACAAGCGCATCTCCGACCTCATCCAGCGCAAGTATAACCTCAAGGTAAAGAAATACACATCTGCCAAGAAGATTGCCCAAGACTACGGTCAGGCCATCTTCGAACTGATGAACGAAGCCTATCAGCCACTCTATGGCTATTCTGCACTGAGCCAACGGCAGATTGACCAATACGTCAAGATGTACCTGCCCATCCTCGACCTACGCATGGTGACATTGATTACCGATGCCGATGACCAGCTGCTTGCCGTAGGCATTTCCATGCCGTCACTCGCCGAAGCGTTGCAAAAAGCCCACGGGCGCCTGCTTCCTATGGGTTGGTATCACCTGGCCAAGACCATCTTCTTGAAGAAATATCCCAAGATGCTCGATTTGCTGCTGGTTGCCGTGAAACCGGAGTATCAGAACAAGGGGGTAAATGCATTGTTGTTCTCCGACCTTATCCCCGTCTATCAGCAACTTGGTTTCGAGTATGCCGAGAGTAATCCGGAGCTGGAGCTGAACGGCAAGGTGCAAGCGCAGTGGGAGTACTTCAAGACGGAACAGCATAAACGGAGAAGATGCTTTGTGAAAGGAATAAAATAAGTTCTAAATCCAGAATATAAGCTTGTCAGAAGTCCATAAAAGACATTATTTTTTTGCGAACCCCCGAATTTCTCATTACCTTTGTCGCAATGCGCAATATGAAGGAATAACGTACTTATGGAAGATAACAACAATATGACCCTGCCGCTGGAAGAAGCAGACAACAATATCACAGAGAGCCCCGTTTCCAGCGTGGAATATACCGACGACAACATCCGCCACCTGGACGACATGGAGCATATCCGTGTCCGTTCCGGTATGTACATAGGCCGTCTGGGCGACGGCTCACAGAACGATGACGGCATCTATGTGTTGCTGAAAGAAGTGATGGACAACAGCATCGACGAGTTCAAGATGGGTGCCGGAAAGCGTATAGAAGTGACTATAGAAGACAGTCTGCGTGTCAGCGTACGCGACTATGGACGAGGCATTCCGCAAGGCAAACTGGTAGAGGCGGTCAGCAAACTGAATACCGGGGGTAAATATGACTCGAAGGCTTTCAAGAAAAGTGTCGGACTGAACGGCGTAGGTATCAAGGCAGTCAATGCGCTGAGCAGCCGCTTCGAAGTACGCAGCTACCGCGACGGCAAGGTACGTATCGCCATCTTTGAAAAAGGAACGCTGTTGAGTGATGTGACCGAAGACTCGACAGAAGAAAGCGGAACCTATATCTTCTTCGAACCGGACGCCACACTCTTCTTGAACTATTCCTTCCAGAACCAGTTCGTAGAAACCCTGCTGCGCAACTACACCTACCTGAATACGGGCCTCACCTTCATTTACAACGGCCAGCGCATCGTTTCCCGCCACGGGCTGGAGGACTTGCTGAAAGACAACATGACCAGCGAAGGCCTTTACGACATCATCCACCTGAAAGGAGAGGACATCGAGATTGCCTTCACACACACCAACCAATACGGCGAAGAGTACTACTCCTTTGTCAACGGGCAACACACCACCCAAGGCGGCACACACCAGACTGCCTTGAAGGAACACATTGCCCGTACCATCAAGGAGTTCTACAACAAGAACCAGGAATATGCCGACATCCGCAACGGACTGGTAGCCGCCATTGCCATCGACGTGGAGGAACCCATGTTCGAGAGCCAGACCAAAACGAAACTGGGCAGCAACAACATGTGGCCTGCCGCGCCGCAGGAACACAAGCCCGCCGGCCCCACGGTGAACAAATACGTAGGAGACTTCATCAAGACGGAAGTGGACAACTACCTCCACAAGAACCCGCTTGTGGCCGAAGTGATGCTGCAAAAGATACAAGACTCCGAGAAAGAGCGCAAAGCCATTGCCGGCGTCACCAAGCTGGCACGCGAACGCGCCAAGAAAGCCAACCTGCACAACCGCAAGCTGCGCGACTGCCGCTACCACTTGAGTGACGGTAAAGGCAAAGACCAGGAAACCGAATCCTGCATCTTCATTACCGAGGGAGACTCCGCCAGCGGTTCCATCACCAAGAGCCGCGACGTGAATACCCAAGCAGTATTCAGCCTGCGTGGTAAACCGCTAAATTCCTACGGACTCACCAAGAAAGTAGTTTATGAAAACGAAGAATTCAACTTGCTTCAAGCAGCCTTGAATATAGAAGACGGCATAGAGACACTGCGCTACAACAAAGTCATCGTAGCTACCGATGCCGATGTGGACGGCATGCACATCCGCCTGCTCATCATCACCTTCTTCCTGCAGTTCTTCCCCGACCTGATAAAGAAAGGGCATGTATATATCCTGCAAACCCCTCTCTTCCGCGTGCGCAACAAAAAAGAAGACAAGTTATTGCTATACAGAGGAGGAACGTGTGAAAGCCATTGAAGAACTGGGTCCCAACCCCGAAATCACCCGATTCAAAGGTCTGGGAGAAATCTCGCCCGACGAGTTCAAGCATTTTATCGGCAAGGATATGCGTCTGGAACAAGTGTCCCTGCGCAAGACAGACCTCGTAAAAGAGCTGCTGGAATTCTACATGGGTAAAAACACCATGGAACGGCAAAACTTTATCATCGATAATCTGGTTATAGAAGAAGATTTAGCATCATGAGAAGAGCAATCTTTCCGGGCACATTCGACCCGTTCACTATCGGCCATGCTTCGGTAGTGCGCCGTGCGCTGACTTTTATAGACGAAATCGTCATAGGCATCGGCATCAATGAAAATAAGAATACGTATTTCCCCTTGGAAAAGCGCGAACAAATGATACGGGACTACTACCGGAACGAGCCGCGCATCATTGTGCAGTCCTATGACTGCCTGACTATCGACTTTGCCCGGCAGGTAGATGCCAGTCTGATAATACGCGGCATACGCACCGTGAAGGATTTCGAATACGAGGAAACCATTGCCGACATCAACCGCAAACTGACCGGCATAGAAACCATCCTGCTCTTCACCGAGCCGGAACTTACCTGCGTCAGTTCCACCACCGTGCGCGAACTGCTGCAATACGGCAAGGACATAAGCATGTTCATACCGGAGGGAATGGAGATTAGGGATTAAGGATAAAGGATTAGGGATTAAAATGGAAATGATGAAAAAACTATTTACTATTATAATATGTATATGCGCGGTGACGGCACAAGCGCAAAAGCCGAACAATGAAGCCCTGCGCAAACTGCAAATGGCAGAGTTTGCCATCACCAACCTTTATGTGGACAAGGTGGATGAAGACAAGCTGGTGGAAGAAGCCATCATCAAGATGCTGGCACAACTCGACCCGCACTCCACCTACAACAACGCCGAAGAAGTGAAGAAGATGAACGAGCCGTTGCAAGGCAATTTCGAGGGCATCGGCGTACAGTTTCAGATGATAGAAGATACCCTGCTTGTGATACAACCCGTGAGCAACGGACCTTCCGAGAAGGCGGGCATCCTTGCCGGCGACCGTATCGTAGCCGTCAATGACAGCGCCATTGCCGGAGTAAAAATGAGCACGGAAGATATTATGAGCCGCCTGCGCGGACCGAAAGACTCGGAAGTGAAACTCACCATTGTGCGCCGTGGCGTGGACGACCAGCTGTACTTCACCGTGAAGCGTGACAAAATTCCCATCCTCAGCCTGGACGCATCTTACATGATACAACCCAAAACCGGCTATATCCGTATCAACCGCTTCGGGGCAACCACCGCCGAAGAGTTTGCAGAAGCCCTGAAAAGCCTGCAAAAGAAAGGAATGAAAGACCTCATCCTCGACCTGCAAGGAAATGGAGGAGGGTATCTGAATGCCGCCATCGACCTTGCCAACGAATTTCTGAAGCAAAAAGAACTCATCGTCTACACCGAAGGAAGAGCCGCACGCCGCAGTGATTTCTTTGCCAAAGGTACGGGCAACTTCAAGAACGGCCGTCTCATCATATTGGTGGACGAGTACTCCGCTTCTGCCAGTGAAATCGTGACCGGAGCCATCCAGGACTGGGACAGAGGCGTGGTAGTAGGACGCCGCACCTTCGGCAAGGGATTAGTACAGCGTCCTATCGACCTGCCGGACGGTTCCATGATTCGCCTCACTATCGCCCGCTACTATACTCCTTCGGGCCGTTGTATCCAGAAGCCTTACGACAGCACCGCCAACCTCGACGGCCGCCTAACCGGCGAGAACAGTCAGGATAAGTATAACCAGGAACTGATAGACCGCTTCAATCATGGAGAAATGATTCATGCGGACAGTATCCATTTTGCCGACTCCCTGAAAGCACAGACCAAGCGTATGGGACGTACCGTTTACGGAGGTGGAGGTATCATGCCCGACTTCTTCGTCCCCATCGACACTACCCAGTACACAGACTATCACCGCAACCTCGTAGCCAAAGGCGTGGTTATCAAAGCCACTACCGGCTACATCGAGAAGCACCGGAAGGAGTTGCAGAACAAATACAAGAAATTCGAAGCCTTCAACGAGAAGTTCGAGATAGACGATAACTTCCTTGCCGAAATACGTACGCTTGCCGACAAAGAGAAAATCAAGTTTGACGAGAAACAGTACAACCAATCCCTACCGCTCATCAAGACACAACTTAAAGCCTTGATAGCCCGTGACCTATGGGACATGAACGAATACTTCCAGGTGATGAACAGCACGAACCAGAGCGTGCAGCAAGCTCTAAAAGTGCTGAACGAAGGCATCTACAGCACTATTATCCAATAGCCGACTTGAAACAAACTTAGGCGCGGATTATGCGGATTTAGTTTATCTAACTCCGCGTATTCCGCGTAATTCGCGCCTAAAATCATTCTCCGAACAGCCACTTATTCAGCCA
>VOFH01003520.1_pt1 | contig 63563 bp, 72 predicted proteins | sample 5384091 | NCBI WGS metagenome assembly VOFH01 (sample SAMN12384727, study PRJNA508395) | human gut metagenome | isolation source: healthy gut G | host: Homo sapiens | reverse complement strand
TTTGCCTTCTTCTTGTGCCAGCTTTTTCAGTAGCAGGCAGAGTTCATAACGATTGGGCAAGTCAAGAAAGGCAGTCGGCTCGTCGAGCAGGATAACCGGGGTGTCCTGCGCAAGCGCACGGGCAATCATAATTCGCTGGCATTCGCCGTCGGACATCTTATCCATTGTCTTTTCTGCATAACCGGACATGCCGACCAACTGAATGGCATTATCTACTATTTTCCGGTCTTCCGGTTGAAGCTGACCGAGCCAGTTTGTGTAGGGAGCGCGCCCCAACGCTACCACATCTTTGCAGCGAAGATTGGCAATGCGTACTTTGTCGGTGGTTACAAAACTAATCTTCCGGGCTAATTTTTCCGGTTTCAATGAAGCTATGTCTTTTCCTTGCAGAGTAATTTCTCCTGATTGAGGCTTTTCCAGTCCCATCATGGCACGGAGTAGGGTGCTCTTTCCCGTTCCGTTACGTCCTAACAGGGCAACGAGTTGTCCGCCTGTGATTCGGGCATTTACCGTTTCCAACAGCGTGCGCTGTCCATATCCTAATGTCAGTTCCTTAAGTTCTATCATTTGAATCTACGCAAGTTTTTAGCAATTACCCATAAAATAACCGGAACACCTAGTAAGGCGGTGATGCAGTTAACCGGAAGTAGGAACTTCTTGGCGATGATGTCGCAGAGAAGCATGCTGATAAGCCCTGTCAGCATGGTGCCGGGGACCAGTATCCGGTGGTCGGCATTGTTGAATAGCAGTCGGGTGACGTGTGGCACAGCCAGCCCGATGAAACCTACCGGACCGCAGAAAGCAGTGACCGTTCCTGTCAGCAGCGCGGTGGAGATGAAGATGAGTGTACGTGAACGTTTGATATTCATTCCCATTGTCCGTGCATAGTTTTCTCCAAGAAGCAACAGGTTCAAAGGTTTGATGCAGACTATGGAAATGAGCAGTCCCAGGCATAACATCGGTGTCATGACTCCCAGTTGGGTGACTGTGATATGGCTAAGCGATCCCATCGACCAAAGCGTGAACATTTTCAGTTGTTCGGCAGAACTTAGGTATTGTAATATCTGGATGATAGCTCCCGCCACGTAACCTATCATGACTCCCATAATCAGTACACCTAATATATTTTTCACTTTCCGGCTGATGACGGCTACTCCCAATAGGATGACAGCCGTTCCTATCCATCTCGAACCGACGATACCCAATGATTGGAGCAGTGGAAATTCAGACCAGCCGAGCAGTGGAGCTCCCAATATAAACAAGGCAACCCCTAATCCTGCACCGGAACTTACTCCCAGCAAATAGGGATCTGCCAACGGATTCTGGAAAACTGTCTGCATCTGCAGGCCGCTGACGGAAAGCGCTACGCCTATCAGTCCCGCCACTACTACCCGTATGAACCGGATAGAAAGAAGAATGTTGCGTGTCATTTCATCACATTCGCCTCCGGTGAGCACAGCCCATACCTTGGAGACAGGGATATACGTGTCTCCCGTTGCCATATCTATGACTAGCAATAGCAGGGCGATTATGCCTAGCGCGATAAATAAAAGTGCAGTATGTTTGCGGGGTTGTTTCATTCCAGACGCCTGTAATAATAAAGTGAATCGGATACAAGCTCCGGATGAAAAATATGAATCAAGTCGCGTAACACAACATCGGGACGGACAACTGCCGATTCCCAATAATCGTTTCCGCCTGTCGGCGTCAACCGTAAGTTGTTGTTATAAACAGTCTTTTCGTTCACGGCTTTTGCGTCTGCGAATTTAGGGTTGACAGCTTTCAGCTCCTCAAGTGTAGTTGCCGAACCGACATTAATCCAGTAATCGGCTTTTTGTATCAGGCCATAGGCCGTTTCCAGTCCAATCGAGGTTGAACTGTTGGAACTGTTTTCTTTGTAGATATACTCTGCACCCGCATCCGCTACTAGTTGCGCCATATAGCTTTTTGTAGAAGGCATCACCCAACTGTCGTTCCACGGAGTGTTGAACATAACGGTAGGACGCTGGCTGACGGAATCCGTGAGGGCTTTCAGTGCGTAATAACGTTGGGGAATTTCCCGGAATATTTCTATTCCCTTTTCCCGTTTGTCTGTCAGTTCGGAAAGGACAATCATCCATTCGGCTTTGCCGAGCGGTGATTCTTCCAGATATTCCCCCATATATAGATAAGGTATGGAAAGTTCTTTCAGTTTGTCCGTTACAGCGGTTTGGGCGTCACCTATGCCATAGAGCAAGACTACGTCGGGCTTTAATCCAATCAGCAGTTCGTAGTTCATTTCAGGACCCATATCCTTGATTGAATCTTTGTGGGCAAGGATGTAGGGATTGGCGATATAATCAATGCCCGAAACTCCGACAATCCGGTTGACTTCTCCCAGTTCATCGAGCATGGCAACATAGGAAGAAGACATGCATACAATCTGTTTGGCTCCGGCAGGGATAACGGGACCGTTGAATCCGGCAGGCGCTTGCTCGCCGTTGCGTGTAACAAAATAAGACATTGTTACGTCGTTGGCGCCTTGCCACGGGTTGGTAATCTGTATAAGCGTACTGGCAGCGTTCTCAGCACCCAGGATTTTAAATCCTGAAGCGTATTCAGGGGTATATACATCTTGGTTGAATGCTTCCAGAGATGTATTATTACGGGTGATACAGCTTGCCAAAAAGAGCAGGCAAAGTAACGTGATAGTCGGAGCAGGAGATTTCACTTTTATAAGATGTTTAATTAGAAAAAAATAATAGTGGGTCCTTTCGAACGGCAAAGATAGGACTTAATTATTAGTTTGTTTTTATTTTAGTTGGATTTTTCTTTCGATTTGTTCCTATTTGTGTATCTTTGTCCGCAGAAATTTTGGTGTCATTCGTCCGATGCTACGGAAAGAATGGTGAAAAGGGAATCAGGTGTAAATCCTGAACAGACCCGCTGCTGTAAGCTCCGCCAAAAGTTTTCCTACAATACTCAAATCCACTGTTCCGCTTTGGAGGAATGGGAAGGGCGTTAGGAAAATGGAGTAAGTCAGAAGACCTGCCAAAATTGAATTCTTGAAACTTTCCGGGATTAGAGTTTGAAGAGTGCAGTTTTTTATTCAAAATACATCTTTGATTGGTGATGTGAAGTTTCAGGAAGGAGGAATATGCCTTTTTGAGTGTTCCATTATGCGGGGAGAAGCACGTGTATATGTTTGAGTGTATGGAAAATTGCATCCTTGCTGTAACCCTATGAAAGTTTATTATTTAAATTAATAAACAGGAGGATTATGTTCAGGCAGATTCATTTTAGAGTATTTTGGATAGGATGCTTTTTGAGTATGGCTTTATTGTCGTCAGCACAAAGCAAACTGGACAGTTTGCATCATCTTAATGAAGTAGTGGTTACTGCCAGAATTAATAAGGAGGTAATTCCGGTGCAATCTTTATCAGGGGATAAGTTGGAGAAACTGGCTGCACATTCGGTAGCGGACGCTATACGTTATTTTTCCGGAGTACAAATAAAAGATTACGGTGGAATAGGCGGATTGAAGACCGTTAATATCCGAAGTATGGGGACGAATCATGTCGGAGTGTTCTATGATGGCATTGAATTGGGGAATGCACAGAATGGAGTGATTGATTTGGGACGCTTTTCTTTGGATAATATGGAGGCCGTTACTTTATATAATGGTCAGAAAAGTGCTATTTTCCAGCCGGCGAAAGATTTCGGTTCTGCAGGTTCTATTTATCTTCAGTCGAGAACACCCGTTTTTCGGGAGGATAGGGCTTATCATGTGAAAGCGACTTTTAAGACGGGCTCTTTCGGAGTTGTCAATCCATCTCTACTTTGGGAACAGAAACTAAGTGAGAATGTAAGTGCGTCACTTAGTACTGAATATATGTATACCACCGGAAAGTATAAATTTACTTATGCGGTGGATGGAGGATACGATACTACGGCAGTCCGCCGTAATGGCGATGTGAATGCTTTACGCACGGAAGGTGGTTTATATGGTAAAATAAAAGGCGGTTACTGGCGCACAAAAGCTTATTTTTATAATTCAGAACGTGGATATCCCGGTGCTGTTGTGCGGAATCGTTTTTCACATGAAGATCGCCAATGGGATACCAATTTCTTTCTTCAGTCTTCTTTGAAGAAAGATTTTGGTGAAGCATATAGTCTGTTGTTGAATACCAAATATGCATATGATTATTTACACTATTTGGCAGATCCCAGAAAAGAGGAGGCTACTATGTATGTAAATAATACATATCGCCAACAGGAAGTTTACTTGTCAATGGCTAACAGGGTTACTCTTTTTCCTTTTTGGGATATAAATATTTCAGCGGACTACCAATGGAATAAGCTGAACGCTAATTTGACAGATTTTCCTTATCCCCGGAGAAATACGGCGCTGGTAGCGGCAGCTACCTCTTTACATTTTGAGCGTTTTAAGTTGCAGGCCAGTGTCTTGGGAACTTTTGTAAATGAGAACGTTGCTTCAGATACTACTTCGGCCGGGAATAAAATGGAATTTACTCCTACCGTTATCACTTCCTATAAACCTTTCAAGAATATTGATTTAAGTCTGCGTGCTTTTTACAAACGGATATTTCGTATGCCGACTTTGAACGATTTGTATTATACATTTATAGGGAATATAAAGCTGAAACCTGAGTATACTAATCAGTATAACCTAGGATTCACTTATCAGAAGTTATCTACCGGAACATGGTTGCAAGCCTTGAATGTTCAGTTGGATGCATATTATAATGAAGTGGAAAATAAAATAATAGCTACTCCTACCAATAATTTCTTTCGTTGGACAATGATTAATTTGGGGCTTGTTGAAATAAAAGGAGTGGATGTTGTTTTGCAAGGAGGCTGGAAATTAGGTGATAATTGGACCTTTGACAGCCGCTTATCATATACTTATCAGAAAGCACAGGATTTTACTGATAAGTTGGATGAGGATACATATGGAGGACAAATATCGTATATACCCTGGCATAGTGGCTCGGCTATACTAAATGCCGGATATAAATCATGGGAATTGAATTATAGCTTTATATATACGGGAGAGCGCTATGACGTTTCGGCCAATACTCCGGAGAATTATCGTCTTCCTTGGTATACAAGTGATTTTTCTTTGGCAAAGAAATTCAGTTGGAGAAAGTATGATTTCAAGTTGGCCTTGGAAGTCAATAATATTTTAAATCAACAATATGAAGTGGTGAGGGCTTATCCGATGCCAGGAACTAACTTTAAATTCATTTTAAACTTAACGATATGATTGTGAATAATATTCTTTCGCGTGTCTTGCTTGGTATATTAACAGGCTGTTGTTTACTGGCTTGTCGGGGCGAGCTTCCGGTTCTACCTTCTGACGAGATAGATGTTGGCAAGGATCCTTTAGGGGGCGTCAGTATTAAAGGAATGTATCTTCTCAATGAAGGAAATATGGGAAGTAATAAGTGTACGCTTGATTTTTATGACAGCACTACCGGTAAGTATCATCGTAATATTTATGCCGAGCGGAATCCGTCCGTAGTGAAAGAACTGGGGGATGTTGGAAATGATTTGCAGATTTATGGAGATAAGCTGTATGCTGTAATCAATTGCTCGAATTTTATAGAGGTGATGGATGTGGAAACGGCACAACATCTGGGGCAAATAAATGTGACAAATTGCCGGTATATCACTTTTAATGATGGAAAGGCTTATGTAAGTTCTTATGCAGGCCCTGTCGGAATAGATCCCAATGCGCGTCCGGGAAAAGTGGTTGAAGTGGATACGACAAGTTTGGCTGTAACCCGTGAAGTGGTAGTCGGCTATCAACCGGAAGAAATGGTAATAAAAGATGGAAAACTTTATGTTGCCAATTCCGGCGGTTATCGTTTTCCGGATTATGACCGGACGGTATCGGTGATTGACTTGAAGACTTTTCAAGTTATTAAAACAATTGATGTAGCTATAAATCTTCACCGTATGAAACTGGATAGATACGGCCGTATATATGTGAGTTCGAGAGGAGATTATTATGGAACGGGATCGGATGTTTTTATTATAGATACTCAGACAGATCGTGTGACAGGAAATTTGGGAATTGCTGCCAGTGAAATGTGTTTGAGTGGAGATTCGATTTACATGACAAGTGTAGAATGGAGTTATGTGACGGAAAGTAATACTATTACTTACGCCCTCTATGACGTGAAACAAAATAAAATAGTATCCCGCAATTTTATTACCGATGGAACAGAGGCGGAAATAACAATTCCGTATGGGATAGCTGTAAATCCCGAGACCAAAGAAATATTTGTAACGGATGCAAAAAGTTATGTTGTACCCGGTTATCTCTACTGTTTCAGTCCTGAAGGAAAGAAAAGATGGAAAGTCAGGGCGGGGGATATACCGGCTCATTTTGCTTTTACAACGAAAACATTTCAATAACTAATAATGAATAAAAATGGACAGGAAAATTTTAAGACTAGCATTAGTCATTGCAGTTTCTTTGTTTGTAGGAACTGTATTCACAGGATGTAATGATGGAGAAGATGCTTCGGAGCCTTACCTACTGAAAAAGGAAGACATCCGTGTGTCGCAACCGGAGGGTGGCTTTGCGGTTGTTGTTGATCAACTGTTGAAGGTACGGGTTGAAAGTGAGTCGGATGAAGGGATCTCTTATTTATGGTTGCTGGACGGCAGTGAAATTGCCCGGACAAAAGATTTGGAGTATATGTTTGAGGAGGTAGGAGAATACGAACTGATTTTACGTGCGTCACAAGGTGAGAATCATTATGATTATCTTTTTACGGTCACAGTAACTTTTGATAATATCGAACCGGCTCCTGAAGGAGCAACGGCTTATATCACTAAAGTCCTTGATTTTGTTCCGGCCGTGGGACAATTTACTAATGCGTTGCCGGCATATGACGAAGGAGACACACAAGAGGTTATGAACGAAAAAGTATTGGCAGCTATCGGTAACAATAAAAAGGGGATGATTTCTTTAGGAGGGTTCGGAGGATATGTCGTAGTAGGTTTTGATCATACGATAACTAATGTTACTGGGAAACGTGATTTTCGGGTACTTGGCAATGCTTTTTATTCTGCGGCCAATCCAGACTCTGGCGCGCCAGAAGGAGGAAGTTGTGAACCGGGAGTTATCATGGTGGCTTATGATAAAAATCAGAATGGGAGACCGGATGATGATGAATGGTATGAAATTGCTGGTAGTGCTCATGAAGATGCTACATTAGAATTATGGTATGACAAGGCTGTAGCTGCGGGAAATGATGTGGAGACTTATCGAAACTATGAAATCACTTATTATCGTCCGGAAAAAGAACCGGAAACTTCGGAAGAAAGAGAGAAATATATCCGGTGGGAAGATAACCGGGGAAATTCGGGATATAAAGTGAAAAATACATTTCATAATCAATGCTATTACCCGGAATGGATAAAGGAAGATAAAGTAACATTTAAGGGAACTTGTTTGCCTCAAAATGCTGTTGATGAGAGTGGACAAGGAAGTTATTTTGTTTTGTATAAGTTCCGTTATGGTTATGCTGATAATGAGGTGAATAGTAAGGATGAATCTGCTATTGATATAGATTGGGCAGTAAATTCGAAAGGTCAAAAAGTACACCTGCCAGGAGTCGATTTCATAAAGATATATACTGGTGTCAATCAGGAAAATGGTTGGTTAGGTGAATGTTCCACTGAGATATCAGGGGTTGAGGATTTGCATGTTTTAGGAGTTGATATCGATACCCGCAAATAAGTTAAGAAATAATTGATAATAAGAATTTGAAATGAAAAGGTATTTTGTATTGGCAGTTGTTGCCTTGGGGCTGTTTTTTTTACAGCATGTGATGAGGAGGAAAATTTGAACTCATCTGTATGGATCGGGAGTGAATCGGAAAGTAATGTGATTGCGCAGTTAGATACATTGTATCTGGATGCCCGGATTGAAAATCTGTCTGGGGCGATGAGATATTTGTGGACAGTAGACGGAAAGGAAGTTTCAACCGCTTCAACATATAAGTTTTCACAACCTAAGACTGGAGAGTATGTTATAGGGTTGACTGTGTCGGATGGCAATGGAGAAAACCTTCAAACGAATATAACTGCCAAGGTAGAAGGTCGGTTTGGAAAAGGAACTTTTATTTTGAATGAAGGAAATATGAGTAATGAAACCGGAACTTTGACCTTTGTGGATTCAAAAGGCATAGCGGTAGATAGTGCATACTATCGGGTAAATCAAACTTTGCTTGGTAATGTCTGTCAAGACCTGTTTATCAGTGATAATAAGATGTATATACTTTCTCAAAATGGAGCCAAAAATGGTGGTGAAGGGCTGCTGACTATTGCGAATGCTACTAGTTTGGAGAAAGAAAAGGTTTATGATAATACTACTTTGTCCTGGCCGTCCAATTTGGCTGTAGTCGGAGAGAATCTTTATATTCGTGATAATAATGGAGTTTATATGCTGGATACTTCCACCGAAGTTCTGACTTTTGTTGAGGGGACGAAAGGCGCTTTGAAAAATCGTATGGCTGTGGTTGGAGACAAAGCTTTTGTGATGGGCAATAAGCAACTTTTTGTTATTCAAAACGGGACTGTTATACATATTATTTCTTTTGAAAGCGCTTTATCCGGTGTTGCTAAAACATATGATGGAAATTTGTGGGTTTCATGTACAAAGCCTGCGAGTATTATAAAAGTCAGTCCGGTTGATTATAAGACTATTGATTCTCATACTTTGAATGTCAGTATTGGTGCCGGTTGGGGTGTTGCTCCTGCTTTTTCTGCGAAAGATGATATTGTTTATTTCAGTAATGCAGGCTTTAATCTGTATCGACATATTTTCTCTCAAAATAAGACGGAAGAAGTTGCTGATATAAAAGAGTATGTGGAGGATGCAGGGATTTATTATAACAGTTTGGGAGTTGATCCGGTGAGTGGGGAAGTTTATTTTGCCACTCTGAAAGGATATGCAGATTATAAAACCAATGATATTGCTATTTTTGATTTCAATAAAACACCGGCTTTACAGTTTGATATAAAAAATAAGAATAGTTTTCCGGCAGGAGTTTTCTTTACGGAGAATTTTAAGTGATTATGAGTTTCTAATTGATAGTTTTTGTTGATAGGGAGACTTCTTCCTCTATAAAAAGGATATTCTTCTCAAAGAGTATATTTTATATGTGGAGGAAGTCTTTTGTTAGTTTATATTGTGACCTTGTGTGATTGGAATGTAATTTGTTTTCATAAAATGAATAAAATAGTAAGCTTTCTAAAGAAACTCCTTAATTTTACATTGTTTACTAAGACTCAAACTAAAATATAGACTTATACTGCTATTGACATGAAAATTTGCAGACTGGGCGGATTACTTTTTACTGTTATTTTGTATGCATACAACAGTGTATGCGCAACAGGTGAGGACTGTCAGGGGAAGGGTACAAATGCTGGAAACCGGAAGTGAAAGGAAACAATCTTTGCCTTCTGCCAGTATTGTCGTCTTGGAAAAGATGGACTCTGCTTTTGTAAAAGGTACGGCAAGTGACAAAAACGGTCGATTTACTCTAACTTATCAGCCACAGAAAAAGAAAGAATATCTGTTGAAGGTTTCATTTATGGGAATGCAGTCTTTCTACCGTGCATTGGGAGATTCCGTATCTATAAATGCGGGCACTATCGTACTGAAGGATGATGACCTTCAGATTGATGAGGTGGTAGTGACCGGAAAATTGAGGGAAGTGGTTATGGAAGGAGATACGACTGTTATCAATGCTTCTGCCTACAAAACTCCCGAAGGAGCTTATCTGGAAGACTTGGTGAAACGTATTCCCGGACTGGTGTATAACAAAAAAGACCATTCATTGACTTACAACGGTCAGCCTATCAGCGAAATTAATGTAAATGGGGAGTCTTTCTTTTCAGGAGATAAAAAGACCGCGCTTGAGAATCTGCCGGCAAACTTGATTAGCAAGTTAAAGGTGTACGACAAGAAATCAAAAGAGGAAGAATTTACGGGAATCAGTTCGGGAGAAAAGAAATATGTGCTTGACTTGCAAACCAAGGATGAACTGAATAAGACTTGGCTGACAAATGCGACGGTAGGGTATGGCAATAATAAGAAGAAGGATCTGGAGGCACAAGTGAATTATTTCCGTAAGAATGGGGAAAACCTGTCTTTTATAGCCCGTTCTACTAATAGATATCAGAACAGTACATACAAAGATAATATCAATAATTCGCTGGGATTGAATATGGCACATAAATTTGGTGGAAAGTTTTCTTTGAATGGCCATGTGAATTATAATCTTAACAGGAACGGGAATATATCTTCTATGTATCAGGAGCAGTATTTGACTGGTGGCAACCAATATTCGGCCTCTGCCAACGAAGGAAACTCTAAAGGGCGGTCGGTCAATTCCAGCTTGTTGGGAGAGTGGAAAGTAGATAAAAGCACGCGTGTCAACTTCAGTGGAAATTTCGGGTATACTCCTAATCAAAATGAAAGTAACAGTCAGAGTGCTTCTTTTGACGCTCCTCCCGGCGTAAACCATGAGAACTTGTTCAGTGATTTTGAGTCTGTTCCCCGGGATATAAAGGTGAACCGTAGTGAGAATCGGTCACGGTCGGAAAATGAATCCCACCGCTACCATTGGGCAATGGGAGTGATGAGACGCCTGAACGAAAAAGGAACAACTCTGGGACTGAATATTCAGAATTCCGATTCGTGGGGAAATAATGAAAGTTTCTCTCTTTCCGAGACTACCTATTTTCGCTTGAAGGATAAGAATGGGAATGACTCGGTACTTTATCGTAACCAGTATTTGAAGTCACCCCAGCGCAATAATTCCTGGCGGGTGGGACTTTCGTTTACTCAACCTGTCGGAAAGAAGGTACGTCTGCGGGTGGCATATAACTGGAGTACCCGGTATGAACGGAGTAACCGCGATACTTATGAATTGTCTTCCCTGGCGAGTTCGGATATTTACGGTGAGTTACCTTCCGGTTACGAGGCGGGGTATGTAGATAGTTTGAGCAACCGTAGCCACAGCCGCAGTAATGGGCACGACCTGAATGTAGGAGTCAACTATTCGGATGACACATGGATGTTTAACGCATCACTGGGGTTACGCCGCAAAGGCGTACCATTGACCGGAAAGTAGGGAAACTTTATGCGGATACTGCCATGAATATGATTGATTTCCAACCTATGATATGGATGAGCTGGCGGAAGAAAAAAATGCGTGTCAGTCTTAATTATAACGGAAGAACCCGGCAGCCTTCTTTATCGGACTTAATGCCGTTGACGGATAATAGCGATCCGTTGTATATTACTCGTGGAAATCCGGATTTGAAGCAGATGTTTAGTCATAATATACGTCTGAATTTTCAGAACTCACCTAAAGGTATATCTGCAAACCTAGGCGGACAGGTGGAGCAAAACAGTGTTACACAAGTCATGATATATGACGTGCAGACCGGTGGACGCGAAACGTATCCGGTCAATATAAACGGTAATTGGAATTTGTCCGGAGGGGCTAGCTGGTGGAAACGTTTTGGACATTTCTCTTTAAGATTGGATATGTCCGGTAATCATAGTAACCGTGTAGGTATGATTAATGAAGATAAAAGCTTACAGCCGGAAAAGAGTACAACCCGTGATACCGGATTGAATTGTGAGGCACAGGCATCTTATCAACCTTCTTGGGGAGGCATTGACTTATCTACTTCCTGGAATTACCAATACTCGCTTAATTCTTTGAACGATAATGATACCTATACGCGTTATTATAATTTCGGTCTGAATGGTTATGTTGATTTTCCTTTCGGGTTGCAGTTACGCACGGATGCTACGTATAATCTTCGTAGCGGAACGAATATTCAGAAAGGGGAAGATGATGAAATATTGTGGAATGCCGGTGCTAGCTGGCGGTTCCTGAAAAAGAAAGAAGCGGAACTGTCTGCTTATTGGGCGGATATTCTGGGAAAGAAAAAAAGTTATGCTCGTATGGCTACTTCCGACGGGTTTTATGAGTCTCGGACGCAGGAAATAAAAGGATATTTTATTGTAACTTTCAAATATAACTTTCGTCTGATGATGTGAGTTTTAGAAATAATTCGTATGTTTGCTACCAAACCATAAAACTAAGTGTACTATGAGCGGTAATTATGTCATTAATATCGGTCGCCAACTAGGTAGCGGCGGAAAAGAAATAGGAGAGAAGTTGGCAGCTCGTTTGGGTATTGACTTCTATGATAAGGAACTGATTAATCTGGCTTCTGAGGAAAGCGGATTGTGCAAAGAGTTTTTTGAGAAGGCGGACGAGAAAGCTTCGCAGGGAATTATCGGCGGATTATTTGGTATGCGTTTCCCCTTTATCAGTGAGGGAGCCATGCCTTGTAACAATTGTTTGAGTAATGATGCACTGTTCAAGGTACAGAGTGACGTTATCCGTCGTTTGGCGGCAGAAAAATCCTGTGTGTTTGTGGGGCGCTGTGCCGACTATATATTGCGCGAACATCCCCGTTGTGCAAATGTTTTTATCTCGGCTTCCAAAGAAGATCGTATCATACGTCTTTGCCGGATTCATAATGTGAATGAAGAAGTGGCGGAAGAGATGATAGAGAAAGCGGATAAGAGACGTTCGGAATATTATAATTATTATAGTTATAAGACATGGGGAGCAGCAGCTACTTATCATCTGTGTGTGGACTCCTCTTCTTTAGGAATTGAAGAAACAGTACGGTTTGTAGAAGAATTTGTGGCTAAGAAGTTACAATTAAGGTTTTGATTCGGAGAAACTGACTAGGTAGTAAATAAAATAAAGCCGGCTATTCCTTTTATGGAGTTGGCCGGCTTTATCATTTATATAAACTAAGCTTGATTTACATCATTGTTAATAATATCATCTGTCCCGTTAGGATGCGGAGGAACATAGATAGCGGATAAACCGTCGAGTACCCTACTGCCGGAGCATCTCCGGAGGTTGTTTGATTGGCATAAGCCAATGCCGGTGGGTCGGTATTACTACCGGCTATCAATCCCATGAGGGTAAAGTAGTTTACCTTATAATATAGTCTGGCGATAGCACCGATAATGAGTAACGGAATGACGGTAATTAAGAAACCACAACCTACGTATAGTAATCCGTCACCCTCGACTACCGTTTGCACGAAATTGGCACCGGCATCTATACCGACACTGGCAAGGAAGAGTACGATACCTATTTCGCGCAGCATCAGGTTAGCGCTCATTGTTGTATACGTTACAAGATGCATCTTGTGTCCGAAACGTCCGATAAGGATAGCTACCACCAGCGGTCCGCCTGCCAGACCTAATTTCAAAGGAGTCGGCATACCCGGGAATGCAATCGGAAGGCTGCCTAGAAGAATACCTAGGAAGATACCGACGAAGATAGTTACGATATTCGGAGTGTCCAGACGCTTCAACTGATTACCTAACACACCTGCCACACGCTCTACTGCATCTTGCTGGCCTACCACCATCACACGGTCACCTACCTGCAGTACCAGATTCGGATCGGCAAACAGGTCCATACCGGAACGGTTGACACGGGTTACATTTACACCATACATACTACGGAAGTGCATAGAACCGAGCGTCTTTCCGTTAATTTCCGGTTTGGTGACCAAGATACGGCGTGATACCATCGGAAGGTCCTGCTTCTCCCAGTCTATTCTACTTCCTTACCAATGAATACGGTAATGGCGGGTGCATCTTCTTCCGAGCAGACGATAAATAGCTGGTCGCCTATTGAAAATAGTCTCATGGTTCGGAATGCTTACGTGCCCTTCGTGACGAATGCGGGAGCAAACGAACTGACGTCCTAGAAATTCTTTAATCTCAATCAGTGTTTTTCCGCTGATAGACTCATTGCGTACCTCAAGGCTCAACATATGAGGCTTATGGTGTGCGTCCCCGCTCTGAATCTTCAGGCTCTCTTCTTCCTTCGCCATATTGACACGGAAGATGTAACGGATAGCAATGATAGAACCGATAATACCTACTACACCGAGCGGATACGCACACGCATAACCCAGCGCGATCTGCGGACCGGTAGCTCAACTGGTTCAAGGCCTCGTTGGCAGCACCAAGTCCCGGAGTGTTCGTCACAGCTCCATAGAGGATACCAACCATCATCGGCAGTTCCACACGGCCGTTCCAGAGGTAATAAAGCCCCAGTGCAACAGCAATATTTAACACTACGATGCCTACAGCCAACAGGTTTAGTGTCATTCCTCCCTTTCTTTGAAAGAAGAGAAGAAAGATGGCCCCACCTGAAGACCGATACAGAATACGAACAAGATCAATCCGAATTCACGGATGAAATGTAGGATGTGTGTATCGGCTGTGAAGCCGAAATGTCCCATTAGGATGCCGGCAAACAAAACAAAAGTGACACCCAAAGATACACCGAATATCTTTATTTTTCCCAGATACACACCGGCTGCCACTACAAATGCGTAGAGGAGCACAATGTGTGCCACAGAGCTAGGGTCCCACAATAAACTTTGTAACCAATCCATAAATATTATAGTAGTTTTTATAATGTTCTTCTAAAACGGGTGCAAAATTACTCATTACATCGGAGCAAATCAAATAAATGGAGAACTAAAAATGAAGAATGAAGAATTTCCATGCCTATTGTATATATGGGATGAATAATGGTAATTTTTCTATTCTTCATTTTCCGGGCTGTGCGAATTTTCCCTAAAAAAGAGTATTGTTTGAACTATTTGGTTATATTTGCAAGTCGAACGACTGACATTTGGAGAGATAGATAAAAATAGAGACAATATTAATCTTGTTTTAATTTTAGATAAACTATGGCAGACAAAAAAGAAAAACTCTTCTCAGACTTTTCTCCAGTCTCCACCGAACAATGGATGGAGAAGGTTACAGCCGATTTGAAAGGTGCTGATTTTGAGAAGAAGCTCGTTTGGAAGACAAACGAAGGATTCAAAGTGAAACCTTTCTACCGGATGGAGGACCTGGAGGGTTGGAAAACGACCGACGCGCTTCCAGGAGAATTCCCTTATTTGAGGGGAACCAAGAAAGACAACAATGAGTGGTTGGTACGTCAGGAAATCAGAGTAGAATGCCCGAAAGAAGCTAATGCGAAAGCACTGGATATCCTGAATAAGGGTGTTGATTCACTTTCTTTCCATGTAAAGGCAAAAGAACTCAATGCGGAATATATTGAGACTCTGTTGAATGATATTCAGGCTGAGTGTGTTGAACTGAACTTCTCTACTTGTCAGGGACATGTGGTTGAGTGGCTAATCTGCTGGTAGCTTATTTCCGGAAGAAGGATTATGATGTGAAGAAGCTGAGAGGCTCTATAAATTATGATTTCTTCAATAAGATGTTGACCCGCGGTAAGGAAAAGGGCGATATGGTGCAAACGGGCAAAGCTTTGATCGAGGCCATCCAACCGCTTCCTTTCTATCGTGTACTGAATGTAAATGCTATCTCTCTGAACAATGCCGGTGCTTATATCTATCAGGAGTTGGGCTATGCGTTGGCATGGGGTAATGAATACATGAACCAGCTGACAGACGCAGGTGTCCCCGCTGCTACAGTTGCCAAGAAAAATTAAGTTCAACTTCGGTATCAGCTCCAATTACTTCCTCGAAATTGCAAAATTCCGTGCCGCACGTCTGCTTTGGGCGAATATCGTAGCTTCTTACAATCCGGAATGTTTGCGTGATTGCGATAACAAGGGTCCTAACGGAGAATGTCGTTGTGCTGCAAAAATGGCGGTTCATGCCGAAACTTCTACTTTCAATCTGACTTTGTTTGATGCACACGTGAATCTGCTCCGTACGCAAACCGAAGCGATGAGCGCTGCTTTGGGAGGTGTGGATTCAATGACAGTTACTCCATTTGACAAGACTTATGAGACCCCTGATGAATTCTCAGAACGTCTGGCTCGCAACCAGCAACTGCTGTTGAAAGAAGAATCTCATTTTGATAAGGTAATCGACCCGGCTGCCGGTTCTTATTATATTGAGAACCTGACTGTCTCTATCGCTCAAAGCCTGGGAGCTCTTCCTGTCTGTCGAAGAAGCCGGTGGTTTCTATGTGCCTTGAAGCGGGGACAGTTCAGGCTGCTGTGAACGAAAGTAATAAAGCGCGTCATAAAGCGGTGGCACAGCGTCGTGAAGTATTGCTGGGCACCAACCAATTCCCCAACTTCAATGAAAAGGCGGGTGATAAGCAACCGGTTGAGGCAAAATGTTGTTGTGGCGGTGGCAAAGAACATACTTGCGAGAAAGATGTGGATACATTGGTATTCGACCGTGCAGCTAGTGAATTTGAAGCGTTACGTCTGGAAACGGAAGCGTCTGGCAAGCGTCCCAAAGCGTTTATGCTGACTATCGGCAACCTGGCAATGCGTCAGGCACGTGCCCAGTACTCTTGTAACTTCCTGGCTTGTGCCGGATATGAAGTAATTGATAATCTGGGATTTGAGACAGTAGAAGCAGGAGTAGAGGCAGCTATGGCTGCAAAAGCTGATATTGTTGTTATCTGTTCGAGCGATGATGAATATGCTGAATATGCAGTTCCCGCTTTCAAGGCCTTGAATGGTCGCGCCATGTTCATCGTAGCCGGCGCTCCCGCTTGTATGGACGACCTGAAAGCCGCAGGTATCGAGAACTTTATCCATGTTCGTGTCAACGTACTGGATACCTTGAAAGAGTTTAACGCTAAACTATTGAAGTAAGATGAGAAAAGATTTTAAAAACATTGATATATATGCTGCATTTCAGCCCGCTAATGGTGCTGAATGGCAAAAGGCTAACGGTATCTCCGCCGACTGGAAGACTCCGGAACACATTGAAGTGAAGCCTGTTTACACCAAAGAAGACCTCGAAGGTATGGAACACCTCGACTATGCTGCCGGACTTCCGCCTTATCTGCGCGGTCCGTACTCTGTAATGTACACCTTGCGTCCCTGGACCATCCGTCAGTATGCAGGGTTTTCTACTGCCGAGGAGTCCAATGCTTTCTATCGCCGTAACCTGGCTTCCGGACAGAAAGGTCTGTCCGTGGCATTCGACCTGGCTACCCACCGCGGCTACGACCCCGACCACGAACGTGTGGTAGGCGACGTCGGTAAGGCAGGTGTGTCCATCTGTTCCCTGGAAAACATGAAGGTGCTCTTCGACGGCATTCCCTTGAACAAGATGTCCGTGTCCATGACCATGAACGGTGCGGTGCTTCCTATCATGGCATTCTACATCAATGCCGGTCTGGAGCAAGGCGCCAAGTTGGAAGAAATGGCGGGTACAATCCAAAATGATATCCTGAAGGAGTTCATGGTGCGTAATACCTATATCTATCCGCCTGCATTCTCCATGAAGATTATCTCCGATATCTTTGAATACACATCTCAGAAGATGCCTAAATTCAACTCTATCTCTATCTCCGGTTACCATATGCAGGAAGCCGGCGCTACGGCGGATATCGAGTTGGCTTACACCCTGGCCGACGGTCTGGAATATCTTCGTGCCGGAACTGCCGCAGGTATCGACATCGATGCGTTTGCTCCGCGTCTGTCATTCTTCTGGGCTATCGGTACCAACCACTTCATGGAGATAGCCAAGATGCGTGCCGCACGTATGTTGTGGGCGAAGATTGTGAAACAGTTCAACCCGAAAAACCCGAAATCACTCGCATTGCGTACGCACTCCCAGACTTCCGGCTGGTCGCTGACCGAGCAGGATCCGTTCAACAACGTGGGCCGTACCTGTATCGAGGCTATGGCTGCCGCTTTGGGACATACCCAATCTCTGCATACCAATGCTTTGGATGAGGCTATTGCTCTTCCTACAGATTTCTCTGCACGTATTGCCCGTAACACACAGATTTACATTCAGGAAGAAACTTACATCTGCAAGAACGTTGACCCGTGGGGCGGTTCTTACTATGTAGAAACTCTGACGAATGAGCTGGCACACAAGGCTTGGGAGCACATTCAGGAGATTGAAAAACTGGGTGGCATGGCGAAAGCTATCGAAACAGGTATTCCTAAGATGCGTATCGAAGAGGCTGCTGCACGTACACAGGCTCGTATCGACAGTGGTCAGCAGACGATTGTGGGTGTGAACAAGTATCGTTTGGAAAAAGAAGCTCCGATTGATATCCTTGAAATTGATAATACTGCAGTTCGTCTTGAACAGATCGAAAACCTGAAACGTTTGAAAGATGGACGCAACCAGGCTGAAGTGGACAAAGCATTGGCTGCTATCACCGAATGTGTGAAGACCGGCAAGGGTAACTTGCTGGAACTGGCAGTTGAAGCGGCTCGTGTCCGTGCCACTTTGGGCGAGATCTCTTATGCTTGCGAACAGGTCGTAGGACGTTATAAAGCAATAATTAGAACTATATCAGGCGTGTATTCATCAGAAAGTAAAAACGACAGCGACTTCAAGCGTGCTTGTGAACTGGCTGAGAAGTTTGCGAAGAAAGAGGGGCGTCAACCCCGTATTATGATTGCGAAAATGGGACAGGACGGTCACGACCGTGGTGCTAAAGTGGTAGCGACAGGTTATGCAGACTGTGGTTTCGACGTGGATATGGGACCGCTGTTCCAGACTCCGGCCGAAGCTGCCCGTGAGGCGTGAAAACGACGTTCACGTAGTGGGTGTTTCTTCATTGGCTGCCGGACATAAGACATTGGTTCCGCAAATTATCGAAGAATTGAAGAAGCTGGGTCGCGAAGATATCGTAGTGATTGCCGGTGGTGTTATCCCTGCACAGGATTATGACTTCCTGTATAAAGCAGGGGTAGCCGCTATTTTCGGTCCGGGTACTCCGGTAGCGAAAGCTGCCTGTCAAATTCTGGAAATCCTAATGGATGAAGAATAACCTGAACTTTGGCAGGAGCAAGAAACCATGACGAGCTATCTTTATACCGTTACCCGAAATGAAATCTTCAACCTTTTCAAGCATCAGAAGGTAGAGCAGGAATATGAAGATAAAGTTTTGAAAGCACAGTTGATTGGGTGAACTTTGTGATGAAGATTCCTCCCCTTGTTAGAAAATCTCTATTATAAAGAAGTGCTCCTTCTCGTCAAGATGACACTCGACCAATTGCCTCCCAAACGCAGGCAAATATTTGAGATGAGCCGGTTTGAAGGTTTGTCTCACAAAGAAATAGCAGATAAATTGCAAATCCCATTACGTACGGTAGAAGATCATATCTACAAAACATTGACCGAACTTCGCAAAGTGTTAATGTTTGTTATTCTCTTCCGGATCTTCCCGTAGTTTCTTTTCCTGAATAGTGATATTTATGTAAACGTTTCTTAGAAACAATAAATATCACCTTATGAAGAATTATATTCGTGACGTTATAGACCGTTATATCAAGCATGACTATCCGGCGGAAGTCGACCGGGATTTTCGTGTATGGCTTATAGATGACGAACGTGCCGATGAAAAAGGATTCCGAATTGAGTCAGCTTTGGAAAGCTACCGAATCCGCAACTACTCCCCAATTATCAACATTCGTTGGAGAGGATGAGAGAACTCACCGGAATAAAGACGAGACAAAAAGTACATACCTTTTTTACATACGCGGCTGGTTATCTGGAAGATTGCAGCGGCTTTGCTGATTGCCGTATCCGCTGGCTCTATTTATCTGGCTTTACAGAACAGACAGGCACCGGACTTGTTGCAGGCTTATATACCTACCACCGAGATGCAGAATATTACTTTACCGGACGGCACGCAAGTGATGATCAATTCAGAAAGTACCTTGCTATATCCTCAACAGTTTACGGGAGACAGTCGTTGTGTCTATCTGGTGGGAGAAGCCAACTTCAAGGTGAGACGTGACGAAGCACATCCGTTTATCGTAAAGTCGGCAGATTTCCAAGTCACGGCATTGGGAACGGAATTTAATGTGTCGGCTTATCCCGAAGAGGAAGAGGTAACGGCAACGTTGATTTCGGGAAAAGTTCTGGTAGAGTACAACGGGTTGAAAGAGCAAGAGATACTGAAACCCAACGAACAGTTGGCTTATAATAAACACACCCGCTTGGGTAGTGTGACTTATCCGGATATGCAGGATGTCACAGCCTGGCAACGCGGTGAGATTGTTTTTCGCAGTATGACGATGGAAGAGATCTTCACCCGTCTCGAACGCAAATATCCTTATACATTCGTGTATAGCTTTCCAGCCTGAAAAGTGACCGTTTTAACCTGACTTTCGGGCAGAACGCTTCCATAGAAGAAGTGATGGATATTATTGCCCGTGTGACGGGTAATCTGGATTATAAGATAGTGGGCGACAAATGTTATCTGACGGTGCGTCATAAATAACGTTCCCGCTACCGGACTATTTGAATAACACCGATTATTAACCTTAAAATATACATGAAGCCTATGCGGAAAAAATATCCGGGAGAAGCTGCAACCTTCCCCCGGATGTGAAATCGAAATTCTTACTATTAGCGTTACACAGACGCTACTAAATTCGAGAATCTAACTTTATCTGTATAAACTAATACTAAGAAGATGCAGCAAATTTATGAATTTATAGCCAATAAGCAGACAATCAGCCGAGTATTTATGCTTTTTTTGTGCTGTCTGCTCCTTTCTGCTCCTACTTTTGCTCAAAGTAGCAATGTCCGGATTACGATCCATAAGAAAAACATATCGGTCATTGAGGCATTGAAAGAGGTGGAAAAGCAGACGAAACTTTCCGTCGGTTACAACGAGTCGCAGTTGAAAAACAAACCCTCCATCAATTTGGCGTTAGAAAAAGCCACGCTGGAGAGTTCTCTCACCGAAATCCTGAGAACTACGGGATATACTTATCAGTTAAAAGGAAAATATGTAATCATTGTTCCGCAAGAAAAGAAAGAAGCGGAGCAAGCGTCTGTCAAACGTATCGCAGGGCAAGTGCTGGATGAACAGGGAGAACCGCTCATCGGTGTGAATGTGCTGGTGGAAGGAACGAGCATAGGGCTATCACCGATATGGACGGAATTTTATACTGAAGCTCCTGGTAGGAAGCGTGTTGAGTATCAGTTATGTAGGCTATACTCGAAGACGGTTGAAAGTGGGTGGAGCGAACAACTAAAGGTGGCCAGCCGGTTTCGGATACAAAACTGTTGAGTGAAGTCGTTGTAACCGCACTTGGTATTAAGCGTGAACAAAAAGCGTTGAGCTATAACGTACAACAGGTGAAATCCGACGAACTGACTCAGATTAAGGACGCCAACTTTGTGAACAGTCTGAATGGTAAAGTTGCGGGAGTTACTATCAATACTAGTTCTTCCGGTGTCGGTGGGGCAAGCAGAGTGGTTATGCGTGGAACGAAGTCTATTGAACAGAGTAGTAACGCTTTGTACGTGATTGACGGTATTCCGATGTACAATTTCGGAGGCGGAGGTGATACGGAATTTGGTTCAAAAGGAGCTACCGAAGCCATTGCCGATATTAACCGGAAGACATCGAAAGTATCTCCGTACTGACGGGAGCTGCCGCAGCTGCCATGTATGGTAGTAATGCGGCCAATGGCGCGATTGTGATTACTACGAAAAAAGGGACAGGTAGGCAAACTGCAAGTCGGTGTATCAAGTGGCATTGAATGGTTGAATGCCTTTCAAAATGCCGGATTTTCAAGGACGCTACGGAACAGGGAGCAACGGCAAAGCCGGTAATTCAAGTATTTATAGCTGGGGACCGAAGTTGAACTCGGCTGCTCAAACAGGATATGAACCCGAGTGATTTCTTTGATACGGGTGCGGTATATACCAATTCCGTTACGTTGTCTACGGGAACGGATAAGAATCAGACTTTCTTTTCTGCAGCTGCCGTCAACTCGGCAGGGATGGTTCCCAACAATAGGTATAACAGATATAATTTCACTTTCCGTAATACGACAAGTTTCTCTTGAATGACAAGATGAAACTGGATGTAAGTGCAAGCTACATCCTTCAGAACGACCGTAATATGACCAATCAGGGGCAGTACTCCAATCCATTGGTTTCTGCCTATCTTTTCCCTCGTGGAGACGATTTCTCTATCGTGAAGAACTTTCGAGCGTTGGGATGAAGCGCGAAAGATCAGTGTACAGTTCTGGCCACAGGGCGAAGGGGGATTTACGTATGCAGAATCCTTTATTGGATTGCTTACCGTAATCTCCGTCTTAACAATAAGAAGCGCTATATGGCTTCAGCAGGTTTGAGTTACCAGATTCTGGACTGGCTGAATGTGGCAGGGCGTGTCCGCATCGACAATACTCATAGCGAATATGAAGGCAAGCTGTATGCAAGTACTAGTACGACACTGACCGATGGTAGCACGCAAGGGCATTATACGGTAAACAACGGACAATATTCGCAGACTTACGCCGATGTGTTGGTGAATATCAACAAACGTATTCAGGACTTTACGATTGTTGCCAATATCGGAGCCAGTTATAGTGGTATCACCAGCAAAGAGCTGGGATATGCGGGGCCGATACGTGAAACGGGAATTCCCAATCTTTTCAATGTATACGATTTGGATAATGCCAAGAAGCGTGCCACACAGACCGGTTGGCGTGAAGCGACGGAATCTATCTTTGCCAGTGCGGAGATTGGTTGGAAAAGTATGCTTTATCTCACCGTTACAGGACGTAACGACTGGGCTTCGCAGCTGACACATTCTCCGCAGGCTTCCTTCTTCTATCCGTCAGTCGGCTTGTCGGCCGTCATTTCGGAGATGGTAAAAATGCCGGAATGGGTGGATTATCTGAAAGTGCGCGGTTCGTTCAGTTCCGTAGGTAATCCCTATCCCCGTTTCCTTACTTATCCTACTTACTCGTATGATGCGACTAAGCAAGACTGGAAATCTCAAACGAACTTCCCTATTGGTAAATTATACCCCGAACGTACCGATTCTTGGGAAATCGGTCTGGACGCTGCGCTTTTCAAAGATTTCAAGTTGAGCGGTTCGTTCTATTATGCCAATACGTACAACCAGACGTTCGATCCCGAACTTCCCGTATCCGCGCGTTACGATAAACTCTATGTGCAGACAGGATATGTACGTAACTACGGTTTCGAGGCTATGTTGTCTTATGGACATCGCTGGGGAGATTTTGGTTGGGATACCAGCTTTACTTATTCTACCAATAAGAATGAGATTGTAGAGTTGGTGCGCAATTATGTGCATCCGGAAACCGGAGTCATCTACAACGTCGACAAGCTGGAACTGAAAACCGATGAAGGACGTGGTTTCGGAAAGCGAAGTTTATTCTGAAAGAAGGTGGCACTTTGGGTGATCTTTATACACATGCCGATTTAAAACGTGATATTAACGGCAATGTCCTGATTGACGATAGCGGCAATGTGACAGCTCTTGATAATGCCGGTGACATAAAGTTGGGAAGCGTACTTCCGAAGGCAAATCTAGCCTGGAATAATAGCTTTTCTTATAAGGGTATCAATGCCGGTTTCCTGTTGACTGCCCGTCTGGGCGGAATCGTTTATTCGGCAACACAGGCTTATCTCGATCTGTATGGAGTATCTGAAACATCTGCTGCCGCGCGTGATGCCGGAGGAGTATGGATAAATGGCCGTAGCCGCGTGAATCCGCAAAGCTTCTATGAAGTGGTAGCATCGCAGAGCGGATTGCCTACCTACTATACATTACAGCGCGACGAATGTACGCCTGCAGGAAGCGCATATCGGTTATACCATTCCCCGTCGCTGGCTGGGCAATGTGTGCGACATCAACGTATCACTTGTGGGGAGCAATCTCTGGATGATTTACTGCAAGGCTCCTTTCGATCCGGAAGCAGTAGCTACTACCAACAACTATTATCAGGGAATCGACTACTTCATGATGCCGAGTACCCGGAATATAGGTTTTAATATAAAGATTAACTTCTAAATACTATGATGGACATGAAACGAATATATTACCTTCAGAGAATCATTCTTTCGGTGCTCTTGCTGTTACCCTTGTCCGGTTGTTTCGACAGTGACATCAACCGCAAGATGTACGAAGCGGATGATGACGAAATGCAACGCGAAAATCATATTGTCGGTGCGACGTTGAGAGGATGCAAGGGCTTGTCAGCCCGACGCGCGAGCACCTTTGTACCAGTTTATGGATGCCATGGCGGGAGGAGCATATGGTGGTTATATGGAAGGAATTGTAGACACTTGGGTGATGAAATTCTCCACTTTCAATCCCGAACAGGGATGGCTCAAATCTCCATTTGCCGACCCTATCACCGACCTTTATCCCCAATACCTCAAGATGTTGAGCGTGACGGATGATCCGGTAGCTTTGGCTTTGGGTAAAATCCTGCGTGTCTGCGTCATGCATCGTGTGACGGATATTTATGGTCCGATTCCTTACTCGAAGATGTTGAGTAATGATAATTCTGGGAGAGAACCTGTCCGTTCCGTACGATTCGCAGGAGCAGGTATATACACAGATGCTGAAAGAACTGGAAGAAGCTGATAAAGTGTTGGAGGAAAACAAAGACCTGTCGTCCGAGGCTTTCCGCAAGCTTAGAGGACTTGTATTACGGAAACATTTCCAAATGGCGTAAGTTTGTACATTCCATGCAACTTCGCATTGCGATGCGCATGAGCTATGTGAATCCGACGGAAGCACAGCGTATCGCCCAGAATGCCGTAGCGGCAGGAGTGATCGAGGCGAATGAAGATAATGCTATGCTCCATGTAGGCGGAGAACCGTTCCGAACTGTTGTTCAACAACTGGAACGATTACCGTATCAGTGCCGATTTGGTTTCTATTATGAAAGGATACGAAGACCCCGTCTGGACGCAATGTTCGTGAAAGGGACCAATGTAGTGGAAGTGGATGGCGAACCAAAGGAAGTGAATGATTTTTATGGGGTGCGTATCGGTATCTTCACCGAGAAGAAGGACGACATGATTAATTTGTATTCCAAACAAATCATCAGCAGCACCGATCCTTACCTTTGGATGAATGCTGCGGAGGTGACTTTCCTTCGTGCCGAAGGCGCATTGCGTGGCTGGGATATGGGAGGTGATGCGCAGGCGTTGTATGAGAAAGCCATCGCTCTCTCGTTCGAGGAGCGCGGGGCTACGGGAGCCGATAAATATGTGAAGGATGCAGAAAAAAGCCGGTGAAGTACGTAGACCCGATGGGCGCTTATAGTGCGGATGCAGTGAGCGAGATTACGATTGCTTGGGAACAGGGGGCTGGAAAGGAAATTTCGAGAGGAATCTGGAACGCATCATCACGCAGAAATGGATTGCCATCTTCCCGTTAGGTCTGGAAGCATGGGCGGAACATCGTCGTACCGGTTATCCGAGATTGCTTCCTGCCGTAGAGAACAAAGATCCTAATAACAGTGTGGATATCGCTATCGGTCCCCGCCGCCTGCCTTATCCGGCAGACGAATACAACTCCAACGCTGCCAATATAGCCAAAGCCGTACAGATGTTGGGTGGTGCCGACGCTGCGGGCACTCAACTCTTTGGTGGGACGCGAAAGACCATTCGGTTGAGAATAACTAATAGCTCTTTACAAGAACCTTTTTTAATCCATAAGATTATGAAATATAAATCAATATTCAATGTATGTCTGCTGACCGCTTTCCTGTTGACTGCGACCACTTCCTGTGACGATTGGACGGAAATGGAGATTCATGAGACGGATGTCAACGGAGCAAAGGAGCAGAACCCGGAACAATATTCTGTTTATACGCAGAACATTCGGGCTTATAAAGCAACGAAGCATGCTGTGGTTTATGCCCGGCTTGAACAATGCTCGGACAAGGCTACCAGTGAAAAGTTTTTTCTCCGTTCCTTGCCGGACAGTATTGATATCGTATCCATGCGCAATGCCGACCGCCTGACTGATTTTGACCGGGAAGACATGGCGATGGTACGTGCCGATTACGGAACGAGAGTGCTTTATTATGTGGATTGTACGCCGGGAGACAAACAGAATGCCGCTATCGCCTCTGCCGCCGAAGCCGTACGGGCGGGAACGTTTGACGGCATTACGCCCTCTTCCGTTCCGGTAGATGCGGCAACGTTGCAATCGCTGGCTGATGCATTGGGACAGACACCGTGCTTACTTATTTTTGAGGGAACTCCTTCCCTGTTGCCGGAAGCGCAACGCGGTCTTTTCAGTTATTTCGTACTGGATATTTCGGCTGCTTCCGACGAATATGACATAGAGACGGAAGTCCGTCTGGCTACCGGTTACGGTAATACTGCCGCCGGACATCTGTTGCTGGCTGTAACTTCCGAAGGTACATTGACCGACAATAACGGAGTGACGCGTTCTGCCATCGCCGGAGCTGCTTACGGTGCTCTCAATATGGAGACACCGTTGGGAGGTATTGCTATTTACAATATCTCGGCCGATTACTACGATACTGATATTATTTATAAACAGACTCGCGGAGGTATTCAATTCCTTGAATCCTGCTTCGGTTCATTAAACTATGTAAGCTATGAGAATACATAAACTTTATCAGTGCTCGCAGCTGCAGCCCTTTTGTTATTGCCGGTTGCCTGTGATAATACGGATTACAGCGAAAAGTCACCGTTTGATAATTCGGCGTATCTGAATGTGGCTGCTAGTAAGAAATACGGAAACTTTCACTTTTAATCGGAAAGTGACAAGCCAGACGAAAACGTTTACAGTGAAATTGTCTTATCCTTCAGGGGATGATGTGAAGGTCAGCTTGAAGGTAGACCCTTCATTGGTCAGTGAATATAACGCGAAGAATGACACGCATTATGAGGTGCTGCCTGCCGAACATTATCAGTTGTCACAGGAGTCCGTAACAATTCCTGCCGGAAAGATAACATCCGACGAAGTCGGTATCAAATTCTTGAAACTCGACGAGCTGGAGATTGACGCTACTTACCTCTGCCCGCTTTCCATTGGAGGGGCCGAAGGAGTGGGAGTAATGGACGGCTCACGCACAATGTATTATTTGGTACGCCGTTCTAGTGCTATTACAACGGCAATGAATCTCAAGAATGTCTATGTTACCGTTCCAGGATTTGATAAGGGAAGTCCGACAGCTGATGTTGTGAATAACTTGAGTGCCGTGACGATGGAAGCGATTATACGGGTGAATAGCTTCCAACCGGAAATATCCTCTATTATGGGGATTGAAATGTATCTCCAGATGCGTATCGGTGATGCTAACTTTCCGAACCAGCAGTTGCAGGTGCAGACCACGTACGGGAAATTTCCCGATGCCAGTAAACAAAAGCTGTTGTTGGCGGGTGAGTGGTATCACGTGGCGTTGACATGGGATTTGGCTACTAAGACTATCGCTTATTATGTAAACGGGCAGTTGCAGAGCATTAGTACCAACCATGGCAAAAGTGACTTGACTAGCATCAGTTTGGGAGATAAGTTACCTGATGATGAATTTGGAAATGGTGGAGATCACAATTTCTACTTCGGTCGTTCTTATACAGAGTCACACGACTTGAGTCGTCAATTTAACGGTGAAATCTGTGAAGCCCGTATCTGGAGCATAGCCCGTACACAAGAACAGATTTATCAGAATATGTATGAAATCTCTAACCCGACCGAAGAACCTACTTTTGTGTGCTTATTGGAAGTTCGACGAAGGGAACAGGCACTGTAAGTGGAAGACCGAACCGGGCATGGGAACGATGCGAAGGTAGTATCTTACTGAAAGGTAGTGACCATCTCGAAATTACAGTAAAACCGATGCGGATTTGTGGCCGAGCGGAATCGAAGTACCGAAAGTGAATCAGGAATAAGTGTGTAGAAAAGGAAAATAATTTATATATGAAACGAATAATACGAAATATATCTTTGTGTGCGTTGCTGGCAGTGGCAATGGGAGCCTGCGAGGAAGAGGCTGCATTGGTGCAAGCGTTGCGCATGACAAATCTACAGTCACCGGAAGAAGTTGTTGAAGCCGCTTTCCTTGCAAAGTGCTTCAGCACCGGGAAGTGGACTTATCTTCCGTGACTTTGTGGTACAGACAGGCTGATGAACTATATGTAGAATTGGCGAAACCGGCAGAGCACGACATGACTTTTACCATAGGTTTGGATATTCCCTTTAGTGACGAAGAGAAGAAGGCTTTGGTAGCAAAGTATTATAATATATTTATATTAGGAGCGATAGAAGAACCGGGAGATAAACTAACTATTACCAACGAAGGAAAAGTGACGATAGCTAAAGGCGAACGGAAATCGACACAGATAAGCTTTGCTCTATCAAGAATGACTGTTGATGCTTCAATGGCTGGGTCTCAATATCTGTTACCATTGGTAGCGATGGACGAGGATGGCAATCAATATAAGCTTTTCTATTATATCACGGAACGAGATGAGGAATATCAGGATAGAACTAAAAAGGACTATAAGGTAGTAGCGTATATTGATACGGAAATGATAAATCCTTTGATAGCTGACAAAACTACTACTAAACTGGAGTATCTGAGATCTCGTAGAGACAGAGAAACGATTTATGAAAATGTACCTCTTGTTGATATTGTAAACGTGCGCAAAGCCCTTTTGGGATATGATGCTTCTTCTCGGAGAGTAATTTTGAAGTATACACCGGATATGGAATATGTGCTGAAGCACAATGTTCAGTACATTCAACCGTTGAGGCGGAATGGTCTGAAAGTGTGTCTTTCTATCGAAGGAGGTGGAACGGGAATAGGCTTCGCTAATTTGACAGATCCTCAAATAATTGATTTTGTGGCTCAAGTTAAGGTGGCTGTAGAACTGTTTCAGTTGGATGCTATTCATTTGCGTGATGAGGGAGCCGGATATGACAAGGCCGAAGCACCGGCTATCAATGAAACTTCGTATCCGAAATTAATCAAGGCACTGCGTGAAGCAATGCCGGATATAATGCTCACTCTTGCAGATGATGGCGGTACTACAGCTACAATGAATAAAGAACAAGAGGGCATTGTAGTGGGCGATTATATTGACTTGGCTTGGAATGTAATCTGGGATACTCCGGTTAATCCTTGGGCAAGCGGGTCGGAACGCAAACCTATAGCGGGATAACGAAAGAACGTTATGGTGGGATTGCGCTTTATATTAAAAAGACGGACAATGACTCAAGAAGACTATGAATTTTGGAAGAACTGCAGGATGAAGCCCGGATAATTAACCTGAATGAGGGACTTGGAAAAGTAGCTGTTGTAGAAAACATTCCTTATAGAGACAGTATATATCCGAAACGATGGTTGTCCAGATGGAATTTCCTTTTTTGATGTGCTTCCATGACAATAATGATGGGAATTATCCTAAATATATTGCAAATGTAAAGAAGATTGGTTGTGACGCAATATTATGCTTTCCGCAAAGACTGGTAGGTTGAAAATAAGGAAGAGGCTGCTCTGCAAGTCTGATAATATCATTCTGCCATTCAGAATGTAAAGAATCTCTTGTTTGTATATTCGAAAGATAGATTCTTATAGTTCGCTTGAATGGCATTTACAAAATGATACAAAGCAGTACCTTTTTGTATTATCAATCCGGTAAAACTTTTTATTGATATTCTTTATTTTTTCGTTTAATAATATTCATAAAAACCAAGTAGAAAAACATATTATGAAGAATGTATTGAAAATCTGGTTAGTCGACAACACTGTAACCGTCGACAACAAAGACGATAAGATCGGTCAGCTCGAATCGTCCGGTAATCTCTCGTTGCAGGACATACTCGATGAGATGCACAAGGAAGACACCGGGCTCCGTCCCGAAACCATCGAGCACGTCGTGAAGCTCTACAACCGTGTTGTGAGCGATCTCATCCTTAGCGGATATAGTGTCAACACCGGTCTTTATCACGCCGTAGCGCAACTCCGCGGTGTTATCGATGGCGGAAAATGGAATCCCGAAAAGAACTCCGTCTACGTCTCCTTCACCCAAGACAAAGAACTGCGTGAAGCTATCGCCCAAACCTCTATCAGTATTTTGGGCGAACGCCAAAGCGTGATGTACGTTGCCGGATTCTCACCTGCCACTGCTACTGCAGGCCGTCCGTTCACGGTCAATGGCCGTATGTTGAAAATTGCAGGTACGGATTCTTCCGTCGGCATCACTATCACCAACAGCAAAGAGCAAACCACACCTATCGACCTCAATATGTTGGCCGTCAACAACCCGTCACAACTCACATTCATTGTTCCTGCCGGTCTGGCTGATGGCGAATATACCCTCACCGTCACTACGCAATATGCAGGCAGCACGCTCCTGAAAACGCCACGCACTGCTATCGCTACTTTCTATGTCGGCACGAAACCCGATGCAGGAGGCGGCTCCGGTTCCGGTGGTGGCGAAGGCGGAGGAGGAGAGGCTCCCGATCCTGCGGCATAAAATGTTCTTAGCCGGGGGCTGAAACTTTGCCCCGGCTTATGCAGAGAGGCTGCACAACTCTACGCACGCATCATGTATAGAGTTGTGCAGCCTTCGTGTATAGGGCTATACATGATAAGTGCATAACTTTGATCTTTTTTTCGCATAATCTTTTTATGGTACTAATTTATTAGTACTTTTGTCTCTACCGAAAGAAAAGATCAACGATTATGGCAAGAATAACGATTCCATACGCAGTGGCCGACTTCGCAGAAATGCGTGAACGTGGCTTTTATTATGTCGATAAGACAAATTACATTCCGGGGCTTGAAGACTATAATGCTCCCATTTTCTCCGTCCCCGTCGTTTCGGGAAAAGTCTGCTCATCTCCATGTTGGCCCACTACTACGACCGTACGAAAGCGAATCGTTTTGAAGAACTCTTCGGTGGCACCTGGATTGGCGAACATCCTACGAAAGAGCATAATCAATATATGGTGATTCGTTATGACTTCTCGGCTATGGTGATGGCGAATGATATGGAAGGACTGGCACAGAACTTTAATAAACTCAACTGTATACCAGTAGAGGTAACGTTAGAACATAACCGAGACCTGTTTGGTGATTTTCAGTTTACAACTCGAGGAAATGCTGTGCAGATGTTGGAGGAACTTTTGGGTTATATCAGCTCACATGGATTGCCTAAAGCATATATATTGATTGACGAATACGATAACTTCACCAACCAACTGCTTACTTCCTATAACGATCCGCTTTATGAAAAGGTAACCACCAGCGACAGTTTCCTTCGTACCTTTTTTAAAGTGATTAAAAAAGGCATAGGCGAAGGTACTATCCGTACCTGTTTCTGCACAGGCGTATTGCCTGTCATCATGGACGACCTGACCATCGGGTATGACATTGCGGAAATTCTTACCTTGGAACCGCCTTTCCTGAATATGCTCGGTTTCACCTATGAAGAAACGAAGACATACTTGCGCTATGTACTTGATAAATATGCTCCCGGTGCAAGCGAAGAACGTTTCGAGGAAATCTGGCAGCTTATTGTGAGCAACTACGACGGTTATCGTTTTAGCCCTGTCGGTGAACGTCTTTTTAACTCCACTATCCTAACTTATTTCCTTAAGAAATTTGCCACTAATGCCGGAAGTATTCCCTCCGAACTGATCGATGAGAACCTGCGTACGGACATCAACTGGATTCGCCGCTTAACTCTTTCGCTTACTAATGCCAAAGAGATGCTCGATGCCCTGGTGATAGACGACGAACTGTCCTACAACGTCAGCGATTTATCCAGTAAGTTCAACAAGAAGAAATTCTTCGAGAAAGAATTCTATCCCGTCAGCCTGTTCTACTTAGGCATGACAACCTTGAAGAGTGCTTACCGCATGGTACTTCCTAACATGACCATGCGCAGCATCTACATGGATTATTACAACCAACTGAACAAGATTGAAGGTAACGCCAGCCGTTACGTCCCGGTTTATGAACTTTATGATTCCAACCGTAGTTTCGAACCCCTTGTGCAGAACTATTTCGAGCAATATCTGGGACAATTCCCCGCACAGGTTTTCGATAAGATCAATGAGAACTTTATCCGTTGTTCTTTCTACGAGCTTGTCTCCCGTTATTTGAGCCATTGTTACACTTTTGCCATCGAACAGAATAACTCCGTCGGTCGTTCGGATTTTGAAATGACCGGCATCCCCGGCACGGATTATTACACGGACGACCGCGTGGTGGAATTCAAATACTATCGTTCCAAAGATGCCGACCGTATGCTTGCGCTCACCGAACCGCTGGCAGAACATTCAGTTTGAGAACAAGGTGTTTTGAAAAGGTTATGCCGCAGATAGAAATCTTGCTCATTATCAGGGAATATTAGAGTAGAATGGCAGAAGGAAATTCATAAAGCCATATCTCACTTCATCATTGGGAAAAGCAAGTTGATAAGTCTTGAAACGAGGGTCGTATTCTTTAATCGTCAGATACCCACTTTGATAAATCAGCGGAATAGGATTCCTGCTTTCTACCCGGTACTCGTTGAATGACGCTGCGTTTGCTTCCACTCCGTCAATGAGCGTTCGCAGGTCATAGTTACTATCCATCAGCATCTTGACAAGGAAAGTAGGAGTGCCTGTCTGAAACCAGTAATTCTCAAATTTATATCCGTCGAACACATTTAATACACTGAACGGATTGAACATGCCTTCTGCATATTCACAGAAATGATACCCGTCGTAAAGTGAGGTCATCTTATGGATTGTATCTTCTGGTGTCATCCGGTTGTATGAGGCCAGCTTATCCAATTCCGGAGTGAATGTATCTATCAGTTCCTGCTTGGTAATGCCGCAAATGGTGGCATAAGGCGGTTTCATGCTGATATCATTCAGTTGATTCAAATCACTGAATACACTGACTTGTGAGAATTTGGTAACACCTGTCAGAAATACGAAACGCAGATAGCGGTCAGCACTTTTCAATACTCCATAGAATGCTTTTTAGCATTTTGCGGTATTCTTCAAACAAGGGCAGATTATCCAGAGTTTGCAAAAGAGGTTTGTCATATTCGTCTACTAATACGACTACTTGCTTTCCGGTTTGCACACATGCGCGTTCTATAATATAGGCGAATCGTTCTTCCGGTTGTCGATCTTGCTTTTCGGTTCCGTAGATTGCTTCCCATTTTTCCAGATGTTGGTTGAGCATCGCTATCAGATCTGCCGGAGAATCATACTTGCGTGCATTCAAGTCAATATGAAAAACCGGATAGACTTGCCAGTCAACTTCCATTTGTGAGATGGCTAGTCCTTCGAATAAGTCCTTGCGTCCCAGAAAGTAAGCCTCGAAAGTGGGTGACCTGGACATTCGGGCATCTCTGTACCTTGAAAGAGCCGCATGAATACACCCCTAACTGGAAATCGTGGAGCTTGAGCAGTCTGCCGATGATTCCCCCACGTTTCGGTATCAAGCTGATTGGACATGACCCGGGTATTGAGAAGCAGTTTCATATCATAGAGCAGTTGATGCAAAATGCAGATGAAATCATCAACTGCGGTGATGCCGGGCAGGAGGGAGAATTGATTCAGCGCTGGGTGATGCAAAAGCTGGCGCACGCTGTCCGGTGAAGCGTCTGTGGATTTCTTCTTTGACGGAAGAAGCTATTCGTGAAGGTTTTTCCAAGTTAAAAGATCAGTCTGATTTCCAATCGTTGTATGAGGCGGGACTTTCTCGTGCAATAGGTGACTGGCTGCTGGGAATGAACGCCACCCGCTTTATACCATTAAATACGGTCAAAACAAACAGGTACTCTCTATCGGTCGTGTACAGACACCGACGCTGGCACTGATTGTCAACCGTCAATTGGAGATAGCCAATTTCGAACCCAAGCAATACTGGGAACTAAAAACCAACTATCGGGATACCACTTTCTCTGCACTTATCCGCAAAAGTGATGAAGAAATTGCTGCGGAAGAAGAAAAGAACGGCGGAAAAAAGAAAATAGATAATCCGGGCATCGACCCTATTGCTAACCGGGAAGAAGGCGAGGCATTGGTAGAACGTATGAAAGACCTTCCGTTCGTAGTCACCAGTGTTAGTAAGAAAGACGGACGGGAGTTTGCTCCGCGTCTGTTCGACCTGACTTCGCCTTCAGGTGGAGTGTAACAAGAAATTCGCTATTCGGCTGATGAGACATTAAAACTTATCCAATCCCTTTATGAAAAGAAAGTAGCTACATATCCACGTGTGGATACTACTTTCTTGAGTGATGATATTTATCCGAAATGTCCTGCTATCCTGAAAGGACTCCGTGATTATGAAGTCCTGACAGCTCCGTTGAACGGTTCCACATTGCCGAAATCGAAGAAAGTATTTGACAACTCAAAGGTAACAGATCACCACGCCATTATCCCAACCGGAGTCTATGCTCAAAACTTGACGGATATGGAACGTCGTGTCTACGACTTGATAGCCCGTCGTTTTATAGCCGTATTCTATCCGGACTGTAAGATTTCTACTACTACCGTCATGGGAGAAGTGGATAAGATAGAATTTAAAGTCACCGGTAAGCAAATCTTAGAACCAGGCTGGCGTGTGGTATTCGCTAAAGATGTGAAAGACACTACTGAAGAAAAGGACGATGACGATGAAAATGTCCTTCCTGCCTTTGCAAAAGGGGAGAGTGGTCCTCACATTCCGGACCTGAATGAAAAATGGACACAGCCGCCCAGACCTTATACTGAAGCAACATTGCTTCGTGCAATGGAAACAGCCGGAAAACTGGTGGACAATGATGAACTTCGTGATGCCTTGAAAGAGAATGGTATCGGTCGTCCGTCTACCCGTGCCGCTATTATTGAAACGCTGTTCAAACGAAATTATATCCGCAAGGAGAGAAAGAATCTGATCGCTACACCGACAGGAGTGGAGTTGGTGCAGCTTATTCACGAAGAATTATTGAAATCGGCAGAACTGACAGGTATTTGGGAAAAGAAGTTGCGTGAGATTGAAAAGAAAACATACGATGCCCGCCAATTTCTTGAAGAACTGAAACAAATGGTTTTGATACGTGAACTGTGTGACGAATGTCCTTCGGCACGTATTTTGCTGATGAGCGGTATGGAGTCGGCAACGGCGCGGCATCGTATACAGTCGGCCCTGCCTGTTGAAGTTGAGCGACAAGTGCTTGTTTACTTTGGCAACATTGAGTCGATCGAAGAACTTCAGCGGTTGAACATAGGGAATGCTATTGAAGTATATGTGCTGGGTGATGAAGAACGTTACGGGCGCGATGCTAAAAATATAGCTATTATGCACTTGGTAAGTACTCTGCGTGGTAAATGTTCTGATGGTAAGATGATGCCTGTGTATGTACAGTTTGATAGCATCCCTTCGTATTCTAACATACAGAAAATGAATCTGCCGCCCGAAGTCTTTTGTATAGAAGGCAAGCCTAATATTTTCTTTCGGCCCTTTAATCTCCATGAAAACTTGGCCCGGCAGCTATGGAGCCTTTATGGAGCTGATTGTGAAAGACGTTATGATCCGCTGGATTATCGCCCCATAAGCATTACACAACAACCTGATGGAAGTTGGAGCGCTACCAGTCAAGACTATGTGCATCTGGTTATCGTGGGATTCAACCGAGTGGGACGCTCGCTGCTACTCGAAGCATTGCGTATCTGCCATTATGCCAATTATGATGACCGCCTGCCTGCGGATGAACGTATACGTACCCGCATCACTTTAGTGGATCGCGAGATGGAGGCACAGAAAGATTACTTCAAAGCTCAATTCCCCTATATAGAGAGTCAAATAGATGATATTGAGGTGGAATATTGCCATGACGACATTTGCAGTACTGCTATGCGTACCCGCCTGCAGCAGTGGGCACAAAATAAGCATTGTATGCTTACAGTGGCCATTTGTGTGCATGATCCTGATTTGAGTCTTTCATTAGGACTCAACTTACCACATGAAGTTTATCAGTATCAGTGTCGTGTGCTAATCCGTCAGGAGTTTAATAATGATTTGTCGTCGATGGTGGACGACGAGAGGGACGCTATCGCTATGTCAAGGTGTTTGGTATGGTAGATAGGGGAATAAAGAAAAACATTTTGCAAGATAAACTGGCTTTGTATGTGAACTACTTATATGATTGTTGTTATGCTGATGAAAGCCTCAAACAAAAAGAGGTATTGAAGAAGATGTATGAATCCTATGGAAACCACTCTGCCGACTTTATTTTAATGAATCATCAAGCCCAGTATCTGTGGAATAAACTAAGCGAACCACTACGTTGGGCTAATCGCTATCAGCTGGATGCTTATAGTGTGTTTTGTCGCACACTGGGCTATGGCATCAGACGGAGTGACCGCTCACCGACACACATATCCGAATCTATGTTCAATGAAGATCTGCCAGCTCAAGTTTTGTATCTGTTAGTACGCATGGAGAAGTACCGATGGAATGCCGAGCGTACGGTGGCCGGCTGGAGACGTGCTAAGGTGAAGGATAAGGTATTTTTTGCAACATCCTCTTATTATGCCTTTCAGCGAATTACTACAAAAGTATCCCGAGGAGGTAGAGAAGGATGCTGATGTAATTTATAATCTGCCCTACATACTGGCATTGGGAGGATATGAGCTTTATAGATTGGCCGATTAATAAGCCGACTTAACATTTATACATAAGTTAGAGAGACACTACTAACCGCAACCCGTAATCAATATCCCACCGTTGTGGGGTCACTCCATAACGGCTGGTGACTTTACAGTATTTCTCGAAGGTGTAATAACTGCCTCCGCGTAATACTTTATGCATATCCTTTTCATTTATTTAATATCTATCGCTAGAAATGAGTTCTGCGATGATAACTATCATGCGTCGAAAACCAAAAACTTCCTCATTCACTGAATAAATTCTTTTTTTTCATTAAAATCATCTTTCTTGTAGGCAATAATCGTGGCATATTTGTTATTTATAAAATGAGAGTATCAATTATTTAAATAGAAAGAATATGAAGAAAAGATTAGTAGGAGTTGCATTGGTGTTAGCTGCCGTCTCTTTGATGGGCATACAGCCGGCGGAAGCATGTACGCGTGCAGTATACATAGGTCCTGATCAGATGGTGATAACGGGGCGTACCATGGACTGGAAAGAAGATATCATGACGAATATCTATGTGTTTCCACGTGGTATTCAGCGTGCGGGACATAACAAGGATAAAACGGTGAACTGGACTGCCAAATATGGAAGTGTAATTGCTACAGGATATGATATAGGTACTTGTGACGGAATGAACGAGAAAGGATTGGTGGCGAGTCTGCTTTTCTTACCGGAATCTATTTACTCTCTTCCCGGTGATACCCGTCCGGCAATGGGAATCAGCATTTGGACACAGTATGTGCTTGATAACTTTGCCACGGTACGCGAAGCGGTGGATGAATTGAAAAAGGAGACTTTCCGCATTGATGCTCCCCGTATGCCGAATGGAGGACCGGAGTCTACCTTACATCTGGCCATAACCGATGAAACAGGCAATACGGCTGTATTGGAATATCTGGATGGGAAATTAAGTATTCACGAAGGAAAAGAATACCGGGTGATGACAAATTCTCCTCCGATATGAACAGCAGTTGGCCATTAATGATTACTGGAAAGAAATCGGTGGCTTACAGATGTTACCCGGAACCAATCGGGCAAGTGACCGTTTTGTACGGGCTTCATTCTACATTCATACCATTCCCCAAATTGCGGATGCAAAGATTGCAGTTCCCAGCGTATTGAGTGTGATGCGTAATGTTTCCGTGCCATTTGGTATTAATACACCGGAGAAGCCTTATATATCTTCTACCCGTTGGCGTTCCGTATCCGATCAGAAGAATAAGGTATATTATTTCGAATCTACCCTGACTCCGAATTTGTTTTGGCTGGATTTGAAGAAAATTGATTTTAGTCCGAAAGCCGGCATTAAGAAACTGTCTCTGACAAAGGGCGAAATTTATGCAGGTGATGCAGTGAAGGATTTGAAAGACAGCCAATCATTTACCTTCCTTTTCGAGACTCCGGTCATGTAATTTGTTGGTATCTGTAAATATATAAAAGAGCGGACAGACGGGTTTGTAATCATACACTTGTCCATCGCTCTTTTTATATACCGTTTGTAATTAGACTTTTTGTCTGTCCGCTTTATCGTCTGGCATACTCCTGATGAAACTCTATGACTGCCTCTATCCCTTTACGGAAGATATCCAATGAGCAGTTTTCGTTTGGTGAATGGATGGCGTTGGACTCCAAACCGAATCCCATCAATACAGTTTTGATTCCCAATACCTGTTCGAAAGTAGAGATGATGGGAATACTTCCGCCACGGCGTACCGCCAGCGGCTTCTTTCCCGAAAGCGATCTCGAAGCCTTTCTCTGCTGCCTGATAGGCAGGAAGTGAAATCGGGCACACGTATCCTTGTCCTCCGTGCATGGGAGTCACTTTTACCTGAACAGTGTCCGGAGCAATGCTTGAAATATACTCTGCAAACATTTGCGAAATCTTGTGGTGATCCTGATGCGGAACTAGCCGGCAGGATACTTTGGCGTATGCCTTGGAGGGCAGTACGGTTTTGGAACCTTCGCCTGTATAGCCGCCCCAGATGCCACATACATCGAAAGACGGACGGCAACTGTTGCGCTCCAGCGTACTGTATCCTTTTTCGCCGAATACTTCCTTCACACCGATCGCTTCTTTGTATTTCTTTTCATCAAAAGGAATACGCGCAATCATCTCCCGTTCGGCTTGTGGCACTTCTTCTACATCGTCGTAGAAGCCGGGAACGGTAATCCGTCCGTTGGCATCCGTCACCTTGCTAATAATCTGGCAAAGTGTGTTGATCGGATTGGCTACCGCACCTCCGAAATGTCCGGAATGTAAGTCACGGTTTGGTCCCGTAACTTCTATTTCCCAATAAGCCAGGCCACGCAGACCTGTAGTCAACGAAGGGAGTTCCGCTCCTAGCATGCTAGTGTCCGAGACCAGAATAACGTCGGATTTCAACAACTCTTTATGCTCTTCGCAAAAAGCCTCCAAACTGGGAGAACCGATTTCCTCTTCTCCTTCAAAGATAAACTTCACGTTATTTTTCAGTAGTCCGTTCTTGAGGAGATACTGGAGGGCTTTCACCTGAATAAACGATTGTCCTTTGTCATCATCCGCACCGCGTGCCCAGATGTGTCCGTCACGTACTTCGGGTTCGAAGGGCTCGCTTTTCCACAGTTCCAACGGTTCGGCCGGCATCACGTCGTAGTGAGCGTAGATCAATACAGTCTTTGCATCCGGGTTCACGATCTTTTGAGCGAAAACAATCGGGTTGCCCTGTGAAGGCATTACCAATGCTTCGTCCACACCTGCTTCAAATAACAGTTGTGCCCAGCGTTCCGCACAAGCCAGCATATCGTCGTGGTGCTCTGGCAGAGCACTGATACTGGGAATACGGATGAGGCTGAACAGGTCATCATCATCTTCGGTTCGTGCGCTATTATGTATTTCTGAATCTCGTTCATTACAGTTGCGTTGTTTTATCCAGTAAGTAATAATCAAGGATAGTCATGGCAGCCATTGCTTCTACGATAGGCACGGCACGTGGCAGTACACAGGCGTCATGACGTCCGCGGGCTTTCAGTGTCGTATCTACGCCGTCGATGTTCACCGTTTCCTGTTCCATCAGCAGCGTAGCGATCGGTTTGAATACCACACGGAAGTAAATGTCCTGACCGTTACTGATTCCTCCCTGAATACCTCCTGGAGTGGTTGGTATGCGTTTCGATGCGTCCGTTGTTGTTATAGAACACGTCGTTCTGTTCGGAGCCTTTCATCTTCAGCCCTTTGAAGCCTTCGCCGTATTCGAAGGCTTTGGCGGCGTTGATGCTTAACATGGCGTTGCCCAGGGCAGCATGAAGTTTACCGAAAACGGGTTGTCCCAGTCCGATGGGGCATCCCTTAATGACGCAGGTCAGTGTGCCTCCGATGGTGTCGCCTTCACCTTTCACCTTATATATAAGGTCTGCCATTTCTTTTGCCTTTTCAGGGTCCGGGCAGCGTACATCATTGGTTTCGATCAGGTCGAAGTTGTAATCCGAGTAAGTACCCTCCAATTTGATAGGACCTACCTGCGAGGTGTAAGCAGTGATGCTGACTCCTAATGGCGGAGTGCCAGCTTGGCCAAAGCACCGGCTACAACGCGCGATACCGTTTCGCGTGCAGACGAACGTCCGCCGCCGCGATGGTCGCGGATACCATACTTCACTGTGTACGTATAGTCAGCGTGTGAAGGACGATATACATTTTTCAGATTGTTGTAGTCATTAGAGTGTTGATTCTCGTTCCAAACGATAAATCCAATAGGACACCCGGTGGACTTACCCTCAAAAATACCTGAAAGAAACTCCACTTTATCCGCTTCCTTGCGTGGGGTGGTGAGGATTGATTGTCCCGGACGGCGTCGATTTAGTTCTTGTTGTACAAATTCTTCGTCGATTGTAATTCCTGAGGAAATCCGTCAATCACTCCCCCAACTCCTTTTCCATGAGACTCGCCGAAGCTGGTGAGCCGAAAGATATTGCCAAATGAATTAAACATAGTTGTGGCTTTTTTAAATTACTGTATGCAAATATAACAAAGTTTTCGGTAAGATTGTCGCGAACTCGAAATAACTTCGAAAAAGGAAGCATATTGAACCTTTTTTCTTCTTTTTAGTTTATAAGGGACGATTATTATAATAACTAAACCAAAGACGTATGAAAAAGAATCTATTGTATTTATGGGCATTGGTATGCTCTCTTACTCTCTTCGCTGCTTGTAGCAGTGACGACGACGATAGTGATAACAAGAATAATGAGAATCCTCCCGAAGAGGAAGCTGCGATAACGGCTCCGGATGTAATCGGAACGTATTGGGGAAATCTGGATATATCCATGATACCGGATGGCTCCGATCAGGAAATTGTCATAGGCGACGGAATAGAGAAGTTTATCACCCTTTCGCAGGTCAGCAATACGGAGGTGAAGATTGGAACTGAAGGATTTTGAATTGTTCATCAACCAGCAGATATGAAATTTGGAGATATTGTCATTGATAAGTGTGAAGTGAAAAAGGGGGAAGGTATGTCTACATTCACCGGACAGCAAGATCTTACATTTCAGGGGGATGCTGCCTCTTTGGGTAATTGTCCTGTAACAGTTACGGGAACTGTAGAAGGTGGAAATGCAGACATGACTATTAATGTGAAAGTGCCTGTATTGCAACAGACGGTGAAAGTAACCTACTCCGGAGTGAAACAGGTGGCGGAGTCTGGTGGAAATTAATTCCTTGTTCACTCAGCTACATTCAGAAAGAGTTAACACAGAATAGACCAATATATTCAATCTTCTGTAATCTTTTGGGAATGTGAGACTTAAAATGCGTACCCAAAACCTATATTCAAATAGATGGGATACATGGCAAAAGTGATTGTATTAAAATCGTTTTTAAATATATCGTTCAATCCCCAGGTGAGATCTGCATATACATTGAGATGCTTGAATGCTCTCCATCCGGCTCCCGCCTGTAATCCCCACTGGAAATGTCTCAAGTCATCCGAGAAATCGTAGGTTGCAATTTTGTCGTCGGTAAATTCTACTTTCGGACCGGTGGGATCATCTTCCCGCAAATATCCTTCGTATACGTGACCTGAAAATTCTCTTGAAAGTAGATAGGAGAAATAAGGCCCGGCTTTGATGTTCCACCGGTTACTTAGTTTGTAGGTAGCCATCAGAGGTATAGTCAGTCCGGCGGTATGTACTTTGGTCTTCACCCCGCCCGTCCATACTCCGCTGATCCTTTCACCTCCCTGTCCGAGAATTTCCATACTGTAATTCTTCACGGTGGCTTCGGTAGTCATTGCTTTGTTTTCAAGTCGGAATCCGACTATAATTCCGAGCTTGTTCTGAACGGCAATCCATTTGGTTACTTCGCCTCCTATGCTGATAGCCAGCGTCGGGTTGTATCCGTCAATCGAACGGATTTCTACCGGAAGAGGAAGCGGGGCTGTGCCGCCAATGCTGAAACCTGCTTTAATCTCATATTCCAGTCCGTGAAGGGCGGAACGGATAAGTGTTTCGTTTCTGTCTACCTGTGCATAGCCGGGGAGGGCTATCACCAGACAGGTGAGTAAACTGAATATATACGGATAGATTTTTTCATCATTATGATTGTTATTATTTAATTCCGTTTGTAAAGTCGTTTTGGTTCGCATTTGGTAATGGAAAATTCTTCTTCGAGCGGATAATTTTCCGTTCGACTTCATCAATCAGCAAGGTGCTCCCGATAGCTCCGTTAAAATGATCTCCTTCCAGGCTGGAAGTGAACACGATGGCTATATTATATTTCCCATCCATTAGCTTCTCCTTATCTATGAATTTGCCGGGGAGAGTGCTGAAAGGAAGCTTAAAGTAAGTCCACTCGTTCGTTTCTTTGGCGTCATCGATGCGTGCTATTGAAATCAGGTTTGGGCTGGTAAATGCGTTCGTTCCGTCGAGGGTAGGAACAGATTCGCTGGTTTCATACATGATGGCATATATGTCACAGATATCCCGTTTCCCATTTGACAGGTTTTCCTCCTTCTGTAAACTGATCTCCTGCTTTGTACTTATAATAGCCAGCCAGATAAGTAGGTACATGCCGGAAAGGGAAGGCCGAATTTAGTTGCTTTAAGAGGATTACTCATAGCGTTACTTACATCGAAAGGAGCCGATAAACAGGTTTCCTGCCGCGATAGGCATTCCTGCTAGCTCGTCCAAAGAATCCGGTACTGCGTGTCACTAAGGAAAGGCATTTGCCGGTTTTTCCGTCCGTTATTTGGAAAGTGGGATAGTCATCAGCAGTTTTGGGAACACCGGTCATGGCATAGCCCGCATTTCCGCTGGCCCATTCCATGACGACTTTACCTCCTTCCCGTTCCACGAATATGTAGTACTTCTTTCCTCCCAGTGTATCCTCGAAATTATAGTTAGTGGCAAGTTCCGTGTCGATCACTGAAACTGTATATGTTTTCTTCCAAACTCCGTCGGCTGCTGTGACAGTATATTCTTGTGGGGATTGAAGTTTCGTTCCGTACCGCTAGAGGATTATTGTAGCTCCCGGAGTCAATGAATTCCGGTGTAAGTTCCGAAACGTCTGTTCCCGGACCGACGAAGATAGTGATGGAATTATTGTTAATAATAGGACTGGTTGTCATGGCTACTCCTGGTAGTACACAACTTAATATGTCTGCTTCTGCATTGAGAGCTTCTTCGCCGATACAGGAAAAGGAAACAATAGCCAGTAGCAAATAGAGAATCACGTGTTTTGCTTTCATTTTTCTCTTATTTCTTACTGTTAAAGTTTAGTGTATGAGAAGAGTTTATAACAAAATGAAATTTTATTTGTTCATTATAGAATGTTGGAAAAAAGAATTTCCTATTTTTGTGGAACCAAAACTTATAAGTCCATGACTGAATCAGAAAGAAGGCAAATTATAGAATTGATTAAGAAGGAAGTCATTCCGGCTATTGGATGTACGGAACCTATCGCAGTAGCGCTTTGTGTAGCGAAAGCTGCTGAAACGCTGGGGAGTCGAGTCCGGAGAAGATAGACGTATTGTTAAGTGCTAACATTTTAAAGAATGCGATGGGGGTAGGAATCCCGGGTACAGGAATGGTAGGGACTTCCCATAGCGGTTGCTTTGGGAGCGTTGATAGGCAAATCAGACTATCAGTTGGAGGTATTGAGGGATTGTACGCCGGAAGCAGTGGAGCAGGGAAAACGGTTCATCGCAGAAAAACGGATTTGTATTTCTCTGAAAGAAGATATTACGGAAAAGCTCTATATCGAAGTGATTTGTAAAGCGGGAAGATAAAACAGCTAAAGCTGTAATTGCCGGTGGTCATACTACCTTTATATATATAGCCAAAAATGAACAAACGTTGCTCGACAAGCAACAGACAGTCGAGCGAGGAAGAGGAAGAGGCTTCGCTCGAATTAAACTTGCGTAAGGTCTATGACTTTGCATTGACTGCTCCGTTGGATGAGATCCGTTTCATTCTTGATACGGCACGTTTGAATAAGGCTGCTGCCGAACAAGCCTTTAAAGGTAGTTACGGACACTCTTTGGGAAGAATGCTTCGGGGAAGGTATGAACACAAAGTGATGGGTGACAGCGTATTCTCTCACATTCTCTCTTATACATCTGCCGCTTGCGACGCTCGAATGGCCGGAGCTATGATTCCGGTCATGAGTAATTCCGGCAGTGGTAATCAAGGGATATCGGCTACGCTCCCTGTCGTGGTCTTTGCAGAAGAGAACGGAAAAAGCGAAGAAGAACTGATCCGTGCCTTGATGCTGAGCCATCTTACGGTTATATATATCAAACAAAGTTTAGGACGTCTTTCCGCTCTCTGTGGCTGTGTGGTAGCTGCTACGGGTTCTAGTTGTGGAATCACCTGGTTGATGGGGGGAAACTATGATCAGGTAGCCTTTGCCGTTCAAAACATGATTGCCAATCTGACGGGAATGATTTGTGATGGTGCCAAACCCAGTTGTGCATTGAAAGTAACTACCGGAGTTTCGACCGCAGTGCTTTCAGCCATCATGGCCATGGAAAACCGTTGTGTGACTTCCGTTGAGGGTATTATTGATGAAGATGTAGATCAGAGCATCCGTAACCTGACAAGAATCGGCTCACAAGCTATGAACGAAACGGATAAAATGGTACTCGATATCATGACACACAAAGGATGCTGAAAATTTAAGTATTAAGATCGTTGTGGAAAATTATCTGATCATTATGGTTGAAAAAAGAATTAAATGGAGAATGAAACTGGCTACAGTGAATCCGGCATCCCTTTTCTTGAATTAAGATAGACTCTTTGAATTTCTTATACTTCATTGGCCTAATGTGCGTGAATTCTTATTTTAAAAATTTAGTGACAGTGTCCGCCCGCAACCACAGTCGTCATTGCATTGTCACCACAGCCATCACCGCAGCTGTCGCATCCGCAACCACAACCATCACCGCTCATCATTTTCACCAGTTCCTGAATTTCTTCGTTCGTAGCAGGACGGCTTTCAATCACTTCGCCTTCAAAGATGAGATCGGCGCCTGCCAACGGATGGTTGAGGTCAACGACTACTATATCCGGTTTGATTTCTACTACGCTGGCATTTACGCGTTGACCGTCACCGGTCATCAAAGGTACGATATTACCCTCTTTAATACGGTCGCTGTCAAACTTACCATCTACCTCGAATATATGTTTGGGGAGATCGATCACGTGTTGCTCGTCATATTGACCGTAAGCCTTGTCTGCCGGAATGGTGAAGTCGAATTTGTCACCCTTAGAAAGAGCAGTTATCTGGTTCTCGAAGTCCTCGAGCGTTGTGCCTAATCCTGAAATGAACTGAAAGGGATGTTCTGCTTTTGCTTCTTCGAACAACTCTTTTTCACCATCTTCCATTGTATATAGTTTGTATGCAACGGTAATGTACTTGTTTTCTGCTGTTTCCATCTGATTCTTTTTGTTTCTAAATTAATAAATTCCTAAAAAGATAGGTGGGCAAAGATACGAATTATTTGCTTGTACTCTGGTATAGGGAGGGTAAATTTCAGATTATTAAGTGCTTTTGTCAGAAAAAGAAAGTGAGGTGCGCAGTTAGATAATAGTTGTAAATTCAACCTTTAAGTGATAAAATAGAGAAATAATACCTCTCTTATCTTACAATTTTTAGCTTTTTGATGTGATTTTTTTCTTCGATTTGTTTGGAGATAATAAAAAAGCCCTTACCTTTGCAGCACGAAAATAAAGAAAAGAAGATATGAATATATTACATACATCTATTAACCTAGCAGTTTTGCATATTATTCGCGTCGTGGTGGTGCCATCAAGAGCGTGAGAAAGGTTTTTGTGCTGTATGTATTCGTACCATAAAGATAAAATTTAGAGCCTTTCTCACTTGTGTGAGGAAGGCTTTTTAATTAAAAGATAGATTGAAATGAAAAAGCAATTACGCAGTTCGTTTAGTACACAAGGCCGTCGCATGGCGGGAGCCCGTGCGTTATGGGTAGCCAACGGCATGAAGAAGAATCAGATGGGAAAGCCTATCATCGCGATAGTAAATTCGTTCACCCAGTTTGTTCCGGGGCACGTACACCTACATGAAATCGGTCAGCTGGTGAAGGCAGAGATTGAGAAGCTGGGATGCTTCGCTGCGGAGTTCAATACAATAGCTATCGACGACGGTATTGCAATGGGACATGATGGTATGCTTTACTCACTTCCTTCCCGTGATATCATCGCGGACAGCGTAGAATATATGGTGAATGCGCACAAGGCGGATGCAATGGTATGTATCAGCAATTGCGATAAGATTACTCCCGGTATGTTAATGGCGGCCATGCGCTTGAATATTCCTACCGTATTCGTATCGGGCGGGCCGATGGAAGCTGGAGAATGGAATGGTCAGCACCTCGATCTGATCGACGCGATGATTAAATCGGCTGATGAAAGCGTCAGCGATCAGGAAGTAGCGAATATCGAGCAGAATGCCTGTCCTACCTGCGGATGTTGTTCCGGTATGTTTACCGCAAATTCAATGAACTGCCTGAATGAAGCTATCGGCTTGGCGTTGCCGGGCAACGGGACTATCGTAGCTACTCACGAGAATCGAACGCAGCTTTTCAAAGATGCAGCAGAACTGATTGTAGAAAACGCTATGAAATACTATGAAGAAGGGGACGAGAGTGTGCTTCCGCGTAGCATTGCCACCCGCCAAGCTTTTCTGAACGCTATGACTTTGGATATTGCGATGGGAGGTTCTACCAATACGGTTCTTCACCTGTTGGCGGTAGCCCACGAAGCGGGGGTCGACTTCAAGATGGACGACATTGATATGCTTTCACGCAAGGCTCCTTGTCTCTGCAAGGTGGCTCCGAATACACAGAAATATCATATTCAGGATGTAAACCGTGCCGGTGGTATTATTGCTATTATGGATGAACTGGCGAAAGCCGGTTTGGTGGATACTTCCGTTCGCCGGGTAGATGGAATGACGCTGGGGGAAGCTATCGACGAATATTCAATCACCAGCCCGAATGTGAGCGAAAAAGCAATCAGGAAATATTCGAGCGCAGCTGGAAATAAATTTAACCTCGTACTCGGCTCGCAAGGTATGTATTATAAGGAGTTGGATACAGACCGTGCTACCGGATGTATCCGTGATTTGGAACACGCTTACAGCAAAGACGGCGGCCTGGCCGTATTGAAAGGTAACATCGCTCAAGATGGTTGTGTGGTAAAAACGGCAGGGGTGGACGAAAGTATCTGGAAGTTCACCGGACCTGCTAAAGTGTTTGATTCGCAAGAAGCAGCCTGCGAAGGTATTCTGGAGGCGAGTCGTCAGTGGCGACGTAGTCGTCATCACGCACGAAGGTCCGAAGGGTGGTCCCGGTATGCAGGAAATGCTTTATCCTACCTCTTATATCAAATCTCGTCATCTCGGAAAAGAGTGTGCTTTGATCACAGACGGACGTTTCAGTGGCGGAACTTCCGGATTGAGTATAGGGCATATATCTCCTGAAGCGGCAGCTGGAGGCAATATCGGAAAAATAGTCGACGGAGACATCATCGAAATTGATATTCCGGCCCGGAAGATTAACGTGCGACTGACAGATGAAGAACTGGCGGCCCGCCCGATGACTCCCGTCACTCGTGACCGTTATGTACCAAGAGTCTGAAGGCATACGCCAGCATGGTAAGCTCTGCCGATAAGGGAGCAGTGAGAATCATCGACTTGATATTCATCTTCAATATAAATAAAGAATGAGTAAAGATTTAATAACAGGTGCAGAAGCTTTGATGCGCTCCTTGGAACATCAGGGAGTGACTACCATTTTGGTTATCCCGGAGGTTCAATTATGCCGGTATTCGATGCTTTGTACGACCATCAAAATATATTGAACCATATCTTGGTTCGCCACGAACAGGGAGCCGCTCATGCCGCACAAGGTTATGCCCGTGTGTCAGGTAAAGTCGGTGTTTGTCTGGTGACAAGCGGTCCCGGTGCTACGAACACAATTACCGGTATTGCAGATGCAATGATAGACAGTACGCCTATCGTGGTGATTGCCGGACAGGTGGGGACGGGCTTTCTTGGGACGGACGCTTTTCAGGAAGTTGACTTGGTAGGTATTACCCAGCCAATCACTAAATGGAGTTATCAGATTCGCCGTGCAGAAGATGTAGCTTGGGCGGTAGCACGTGCGTTCTACATTGCCCGTAGCGGTCGTCCCGGTCCGGTAGTATTGGACTTCGCCAAAGATGCACAGAATGCAAAGACAAAATACGAGCCGGCGAAGCTGGATTTTATACGCAGTTATGTTCCGGTTCCTGATACCGATGAAGATTCTGTAAAGGAAGCCGCCGAACTGATAAATAATGCTGAACGTCCGCTTGTATTGGTTGGACAGGGTGTAGAACTGGGAAATGCACAGAGCGAATTGAGCGCCTTTATCGAAAAAGCTGATATGCCTGCGGGTTGTACACTGCTCGGACTTTCCGCTTTGCCGACAGATCATCCGTTGAATAAAGGAATGTTGGGTATGCATGGTAATTTAGGTCCGAACATAAATACCAATAAATGTGATGTACTGATCGCTGTAGGAATGCGCTTCGACGACCGTGTGACCGGTAATTTGGCTACTTATGCCAAACAAGCAAAAGTGATCCATTTTGATATTGATCCGGCAGAAGGTGAATAAAAACGTAAAAGTAGACATCGCTGTTCTGGGAGATTGCAAAAATACATTAGCTGCCGTAACCGGATTGCTAAAAGAGAACACGCATACCGAATGGAACGATAGTTTTAAAGAATATGAGAAAGTAGAGGAGGAAAAAGTAATTCGTCCCGAACTTTATCCGGCTACGGATTCACTGAGTATGGGGGAAGTAGCACGTGCCGTAAGTGACGCTACTCGCCACGAAGCTGTACTGGTAACGGATGTAGGTCAGAACCAGATGATATCTGCTCGTTACTTTAAATATTCGAAAGAACGCAGTATTATTACTTCCGGAGGGCTTGGAACAATGGGCTTCGGCCTTCCCGCCGCTATCGGAGCGACTTTCGGAGCACCGGAACGTACCGTATGCGTATTTATGGGAGATGGCGGACTTCAAATGAATATCCAGGAACTCGGTACTATCATGGAGCAGAAGGCTCCGGTGAAGATCATCTGCCTGAATAATAATTATCTCGGCAACGTGCGCCAATGGCAGGCTATGTTCTTTAATCGCCGTTATTCATTTACTCCGATGCTGAATCCGGACTACATGAAAATCGCTTCGGCGTACGATATTCCTTCCAAACGTGTCTATTCCCGGGAAGAACTGAAGGTGGCTATCGCTGAAATGCTGGCAACAGACGGTCCGTTCCTGCTTGAAGCTTGCGTAGTGGAAGAAGGCAACGTATTGCCGATGACTCCTCCGGGCGGTTCGGTGAATCAAATGTTGTTGGAATGTTAGGGGAAGTTGAGAGTTCGTATTTAAAATTTAAAGTTATGAGTGATAAAATATTATATACAATCATTGTTCATTCTGAAAATATAGCTGGATTGCTGAATCAGGTAACTGCTGTATTTACCCGTCGGCAAATAAACATTGAGAGTCTGAACGTATCTGCTTCTTCCATTAAAGGAGTACATAAGTATACAATAACAGCCTGGACAGATAAGGACATCATTGAGAAGGTAGTGAAACAGATCGAGAAGAAGATCGACGTGATTCAGGCACATTATTTCACAGAGGATGAGATTTATTTCCATGAGATTGCATTATATAAGGTGTCTACTCCTGCTTTTCAGGAGACTCCGGAAGCATCCAAGCTAATTCGTCGATACAATGCACGTATAGTGGAAGTCAATCCGGTATTTTCCATTGTCGAGAAAAACGGGATGAGCGAAGATATAACTTCGCTCTATGGTGAACTCCGGGTATTGAATTGTGTTTTGCAGTTTGTTCGTTCAGGACGTGTAGCGATTACTACCAGCTGTTTTGAACGGGTGAATGAGTTCCTCGATGGACGGGAGGCTATGTATAACGAAAGTAAAAACCTATAAGAATAATGAGTGAAGAAAATAGAATAGGGACTTATCAGTTTGTGGCGGAACCTTTCCATGTAGATTTCAACGGCCGTCTGACTATGGGGGTGTTGGGAAATCATCTGCTGAATTGCGCAGGTTTTCATGCAAGCGACCGTGGTTTTGGTATTGCGACGCTGAACGAAGATAACTACACATGGGTGCTCTCGCGTCTGGCAATCGAGTTAGACGAAATGCCTTATCAGTACGAGAATTTCTCGGTTCAGACGTGGGTGGAAAATGTCTACCGTTTGTTTACTGGACCGTAATTTCGCTATTATTGATAAGGATGGGAAAAAGATTGGCTACGCACGTTCCGTATGGGCAATGATTAATCTTAATACCCGCAAGCCTGCCGACTTGTTGACTTTGCATGGGGGAAGTATCGTAAACTACGTCTGTGACGAACCTTGCCCTATTGAAAAACCTTCACGTATCAAAGTGACAAGCGATCAGTCGGTAGCTACCCTGACGGCAAAGTACAGTGACATAGATATCAATGGTCATGTAAACAGCATCCGTTACATCGAACATATCCTTGATTTGTTCCCGATTGAATTGTATAAGACGAAACGTATCCGCCGCTTTGAAATGGCGTACGTAGCGGAAAGCTATTTCGGAGATGAACTCTCTTTCTTCTGCGACGAGGCGAATTCAAACGAGTTTCATGTAGAGGTGAAGAAAAATGGTAACGAAGTCGTTTGCCGCTCGAAAGTGATATTTGAATAACTGTGAGAATATAAAATCAATTAATAACAGGTGGCGTAAGCCCCCAAAAACTAAAAACAAAAAGGAAATGGCACAGTTGAATTTTGGCGGTACTATTGAAAATGTAGTAATCCGTGACGAATTTCCTTTGGAAAAGGCTCGTGAAGTATTGAAAGATGAAACAATCGCTGTAATCGGTTATGGTGTACAAGGTCCTGGTCAGGCACTGAACTTGCGTGATAACGGTTTTAATGTTATCGTTGGTCAACGTGAAGGAAAGACATATGATAAAGCAGTAGCTGACGGCTGGGTTCCGGGCGAAACTTTGTTCGGTATTGAAGAAGCTTGCGAAAAAGGTACAATTATCATGTGCCTGTTGTCTGATGCAGCTGTTATGTCAGTATGGCCTACTATGAAGCCTTACCTGACTGCAGGAAAGGCTCTTTATTTCTCACACGGTTTTGCTATCACTTGGCATGACCGTACAGGTGTAGTTCCTCCTGCTGATATCGACGTAATCATGGTCGCACCTAAAGGATCGGTACATCTTTGCGTACTATGTTTCTCGAAGGACGCGGCCTGAACTCTTCTTATGCTATCTATCAGGATGCTACAGGCAAGGCTTATGAAAAGACCATCGCACTGGGTATTGGTATCGGTTCCGGTTATCTGTTCGAAACAACTTTCCAACGTGAGGCTACTTCTGATTTGACAGGTGAACGTGGTTCATTAATGGGGGCTATCCAAGGTTTGCTGCTGGCACAATACGAAGTATTACGTGAAAACGGTCACACTCCTTCTGAAGCATTCAACGAAACAGTGGAAGAACTGACACAGTCATTGATGCCGTTGTTCGCAAAGAACGGTATGGACTGGATGTACGCTAACTGCTCTACTACTGCTCAACGTGGTGCTCTCGATTGGATGGGCCCTTCCACGATGCTATCAAACCGGTAGTTGAAAAGTTGTATAACAGTGTGAAGACTGGTAACGAAGCACAGATTTCTATCGATAGTAATTCACAACCTGATTATCGTGAAAAGTTAACGAGGACTCCGTCAATTACGCGAAAGCGAAATGTGGCAGAGAATGATTAACATTGCTAAATTAGCATGTGTTATCAGTGTTGTTTCTGTTGCTTTCTCAAGCTGTTTACAGAAAGATGTATATGATCCTGCTAATTCAGGAGATAAAGAAGAAGTTACTTTAGATAACTATTTCGACTTTGCCACTACTAAAAATATTCAATTGAATATTGATTATGGAAAGGAATGTCCTAGGGCTTATTTTGAAGTTTATGCTGAAAATCCGCTTTCTTATGTGGCAGAAGGCGGTCAGATTATAAAGAAAGCAGTCACACATTGCAACCGGATTTACAGATATACAAGGACGTTATATCAAACCGGCTTCTTTCCCGACAGCAGTTTCAGAAGTTTATATTTATTCTCCGGATTTTGGTGTGCCGACTTTGTATAAAACTAAAGTTGTCGGTTCGGATGTCAGCGCAAAAATAACCTTTGAGAATGCTCTTGATGTTACTCCTGTGGATTCATCAACGAGAGGTGCACAAACAAGGGCTGCGGTGAAATTTATTACAGATGTAATCCCGAACGTATTAGGAACTTGGAATGCAAATTCAGGTAAGCCTGACTATTTGGATGCTTCTAAGAAGATCAACGTGGATGCAACTCTCAAGAGTTATATAACGACATATTTTCCGGAAGGAAAGAATAACGTAGGACCTTTAGTTACTGATAATGCTGATATTCTGATAAAAGAAGATGCAAATGTCGTTATTAACTATTTGGGGGGAGACACAGGGCGAAAAGTGTATTTGCTTATTATTGCTATCCGAAAGATGCTTCTATTGATGAAATAAGGAAGGCAACAAAGCATGCATGTGTCATATTTCCTAACGCACATGGAAATAGTTTAGGTTATTATAGTGGGGTTGCGGTTAATTTAAAATATATAAATGAGACTGGTAATTTCCCTCAAAAGGACCCGGAACGTATTCCGGCAAATACAAAGATTGGTTTCTTGATATGGAATAATGGCTGGGTAAATGCCAAGGCTAATGGGAATATGTTCTACTCAACCAAATCTTTGAATAGTGACAAAATTTCTCACACTGCAATTTTTGCAGCAAAAAATAAAGCAGGTGATAGAGTGAATGTTATCACTATGGAAGACTGGAAAAACGGTGAAAATGACTATAATGATGTTGCTTTCGTTATCTCTTCTAATCCTATTGCTGCTATTGAAGTTCCGGATGTTCCTAATCCGGGTGATCGACAAGGAACAGAAATGTATTCTGGAGTGCTTGGCTTTGAAGATAACTGGCCGGAACAAGGAGATTATGACTTGAATGATGTAGTCATGAAATATCAGTCAAGCGTTGATTATAATATAGATAATAAGGTTCTTAATATTATTGATAAGTTCACCTTGGCTTGGACGGGAGCTAATTATAAGAACTCGTTTGCTTATGAAGTTCCTTTCGATTTGAGTAAAGCTTCTAAAGTAACGGTTAATGGTAGTGAAGCTTCTTCCTATTCAGGTAATGTGATAACATTATTCAAGGATGCTAAAGCTGAATTGGGAGTATCCAATGTGAATGCGGAGGATATGATTAATCAGAATATTCAAGAGAAGACATATACGGTATCCATACAATTTAATAATCCTACTTTGATAAATCAGTGGTGGTAGCTCCTTATAATCCTTTTATAAAAGTATTCAACTCTGCCACAGAAGTCCATCTGACAGATCATAAGCCGACGACTGGTGCGAATAATCGTTTCCCTTCCGGAGCTGATATTTCTCGTGGTGATGTAGATGGTACCTATTTCATTTGCAAAGATGGTTTTCCGTTTGCAATTCATGTAGATGCTCGTTTGGATGCTTCTATTTTGAATTTAGATCTTAAAAAGGAGAATCAGCGCATTGATAAAACATATCCTAAATTTGCAGAATGGGCAAAACGCGCGATCCGCAAATAAAATGGTGGAACTAGTTGGAGTGCATTAGAATAATCGACTATCTTTGAGGATGAAAAATTAAGAATAGTACTGATGTAAAATATTGTTTGTTTTGTTTGTGTTAAAAAAAGTGTGGTTTCGGGAGAAAGTGTGCTTTGTTAAAAGGAGGATTAAGTATTTAATCCTCCTTTTTATTGCATGAATAACATCAATCTTTTAGTATTGATGGTGATAAGGTGTCGGTAAGGCTTGAAGAAAGTATCTCGTTTTATCAGTTGACGGAGATATTGTACTTGTGCTTTATAAGGAGAAATCAGTCCTACATCAATCCGTTCTTCCAAAAAACGTTCTTTTCCTATTTTATTAATGTAATGGGTCAGTTGGGAAATGGAAAGTGCCGCCTCCTCTTTATTGATACGGCCGAAGCTTTCACCCACAAACTCTTCGTTGCATTCCATTCCTTCCGTATTTATCCATTCTATCGGTGTGTCATAGTCCAATATACTCCGATATTTTACTTCGGGAGCTGATTTCAGTTCACCCTGATAGAACCATTCTGAAGAGAAACGCATAATTTCATCATTCATTCTATATTGTACCTTTAACAAGGATACAGTGTCGGGTTTGTTGTCTGCAATCTCCTGCATCAGTGTCCGGTCTAATCCTCCACGAGCTGCTTCCATGCATTTAATGGTAGGAGGAAGCTGGCAATAATCACCGGCCAGAATGACACGGTCTGCTTTGCGGATGGCAATCCAGCAGGCAGGCTCTAGAGCTTGTGCGGCTTCGTCTATGAATAAGGTACTGAATTTGCGTCCTGTCAATATTCTGTTGGCGGAACTTACCAGTGTGCAGGCTATCACACGTGCTTCGCCGAACAATGCTTCGTTGATGCGAATTTCCAGTTCGGTGGCACGGTCTTTCAGTGAGTTTATTTTCTGTCGGATATTCTCACGCTCCGCTCCTTTGCGCGAACGTCCGTAGAGCTCGCGTATTGCTTTTCGGATACTCCATAATTGCGGATAATCGGGATGGCTTTCAAAACGGCGTTCATAGGTAAAAGCAAGCATTTTGTCATTGACGCGGGTGGGATTACCAATACGGAGAACGGAACACCCCGGTCCACCAGTTTCTCGCTAATCCAATCGACAGCCATATTGCTCTGTGCACACACCATGACTTGATTTTCCCGGTGAAGGGTCTCGTAAATGGCTTCTACCAATGTGGTAGTTTTACCGGTTCCGGGCGGACCGTGGACTATAGCAACATCTTTGGCATGCATCACTTTATTTACTGCTTCCTCCTGCGTATTGTTTAACCAGGGGAAACGGGTGAAGCCGAAACTGAAAGTTTCCGCCTTTTGGTTGCCATGAAAAATCTCACGTAACTCTGCCAGACGATTCCCTTTTGCCTTGAGGACTTGTCCCAACGCTTCGAACATCAACCGGTAACTGGTTTCATCAAAATAAAGCTGTACTCCCAATTGTCGCTCGGTTGCCTGTATGCTGAGCAATGCATCTGCCGAGGGGAGAACGATTACCATTCGGTCTTCGTCCACGTAGTTGACAGTTGCCGTAAAATTGAAATAATGTAATTGGCCTGATGCATTTTGCGTAAAAAAGCATACCGGACGGCCGAATTCAAATACATGTTCTATGTCTTTGTCTTCTTGCCTTTCAACTTCTACAACCAATTGATTCAATGAGTTATAATAGCTTCTGCCTGCCGATATAGGATACCAGCACATACCCCGTTTCACTTTGCGCCCGATGCCCATAGCTTCAGTCTGTTGCCTGAAAGTCTCTTTTTCGTAATCATATTCTAATTTTAGTAACAACTCTTTGCGTTGTAGTTTGTTAATTATATTAGAAAGGGGTATATGTTGGTTCATAATGATGCTTTTTTCTATAAGAATTGCAAAGATAATAATAATCCTTTAGGTAGGACTTTATGTTTTATTTTGTTAAACGTATTATAGATTACACAAGAATTCAAATCTTTATTCCTATATTGCCAAAAATAAAATAGATTTAAAACTGTAATAATTATAAATGGTAAAAGGTATGGTATATGACTTGGACATGTTAAAGGCCTTTTATGCTTCTTTCGAAAAGAAGATAGGTCGGGTAAGAGCCGTGTTGCAGCGTCCGCTGACATTGGCTGAGAAAATTCTGTATACACATCTTTATGATGATGCTCAACTGAAGAATTATGAACGTGGCGAGGACTATGTGAATTTCCGTCCCGACCGCGTGGCTATGCAAGACGCGACGGCGCAAATGGCATTGTTGCAATTTATCAATGCAGGAAAGGATTCCGCTGCCGTACCTTCTACTGTGCATTGTGACCATTTGATTCAGGCATATAAAGGAGCGGGCCCGGATATTGCAACGGCTACGGAAACCAACCGTGAGGTATACGATTTCTTACGAGATGTTTCTTCGCGTTTCGGTATCGGGTTTTGGAAACCGGGAGCAGGAATCATTCATCAGGTGGTACTCGAAAACTATGCTTTTCCCGGGGGAATGATGGTGGGGACGGATTCTCATACCCCCAATGCCGGAGGATTGGGAATGGTGGCAATCGGAGTCGGCGGTGCCGATGCTGTGGATGTAATGACCGGTATGGAATGGGAGTTAAAGATGCCGAAATTGATTGGAGTTCATTTGACCGGAAGCTTGAATGGATGGGCTTCGCCAAAGGATGTGATTCTGAAATTGGCCGGTATTCTGACCGTGAAAGGTGGAACGAATGCCATTATAGAATATTTTGGAGAAGGGACAGCTTCACTTTCGGCAACCGGTAAGGCTACTATCTGCAATATGGGTGCAGAGGTGGGGGCTACTACATCCTTGTTCCCCTATGACGATCGGATGGCTGTGTATCTGAAAGCTACCGGAAGAGAGTCTGTAGCAGAGATGGCCGGAAAAGTGGCAAATGATTTACGTGCCGATGCTGAGGTTGTTGCCAATCCTTCTGCTTTTTACGACCGTGTGATTGAAATTAATTTGTCCGAGTTGGAACCTTATATCAACGGGCCGTTTACACCGGATGCCGCAACACCTATTTCAGAGTTTGCCGAAAAGGTATTGGTTAATGGTTATCCGCGTAAGATGGAAGTCGGGCTGATAGGTTCATGTACCAATTCCTCTTATCAGGATTTAAGTCGGGCTGCTTCCATTGCCCGTCAGGTAGCTGAAAAACATTTGGCTGTGGCTGCTCCTCTGATTGTCAATCCGGGTTCGGAACGCATACGTGCAACCGCAGAGCGTGACGGGATGATTGATGCTTTCCAAAAGATTGGGGCTACTATTATGGCGAATGCTTGCGGTCCGTGCATCGGACAGTGGAAACGCCATACCGATGATCCTGTCCGCAAGAACTCGATTGTCACTTCTTTCAACCGTAATTTTGCCAAACGTGCCGATGGTAATCCGAATACACATGCATTTGTGGCTTCTCCTGAATTGGTATTGGCTCTGACTATTGCCGGTGATTTATGTTTCAATCCGTTGAAAGATACGTTGATAAATCAAGAAGGCGAGAAGGTGAAATTGAGCGTTCCCGAAGGAGATGAATTGCCGTCGGCAGGTTTCACTCAGGTAATCCCGGTTATTTGGCTCCTGCCGGTGCACAGGTGGAAATTAAGGTGAATCCTGACTCACAACGTTTGCAGTTATTGGCTCCGTTCCCGGCATGGGATGGAAAGGATTTTACGGATATGCCTTTACTGATTAAGGCTCAAGGTAAATGTACCACAGATCATATTTCAATGGCAGGTCCGTGGTTGCGTTTCCGTGGTCATCTGGAAAATATTTCGGATAATATGCTGATGGGGGCGGTGAACGCTTTCAATGGTGAAACGAACAAGGTGTGGAACCGTTTGACAAATACCTATGAGAGTGTATCGGGCGCGGCTAAGCAGTATAAAGCGCAAGGCATCGGGTCTATGGTAGTTGCGGAGGAAAATTATGGAGAAGGTTCCAGTCGTGAACATGCTGCTATGGAGCCTCGTTTTCTGAATGTAAAGGTTATTTTGGCGAAGAGTTTTGCCCGCATCCATGAAACGAATCTGAAGAAGCAGGGAATGCTTGCGGTGACCTTTATAGACAAGGCGGACTACGACAAGATTCAAGAACATGATTTGATTACCGTCAGCGGATTGGCGGACTTTGCTCCCGGAAGAAATCTGACTGTGACTTTACACCATGAAGATGGCACTCAGGATCGTTTTGAAGTACAGCATACTTATAATGAACAGCAGATAGGTTGGTTCCGTGCCGGCTCTGCTCTAAATGCAAGATAAAAGATGAAAAAGACAGTACCTTATATTACAGGCGACGGAGTGGGAGTAGAAATCACTCCCTCCATGCAAGCCATAGTGAATGCAGCCGTGAAAAAGGCATACGGCAGCGAACACGAAATAGAATGGATAGAAGTGCTGGCAGGTGAACGTGCTTTCAACGAAACAGGTTCCTGGTTGCCGGATGAGACGATGGAGGCTTTCAAGAAATATGGTGTGGGCATAAAAGGTCCGTTGACTACTCCGGTGGGAGGTGGTATCCGTTCCTTGAATGTGGCTTTGCGCCAAACGCTGGATCTGTATGTGTGTCTGCGCCCCGTACGTTGGTTCCGGAGTGGTATCTCCGGTGAAAGAGCCTCAGAAGGTGGACATGCATATTTTCCGCGAAAATACGGAGGATATTTATGCAGGTATAGAATGGGAAGCCGGAACACCGGAAGCTGAGAAGTTTTATCGTTTTTTGCATGATGAAATGGGAGTGGCTAAAGTGCGCTTTCCCGAAAGTTCTTCGTTTGGCGTGAAACCGGTGTCCAGAGAAGGAACGGAACGTCTGGTACGTGCGGCATGTAAATATGCTTTGGAGCATGGCTTGCCGTCAGTTACGCTGGTGCATAAAGGAAATATTATGAAGTTTACTGAAGGCGGCTTCAAGGAATGGGGGTATGAACTGGCGGAACGTGAGTTCGGAGATGCCATTGCGTCAGGCAAATTAGTGATAAAAGACTGCATAGCCGATGCATTCTTGCAGAATACGTCCTGATTCCCGAAGAATATTCCGTAATAGCCACTTAAACCTCAACGGAGACTATGTTTCCGACCAACTGGCGGCTATGGTGGGCGGTATCGGTATCGCTCCGGGAGCAAATATCAACTACCAGACAGGACATGCCATCTTTGAGGCGACTCATGGAACAGCCCCCAATATTGCGGGAAAAGATGTAGTGAACCCTTGTTCTATTATCCTTTCGGCAGTAATGATGCTCGAATATTTCGACTGGACAGAAGCTGCTGCTCTTATAGAGAAAGCTCTTGAAAATAGTTTTCTGGAAGCTCGTGCCACACATGATTTAGCCCGTTTTATGCCGAATGGAACCTCTCTCTCAACCACAGATTTCACCCGTGAAATAGTGGAAAGAATCGAAAAATAAGAATAATGATTAAAAACATACGAATATGAAGAAAGAGTACCTGATTTACAAGCTGTCCGAAGAAATGAAGGAAGCTACCCGGATTGATAATGCATTGTTCTCCAAATTCGATGTGAAGCGCGGGCTACGTAATGAAGACGGCACAGGTGTATTGGTAGGTTTAACCAGAATCGGTAATGTAGTAGGATACGAACGTGTTCCGGGTGGTGGACTGAAACCCATACCTGGAAAACTGTTCTATCGCGGTTATGACGTAGAAGATATTTCTCACGCTATAATCAAGGAGAAACGCTTCGGCTTCGAAGAAGTGGCTTACCTATTGTTTCCGGGCGTCTGCCGGACAAGGAGGAACTAGCTTCATTCTGCGAACTGATTAACGATAATATGCCGTTGGAGCAGAAAACGAAGATGAACATCATCGAGTTGGAAGGTAACAACATCATGAATATCCTTTCACGCAGTGTATTCGAAATGTATCGCTTCGACGCAAATGCGGATGACACCTCCCGGGATAACCTGATGCGTCAGAGTATTGAACTGATTTCAAAGTTCCCTACTATCATCGCTTATGCTTATAATATGCTTCGTCATGCTACTTTCGGGCGTTCTTTGCATATCCGGCATCCGCAGGAGAATCTTTCTCTTGCGGAGAATTTCCTGTATATGCTGAAAAAGGATTATACGGAACTGGATGCACGTACCCTCGATTTGTTATTGATTCTTCAGGCAGAGCACGGTGGTGGTAATAACTCCACTTTCACTGTTCGCGTAACTTCTTCTACCGGAACGGATACCTACTCGGCCATCGCTGCTGGTATCGGTTCCCTGAAAGGCCCGCTTCACGGTGGCGCCAATATCCAGGTTACCGACATGTTCCACCATTTGCAGGAGAATATCCAGGACTGGACAAATGTAGATGAGATTGACACTTACTTTACCCGTATGCTGAATAAAGAGGTTTATAATAAGACCGGATTGATTTATGGTATCGGACATGCTGTTTATACGATTTCCGACCCGCGTGCACTTTTACTAAAAGAATTGGCACGTGATCTGGCACGTGAAAAAGGCAAGGAACGTGAGTTTGCCTTCCTCGAACTTTTGGAAGAACGGGCGATCGCGACTTTCGGACGCATCAAGAATAACGGCAAGACAGTATCGAGCAACATTGACTTCTATTCGGGCTTCGTATATGAGATGATTGGATTGCCGCAGGAGATTTTCACTCCGCTGTTTGCCATGGCTCGTATTGTCGGCTGGTGTGCACACCGCAATGAAGAATTGACCTTCGAAGGCAAACGCATTATCCGTCCGGCTTATAAAAATGTTCTTGATGATCTGGCTTATATCCCAATTAAGAAACGCTGATAAGAACCAATCCTTTTATTGAATAGATAAGTGTAGTCCCCAGGTGTATATTCCGATCATTTCCGGAGGTATGCCTGGGGATAAGTGTTTTTTAGAGAAAACTTTCTGTGTGTCATCGAGTTTTTATTTAAGGAGTTTTGCGTTGCAATTTTCCTCTTTTTTGTTACTTTTGCACATTGTAAAAGAATATCTGTATGACTATGAATGCATTTAATCTGTTTTTGGGCATAATGAGCCTGATTGCTTTGATTGTTTTTATCGCCCTTTACTTTGTGAAAGCCGGATATGGTATTTTTCGTACTGCTTCGTGGGGTGTGGCTATTTCCAATAAGTTAGCTTGGATATTAATGGAGGCCCCTGTATTTTTAGTTATGTGTTGGATGTGGGTGCATTCGGAACGCCGTTTTGATCCCGTCATACTGATGTTCTTCATATTCTTCCAGATTCATTATTTCCAGCGTGCATTCGTTTTTCCTCTATTGCTGACCGGAAAGAGTAAAATGCCGTTAGCTATTATGTCAATGGGCATTCTTTTTAATTTGTTGAACGGATATATGCAAGGACAATGGATATTTCATCTTGCGCCTGAAGGAATGTACGGCATTGATTGGTTTATGTCACCATGGTTTATTCTCGGAACTCTGCTTTTTTTTTACTGGTATGCTGGTGAACTGGCACTCGGATTATATCATCCGGCATTTGCGCAAACCGGGAGATACCCGCCATTATCTGCCTCAAAAAGGGATGTACCGCTACGTTACTTCCGCCAATTATTTCGGCGAAATAGTAGAATGGGCAGGCTGGGCGATACTCACTTGTTCACTTTCCGGACTTGTGTTTCTTTGGTGGACGATTGCTAACCTTGTTCCCCGTGCCAACGCAATCTGGCACCGTTACCGCGAGGAATTCGGTGATGAGGTGGGAAATAGGAAACGTGTATTCCCTTTTCTGTATTAAGGCTATCTTTTGACAAAATATATCATACTACTATGAAATCAAAGTTATTTACCCCGGTCACTTTTGGACCTTTGACACTTCGCAACCGGACCATTCGTTCGGCAGCTTTTGAAAGTATGTGTCCGGGAAACGCCCCTTCACAAATGTTGTTGGATTATCACCGTTCGGTAGCCGCAGGCGGGGTTGGCATGACGACGGTTGCTTATGCTGCCGTGACACAAAGCGGGCTTTCTTTTTTTGACCGCCAATTATGGTTACGATCTTCCATAATTCCCGGTTTACGCGAAGTGACCGACGCCATACACGATGAGGGTGCCGCAGCAGGTATACAAATCGGTCATTGCGGTAATATGTCCCACAAGAACATTTGTGGAGTAACTCCTATCTCTGCTTCTTCCGGTTTCAATCTTTACTCTCCGACCTTTGTGCGCGGAATGAGGAAAGAAGAACTTCCTGAAATGGCGCGTGCTTATGGAAAGGCTGTCAATCTGGCTAGAGAAGCTGGTTTCGATGCTGTTGAGGTTCACGCCGGACATGGATATCTGATTAGCCAGTTCCTTTCCCCTTACACCAATCACCGGAAGGATGAATACGGAGGTTCGTTGGAAAACCGGATGCGTTTTATGGATATAGTGATGAAAGAAGTGATGAAAGCTGCCGGTAGCGATATGGCGGTTCTTGTGAAAATGAATATGCGCGACGGTTTCAAAGGTGGAATGGAGTCGGAGGAAACGATACAAGTAGCCCGACGCCTGCTCGAACTGGGTGCTCACGGGCTGGTATTGAGCGGTGGTTTCGTCAGTCGTGCGCCGATGTATGTGATGCGAGGGGCGATGCCTATCCGTTCTATGGCTTATTATATGAATTGCTGGTGGCTGAAATACGGCGTCCGGATGTTCGGAAAATGGATGATTCCGACTGTTCCTTTCAAAGAGGCATATTTTCTCGAAGATGCGCTGAAGTTCCGTGAGGCCCTTCCGGGTGCTCCGTTAATTTATGTAGGCGGCCTTGTTTCTCGTGAGAAAATTGATGAAGTGCTGGATGCCGGCTTTGATGCTGTTCAAATGGCACGTGCCCTGCTGAATGAACCGGGATTTGTGAACCGTATGGCACGTGAAGACCGTGCACGTTGTAATTGCGGGCATAGCAATTATTGCATTGGCCGTATGTACACGAACGAAATGGCTTGTCATCAACATTTGAATGAAGAACTGCCTCCTTGTCTGCAAAAGGAGATTGAAAAATTGGAAAAGAAATGAATGATATAAAATGGGCTATCATTACCGGAGCTGACGGAGGCATGGGAACGGAGATAACCCCCGTTTAATCAGCCAATCTATACCTTCTTTAGCCATTTTTGCACACATCTTTTTTATATTGAAGGCAACGGCAAAGAAAGCAAAGTCCATGAAGACCTTATCCTTACCAAAATGGCGGAAACGTTTGTAGTTCATATTGTATTTCATTTGTTCGAACACGGCTTCCGGCTCTATACAGCTCTGTCCTCTGTGCTTCAGTCCTTCCTCGGAGCAGAGCAGCTCTTTGGCATTCTGCCTGTATTTTCTGAGCCTGTGATTCAGTTCTATCGTCCTGTTTCCTTTTGCTTTAAAACAGCGGCATCGCAGGGGACAGCCTTCACGCCTGACAACTCTGCATCGTGCATTTTCGCTGGTTCTCGATGACTTCTCCGGGCAATGACATCGTCTATCTGCCCTAACAGGACATGTATCTTCTTCATCAGGCGTTCACGGTTCCGCTCAATCGTTTTTGCCAGACGAAAGTGTACTTGTTGGCTTTGGATTCGATCTTTGTCCCGTCAATGTATTCCACATTCAGGCTGATGAAGCCTTTGGAAGAGAGAAGGAGTACGGTTTGTAAACACCTCGTTGATTTCCTTCTTCACCCGGTTTGCGGAAACGGTTGATGGTAATGAAATCCGGTTTCTCATATCCGGCCAGCCAGATATAATGGATGTCACGGTGAAGGAGCTTTCAATTTTCCGGCAGGAGTAGATGTTGTTCATATAG
>VOFH01004020.1_pt1 | contig 63606 bp, 91 predicted proteins | sample 5384091 | NCBI WGS metagenome assembly VOFH01 (sample SAMN12384727, study PRJNA508395) | human gut metagenome | isolation source: healthy gut G | host: Homo sapiens | reverse complement strand
GATTGAAGAAGTAGCAGGTCGAGCTGCCATGGTCTACTTGATGAAATCACTATCATCACATCTGTAATAGATGACTCTTGCAATTGTAGCAATTTCGCTTTTTTCGTCTACCCAGTACAGAAGGATCTCGTTCTTCACAATCAACTTCCGGTACTCATAATGCAGCAGATTCACACTGTCTGTCTCGATAAAAGAGCTATATGACCTCAATTCTGGGTTATTTTTTGCAAAAACATCAAAAAATTGTCGATTTGGAAAAACTATTTGTTCATGCAATTGCGGGTTTGCACCATTTTGGCGCCTGTATTTTCGACAATCCGCATGAGAAACCGTTGAAATTCCAATAGTCACAGAGTTTTTTCCAAAACGCCAAAAATGCATTTTGGCAAAAGCGCTTTTCATTTATATCCACAAAACTTAAAAACAGCCGGGAATCTCTTCTCGGCTGCCTGTTTTCTTTAATATCTCACAAAATCTCCTGTATAACCGATGGCTTCTAAGATCGGTTTCAGCATTCATAGGCCTTGAAGTCCTCGAGCCACCACTTCGTCCACCGGCGAGATGCCCAGGAAGATGTTCATGCCTTCCTTTGTATCGGCATTGGTCAGCGGCAGATAAGTATCCGTGTCCATGAAACAGATGATATCCGGCGCTGTCAGATAAACTTTGCCTGCTTCGTCTCTGACCAGCATGTTTTCATTTTTGAAATCAATGTAAAACCGATCCCCGTTTTCCGCAAGAATGACCGTGGTTCCGAAGTCGAAGCCGCCCCTCTGCCTTCAGGTCGATCTTCTCGATTCTGCCGCGGCAGATTTCTCTGATCTCCATGACCTTTGACAGCTCTTCCACAGGATTCAGGTTTTGATCCGCCATCAACTGCAGGAAGACCTTCCCGATTTTCTGCGCGTAAGTCACACAGCCGACAGAAGAATGTGCTTTCATTTCGTCTCTGGAAAGTCCCCAGGTGGAGAAGCCGATCTGCTGGCCGTAAGCCATGCAAAGCTGTCTGGCGATGACCTCTGCCGCCTTGTCGTCTGTGGCATAAGCGATGATCTGATCTCCGTGCCGTTGCCCAGACCGATAGGGCTCGGCGGATAGCCGCGAAGGTCGGTCAGCGTGGTATTCAGCTCGGGAACCGCTCTGCCGTTTCCATCCGTATCCACGAATCCAATTCGTTTTGCCGGATCTTTGTCGGAGAGGATGGCAACCATCATAGGAACGAAGGTGTTAAAGCCGCCCATCTCGCCAGGGTACAGGTATTTTACCGTCTTTCCTTCCGCAGCAAAGCCTCTCTGGAAAGCCTTGAAAGCATTGACTGCATCGGGGCCGAACTCCCCCTTCCAGCATGGCGACGGGACTTCCCAGACCTGCTACCATGGCCGCATAGTCATCTTTCTCCAGTTCATCCAGCGAAAGCAGTTCCAGTTCGATAGTCTCGCCCTGCTTTTCCAATTTTTCCAGCATATCCAGCCCGAAGGACAGGGAACCGCCGCCGCCAGCGCCCAGGAATGTGGCGCCGTATAAAATCTCCAAAATATCCTGTTTATATAATGTTCTGCTCATTTTTCCACCTCACACTAAAGAGAAACTTCTTCATTGGCTCTGCAGTAGCCTGCGCTGACCATGACGCCGTCCCAGCAGGTATAGCACTCCGGCAGATCGTGCCATCTGTCGTCAGCTCTTGTGATGGTCAGAGCCACCTTCTGGCCTACTTCTGTCTCACTGTTGGACAGTGCGCGCACTTCGCCCTCGAGACTCAGATCCAACAGGGAAATGATGCTCGGGATAGTCACGATAACCTTGCCATTCGGGTCTTACACAAAGAGGTTCTCGTTCTGGAAAGTGACTTTTGTATTCCTCGCCGCTCTGGTCGTCCACAATAGTAGTCACGCCAGTATCAAAGCCGCCGGCAGAGTCGATTTTGATGTCAGTGATGGTGCCCGATTGAATGACCATTTTGAATGCTGCACCCATTGCGTCAAAAGCACTTCCAGTGCCGCTGTCACAGTGTCCGCCGTGGAGCCAGCCAGGGCTTTGCCCACTTCGATGGTCTTGGTCATCTGGCCCACTGCCGATGCCTTGAGGTGGTCTTCTTTGTTCATCATCCAAGCGGCAAAACCGATGCCCTGGTCGTAAGCCTGGCACATGTATCTGGCGATGTTCTCACAGGCCTTTGCTGTCCATCGGATCTTTTGCTCTGCCTACGATAGTATCGCCCTTTCGCTGGCCAGAACCACCGGGCTGGTCGGAATGCCGTGCACTGGCAAGAGACCAGTGTTCAGCTCAGGAACCGCTCTGCCGTTGCCGTCTGTATTGAGGATCGGCAGTCCGTTCTTCCATGCCGCGTACAGTGGCAGCAGCGTGTTTCCACCGCCCTGCTCGCCAGAGTAGACGTATTTCAGCATTCTGCCGGTGAAGCTGGCTTCTTCCGCCATACCCTTGACAGCATTGACCGACTCGTCCTGGAAGGTTCTTCCCTTTGTCGCTACAGGCGATCCGAGAGCGGGCTACCATGGTGGATACCACTGCCGGGTCATCTTCCATGTCCTCTACATCGTACATCTTGATGGTCAGATCTGGATCTTCCGCCAGCATTGCCGCAAGCAGGGCTTCTCCTTCCTCCATGGAACCTCCGCCTCCGCCGCCGTAAAAGCTGGAACCGTACACGATATATTTTAAATCATCTTTATGTAAATCACGAATCATTTTCAAATCCTCCATTAATAAATGTGCTTGCCGTTTTCGATGACGCACTCGTCATCAAGATAAACTGTCGGCGCTTTGATAATCATGTCATAGTGCATATTGCAGTCCTGCTGTCCGCCCATGAACAGGTTGTTTCCGCAAGCGATGTGGATGGTGCCGAAGACCTTCTCGTCCACCAGACCGTTGCCCATGATCCTGCAGGAAGGGTTTGTGCCGATGCCGAATTCGCAGACGTTCTTTGCCGTATCGTCAAATTGCGCCACGAACTTGTCAAAGTCCTCTGCATCAGGACCTTCGGTTTTGACGATGCGCCCGTCCTTGAAGGTGATCGTCAGAGGCTCTTCCATGACCTTTGAAGTCGGCGATGACGCCGTCTACCACCAGTCTGCCGTCGCCCTTAGTTTCAATGGGTGCGACCATAGCTTCACCAGCGGGCAGATTGCCGAAGGCGCCTCGCCACCAGCTTGCCGGTGTCAGCAATGCCGCTGCGGCCGCCGCAGTATAAGGTCAGATCAGTTCCCGCATCTGTGGTAATGCGAATCTTTTCGCACTTGTCCAGCTTTGATGCCAGGATATCACCGATGCGCTCCACCTCGTCATAGTCAGCGTTCAGGGTCATGTTGACGATTTCTTCTGTAATCGTCGGCATGGAGGCGATGCGGCAGCCCCTCGCCGTAGCGTCTGCCCTGCCCTTGGTATGGGTAAAAGACCCGCTGGTAATCATCATGCAGGCGTCGGCTTCTGCCAAAGCTGCCTGGGACAGAGCCGGCATTTCGCCGGAATGTCTTACCGGTCCGCTGACCATGACTGTTTCCACGCCCAGGTCGTTTCCCGCCCGGACAAATTCTCTCGCCAGATCCATCTGATCCTCGTCCGTCAGGATCAAAAAAACTTTTCGCCTGGTTTTGCACCCATGCAGGATGTGATGGATGTCTTCGCCGCTTCATAAGTACCTTTCATTAACAAGCCTCCTTCAGTTCTGTTTCCTCGCTCTTTGCAAAGGATTGAGTTTCGATTTTTATCACGCTGCACAGTACCGCATAGACGACCACTGTGGCGACGATACCCACGATTTCCGGGATGAAAATGTATCAAAATAGGTCACCGCTGCTCCAACGAGCCAGGCCACGATTCCCAACCAGTTGACACCTGGGAACGGCTTCCATGTATCGGCTCTGCCTCTGCCCATGACCCAGTAGTCTGCAATCAAAACAGCGCAGATCGGGGTGATGAAGTAGCTGAGCAGTGAGAGGAAATCTACGAAATAGTAGACGATGCCGCCAAGGGACAGGGCAATGCCGATCAGACCGCAGATCGCCGTTACGATGGCTCTTCTGTCATCTCTCAGTTTGAACATGTTGACTACTGCGATTCCAGCGGAATAGGCATTTCCTACGTTGGTTGTCCAAGTCGCCAGAATCAAAACGATCATGCCGATAGCAGGCAGTCCTACGTTAGCAAACATGATTGTGATGTCGGAGTTTCCAGAGCAGATTGCCAGGACAGCGCCGCATGCCAGTGCGCCCACGCCTGCCGGGATGACGCCAAAGAGGCAGGAAAGCGCTGCGCTTTTGCCGTTTTTGCTGTATCTGTTGTAGTCTCCACAGGTTGCTGCGCCGGAGATGAAGCCGCCCACGGAAATGGTAATGCCCATGACCATGCCGCCTTCGCCGCCAGGATTGTACGCCGCCAAAATCTCTGCGCCGCCGTTACCCAGAGCGATGGACACACCGTAGATCAAAAGACGAATAGCAGCGGTACGCTGACGATGTTGAGAATCTTCGTCAGTCCGATTCCGTAGAATGCGGTAATCAGCATCAGTCCGCCCCAGAAGATGCATGCGATCCACTCTGGAAACGCGATGCCAAAGCTTTGCTGCATCAGGGAGCAGAATGATGTGGCGCAGACGATGGTCTGATAGGCATACCAGCCCACCATGGATACTGCGATAATCAAGGAGATGGTCACCTGTGACCCTCTTTCTCCCAATGCTCTCGATACTGCAACGGCAGTCGGTCTTCCAGTCTGCGCTGACTGTGCAGCGATGAGCATCATCAGAGCAACGACGATGCCGTAACCGATAAACATGGCAGCGATTGATTCTTTAAAATTAAGTCCGGATGATACCATGGCGCCTACCATCAGCGCCGGTACACAGATGACATTTCCTGCCCAGATAAATGCAATTGACGGCCAGCTCTTCTTTTTCACTGTCTGGCACTTTTTCTAAGGTGATGCTCTCTACCTCAAAGTTCTTTTTCCTTCGGCCATAAAATAGCCTCCTTTCAAAAGTTCGAATAAATTTATTAAAAGTATACCAACTTTTGTCCTTGCTGTCATTAGCGCGGCCGCTGATTATTCTGACAATTTATTGTGCATGTGCATAAATCAACATTGTAATTCGACCTTTTTTACGCTATAATTGAGATAATAATTGTTATGAGGTGACAAAAATGAGTATAACCGTAGAAGAATGCCTGAAATTACCATCACTGCGAAACAGCCGAGTCGTGGGCGGAGAAAAGGAGTATCTAATATCGTCAACAGCGTGACCGTTTTGGAAATCGTCGACAACGTCATCTTTGATCTGGGAAAGCCCGTCAAAAACAGCGACATGGTTCTGACTTCATTTTATACGATCAAAGATGATCCCAAAGGCGCAGTGCGACCACATCAACTACATGTACAATTCCGGCGATGCCTGTGTGGTCATCTACTATGTCGGCGTGTTTATCAAGGAAATCCATCCTTCTCTGTTGGAAATGGCCGACCGGCTGAATTTCCCCATCATCATCATGCAGGAAAACCGTACCGATTTCTTCTATACCGACGTCATTGGTGAAGTCTACGAAGCTATCTTCCGCAATCGGGCCAACGACAACGATTTTATCGACACCATCGCTTCCCTGGTATCCCGCCTGCCGGAAAACCGTAAAAATATCGCCACACTGATGCGGCTCATCAGTGATAATCTCAAGTGTACGTTTTACTCTCTGACGCTTCACTGAACAATGTCTGCCTCAGCAAGTGGCCCATGTCCAACGACATCACCGCAGACACCATCTCTGCCCTTTATGAAAGCGCTGCCGCCACGGACGAATACTGTGTGGAAACCACTTTGAACGACATGCCTCTCAAGATTTTCTGCGTGCCTTTTTCTGCCTTTTGAATACCGCAGCTTCTCCCTCTATGCAGCGGACGATTTTGACCGCCTGGCTTTGGACGACATGTACCGTGTCATCGAGCTTCTGCAGATTTTCTCGAAGCTGTGGGACCTGGATTCGATAACATTCTGGAGAATGCCCTGGTTCCCGCCATTATCGAAGGTGATGAAGAGAAGATGTACAATATCTCTGACCGTCTTGGCATCGACATTGATGCCATCAACACTGCTATCATCATCCGGCCCGTCTTTGATCAAGCCGATACCCGGGAGCAGCTCCAGACCTTGCGCTCCCTGATCCGTGCCGTCAAAACTGTGCAGATGCTTTCGGCAAAGACATCATCATCGACACCTACGGCATCTACATCATCTGTTTTATCGTCTACGCTTCTACGATCCATGCAGACAATGAATACATTGAGGAGATGACCTGCGCCATGGACCAGGTCACGGAGGATTACACCGTAGCTTTTTTCCCTAACGACGACAATGCAAAGGATGTGAGAAAACTTACCTGCTCTACTCTGAATACATTCCCCATGTGGTGGAAATCTTCCCCCATAAGAAGAAAATCTCCTACGGAGATCTGATGTTCGCCAAGCGCTGCTTTGATATGTCTGCCGAAAAAATGAAGACTACCGCATCTGCCGCAACATCCTGAAGCCTTTGCTGCGAGATGATGCCTCCGGCGAACTGCTGCACACCTTGGCCGTCTATTACCTGGATGCCGACTGCGAAGTGAAGAAGACGGCAAAGCTGCTCTTTGTCCACAGGAACACGATTCAGTACCGTCTTTCCAAAATCCAGGCCATCACCAACTTCAGAACGGACGACAGGCTGGAGTCCTATCTGATGTATACGGCCATCGCCTGCTGGCGGCTGAACTCGGCATTGCCGGAGTAAATCTCGCGACTTTCTTACGGTTTGTGTCAAAAAACCACGGCTTACGCTGATACCCTTGCCCCCACGATTTTGTACAATGCAGGTAAAAGATACTGCATGATTGCGGGAGGAGGAACGATATGAGACGACAACTGAATATAAAAAAGCCCTGGTGACGATTCTTGCCCTGTGCCTGATTCTCGCCTATTAACCACTGCAGGCAAGCGCAGAGGACCAGGAGAATCCAAAAGACCCTGCCGCTAGCGAAAGCTGCGCAAGTCCTCGAAGACCGGCGATGAAAGCCGGTTTCTGCTCTATATCCTCCTGGCAGGCGTCGCCTGCGGCACAATGACTGCTGTAGTCAGAAGAAAGAAGACGTCTGGCAGACAATAGTCCTTTCTACGGTTTTACCCGTCTTTTAAATAATAGTCGAAAGCACCTAAAAAAACTGTATGTAGCCCCAACGAATGCAAAGGACGTATCGAAGTTTCAACGGTTACAGCCATCGGAAATAGACACTCCCTTTGCAGCCAAGAAATTTTTAGGTGTTTTGGCATTTTTGAATAAGTAGAGGATAAAGGCGAGGCTGGCGAAGACTTCTTTTACAAGATATTTTTGAAATCGCTTCTCGTCATCTAGGGAGGGGGTATGATAGTAGTGATTTCTACGATAAAGTTAGGTTTTTGATACTATTCCAGATTTCTCGCGTAACTCTGTGGCAAGGACAACGGCAGTCCACCCAAAAAAAAGCTCAAATCGCCTAAAAAACCGTGATTGCGTTATATTTTACATCTTTTATCAACTGCGAACCGCATTTTGCACATAGGAACTCACAGGGAAAGTGACTAAAAACGAATATACCCCTGTCAAGGCACTTTGACGGGCATCCGGTTACGCGGGGAGTGTCAGGATACAGCCAAAAAAGCATAACCTTATTGTAACATCGAACATCTGCCAGCTGCTTTGTCCCTCTCTCCCCCAAATCTCAGATGCAGCAAAACGAGGGCTGCCCGTCGGCCTGCTGCATCTGCAGCAAGCTGTACGGGCATACCCCTCGCTCATTATCACTTTATTTTTTAGTCAGTACGGGCTGGAATGTTTTCGCCTGCACCTCGAAAGATGCCGCCGCACTAGGTCCACGACCGATTTCCGTTTGTATTGCATAAATGGTCTGACCTGCCTGTAAGTCCGTTCCCTGCGGCACCGCGGCCACCCAGATACCAGAATCATTGACCGTAGTCGTAACAACGATACCGTCCGGCAGGGTCACTGCAATCTCCGCACCTGGCACACCGGTTCCAGTAACAAAATGATCGCCCTCTGTCACCGCATTGATGACAGGACGCTGACTAGGATCGGGAAGTCTTGTATTTTTGCAGTAAAGTTTGCAATTGACGTTCCATCAATGAAAGCTCTGCCATCAGTAGTCACCACCACGGTAAAATCCGTCTGCACAGCAGCATAGCCTTCCGGCGCAGTAACTTCTTGGATCACATAGCTGCCGGGCCCGAAAATTCCGAAATTGACCACTCCATCACTTCCCGAAACAGCTCTCACACCGTTGGGCAGAGTAAAGACCGCACCTGCAAGAGGCTGCCCCGTATCAGCGTCGACTTTTCGAAAGGATATTTCAGCGTCGCGGTTCGGCACATCATATAGAGAAAAAGTTGTCGGCAGGGATTCCGTCAATCATCACAGTTCCGTCTTCGTCTACCACTACTTGATGACTGGTCCTCTCCGGCAGATAACCGGCGGGGATTGTCGTCTCTATCAGCGTATATTCACCTGGAGCAAGATCGGTGAAGGACAGCCTGCCGCTTTCATCGGAAATCGCCGTTGCAATCAAGTTTTCATTTTGATAAAGGGTATAACCCGCGTCTGCCAGAGGCCGGCCAGTATCCTGATCGTATTTCACTGCCGTAAAGATCCTGCTGCAGGCTCCGGCTTCGGTTTGCATACACAGCGAAGCGGCCAGCAGCAGCAACATCTATTCCATAATTTCATAATCATCACCTTCTTAAAGTTTTACATATTATGATATGCAATAGATTTCGATTCGTTAATCCTCCGTCCGGCTGCGCTGCTCATTGAGGTCGCAGAGCCATTTTGTCAAAAGCCTTCCAGTCTCTTCTATGTTAATAGGTTTTGTCAGGTAATCGTCAAAATCCTTCGGCAAGCAGCCTGTCTTTTGCACTGCTTGTAGCGTCGGCTGTCAGTACGACAATGGGCAGTTTCTCGTATTGGTCACCCGGCAGTCCGCGAATTTTCTTCATCGTTTTGATGCCGTCCATTTCTGGCATCATATAATCCATGAAAATCAAATCATAATCTCTGCAGCTAACCGCTTCTATAGCCTCCTGCCGGAGCCCGCACAGTCTATTTTTCATTTCAAAGGTCTGCAGCAGGGCCTCCGCAATCTGCAAATTCAGATCATTATCGTCTACAATCAAAATCCTCACATGAGGCAGCACTGGCATTTCAGCCACTTTGCCTTCCGATTCAATTCTCTCTCTGCTTTAACGCCTTTGAGCAGGGATACCAGCTGTATTCCAAAGAGGGGTACAAATATCGCTGCGTTCTCCGGCTCGTCAGACATCAGCGCATGTTCCTGAATTTTCAACAGTGTCACTAATTTTCCCCCAGTATCCAACTGATCAGCCAATTTTTCGTGGATGGTTTCCCTATCTGCCATGACCAAATCATAGCTGCCTTCAGATAGTGCCTCTTGAAAATATCTGTAATCAGCGCAGACTTCATAATCCAACCCCAGTTCCTGCAGATAAAAGTATAATACTCCGCAGCGATTCAGACTCCTCATAAATCAAAATTCGTGGAAGTTTTTTCCCTGCTATCTCCATCAAAGGTTTCTCACCTGCGGCTGTCTGCTCAATTCTGGCTGTAAATACAGAACCGGCGCCATACTCGCTTTCGACTGTGATATCTCCTCCCATGATTCGGCACAGAGAACTGGCGATGGCTAAGCCCAATCCAGTTCCTTCTTTCCCGTGATTATAAGAAGAGTCAATTTGGTTGAAGCTTTCAAACAGTTTATCCATATCCTGTTTTTTGATGCCGATTCCCGTATCCTCCACTGCCATGACTAGGATTATGCGTTTCCCCTCTCTTTCACAGTGCAGAGATAATTTGACATAACCTTCTTCTGTAAACTTCACCGCATTGCCTACGATATTAATCAAAACCTGCTTGATTCTCGTCATATCTCCTATCATTTGCTCTGGTACCGTTTTATCCACATCCAATAAGAATCGTATCGGTTTTATCTTCAATTCTAACTGCTGCGAGAAACGCAACGTCATACAGCAGCGTCTCCGTCTGGTATCTTTCATTTAAAATTGTAAATTTACCGGCTTCAAATTTTGACATATCGAGAACATCGTTGATGATGGTCAAAAGTCCTCTGCCAGAGCTGAGAATGCTGCGCACGTATTCTTTCTGTCTGTTGTTCAGGTCACTTCTCATCAAAAGCTCACCCATGCCTACGATGGCGTTCATAGGCGTGCGGATTTCATGACTGATATTGGCCAGGAATATCGACTTTGCTTCTGCTGCATGGCGCTGATTTTGGGATACGATCCATATCACACCTGCCGCTGCCAGCAGAATCAAAAGATGATGATGGCGCCAATACCAGTACGCATCAATTCCTTGGTCAGCATGTCTGTCTTTGCCGTAATCACGTCCTTTGGCACGATATTTACGATGGTCCAGCCATTGAGTCCCAAAGGGCAGTAATATCCGAAGCGCTCTGTTCCCAGCTGATCGTAGAGAATCGTTCCCGATTTACCCATAATATGTTTTCTCTGATCTGCCGGCACTGCCGCCTGTTTTAATTTCCACATTTTCTAAAACTCTGAACAAGTTGTTGTAATCCATGCTCTTATTGCGCATGACCAGATTCCCCGTCTCTGTCGATGATATACGAGTACCCCTCACCGCCAAAGCTTTCTGTGCCCAGGGCTTCCTGCAGCTTGGAAATGCTCAGCATGGCCGTCATGACTCCCGAGACTTCTCCCCTTTGGTCTTTTTACGGGTACTGCTAAGATGATGCCTGATGCCGCCTGGCTGGTAAAAATGTAACGGACAATGCCGCTGATTGCAAATTGACCTTTGATCGCCTTTTTATAAATACGGCTGGTCAGAAATATCTTCGTTTCTGGACGGCTCCGTCGCCTTTAAATTTCCATCTGTGTCCGCGAATCCAGCAAAGACGAAACCCTGGGTTTCCACGATGTCAGTAAGATAGGCATTTCTCTTTTCTTCTGGAATCACGAGGAAGGTATTTCCTATGGTCTGCAGGAATTCTGCGTATCCTTCACTACCATCTTTGTATAAGCAGCGATGTTATCAGCTACTTCTGCCATCATGACCCGGTTCTCTGCCTGCAGTGTCTTTGTCAAATCGCTGAATATAGGATATAGCAAAGATGCCGAACAGAATGACGACAGTCAGCAGGGCTGCAATGATGAAAAAAAATGGCGCTGATTCTTCATCGGATGGTTCACTTTCATTGCGTCTCATCACCTCCTGCAATCCGCACTGTTCTGAGATGGTCCATTTTTTTCAGACAGTCTTCCGGAGAAAGCCCGCTGTCTTTTTTTCATATATTCCAAAATGCAGGAAGCGTCCATCTGCGAAAAACCTCGAATTCTAAGCCAGGCAATAGAATCCCTAAATTTCTGTTCTATCAGCTGCTCTGCCTCAAGATACTGCAGGTGTAGATATGCTGGCTACTTGATTTTTAAAAACCGGAGCGGTATATATATTTTCAAAGACAGCGTTGTAATTATACGGATCCGCCAAAAACGTGATGAAGTTCAGCGCCGCATCCAGCCTGGCGCTGTTTTTTGTTGACGATGAACAGACCTAAATTGGGTCCCTCAAAAGTTCCCTCTTCAGGAGTGCCAACAAAAGCCGGCATCAGTCCAAACTTTGCAGCATCTCCTGGAAATCCGTGTACAGCCATGTATCCCAGCAGAGCATCATGGCATACCTGCTAAACTGTCCATGGCCTCGTTCATGCCATCCAGTCATTTTCTCATAATCCTGCCCGAGATAGCCCTTTTCTGCCATTTCTTTATACCACTTTTACGACTTTCTTCATCTCTGGAATATCGGCATAGCCTATTTTCCCCTCGTTCAGTTTTTCCAGGGTTTCGCTGTTCATGACGATGGAATCTAAGGGGAATTGATATAACAGCATGGAAATCTCCTTTGCCGGCAGATACAGCGGTGTTATACCCTTCTTCTTCAATACACGGCAGACCTTCATGAACTCCTCTTGATTTTCTGGTATCTCCAGACCGTACTTTTTCAAAGATTTCTTTATTGTAAAAGGGTCCTGGAAATGGAAGCCTCCCAATGGGGCAGACCGATGACTTTGCCGTTGTAGATGGTCTGATTGATAGAAGTGTCCGTCAAGTCGTCCACCCACGGCTCCTCTGTAAAATCATCGTAAAAGTTTTCGTCCGGATAATAGGTCTCTATATTCGTGCCTCCGTAACTCAACAAAATATCAGGCTTCTCAATCTCCCCTTTACAGAAGCCTGCATGCGTTTTTCAAATTCTTCTTTTGGAATCTGTACCACTTCCAGATCATTTTCCGTCAGATCCTCATAACGATCTAACGCCTTCTTTATATAACTGCGTTCCAAATCCGGATACACACCCCAAATAATCAGTTTATCGCCGCTGCTTTTATTCCAGTCGTAGACTGGCTCAGTAAACGCCTCCCCTTTAGCTGGCAGACTGTTTGTTTGCTGCGCACATCCTGTCAGCAGCGTCAAAGGATCCATGCAGCGATCAATAGAGCAGCTCTCTTCTTCATCAGTACTTCCTCTCGCATTTCTTCTCGCAAAGATAGTTCTATTTTAACACCAATTGCTGGAAATGTCGATTTCAAATCCTTTGAGCAGGAATCACCACTAAAATCGTCCTACATAAAAAAACTTATGAAACTCGGCAAATCTAAGTTCCATAAGTTTTTCTCTTCATTCTGTTTGCGTCCAGCTCAACGTACTGAACTCCATCCGTCATTTTATTCGCATGCCAGTTTTTCAATTGCCAATTTGTAAATTTCCTGGCTTTTCCAGGTCCTCTACATAAATCCACTCGTCTTTTTTTATGTTCTGTACAGTCTCTGCCAGGAAAAACTGGTCCAAAAGCCACAATGTTATCCATGGATCTGGCATAGGTTCCGCCGCCCATGACCTGGGGCTGTGTCTCATCTCCGTCACTTCTTTATAGGCTGACATCAGCTTTTGATGACCTCTCCGTCCTTGTCCATGTAGACCGGATCCATGGAAGTGATGACGTTTATTTTGACCCCATGGGAAGACACTGCTTTTTCCATGCGGTCCAGCACCTCTTCTTCGCTGTAAGTGACTGGGTAACGGATGTCTGCTTCCAGGAACAGCCTGTCGTCTGTTAAGCCGATGCGTCCAGCATTAAAGGTCAGAGTCCCGCTGGCTTCATCACACAGTCCAATGCCGATATTCGATCCGTCCAGGCACCAGCCGATTTTTTCCATATAGAACTTGGCAAAGGGACAATCAAAATCCGCGGCCTTTTCCATCAGTTTACTGATGGCATTTTTCGCCCTCTTCCGGTGTGCTTCCGTGGGCAGCTCTGCCTTTTCCGCCAGAACCGTACCGTCTGCCAAAGTCCCTTTCGCCCAGTCTCTGCCACCATGTTGGGCGCTTCTCCGCCGCTGATCTTTACAAAGCCTGATTTTGAAGCCTCCATAGACAGCCGAACCATCAAGATGCCTTTTTCTCCATAGATAGCCGGAAAATCCGCGTCGGGGTAAAAAAAGCCGAAGGAGGGAATCTCTTCGTGCTCTTTGTAATATTCCATATCCACCCAATCACCAGTCTCTTCCTGACAGCCGAAGATGATGCGGACTCGTTTATTGAGCTTTCTGCCGGAATCAAAATGTCTTTCATTGCGTAAACGGCCGCCATAGCGGGGCCTTTGTCGTCCATGGCTCCTCGCCCATAAATCCTGCCGTCCACAACTTCTCCGCCAAAGGGATCGTGCTGCCAGCCCTCGCCGGTGGGAACCACATCTAAATGGCAGAGAATGCCCATCAGTTCCTCTCCTGCCCGATTTCAGCAAAACCCAGGTAATTGCCGCAGTTTTTCGTGCGGAAGCCCAAATCCTGACAGAAGTTCAGCATATAGACAAGGGCATCGTTAACGTTCTTGCCAAAGGGTTTCCTTCTTCGGCAGTCGCATCTGTGATGCTGGGAATCGCAATGAGTTTTCTTAATGCGTCAATCATTCTATATAGTCCTCCATTCTGACCTTCGTACCTTTGATAGCATTTGTATATTCCATTTTAATCAGCAGTTCCAGTGCCTTGACTCCCGTCTTCAGCGGCTCGATGACCTGTATCTGCAAACCGGCCTTTTTCAGCGCTGTCTTCAATTCATCGGCTGCAAAGTTCATACCGGTGCAGCCCAGAACAACAGCGTAAATTTGCTGTGCCTCAAGGCGCTGGCAGCAGGCGGTCAGCCGCGCCAAAGGTCACCTTCGCAGAGATCGAGCACGGTCATTTCCACCTTCTCTACAGCGGCAATGCGGCCTGCAAATTGATAATGCAGAGCCTTCCGCTCTTCGCAGCAGATGCCATAGTCGTCAGTGGTGATGATACCTACCTTCTCACTGATCATAGATGCAAAGTGAACTGACGCGCCATAAGGGCCCCAGCACCGGTTTTCGCGACAGCTCTCTGGCTCCAATCAGAGCCGGATCGTCAAAACAGTTGATAAAGATGCCGTCGCAGTCTTCCCTTTGCGCCTTTACGACCAGGCGGAGGATCTCTGCGCCGTTGATCACACCCTGGGCTTCCGTTTCGATGGAACGAAAGCCCCTTGCTACAGGTTCAAATTCAATGCAGGTCCCAGCCTCCAGACTGGCCGCCAGATAGCGCCTCATGGCCTCCACGGTTTCCTTCTCAAGATCCGGCACCGGATTGATGATTTTATCTTCATGACCAAGCTTACCTCTCGTTAAACGGCACGTAATCGAAATCAAAGCCAAAAGCTTCTTGGTCCGAATACTTCTAATCCTCTCTCTGTTTTCCAGATTTCCGGTGCAGGAAGCACAAAGACTGACAGATCCATGCCGTTTTCATAATTTGGATTGGTCACCGGCATCCCTGTTTATTATCGATGACGCAGATCAGATCAGGTGCACAGATATCCACTTTTCCGTCTAAATAGGATACCAGGTGTTCGTTCTTGTACCATACTTTGTATTCATGACCCTCGTATTCTCCTGTACCTGTCAGCACAGTATCACCGAAGATAAAGCCGCCAGTTTCCTCTACCTTCCATTCTTTTTACAATACCTCTGAACAAAATCTTTCCTTCTCCGGCTTCTACCACCTTCTGCACAACATCCTCGCCATTTTCTTTCGCTTTGCGCAGGGCTTCGCCCAGTTTCAATGTATAAGATAGTGCATTTGGGATAATCGCTCCTTTCAGCTGTTTTTCCTGTAATGGCATGATCCGCAACACCTACTTTGTTGCCGCTGGCGATGGCAACAGCTCTGACGATATCCTCTGCGCGCATATCGTTTACAATCTCCTTTACGATCATAGCGTCTCCGAACTGCGTAGCAAGAGCAATCGGCGCCATCGGAATATCTTTTACATAAAAGTGCTGTGCTGCAGCTCAGGTACTGAGCGGCCGGCAGGGTCCGCGTCGACGATGGGCACGCCCAGCTGGCAGGCCGCGTGAAGCGCATAAGCCGTGTTTGCGCCGCCCAGTTCTGTGGATACTGCGCCGTAGAATTTCTGACCGAAATAGTCTTCCAGAGTTCTGAAGGCCAGCAGCAGATTCTGGATATCCAAGCTGCGGAAGATGAGAAAATTCATCTCCGCCACCCTCCAGGATGCGGGCGATCCGCACATATAGGAACCGCCACGTAAGCGTCGTCCGGTACTTCCGACAGATCCGCCATGTAGAGTTCTCTGCCCTGGTCAAAGTCTTCCTGCATGGTACGAAGGCCCAGGTCCAGATCTCCGCCGCCGCCGGTACCCACGATGGTGCATCCGTAAAGAATATCGATAATTTCCTGCTTTGTTAGTTTTTTCATGTTACCCTCCGTTTTCTCTATTAATTTTCTATTTTTCAGGCGGCGCCATATAGGTCAGACCGCTGTGTTTTAACTTCATCTTAGCGTACATTTCTACCGTGTTCAAAGCCGCCCCAGCGGCTTCCACCACCGGTACGTCAAAGCCCTCTGCTAAAAGTCTGGCCTGCACATTCTCTGCTACGTCAATCATGCCAGTGCATCCCAGTACGATAACAGACGCGCCGTCTTCAATGGATCTGATACATTCTGGCACTAGGTTTTCTATCAGTTTTTCTGTGTTCTCCAAATCGGCTACTGGCATATTGACCGCTCTGACTTTGGTCGTGCGTCCATCCAGATGCGCTTTTGCGATATTCCCTCTATCAGTGGAATGACGTTTTTAGAACGGTCACGATGCCTATTTTGTCGCCTAGCCCCATAGCCATAAGCATGGCTGGTTCAAAGCCCCCGAAAACCGGGATGCAGACACATTCTCGTGCCGCTCTCACGCCTGGATCGCCAAAGCAATCCACATAGATGCCATCGTAACCTTCTGCTGCCGCTTTTTACAGAGCTTGACTACCTGTGGCGCGTTGACTGCCTCGTCGTACTCGCTTTCGATAGAATACTGTCCTTCCGGAATCACCTCTACGTCTACCACCGTATCAGGAGCAAGATATTTTCCTATGTAATCTCGGGTTGCCTGATCCAGGAGAAAATCCCCCGTAACTGGCACCACCTGTTTAATTCTAACTGACATTGGCTGGTTCCTCTCTTTCTGCTTCTGCAAAAGCTTTCGTGCCGCCGTCCAGCTTTCTCGATTTTTTGACGGGAAAAACTTCTCCGCAATGACGTACAGCACCATGGCTACAGCCACGCCGTTGAGATAGAAAACCCCGATGTGCAGCACGTTGTATAAAAAGGAGGGCGATGACCATGGAAACGACTGCTACGATGCAGCCAGTCCAGTTCCATCCGTCGACCTTATGCCAGCTTTCTGGTCTGCCCTTGCCTACAATCCAGTAATCGGCAATCATCACGCCCGCTACCGGTGCACCTAGAAAACAAATCAATTGAGGAAGGTTTCGATGTAGCCGAGAATCCCCGTCAGAGCTAGAATCACGCCGACGAAGCAGACGCCTGCAGTGGCTTCTCTTCTCCTGTTATCTGGCAGGTTAAAGGTCATGATCGTGTCCAGACCTCCGCAATAGGCGTTTAAGGAGTTTGTTGAAACTGACGCGGTGATGATGACGATCAGTCCCAAAATAGGGATGCCCACCTTTGCCAATACCAGACTGATATCGTATTCTCCGGCAATCCTGGCCAGCAAGACACCGATAATGCAGGTTGCCAGTCCAGCCGGCATCAGACCCCAAACAGAGGATTTGATCGTGTCTTTTCTGTTTCTCTGCCATCTCGTTACATCAGCCGCCGTAAAGGCCATGGCGGAGAGAAGAAAGAGAGGACAGCGCCACAGCTTCCGCAAAGGACATAGTCGCCGTTTCCACTTCGTTAGCTGTGATTCCCGCTGTTCCGTATTTTTGGAATGCCAGTACAAGACCTACTACCATGATGATGAACAGCAGCGGCACGGACAGTTTATCAAAGATCTTCAGTCCTTCCATACCGATAATGGCGATAACAGACATCACGATGCCCCAAATCAATGAAGACAGTGTCAATGGAATCTGGATGCCAAAGGCGTCCCCCATCAAGTTGGCAAAGGCTTCGCCGCAGACATTGACCTGCAGTCCGAAAAATCCCATCAGGGAAATCGCAAACAGGGAACTGACCAAAAGTCTGGTTCCGTTTTCCCAAAGGTTGACTGGGACACTGCACAAGTGGGTATGCCCAAATCAGCCCCTGTATTCCCAGTACGATCATCAAAATCAGCGTCAGCAGGTAACCGACGCCACAGGCGGCCACGCCCGTCCAGGTAGGCATCTGTGCCGCTACCAGTCCTCCCAGCATAAATGCCGGTATACAGATGACACATCCCGCCTGGACCCAGACCATGTCAAGCATGGATTTTCTTTCGTTTAATGGCGTTGGACGCAGTGCGAAAACTTCTGAATTATTTTTGTTGTTCAGCCATATCCGTTCCTCCATATTCTTTATTGGTTCAATGATAACAATTTTCTGATAAATTGTCTTTGGCGAAGGTGACAACAGATTTTCTCTTTTTTTGGGAATTTCACAATTAGAACGTGCATTTCTATCATTTATGTGATAACATTTAGTAAATTCAACAAAGGAAGTGATAAATTGAAGAAGATAACAGTCTCGGATATCTTAAACTTGGATATTATGAAAAGCGGCCGCCTTGTGGCTGGGGAGAAAGGTCTTTCTAATGAGATTCGCTACGTCAGCGTCTACGATAACATCCCGACGGAGCTGGATGCGAAAAATTCAGGTCTTTGAAGGGGATATTTACCTGACCTTCTGTTCTTATGGAAAAGGAAACGAGGAATATGTTCTCAATTTGGTAAAGATGATTATCAGTTTCGGCGCAGCGGCGTTGATTATCTTTGACGAAAACATCCAAGCTCTGCCGCCTTCCGCAGAAAAATTATGCGACGAAACCGGTCTGCCAGTCATTTTTATGGACTGTCAGATTCCCTACTCTTTGATCATCTCCAGCATCATCGAATACCGGCTGGCTGCTGATCTGAAAAAAGACCATCGAAGACAAGCTCAACGCCATTGTCAGCAGCAGGACTTCCCCAGAGGAAAAGCAGGAGCTCATAGAGGATTTGAATCCCAGTTTCCAGAAGAATGCAGTAGCTCTGTTCTGTATGGAAAAAGACCCTTTGACCAATATGGCATCTCCCAGCCCGGAGAGCATCAACCTGCTCAATGCGTTCAATCGGAATACTCTGAACTTTGCTGCTGAATACCGGGACGGCATCCTTCTCGTGCTGACCTTCAGCGATGCCAGGCGGCCTCTGCTTGATAAAATCCTCTCAGATGCTGTCGATGCAGTGCGCAGATATATCCCCGCGCCCAAATCGGTATCAGCAACATTTGCAACATTGCAGACCTGGGTACTTCTGTCTCTCAATGTCATATGGCAGTCAGCGCAGGCACAGCAGACAGCCACGGCCTTTCTTATTACAATCAGCTTGGAATTTCGCGCATCCTGCTGGAACTGCAGGGGAACACAGCTCTGGAGGAGTTTTACGCAGATATCATGAACCCGATCTGTAAGACCGACCAAGAAAGCAGCAGCAACCTATTTGAAACCATGCTCTGTTTCGTTGAGAACGAAATGGATTACAAGAAGACCTGCCAGACCATGTTTGTCCACGAAAATACGATTCGATACCGCATCAACAAAATCAAGGCTCTGATTCCCTACGGCAAAAGCGACATGGACTTTTTATGAGACCATTTCTGTGGCCGTCAAAATTTATAAGATGAAGAATTTTTAGACCGTTCTCTCGTTTTTCGTCGGTTATTACAAAGTGCGGGCTTATACAACGGTCAATACGAAAAAGATTTACAGCAGTTTATCCAGCATTGCTTCTGCGGTACCCGTGCCAAAGACTGCCGCTTTCACGCTGAAAGCAGGTAAGCGCAGGACCACTGTCAACTGAAAAAGTTTTGCAGGAGCCAGCGGTTACAAAATCTATCGCGCAACATCAAAGAACGGCAAATATCGCCTGATAAAAGATGCCAAAGCCTCACAGCGTTCCTATACCAGCGCAAACCTTAAAACGAAAAAAACCTATTATTACAAAATGAGGGCCTACAGGGTTGTAAGTGGAAAGAAGGTACACAGCGCTTACAGTGCCGTCAAGAAAATAACGACAAAATAGTTAATAAGGGCTATGATTAACGATAAAATCGTTGACCATAGCCCTTTACTTTGTCAAGCTAGAGATGTATTAATAAACGCCCGTATCGTCGATGATTTCCTGGCTGATCTGCCTGCAGGTTGCCGATACGCTATAATTCTTCTGTCCGAAAGCCAGCCGATGCAGTCTCTGCACATTAGACTCTAAAGTCTGAGGTACGACATAAGATATTTCACCCAGATAGCCTGCCCAATATGCTTTCGGCCAGCTGATGCTCTTGCCAAAACTGTAACGCGGCGCGTTGATAGCAGCCGTATACATCTTGAACTGGCTCATGTTCGTCCTGATATTTGGAAATACGGTCTCAGATAATTCGTTCAGCTTCCAAGGCTGGAGCATAGCCTTTTTCATCACTGCCGCCATGATTTTTTTTATACCTGCGGCTTCGCCCTTCGTCACCGCCGCTGGTCTTTCTGATTCTACAGTAAGTGGTGGCCTGGACACCGTCTAAAGTCTGCTTACCTGTCTCCGTAATCTGATTATATGTGCCGCCTACGTTTACGGCAGTCTCATTGCCCCACTTATTCATGTCATTGATTTCATTGGCTTTTACATCCACCTTGATCCCACCCAGACAGTCCACTGCATCTGCCACAGCCTTCCAGTTAAAGATGACGAACTCCTTGATATTCAAATCCAAGCTTCGGTTCAGCGATGCAATTGTGTTCATTCCGCCCGCATAATGATGCGCATGGGTAACCTTGTCCAAAACCATGTTTCCATCGAAATACTCCATCTTGAGATAGGAATCTCGCATCACGGAAATCAGTCTGATATCGCCGGAGGACTTTTGATACTCATGATGATAATCGCGTCGGTCCTGCTGCCGTCATATCCCTCATCGGCTCTGGCATCAGAGCCCAAAATGGCGATATTCCGATAGCCGCTCAAATCGTCAGCCACCTGATCGTCTATGGCAAAATCGGCATTTGACGTATCAACCTTGTCGAAATTCCTCGTCAGATAAAAAGAAGCCTGAGCCAAACACCGCCAATAAAAGCACTAAAGCCAGTATATTGCGAAACAGTTTTTTTCTTATTGAGGCGATATTTCTTCTTTTTTTACTGCGCGCACTACGTTTCCCCTTACCCGTAGGTGCTGTAACTTCACTGGCGGCATGTCGTTTTTTGCTTCTGCCGGTTTGTTTTCTGCGAGCCTGCCTCTCGTATTTTTCGGCAGCTTTCGCGTATTCAGGATCTTCATATTTTCGAATTAATTCCGGACTGTATTTTTCGTCTTTAAATTCGTATGTTTTCTTGTAACGCTTGCTTCTCACTTTCTTATCCCCTTTTTAATCTACGTATCTTTTTTCCAATATGCTTATCTGTTTTATCATACCCTGCCGATTCCTTTTGAAATAGCATCCAACGATATGATTCAATGGTTCCCTCCTTGCGGCATCGCCGTTTGAGCATCGGAACCATTATACCATGGGCATTCCTTTGAAAACACAATCGAAGGACATGATTCAATGGTTCCCTCCTTGCGGCATCGCCGTTTGAGTATCGGAACCATTATAACGTTTTTTTTCGACAAATATCAACATGTAAGACAATTCGTCCGCAACAGCCGCATAAAGTTACAGTGAGGCCAGACTTAATGTTGTGTGTCAAGGTGTGCGCCCATAGTCTTGCAGCCTCCGTTACGCAGATTCGCTCCTTAACGACATATTCGCTACGCAGATTCACTCCACATCTGCCTTTTTGCTTAATGCGACCACAGCTCTGCAGCCTCCGTTACGCAGATTCGCCCTATAACGACATATTCGCTACGCAGATTCACTCCACATCTGCCTTTTTGCTTAATTTGCCCACAGCTCTGCAGCCTCTGTTACGCAGATTCGCCCTATAACGACATATTTGCTACGCAGATTCACGCCATATCTGCCTTTTTGCTTAATTTGCCCACAGCTCTGCAGCCTCGGTTACGCAGTTTTGCCCCCATAACGACATATTCGCTACGCAGAGTCACTCCACATCTGCCTTTTTGCTTAATGCGCTCACAATTGCGGCATCCTGGTGGGATTGACAGCGGTCTGCCGCCTGAGAGAATACATACCCTTGGCACGTATTTCAACAGAATCCACGGTTTCAAAGAAAAGCACGGAGAAGACGCTGAACGCCAAGTTCTCTCCGTGCTTTAGTTATGCTTGAGTTAGAAGGGTTTGTATTTTGATATGATCTTTTCTGCCACTTTGATACCATCACAGGCGGCGCTCATGATGCCGCCCGCGTAGCCGGTACCCTCACCGGCCGGGTAAAACCCGCCAAAAGTCCCTTCCATCTGCTCATTCCTCGCAAATCTGACCGGTGAGGAACTTCTCGTTTCTACAGCGGTCATCAACGCATCGTCCCGATCAAAACCGGACAGCTTTCTGCCCAGGTTCGGCATGGCTTCCCGTATAGCCTCTACAGCAAAGTCCGGTAGGGAGCGGATGACTGGTGCGGCAGCCAGGGTTTCGCTGCGGAATTCACCCCAAGTGGTCTTTGGCGGCTGATAATTACTTCCGCCATTTTCAAAAGCCAGCTTTTCATATTTCTCCTGAAACTCAATGCCGGCAAGTGGATGGGGTGAACCGAAATCTTCGCATCTGACATCGACTAAAAAGCCCGCTGTTGGCCTTGCCGCTGTTTCTGGCTCTGTTACTCATTCCATTGGTTACGACACCGCCCTCCTGAGAAGATGCTACGATGACTTCACCGCCGGGGCACATACAGAAAGTGTAGACCCCTCTGCCGTTTTCACAGTGGTAATTCAACTTATAATCCGCTGGCGGCAGTCCCTTTGTGTCGCCATATTGTGACTTGTCTATCAGTTCCTGGAATGCTCAATCCGCACACCGACAGAAAAGGGTTTCTGCTGCATTTTGATTCCCCGCTCGCAGAATAGCGGAAGGTATCGCGGGCGCTGTGCCCTACAGCCAAGATTACATTCTGTGTAGGAATTTCATAACGTTGGCCTTCACACTCTGCGACCACAGATTTCACACATTTCTTCTTTGTATTTACTTCTGCAAAGCGGGTATCAAATCTAACCTCTCCTCCGCAGCGGATAATCTCTTCTCTGATGTTTTTGACTACAGTCCGCAGCACATCGGTGCCGATATGTGGCTTCTGTTTGTAGAGAATATCTTCGTCAGCCCCAGCGCGCAAAACTCTTCGAGCACTTTTCTGATGCGCGGATCCTTGATCCCAGTAGTCAATTTTCCGTCAGAAAAGGTCCCGGCGCCGCCTTCACCGAACTGCACGTTGGATTCCGGATTTAAAATGCCTTCATTCCAAAAAGCACTCCACATCCTTTACCCTCTTTTCAATCTGACTGCCTCGCTCTATGATGATAGGGCGATATCCTCTCTTTGCCAGAATCAAGCCGGCAAACATGCCGCACGGTCCAAAGCCAACGATGACAGGCTGGTCAATCATCTCTTCGCCGCCTGATTCAACATCGATGTAACTCATATCCGGCGCTTCTTCGAGGCCTAGCTTAGGGTTTAAAGGAAGGCTGGCATACTGCTTCGGCCGCTGTCTGGTTACTGCCTGAAAATCCACAGTATACACTAACTTGATATCCTTCTTGTCCCTCGCGTCGAGAGATTCTTTTATAATTTTCAAATCCGTCAATATCAAATCCCTGTTGTTCAGTCTCTTTAGTATTTTCTTGGGGATATCACTCTTGGTTTCATTCATGTTCAATTTTATCTGATGCATTCTATATCTGCTATTCATTTGCCATTTCCTTTCCAGCCAACATGCCCGTCTCAAAAGCATACTGTAAATTATAGCCGCCGCACGGTCCGTCATAATCGACAACTTCCCCTGCAAAATATAGGTCTTTTGTTATTTTCGATTCCATGGCCGTCAGATCAATTTCATCGAGGCAAACTCCGCCTTTGGTCACCTGGGCATAATCCCAACCTTTTGCTCCTTTAGGAGACAGCGGAAGTGGCGAAGCAGTCTCGCCATTTCTTTGATATCGCCTTTGACAATTGATATATTCTTTCTGCAATAGGACCTCTCACCAAGAAGTCCAGCAGATGTTCTCTCTCAAACCCCTTCATTTGACTTCTCTCAAGTAAAACTTCCGTAAGATTATCTTTTCCAGGAAAGAAATCGATCAGGATACGGTAGTCATCAAAGCCATCCTTTATCGTCTTCCCCTGCGGAAGCAAGAGAAAACAGGATAGGTTAAACACACAGATGCCGGAAACTCCGTCTTTGTAAACTGCAGCTCGCCGGTTTCCTCAGCAATGATCTCACCTCTGTGACACAAAGAAACACAGGCCTTGACCCTGATACCCGCTAGATCCCGGTTATCTTCTTTCACATCAATGGCCGTCAGCACCGGCACCAGTCTGGTGACATGATGTCCCAGCTGTTTTGCCAACTTGCTGCCATCTCCTGTAGTTCCAAACTGCGGTCCAGCTTTTCCCTCCGCAGGCGATCAAAAGCTTTCTGGCTTCAAAACAGTCCTTTGCCGTATGAATTTGAAAATGCTCCTTCTTGTCCACCGCTGGAACCTGGCTGGACGTCTCAGTTCTGATGCCGAGAATCCCAATCCTTTTTTCCATCGCCGTGTAAACTGCGGGCTTCCTCCGTGTAGGGGTAGACTCTGCCCTCTTCGTCGGTCCGAGTCAAAAAGCCCCAGATGGGCAAAAGGCCAAAGTCTGTCGGTAATTTTGGCATCTGATATTAGTAAGGTTGCACTTTCCATTACCCGATGCCAAAATCTTTTTCCCCATCTGTTCTTTTCTCTATAATCAGGACATCTAACGAAGGATTCTTTTCCTTCGCGCAGATTGCGGCCGTCATTCCCGCTGCGCCACCGCCAATGATACATATGTCAATCATTTCTCTGTCACTCTAATAAGTAAAGGTGTCGTTCCATAGCTGATTTCAACTATTTTGCGACACCCCCCGATTTCATTATTCTTCTTTCGATTCTTCAGGCTCTTCACTATTGGTTTCGCCAATTGGCTCACTGATCATCTCGTGAAATTCCTTTTGATTCTTCCGCTTTCTTAATACCTTTTCGCGCCTGCCTTGCTTTCTTGATCGCTTTCTTTACTTCTTCATGGGCTTCTTCTGCCGCTGCCTCCGCATCGGCAATCTTCTTCTTTGGTCTTAATCAGCTCAGGCTTGGTGTAGGATATGTCGACGCCGATTTTGATGACATTTGCACCCTGTACGACGAAGCATACACCTAAGATCATGAGCACCGACAAATGGAAGAGCATCAGGTTGAAGAAAAGTATATACACCTACAATCAAGTTCAGCGCGCTCACTACGACAGTCCAATAAAAAATCTATATCTTTCTCTTTCTTTTTCTACGACTTGAGTAACGATGACAAATCCTCTGATGCCCGAAATCATACTCCACATACCGAAAACTACAGGTACAGCGATATCTGCTGCCAGCTGCCCGGTCAGAACAACGACACCTAGTATAAAAAGTTGTCAGCCCTTCGATGAGAACCCAGTGCCTGTTCTCCTCGTCTTCAACGGTTCTCTTATATGCAAAACATTCTACCATTCCGACAATAATCAGAACGACGCCGATGGGAAAGGCTAGGGAAAGAAATGATAATCCGGCATTTGCTACTGAAAACACACCGAGTATTGTCAGCAGAGCACCGACGATTATTGTTAATATTCTCACTCAGTTTACCTCCTTAATGGACTTGTCACAATTTGTGAAACAAATTGATGAAAGTCCTATGCTTTTTAGCGCCCTGCAAACACAGTGAGCGGTATCGCGCTTGTCGTATAATGGACTTGTCACAATTTGTGAAACAAATTGATGAAAAGTTCTTATGCTTTTGCGCCCCGCAAACGCAGTGAGCGGTCTGGCGCTTGTTGTATAATGGACTTGTCACAGCTTGTGAGAAAGTCCCATGCTTTTGGGAGACCTAATCCAATTCAGCGCAGCTTAATCGCTGATAGGTACCCGGTCAAAAGTGCGGCGCGCATTAGCGCGTGGCACGCAGGCGGCCAATTCTAAGCGCAGGCACATCCTGCACTGCTCAATTGGCTGCGTTATTCGTATATTTAATATTACTTGTACCATTATACTTGGCTTCGGGCTTTTAGTCAAGAATGTGCTGGAACGACGATCAGCTCCGCCTTGCCTGCAAGGTACTCGTTAAAAACGGTCAAGGAAAGAATCCCTGCCTTCTTTTTTTCTCCAGATTGTCCTGTAATAACCTCTGTAATCCCATTTCTATCCACAATATCGATCAAAGTCTTCATCACATCGTCTGATTTTTCTACTGTCAGGCTCGCGCCTGCATCTCTCGCCTTCTCGTAGAGGAACTCCAGTGCTTCCCCTTCCTCAGAATTATCAAGAAATGAATCATCACTCTTTTGCAATATGGATTACAAACAGCTGGTCATCATCAGACTTTTCAGCTTCTTGCCATAGTCGATCAGTCGTTGACAAGTCTTCTGTTTGGTTACGCAGACCATGATATTATTCATTTTTCACCCCTTATTTTACTATCAAATCACTTTCAGGAGAACCCCTTTTCTCCCATTCGTATTTAGTATAACATGACGATACCTTTAAAAATGCAATCGTAAGTCATGTTTCAATGATTCCTGCCTTGCGACAATGTCGTGAAATCGTGCGCTCATTATATCATGAATATTCCTTTAGAGATCGAATCAGCAATTTATGATTCAATGAACGCTTCTTTGCGACAACGTCGTGAAATCGTGCGCTCATTATATCATGAATATTCCTTTAGAGATTGAATCGCAATTTATGATTCAATGAACGCTTCTTTGCGACAACGTCGTGAAATCGTGCGCTCATTATATCATGAATATTCCTTTAGAGATTGAATCGCAATTTATGATTCAATGAACGCTTCTTTGCGACAACGTCGTGAAATCGTGCGTTCATTATATCATAAATCTACCAGTGAAATGTGAATGTTATTTTTTTGATATCTTTTCTTCTAGTTATAAATTGTTTGTCGTCATTCCACTATTTTTATCTTTTAGACGTTTCTGATTTGCTATATTTCTTTCTTGTGGTAAAATATTTGTATGGACAGAGTAATTTTTACATTGTGATATATGAATGGTTTTTACGCATCAGTGGAACTCCTCTCCCGACCAGATCTCAGGGACAAGCCATGGCGGTCTGCGGAGACAAAGAGCCGTCACGGTATCATATTAGCGAAAAACGAAATTGCTAAGAAATACGGCGTCGTTACTGCCGGAAACCATCTGGCAAGCGAAGAAAAAAAGTGCCCTGATTTACAGCTGGTCAAACCACACCACGACAGATATAAGGAGTTCAGCGAAAATCAATAAAATCTATCTATCATACACCGATATGGTGGAACCCTTCGGTATCGATGAATCCTGGTTGGATGTCACCGCAAGCCAAAGACTCTTCGGTACCGGCAGACAGATCGCCGATATGATCAGAGCACGTGTCAAACGCGAACTGAATCTAACTTTATCAGTAGGCGTTTTCCTACAACAAAATCTTTGCAAAAAATGGGCAGTGAATACAGAAAACCGGATGCGACGACAGAAATCACCCGCGAAAACTACCGAGACCTGCTGTGGCCTCAGCCAGTGCGGGAATTGTTCTTCGTGGGCTGGGCTACCGCTGAAAAATTAGAAAAACTAGGTGTCCACACCATCGGCGATTTAGCTCATAGCGATCCCCTCGCCCTAGAAGCCCTGCTCGGAAAACAAGGTTCCATTCTTTACAGTTATGCTAACGGTTTAGATGACAGTCCCGTCACCCTGTATGATCAGAGAGAAAAAATTAAGTCAGTTGGAAATGGCATCACATTTAAACGCAACCTCAAAGGGATGGAAGATATTCTGACTGCCGTAACCAGTCTGGCTGACACAGTAGCAAGCCGCCTGCGTAAATACCAGATGAAGGCTTATGGCGTTAAAGTGGATATCAAAGACCCGTATTTCAAAACGATTTCCAGACAAAGCAGCTGCATCTGCCGACAAACCTGGCGTCAGAAATCAGAATGACCAGCCTGGAAATTCTAAAAACATCATGGAATCTTTCAGACCCTATCAGGCTGCTGACGATTACAGCCATTAATCTGACAGATGAAACCGCTGACGAACAGCTTTCCCTCTTTGACAGCGCCGCAGACGGCGGACGAGGAAAAACGTGAATCCATCGAGCGGACCATGGACGATATTCGTAAAAAGTTCGGAGATAGCTCCATCACTTTTTGGTCAGATTATTGATAATGATTTAGGAATTGATTTATAAACAAGAATAGAGTCATTAAGGAGAAAAGATGAAAAATTCAGAGAAAAAGCAGAAGATATTAGAAGCCGCAATGCGCGTAATCCGCACACAGGGTATGGAGGAAACCACGGTCAGAGAAATCGCTTCTCAGGCCGGCGTCACTACTGGCGCCGTCTATCATTATTATAAGAACAAAGAAGAACTGTTTCAGGATATCATCAACGAATCCATTCATTTCTCTCAAAGAATTATCACTGCCGCAGACAGCGGTGAAAAAAACCCAGCAGGAGCTTTTTAACGAAATAGCAGATAATGTGCGTCGCCGTCTCCTCAAAGAGGATGAACAGAAGCTGCACATCGCGCTCCTTGGAGATCTCATCAGCAAAAACGATGAGAACAGAGATCGCGTCATTAAGAATTATAAGATGACGATACAAAACGCTGGCAATTTATTCGGACCGGCTTCAGGAATCGAAAATGACAAATATAAATATCTGATGGCTTCTTTCTTTGTTGCTGCACTGGACGGCATGGCTATTCAGCGTTCACTCGGCGTATATCCAGCAAAAGAAGAAATGGTCATTGAAACCTTTATAGAATTTTTTCAAGGAAGCCATTCTTCGATACCTGGCAGAACACAAAGAATAATAAAAACGAGTGCATGACGGAGCGTCGCTCCTATGCACTCATGTCGCCCGCAAGGGGCGACGCTTCGCAAGGTACGTTCTTTGATATTCCGTCAATATCGATTTCATCGATATTTCCTACATAATAAAAACCGTGGACCTCATTTCTTAGGCCACGGTTTTCTATACTCTAAACAAATTGCACGCCTTTTACGAAATCCACTCTGATCAGACCTTCCTGTCCCTTTTTGACTGATCTGATCTGGAGCCACTCCTCATCAATATCCACGATAAGGCATTCCTTTGCGGCAAAATCCGAGTCTTCTGCCTCTCGTTCCAGCTCCAGCTTGGCGGTTTTACCTAAGTTTTTCTTCAGGATATCCTTAAGGGACTCTTTTTCAAAATCCACAATGCCAGAATCCTTTATCATCCGTTCCAGCTTCTTTACCTTCTTTGCTAGATCGAAATACATGACAAAGGCCACGATACCGAGGGAGGCCAAAGACATTTCCCATGGTCTCCATTTACTTCCCCTCCTTCTCAAACTTCAATGAAGTAATCGCTGAAATCGGGACTAGCCTGGACTCCGTCGCCTTCCCCTTTGTATACTCCACTTTCATCCACATGCCGTCAAATTCTACAATCGTGCACAATTTATTATACAAATCATAATCAGCTTCGTCGGTAAACTGCATTCTGACCAGTCGTCCCTTGGCCGCTAAAAGCAGTCTAGTCACAGGGTTTCTTGGGCCGCCTGCCGATTCCGCACCGTCTGTCGGACTTTCATAATCGTCATTGAGCAGATAGTCGCAGCTCACCTTGAGAAGGGATGCCAGTTTTACTACTTTTTCCATCTCCGGATAAGCCAGATTTAATTCCCAACGGGAAACCGTCTGCCTGGTCACCGCCATCAGCTCTGCCAGCTGTTCCTGTGTCAAATTCTTCTTCTTTCTTGCCTCTGCGATTTTTCTTACCTATTTTCATTTGTCACCTCCTGATGACCCAATTATAACCGAACCCAGCGACAATCCTCTACCAACTTTAGTTTCTAAATGTAACGTTTGAATTGCATAAACCAAATCATAGGTGGCGCTGTAGCTGGTGTAATCAGCGCCCTGCTCAATAGCATCAAGCAATTCCCGCTCTGATTCGGTCATCTCTCCTTTTCCGGCAATCATCTTCTTGACTATACCCATCAGCCTCTTGTCCATACCGGTTACCTTTGATGGATCATACCCGCCCCGCAGAAAATAACAAGGTAAATCCTTTATCGTCTTGACAAAATTGATTTCCCTGCATTCCTGCTGTACAGCCGGGTCTTCGATATTGAGTCCCACCGCAAAAACAAAGATCTTTTTGTCCGACAATTTCTTGTAATTCTTCTGCAAAACCTAATGCCTAAAATGCCGCCGGCATGAATAGGCCCGCCAAAACAAGACATTCGTATTTTTCTAAATCTTTCACCTTGCACGCATCCTGCCGTAAAAGATCAGCGCCTACATCCTTGGCAATCCATTGTGCGTACTGCTGCGTCGTTCCATACTTACTGGTATATACTACTGCGATTTTCATTTTTAACCTTTCTATTTGCTCAGCACGCCGATTAAATCGTACATCGCCCTGTCGATTTCTCTTTTTCTGCTCAAGGGCGTCAATCAAATCGTATGCCGCAATCTCACCATCGACAGTACCGATTGCTTTGCTGTCAGAATCGTCTTTCAGCAGTTCAACGGCCTTTGCTCCTGTCAAAGTGGCCAGCATGCGGTCCCGCAACGTCGGACTGCCGCCGCGCTGCAGATAGGACAAAACCACCAGCCTGGTATCTTTTCCCCGTTCTATACTGTATCGTCTCTGTCAGTTCCTGAGAAGAGATGCCCGACCCCTCCGCATTGATGATGATACTATGCTGTTTGCCCCGATTAGCGCCCATGACGATTTTTTTTGCAGAGTTCGTTGATATCATTCTCTATTTCTGGAATCAAAACGCCTTCCGCCCCTCCGGCTAAACCGGCAAAAAGAGCGATATCTCCACAGTGTCTGCCCATAACCTCAATGACCGTGGTCCTTTCATGTGAAGAAGAGGTGTCCCGGATCTTGGTAATTGCTTCTAATACGGTATTGACTGCCGTATCAAAGCCGATGGTATAGTCCGTATACCCCAGATCGTTATCTATGGTTCCCGGCAGGCCGATGACTCTGATGCCTCTCCTTGCCAGGTCTGCACCGCCGCGCAGGGAACCGTCCCCGCCGATAACGACTAGACCTTCAATGCCGAAGGTATTCAGCATAGCTGCTGCATGAGCTTGCCCTTCCTCCGTTCTGAACTTTTCGCTTCTGGCAGTCTTCAGAATCGTACCGCCTCTCTGCAGAATATCTCCTACAGAATTTCGGTCTAACTCTTCTATTTCTCCATCCATGAGACCCTCATAACCTCTGTAAATTCCGTAGACTTCCATGCCTTCATCGATGCCGCATCTCACTACAGACCTGACTGCCGCATTCATTCCAGGAGAATCTCCTCCGCTGGTTAATACTCCGATTCGTTTCATAATTTCCTCCTAATGGAGTTGCCCCAATTTACAAAGTAAATTGCTGGGAACTCCTTATGCTATAACGCCCCAGCTTTAGCTGGCTAGGCGTTAGCCGTATAATGGTTAAAAAGCTAGGTCTCCCTTTAACGTTAGGTCGTCCTACTACTTCAGCCACTGTATCAAAAAAGTCAATGGTCGGATAAACACCTGCGCCTTGACCAGTCTTGACAATTTTGCCATTTTGCAAATAAATCAGAACTGGCGCATTTCCTCTGTGCTGATGGAAAATCTCTCGAAAGCGGCAAGGGTTTCCTCTTCATCTGCCTCCGCCGGAATTCTCACCTTGACTGAGTCTGGCTCTGTTCCTCTGGACGGCCGATGGCCGCTCAGACGACTGAGACAATTTTTCTTCACCCCGTCGATATCCACAACGGAATCAGCAAGCAGCTTTCGGCATCTCTTCTTCCTTAAAATTAAGCTTTCCTTTGACGACGACGACGTTGTCCTCTTCGATCGCTTCACGGCAGCGCTCGTAGACGTTGGGGAAAAACCACGACTTCCACTTCGCCGTACAAGTCTTCTAAGTCTACAAAGGCCATCATGTTGTTGTTTTTTTGTCACCAGGTTTTTCTTTCCTGCAATCATGCCCGCCATAGTCACTGTCATCCCGTCTTTGATGCGGGTGTCCGGCGTCTCCTATTCGGCAGCGCTGGCCAATTCCTCACTGGTGGTCGTCGCCAATTTCTTAATGCGATCGGTATATTCGTTGAGAGGATGATCCGTGATGTACACGCCCACCATCTCTTTCTCCATAGCCAGCAGAACATCCTTTGCTAAAGTTGTTCACCTGCGGCAGGGTTCCCGACGTATCGCCGCTGCTCATCTCTTCGCTGCTGATCTGGAAGAGAGACATCTGGCCGGCGATGTTTTTCTTGGCGTTATTCTGTGCCGACTCTACCAGACCTTCGTAAACAGCCAGGTGCGCCGCCCTGTTGGTATTCAGACAGTCGAGGGCGCCGGCCTTAATCAGACTCTCCACCGCTTTCTTGTTTAACCTCGCTGATTTCCACGTTGTTGATAAACTGGAAGATATCGCTAGGGCCCCTTCTCTTCTCTCGCTTTGATAATCGCGTCAATCGCGCCTTCCCCACGTTCTTTACACCGAGAAGTCCAAATCTGATTTTTCCATCGACTACAGAAAACTTTTTCTGACTCTCGTTGATACATGGCGGCAGAACTTCGATGCCCATGTCCTGGCAATTTCTAATATATCTCGATATATACTTGGCGTCACCCATAACGCTGGTCATCAGCGCCGCCATAAACTCTACAGGATAGAATTTTTTCAAATAGCCCGTTTCGTAAGCGACCACCGCATAAGCCGCCGCGTGAGATTTGTTGAAAGCGTACTGGGCAAAGGTCTCCATATCGGCAAAGATAGCCTCTGCCGCCTGGGCCGAAATACCGTTGCGTACGCAGCCCATGATTTCGATGTTGCCCTCTTCATCCGTCTTGCCGTTGATGAAATACTCTTTCTCCTGCAGCATGACGTCTTTCTTCTTTTTACTCATGGCACGACGCACGATGTCTGAACGGCCAAAGCTGTAGCCAGCTAAATCCCGGACAATCTGCATAACCTGTTCCTGATAAACAAGGCAGCCGTAAGTGACGTCCAAAATCGGCGCCAGCTCCGGCGTCACGTACTTAATTTTATGAGGGTTTTTCTTGTATTCTATATATTTGGGAATGGAGTCCATCGGTCCCGGTCTGTAAAGAGATGCCCGCTACGACATCCTCAAAGCAGGTCGGCTTCAGGTTTTTCATGAACTGGGTCATGCCGCCGCTCTCCAGCTGAAACACGCCGTCGGTATTTCCGCTGGCAATCATTTCATAGACCGAAGACTCATCATAACCCATTCTGGCAAAGTCGATGGTAACGCCGTAATTTTTTCGATTAACTCCAGGGCGTCTCTGATTACCGTCAGATTTCGCAGACCGAGGAAGTCCATCTTCAACAAACCCAACTCTTCGATGGTGGTCATATTGAACTGGGTAGCGACCCTTTGTCAGACATATACAGCGGTACGTACTCGTCCAGAGGAAGCTTTGATATTACAACGCCTGCCGCATGGGTCGATGCGTTGCGCGGCATGCCTTCAATGGCTCTCGACATGTCGATGACCTTGGCGATTCGATCATCGGACTGGTACATCTCTCTCAGCTCCGGATTCATGTCCATGGCTTTGTCGATGGTCATCTTCAGTTCAAAGGGTATGGCCTTGGCAACTTTGTCCGCTTCGGCATAGCTGAGATTCAGCGCGCGGCCCACGTCACGTACAGCCGCCTTCGCTTTCATGGTTCCAAAGGTGATGATCTGCGAAACGTTCTCCTTGCCGTATTTTTTTAATGACATAGTCGATCACCTCACCCCGGCGTTCAATGCAGAAGTCGATATCCACATCGGGCATGCTGACTCTCTCAGGGTTTAAGAATCGCTCAAAAATCAAGTTATATCTAATCGGATCGATGTCGGTAATCTTCAGGCTGTAGGCTACCAGACTGCCGGCGGCGGAGCCTCGTCCCGGCCCTACCATGATGTTATTTACCTTAGCAAAGTTAATAAAATCCCATACGATGAGGAAGTACTCTACATAACCCATGGACTCGATGACACCCATCTCGTATGACAGTCGTTCCTGCAGCTCTTCGGTCACATGGACATATCTCTCGTGCAGTCCTTTCTGGCATAATTCTCGCAGATATTGCTGGTTCGTTTTACCTTCTAGCGGTACGAACTCCGGCAAGTGGTATTCGCCAAAGGTAAACTCCACATTACAGCGCTCTGCGATTCTTTGGGTATTTTCGATGGCCTCCGGCGCATAGGCGAAGATCTTCTTCATCTCATCCTCGGTCTTTAAATAAAACTGTCGTTAGGGAAAGCGCATTCTCTTTTCATCGTCGATCGTGGTGGCTGTCTGAATCGCCAGCAGCACATCGTGTGCCTCGGCGTCCTCTTGCCTGACATAATGCACGTCGTTGGTAGCCACCAGCGGAATATCAAGCTCCTTTGACAGCTTTACCAAGCTGGGGTTAATCATCGCTTCTTCTTCCAGCCCCTGGTCTTGCAGTTCCAAGTAAAATTACCGTGACCGAAGATTTCGTCCATAGCCATCGCTTCTGTCCTGGCACCATCATAATCCCTGTTGAGGAGACAGTTCTGCACTTTTCCTGCCAGGCAGGCAGAAAGCGCGATAATTCCCCTCGTTATGTTCCCGCAAAACGTTTTTATCTATGCGTGGGTTTATAATAGTATCCTTCCGTAAAACCCTTGGATACGATTTTAATTAAATTTCTATAACCTTCGTTGTCTTTCGCCAGCAAGACAAGGTGTCCCTGATATTTGTCCTTGTCCGCGTCTTTGTCCAGCATGGTCCTGGCCGCCGTATAGACTTCACAGCCTATAATCGGCTTGATTCCCTGCTTCTTACACTCTTTGTAAAAATCAATGACGCCGAACATGACGCCGTGGTCTGTAATTGCTAAAGAGTCCATGCCCAGTTCTTTGGCCCTCGTTACCACGTCGGTAATGCGAGCGGCGCCGTCCAGCAGGCTGAACTCTGTATGAACATGTAAATGTGTAAATGCCATATAACTACCTCTAATCATATTTTTCTACAATGGATGCCAAAATTTCTATCGCTTTCGTCATATCCTCCGGATCGGCATAAGCGTAGGAAATCCTGATGGCGTGGTTTTCTATATAGTCGTAAATGTTTCCAGGATTCAGCAGAAGCCCATGCTGCAGCGCCTCATGAAACACCTTGTCAATCGGTACTTTTTATTGAGACGAAGCCAGATGTAAAATCCTCCGCTGGGTCGGTTCCACGTAGCCATATCGTTGAAATTACGTCTGAGAGCCGCCAGGGCGTTATCTCTTCTCCCTTTCAGTTCCCGACGCAAATCGTCTAAATAGATATCATAATCTCCACTGGTCAATAACTCTGTCATCATCCACTGGGAAACTGAACTGGCCCCGTAGTCGGTCTGCATTTTAACGTCACCCAGCCTCTGTACAACAGCCTCTGGTCCAACGACCCAGCCAATACGCAGGCCTGGCGCCATGGTCTTGGAGACAGTGCCCAGGTAAATGACTGAACCTGTTTTGTCGCTGGCCTTAATAGCCTTTGGGGGCTTTTCTTCAAACCACAGCTGACCGTAAGCATCGTCCTCCAGCACAGGCAGACAGTTCTTCTGGCAGAAGCTGAGAAGCGCTTTCCTGCGTTCTTCGCTCATGACCAGGCCCGTCGGATTGTGATGAGTTGGAATGGTATAAAGCAGCGAATCGATGGAAGCGCCTTTGATGTTCCAGTATTTTATACCCTCTTCGTCCATCGGTATACCACACAAATTCATACCTGCAGACTGAAAAATCTGCAGAGATTTTAAATAGGTAGGCGCCTCTGTATAAACGCGGCTGCCACGCTTCAGCATGCAGACGCTGATCATCTGCAGCCCTTGCAGCGAACCAGAAGCGACCATAATATTGGCCGGATCGGCTTCAATACCCTGTTCCAATTGAAGGCGCTCAGACAAGGCCCGCCCCAGTTCTGGTAAGCCGAGGGGTCCCAGATAACCCAGATGTGGCACAACTTCCGGCATCCTGCGGAAGATTTTCGTGACCAGCTTGTTGGGATACAGCTCTGGCGCCAGTTCTCCTGTGCCGATCCTGATATAACCCGGTTCAAACTCCAGCTTGTTGATGGTCTGAATGGTCGGGAGGTTGGCGTGAAACGGCCCGCTGCTGATATATTTGTTCCAGTCTGGCGGCTGGCTCATCAAAAGAGACCAAGAGTTGCTTTTGACTCTGGTTCCGCCGCCAAAATCACTCTCCAAAATGCCGTAAGATAATAATTCTTCCATGGCGGTGACGATGGTACTGCGGTTGACGTCAAAAGCCAAAACCATTGCCCGCTGGGATGGCAGGCGGCTGCCGATCACCCAGTCCCCTGCGGCAATCTTATCGCTGATGTATTTTACAATCTGCCGATAAATTGGCGTCTTGGCCGTCTTATCGGGTTTCCACTCGAATTCTATCATTACAATTCCCTTCAATATTTTTTCAGCTTACATATATCGTCTGACTGTTTCCATTTAAGAAAAATCGGGTATAAAAATGATGGCTGTAATAGAGTACCTTTCGAATTGTCCTGTTAACTGATAACTTACAACTTCGCGCTGTCTTTCTTTCTATTGTATCATAAAACGACCATGAGTAAAATAAGGTTTCACACTGGCGGAATATTAAATCAGCGCCGCAAAATTCTAAAGAGCGCCAGCCTCTAACGCAGCTGGCGCTCTTTTCCTACAGAAACTCGAACCACTGGCCAAGTCCCTTTTCTTTTTGCAATTTCGTAAACCCTCATAGCTGTCACATTATCTTGAATTCCCATTCCCGTGGTATCAAAGATCGTAATTTCTTCTGCTGACTCTCTGCCTGCCTTCTTCCCAGCGAGGATTTCTCCAATCTCCCCATAGATATCATCTTCTGCAATCACTTTCGCCACAATGGCGTTTTCGCATTTCGCCGCGGCTTACACACTGTGCAATACTGTCGCCTACAACTTTCGCACCTCTGAAAATCTGTGGATCCCACTCGTTTTTCCAGCCATATCGGCGCCGACAGCGACAATATGCATGCCCGGTTTGACCAGGCTGCTGTTCACCAAAAACTCCTTTGACGGCGTTGTAGATATGGCAATATCGGCGTCTTCCATCGTCATCTCTACAGAATCGCATAGATGACCTGTCTCCCAGTCTCTTTTTCTACGTCGGTTTTATAAGCCGCCAGCTCATGTGGATACTGGCTGTATACTTTAATCGTTTCAATGTCCATCACCTGACATAGTCCGTAGACCTGCATTCTGGCCTGACCGCCTCCGCCAAAAACCGCGACTGTTTTAGAATCCTTCCTGGCCAAAAGCTTTGAGGAAATTGCGCCGGCAGCACCTGTACGGATTGCCGTAATCAAACTGCCGTCCATAATGCAGACAGACGCGCCAGTCCTGCCATCGAAAAGCAGAATCGTACCTATCATCGTCGGTAAATCGTTTGTTTTCCCATTATCATAAAATCCCGAAGCAATCTTAACAGACACGCTCTCGTTTAAAGCATTATAGCAGGATTTGATGTCGGTTTCTCCGTGATGCTCCGGCATCTCCATTGATACGATGTCGGGCTGCTGTACTTTCCCTCTTCAAAGGCCAGGTATCCTTCCTCTACAGCCTCAATGACCGCCGCCATGGATAAGGAACTTCTCATCATCCATGCAAAGCAGCATCGTCTTCATCGGCTTCACCTCCTACTTGGTAAATCCATTCTCGATCAGGAACTCTTCAAATTTTTCTAAAGCCTCAGGAACACCTTTTCTTCCATAACCCATCCTGAAATACTGGCCTTCCATATCGTAAATTCCAGCAGGCAGCAAAAGCACGCCTTTTTATCTACAGCCATCTGGCAGAATTCATCCACCGGCATGTCGATTAAAAAGCTTATGGAACGCAACAGGCCCACAGCTAATCTCTTTTTTCTCAAATAAGTAAGCGTATTTCTCGAAGAATTGATCTGCCAGTTTGATGTTTTCAACAATCAAGTCGTGACTTCGCTTCAGAAGCTGATCGCTATGCTTTAGCGCTACCTTTGATAGGAATTCAGACGGCGCTGAATCACAGATACTCATATAATGCTTGAATTTTACGACTTTATTGAGCATTTCCGTATCTTTAGAAGCCAGCCAGCCTACTCGCAGACCGGCCAGACCGTAAGCCTTCGACATGACGCCTAGAGAAACGCATCCTTCGTAATGGTCTGCCATCCAGTCTCGCGTCTCTCCGTCCATCTCCAATCCCTTTATATACCTCGTCAGAGAATAGATAGATGTCGTGATCTTTGCAGATTTTGCACAGACGTCTTATCTCCTCATTGGTAAAGGTATAGCCAGTAGGATTATTCGGTGAATTGATCGCCAGCACCTTGGTATTTGGTTGAATCAGACCTTCCAGCTCATCAAAATCAATCACCCATTTATCGCCGCCGTCCTTTACCCACCACTTGGAGAAGGCGCAGTCGGGAACGGAATTTGCCACCTCATAAGCTGACTGGTAGTTTGGATACATGGCGATCATATGGTCGCCTGATTTAGCATGACGTTCATATAGGCAAAAATTGCCTCTTTGGGCGCCGTGGAATACCAAAATGTTTTCCGCTTTCATGTCCTGATATAGTCCGGCGATTACTTCTCTCAACGCAGGATCGCCCCAGGTCTCTGTGTAACCCAACCATTGCTTGAGGTAATCTTCCTTGGCGCCCGGTTCCATGGCAAGAGCCCCTCTGTCGTCATAGACTCGCAGTCTGACTGCGTCAATAAATACGGTGCTGTAAACTCGTACAGACCAAAGTAACATTCCAGTTTAAAATCATTGATTTTCATTTTCTACCTCCCTGCAGTTCTTTCATTAAACTGATAGTATCACACTTTGTTTAGATGGTACACAACCATCCCTTGAGAAATTCACCCAACCAAACTGCATTAGAATCAGGCAGTCTGCCTTTGTCCTGAAAAACACATGAAATGTTGTCCTTTAATATACTGATAGAGATTGAGGTATAGCTATGTCTATCACAAAAAATACCATGTCTTTATCAGGGGGCTGGAAAAGAGAATCCAGCATATCTTGGCGGGTACGATTTGATTCGCCCCGTCAACGACCCCTCAATCCGGACTACTGGATTACGTCGGGTGAAACTACAGTCTTTGATGCTGCCGCAAAATAACGGCACCGGCGCAGACCTTCATTTTTATGACCGGCTGAGAATTTCCAAGGGCGCAGAAGGTGATTGTAACCCTACTGTAACCTTAGATTTAGAAGCAAATCCGCTGGTCTTCTTACTATCCGCCTCATTCGCTGGATGTCATCTTCGTCCTAGATGTGACAGCCAGCATGATGTCCGGCGGCAGCAGAAAATGGCGCTTGCCAAAAGGGCCTTGATTCAGACAATTAATCTGCTATGGCAGCAAAATAAAGAGACCAGGGTCACGATAGTGTGCCCTTTGCCCGTGACGCTTACGTTCCGGGTGTAGATAGAGGCTTTTCTTACGATTATCTAGGTACGCTTTTTACCTGGCGCCGCTCTACTACCAGCGGTAATCTGATCGGACAGATTCTGGGCTATCGCAACGGATCTTTCGTCTCATCGACTGATATGACAGTGTATATGGAACAATCCGCCCCATCGCTGCCAGCACCCAGCTCAGTCTCTACAATTACTACCGATATTACCAGATTCAGTATACGGACATTTACAACGACGACGGTTCCGCCAAAGCAGACACTGTTCTGCAGGAATATCTATCGACTGTGTATGCGGCGAATCCATCGGCTTATACGGGGAATTTCATCACTGCTGTGGCAGCTTCGACGCCTTTGACACCTTCGCAGCGCCCTACAGTATGAATGACAGCGGTTATGAAAACAATACCATACTGGATAACATGATCTGGGCCATTCCCTTATGGCGAAGATACCAACACAGAAGCCGGTCTGGAAGAAGCTTATATTCTGTTGAAGACGCCAGATTCACACAGTCTGACGATATCCTGCGCAGGGCGGTAGTGCTCATTACCGACGGTCAGGCTAATCGCTCTGTCAATCCAGAGTACAGAGGCGTCTATGCGAAACCGACCAGCGTCAACAGTGATTTTCTGCCTGATACAGCCGGTGAACCTTGGAAATATTATCTCTATCTGCGGCAAACACTGCCTACACTTCTCGCAGAAATCGCTAACAGATCAGCTACTTCTGAGGAATTGGTTTTGGCCTTGCAGAGAGCTTATGAGGCTGCGCTGCGCGTGAAAACCCTTCTGACGGTAACGCGTCCCTCTTTGTTCTGGGAATTGAAATCGACGCGCAGACACCTGGTCCTTACACCAGAGACGACGTGCTCAATATCATGCGGACAATCGCCTCTACCGGCTCCTATCTGCGTGAAGCCACGGAAAAACGGCTCAGAAAGTCCTATTATAGAAGAACTGGAACGCCTGGTTCGCGATCTCTTTGTACTGACGGGCAGCCTGCAGCTTACCATTGTGGATACCATCAACAAGGCACTCTTCTATTATGTACCCGGCTCCATCAAAATCACTGGCTGGCAGGACGGTCTTCGGCTGAAGTCCATCAGCGATTCCGATATTATCGATCCTGCTGACCCAGACTACACGATTTATGTCAAACCAGCTCTATTGCCAGATGTGGGCGATGCCAATATTCATGGCGATACCATCGTCATAGATTTGGGAAAAGTTCCTTTTCCCCTCGCCTCCCCGACAGTCGGACACAAATCAGAATCACCTATGATCTTGCAAATAAAGGCTCCGCCCACGGAACCCATCTTCACACCAATTACGATGAAAGAACTTACGTCACCTTCCTGGAGCCAAACCACCTTGTCGCTGATGCATCTGATTTGAGTTATAATCAACCCTCTCGTTTGTTAAACTTTCCATCGCCAATTGTAGCTTGCAGCGCAGATTTTTCTATCAAAAATTCGTCGGCAGTTCTGCAGACAATGTCAACTATAAGGAAATTTCTATCTCTGCCTGCCGAAATATCTATTATCGAGTCGTGGTAGAAAACTACACCGATGCGCAGTTGACCTTCCTCTGCTCTACGACGTACAGGGCGCAGAAACTATTGAAGAAGCTTTGGTCAGCCAAAACCGCCGCATCTTAGCTGAAAATCTCGTTGTTCCCGCCCACAGCGCAGCAGAATTTCCTTTCTATGGAAAAAACTGACTGCCGAGACACGGTTCTATCCGACTTCGCCGTCCTGGAGACAGGCACAACCTATCTCTATGATAACGCTTCTGCAACTGTCATTGACGGTACTGCCTCGTATACCGTACAATATCTCAACTGCTGTACAGGTAAGCGAATCATTCCAGATCAGACTGTCACCAATGTCAGCGCCTGCATCTGTGTTTCCGCCTGTCACAACATCCGCTGCATTCCAGGCTTTCGCTTTGTCTGCGCAAAGCCATATCACATCAACCTCTGTAACGGCGAAAATGTAATCAGACTTTACTATGCGCCAAGGTGCTAGCAGATAACAAATAACGAAACAATACTCCTCTCTTTGATTTTCCGCATGGAGACTAATAAATATCTCAGGAATCGGCATATTTCGCTGCTGCTTCTGCCTTCTTCGTATGGAAATCAACTTATATTTTAAATATCGGCAGGTTGAAAGTTAAAAAGCTTTTCTTTCGCATAGTATCAATAATTCCTCAATACAGTCAGCTCCTAGTAAGCTTTCATAAAGAATAATTGCAACACAGGATTTTTAACGTCTTTAACAATGGCATAATGTGAGGTGAAAAAAACAAAGTTTTCAATATAACACAACTTGCGCACTCGTGGCCCGCACTTGTGAAACAAGCGTGTCAAGCACCTGGCGCTTGTCGTCAAAGTCAGCGGACGCCCAGTCCTGCAGATAGCCGAATATACTTTCAACCTGAGAGGACAAAACGAAATTAGCGGTAAGGTCGGCCACCGGTTTCGCCTGGGTTTGCCGTTGCCCGTCCAGTTCCTCAATGCGGTTGTTTGCGTATTGTAGCAAGGTATGGTTTGCACCGGGAAGCGTATCAAGCAGTTTTTCAATCTCGCTTTCAGTTTTGGCAAGCGCGGCGCGGGCGGCGGTCAGTTCGAACTGTAGCTTGCAGTTCCGGTCGGCTTTCGATTTTCACGCCCTGGGCCTTGAAGTATTCGTAAATATCCATATCGGCCTGGCCGTAATCCATCTCCGCTATATTATACCTCTGCCGGCCATCTTCAACAAGGATGCCGCCGCAAAGGGGAACGGGCGGCCTCTGGACATTTTGTCCAGAAGCCGCCCGTTCTGTATCAGGGAGGGAAAAATATCCCTCTATCAATCAACCACTTACGCCAGCCGAAACTTTCGTAGGGATGGAATGAACTATACTTCGATTTTGTGGAAGCAACTGCGGGAATAGACGGATACTATGCTGGATAGTGCGACAGCCGCCAATAACACGACCCACGGCAACTCTGCAAAACGCTCAAAACTCCAGCCAGCAAGCCATTGACCAACGGGCTGAGCACAAAGAATAATTGCCATCAAACAGGAAAATACCTTGCCCATTATTTCTTCCGGAACTACCTGCTGGATGAATGCAAACAACTGCACGCGCATCAGTACACCGGCAATCATCGTAAAAAGCAAGCCGCAGTAATGATACCATAGCCAACGATAGCAGAAACGCCTAACAGTAACCCTAACACAATCGGTACAAAGCACAAAGCGATCAGTAACAGCAATCGGTGTATTTTTTTATGGATAATTTTTTTTTCGCCAGCACGCCAGCCAGCACTCCGCCTACTAATCCCCCACCCATCATAATGCCTTGTGTCACACCTAGCCATTGGCTGGAAAACGCATATGTTTGTGTAATCAACACTGGCACGCCGATAATAAGTACTGAACTGGCAAACAGTTCAAACAATGTCATGATAAAGATAATTTTTTGCTAAAATCGGTTTTGTCTTGAACATAAAGCGAAGGCTGCTGCCCATATCCTTTTTTCACTGTAGTCCACATATTACCGGTGGACGCTTGTTTTTGTGCGGTATTCTAATAAATAATTCCATGACCGCTGATAGAAAAAAAACATATGGCGCTTACAATAAGCACTATGGGAAGTCCAAACGTTCCATAAAGTATGCCGCCTATGACCGGTCCCAGCATATTAGACAGTGAATTTACGAGGTTTACGGCGGCGTTTGCTGGAACCAACTTTTTCCTCTTCTACCAGCAATGGGATGCTGGCTTGCACCGCCGGGCTATACGCCCCTTGAATGGCATAGAGCGCCATCATCAGCACGACTACAATGGCTATGGCTGAAAAATAACCACTTATGGCGATATAGCCAAACCAAAGCGGAGGTAATAAAATCTAAGACAACCATGATACGTTGTTTATTCACACGGTCAGCGATAATGCCTCCCACTGGCGAAAGCAGAATCATAGGTAAAAAGCCAGTGCCGAAACTTGCCCAAACAGGGCGGGTGAGCCGCTTTGCTCAAGATATACAGCGGTAGCGCAAAGCGAAGAACAGCGTTACCGAACAGTGAGATAATTTGGCCTATTACGACCAGAGTAAAATCCTTGTTCCAAAGTTTTGCTTTTAGTGTCATGTGATATTCTCCTTATGTGAGTCATAATTGCATGAGTTACTTCTTGTCATACTATCCTCATAAAAACGGGTCAAATTGTCTCGCAACTCATCCAAATGGCTTTCAGGAGGGTGTACGCAATTTCTCCACAATGTTATCATAGCATCAATTCGCCTCTTCCACTTATCCTCATTCGTGGCGGGGCCAAATATTTCATCACTGGTGGAAACAGCCAGCATCAAGAGGATTTCCGCTATTTCTTCAGGATAATCACATGTATAAAACCCGCTGTCTATGTACTGTTTAATAATTTCCGTCACCAGCGAAACCGACATTTTCATGCGCTGTTCCCGCAGCTTATAAGTTACGATGGAGCTATCTCCCGATCTGCCGTATTGGAGCAGCTGACTGGAGAAGCTGTTCGCTGTGTCGGTGAAACACAGATACATCAATCTGTCTTCCGCCGGTAACTCCATTATGTGATTGCGCACTTCGTCAATCCAATCTCCTATCCCTTTTTAATTACAGCATCCAGTATTTCTTCCTTGCTGTTGAAGTAATGGTACATTCCGCCCTTCGTGAGCCCAAACGCTTTTTGCAAGTCAGTGATGGTTGTATTTTTTCATAGCCCTTTTTCGAGAAACTGATCCAAAGCAATTTGAATCAATTTCTCTTTACGTGGCGCAAAAGTCTTTCTGGGTGCGTGACATAATATCCCTCCTTATTATTAAACCGAACGCGGTATAATTATAATACCATAGACATCCATACATGTCAATTATCATTTTTTTTAATGGTCTGGGGTCTAAAAAATTAGCATACAAGTTGAAATGATGGCTGCGTCCCCGGCGCTATCGTGCCTGCTCCTTATTCCTGCTGAGGGCCCTTGATACAAGCGTCTTTTTGGGCTAAAAGCTAACAGGTACTTGTTAATTATTGAGAGGGGCTGTCGCACTAGCAGATGAAGAATCTGCTGGTAGCGACAGTCTCTTCTTTTTTTTTTGAAGGATTACAAACGACGGCAGATATGCTATGATGTTGATAATATAGAAGAACAGTGAGCACAGTCAAATAGAAGGAGATACTATGAATTACAATTTAAATTACGAGCCGCTGCTTTTAATCTGTGGAAGCCGTTCTACAGAAAACGCATTATTAGAGCAGCTGCGGGGTTTCTTCCAAAGGAAGTTCCCATCATTCCTTTCTTTTTCTATAAAGACAAAGACAAGCCTGAGGGCAATTATTTCTCCGTGTTTTCCAGTCAGGAGGTTTATGATGATTTCTTAAAGGCCGGTTTCCGTCCTCTCATCAAGGAGTACATCATTACCAACAGAACCATGTTTAACAACCAGCTTGATACCATTCTCACCCTGCCGCGCAATCAAAAGAATTCTGCTGGTCAATGATTCTCCTGTCAGCGCTTTAGAAAGTATCGATCATTTAAAAGACATCGGTTTTGACTTTTTTACATCTAGTGCCTTATTATCCAGGCTGTCAGTCTGTCCCAAAAGACATTTCCATCGCCATAACCCCTGGAGAGGTCGACAAAGTGCCGCCCGGCATCGATGCAGTCTACAACATCGGCACCAGAGTTATGGACTTTCCCACCGTGGTCAAAATCATGTCTCATTATGGCGTCTTAGAGCAAAAAACCCAAGACTACGCCAATTTATATCTAACCAACATTTTAGATTTTGCCAAGAGAGTATCCAACATCGCCGATGAGGCCAGCAAAGTGATGAAGACCGTGCGCAGAGAACTGATTGGAACCGGATACTACGCCAAATATCGTTTTGATGACATTATCGGAGAAAGTGAAAACATTCAAAAGACCAAGGTCATATCTCAGAAAATTGCCAGAACTGATCTGACCGTTTTGATCGAAGGAGATAACGGTACTGGCAAAAGAGCTCTTTGCCAGCGCCATCCACAACGCTTCGCAGCGGGTGCGCCAGCCTTTGTGGCGATCAACTTTTCTGCCCTGCCAGACCATCTTTTGGAATCTGAACTGTTCGGTTATGAGGAAGGTCTTTTACCGGTGCAAAAAAGGGCGGCAAAGTGGGATTATTTCAGCAGGCCAACGGCGGTACGATCTTTCTCGACGAGATTGGGGATATCTCCATAAAGATGCAGGCAAAGCTGCTGCGCGTCATCGAAGAACGGGAAATCATGAAAATAGGCGGAGACCGGATCATTCCCATCGATGTACGAATCATCGCTGCAACAAATCGAGACCTAAAGCAGATGATTTATGAGAAACCTTCCGCAAGGATCTTTATTACCGTCTTCGCGAAGGATACATTCATCTGCCCTCTTTGAAAGAACGAAAAACAGATATTCCCCTGTTGGTGCGCCATTGGCAGAGCCATCTCTTCTCTGATCCGAAACCCATCGACCATGAAGTCATGGAAATTCTCATGGGACACGACTGGCCGGGAAATATCAGGGAACTGCTCAATGTCATCAAATTCGCTTTTTGCAGTAAGTGAGAGAGATGTAATTACAAAGAAGATTTGCCCGCTGACAGTTTTGAATGCCCGCGGCCAATATCTGCTTGCGCGCCTGCACTTCACATGGACGAGATAGCTCTGCTGGTCCTTTCTGCTATTTGGGAAATCAACTTGAAAGGCGATATCGCAGGCCGCGGCAGCATTTTACGCTTTCTGAAAGAACAGCCTCACCATGTTTCGGAGTACAAGATTAGAAAAGGTATTTCAACCCTGCTTTCCAAAAATCTCATTGCAAATCACCAGGGAAAATACGGCCTGACCCTGACCGAAAAAGGCTTTGCCTGTTTATACTCAGATTTCGACAGCAATTAAAATCAGCAGTAAAGCCAAATTTCATCCAAAATCAATCCCATATAAATCCTGTATTTACATCTCTGTCAGCGAGAAGGTGTAAATTAGAGGATTTTTTTGATTGGCACGTCCCTTGCTATATGTAGAGTATCCACTGCGATACAAAATATATTAAGGAGGTACTCACCATGAGTAAAAGAAAAAAAGGTGAAACCCTGGAAACCTTAAACAAAGGGTTTAAGGTTCCTGACACCTATGTCATTATTTTTTTCGTCGTATGCTTTGCTGCTCTGCTCACTTATCTCATTCCCCAGGGCATGTACGAAACCCAGGAGGTTTCCTATATGATTGACGGGGCCGAGTCTACCAGAACAGTCATCAAAGACAACAGCTTCCAATATGTGCTGGATGCCAACGGAGAACCTTTGAAAAAGGCGTTGGCCTCTTTGAAGCTGGCGGCGGCGTAGGTCTTTTAAACTATTTGTTTGAAGGCATGGTCAGCGGCGACAAATGGGGTTCTGCTATCGGCGTCATTGCAATCATTTTTGGTCTGCGGCGGCGCATTTGGCATTATCATGAGAACCGGCGCAGTCGAAGCCGGAATCATGGGCATGATTCGCAAAGGCAATGGAAAAGAAAAGTTCTTACTGCCAGTTTTTATTCATCTTCTTTTTTCTCTAGGCGGTGCAATCTGGGGTATGGGTGAAGAGTCAATTCCTTTCGCCATGCTCTTAGTGCCAATGGTAATCGCCATGGGCTACGACGCAGTCACCGGCGTGTTGATTACTTACGTGGCTACCCAGATTGGCTTTGGCACATCGTGGATGAATCCATTTTCTGTTGCCATCGCCCAAGGTGTGGCAGGCGTTCCCGTCCTTTCTGGCGCTACATTCAGAGTCGTTCTTTGGATTATCTTTACTGGTACGGGAATGGCTATGATGCTGTTCCACGCCAACAAAGTTAAAAAAAATCCTCTATCGTCTATTTCCTATGTATCTGACGCATATTTCAGAAATGACCTAGAGACAAATACGCCGATCGACAAGACAGAAAAATTTAAGACTGGACACACTTTGGTTCTCCTGACCATGGCAGCGGGCATCATCTGGGTTATCTGGGGCGTACTAAAAGAAGGATACTATATTCCTGAAATCTCCACACAATTCTTCATCATGGGTCTGGTCTCCGGTATCATTGGCGTTATTTTCAAACTCAACGGTATGAAACTCAACGACATCGCTTCTTCCTTTAAACAGGGTGCGGCCGATCTGGTAGGCGCCGCGCTGATTGTCGGTATGGCCCAAGGAATCATGCTGGTACTCGGCGGTTCTGATCCTGCCGCTCCAACCGTACTTAACACCATCCTACACGGTATCTCCGAGGCTTTTGTCGGTGTATCGGGAACCTTTGCGGCAGTGCTGATGTACCTATTCCAGGCAGTTTTCAATTTCTTTGTCGTATCCGGCTCCGGCCAGGCCGCAATTACCATGCCGATCATGGCGCCATTGGCAGATTTGCTCGACGTAACCAGACAGACTGCGGTTTTGGGCTTCCAGCTGGGCGACGGTCTGACCAATATCATCGTTCCCACTTCCGATGTCTCATGGGCGCACTGGCTGTGGCAAGAATCGACTGGTCGCAGTGGATTAAGTTTATGTGGAAGTATTTAGGCGTACTAGTCATCATGTCCATTGCCACCATGATTATTGCCAGTGTCATCGGATTTTAGCGAAGGAAAAAAGAATATGAAGCTGATTAAAAATATCAAACTATACAGCCCGGAATATTTAGGTGTAAGAGATGTATTTATCGCCGGGGCAAAATCTGCAAAATTGGTGAGAACATCAAACTCCCTTCCGATCTGGGCGTGGAAATCATCGATGGAACAGGCTTGCTGCTCCTCCCAGGTTTCATTGATTCCCATGTGCACATCCTGGGCGGCGGCGGCGAAGGCGGGTTCGCCAACAGGACACCAGAAGCTGCCTTGTCGGATCTTACCAAACACGGTGTCACTACGGTAGTCGGCTGTCTGGGAACCGACGGAGTCGGCCGCAACATGGCGTCCCTGATTGCAAAAGTGAAAAGTCTAAGAGAGCAGGGTCTATCCGCTTACGCATACACGGGCAGTTATCAGATTCCTGTTCACACTCTGCTGGGCAATGTGACGGAGGACATCATGATGATTGACGAAATCATCGGCGTAGGAGAGATCGCTATTTCAGATCACAGATCATCGCAGCCTACTTTTGATGAATTTGCCAGAGTCTGCGCCGACGCACGAGTCGGAGGAATTCTTTCCGGCAAAGCGGGCATCGTCAATGTTCATCTGGGAGATGGCAGCCGTTATATGAATCTTATCGAACGGGTAGTCCAAGAGACGGAAATTCCACCCTCACAGTTTCTGCCCACCCATGTGAACCGCATTCCCGCACTTTTTGAAAGGGCAATAGAATATGCCAAACTGGGCGGAGTCATCGACTTTACAGGCAATGAAGATATCGACTACTGGGGAAACCGTTTCCGATGAAGTCCGTGTGAGCAAAGGCATAAAACGCTTATTAGAAGAAGGCGCAGACAGCGATTCATTTACAATTTCCTCCGACGGCCAGGGCAGCCTGCCATTATTCGATGAACATGGTCAGTTCCTGGGAATCGGCATGGGTCAGTCCAGTTCCCTTATAAAAAAGAAGTGCGGGAATGCACAGAACGAGAGAACATTCCTTTAGAAACTGCCATCAAAGCTATTACAGCCAATCCGGCAAGGGGTATTGGGCCTGCAGAAAAAAGGCCGCATAGCGGAGGGCTTTGATGCCGATCTATGCATCTTGAGGGAAAATCTGCAGATTGACACGGTCGTGGCAATGGGGCGTATCATGGTCAGAAACGGCATACCGATAGTCAGGGGGCAATTTGAATGATCCCCTGAAAAGCGAGAACACAACAGGACACCTTAACGGTGTCCTGTTCATTCTCTACTTCTGTTGAAATACCCTTTTCTTAAATGCTCTGAACTTATAGATATGACGGCTCGTGTAGAGGACCGCTACGATCAGCATGCCAAAAGAAAATCCCAGGCAGAGGGAGGCGATGTGTTCCGTTAGCCCACTGTCTGCTAAGTCCATGGCATCCAGCACGAGAAAAACAATAAATGTGATAACCCCTGCCCAGGAAAAATAGTGCAGTTTTTTCATCAATCGGTTCTTTTCTTCATTACTGTAGTCAGCTACTTTTTAATACGGTTTCTTCCATGTCTTTATTCATCTTCTCACTTTTCCTTTCTCCATCAATCAGTTCCCTGATATCCACGTCATAGAAGTCGGTCATTTCAATCAGCATGTCTAAATCAGGCATGTTGTTTCCAGTTTCCCATCTCGATATGGTTCTTCCCGACACATTCAGCTTTTCGGCCAACTGCTCTTGTGTCCATCCTTTTTCATTGCGCAGCTCTTTAAAGAAGCGGCCCGTTTTTTTCTGATCCACGAAATTTCCTCCTTTCACTCTCAAGATACACAAATCCGGCGGCATTTAACACGACACAAAGTGAGAAATATCGTATTTAGCCCTGGTAGACATCCTGTGTCTACTTCTGCCGCAGCAGGCAGCTACGGCCTGCACCTCTGACAAGGCTCATAGCCCTGGTCGATCAGCTCCTGGCGTGGGCACCGGAGCGTCTCTTTGTTGGAAGCTTTCGTGTCCTTGGCACTGCTGCAGGACGGATTGTGGAATCTGTGAGTGTTGGTGTTGACCACAAAAGTCTGCTCCTTTGATGAATCAGATTTCTTTGACGTATCACCTGCCCTGCGGCTGTCACCCGTGGCATAGTCGATGACAATGCCTGGCTGGTTGTTGTAGACATAGACGTTGAATTTGACGCCTTCTCCTTCGTCCTCCACAGATTCCGCTTCCATCTGCACGCCGCTTGCCACCAGGTTCTTCCCATCGTAAATCGGCGTCACACGATAGAGCACGTGATTGTTCGTTTCTTTGATGTAGTCTGCCACCAGATTTTCAAAAGGCAGCATGCCCTCCACGTTCATATACCTGGTTCCCGTAATCAGATTCTTTTCGTTGGCGTTTTCCGCCGTAAGCTGATAACCGATCAAATGGCAGCGATTATATAAATATTTGCCATCCACATTGTCGTACTTGACGGTCTTCCATCCGCTGGGTTTTACGGAACCGATGCTGCCCCGCTTCTCAGTGGGCATCAGATCCCTGCCGATATTAGCAAAGGCGGTGCCGCACCTGCCCAGATTATCCAGGTCACTGTACTCCTCAAAAGACGCCGACTGCAAGTCGATCTTGCTGAAAGACGGTTCATTGTCATTAACCACCACATAAGGGTCGCCCCCGTACTCAGGCACCTCATCCAGGCTGACCACAGACTCCGCCGCCGACGCGTGCATCGTGCCGTCAGAATTCGATTCACCCATGGTGCAGCCAGTCACCGTCAAAGCGAGAATCAGAATCAGAGGCATCAAAATTTTGCTCATTCTTTTCATCTCTCATATACCTCCTTTGTGATTTTCTCGTGAGCGGCCGGCAAAGTCATCGGTTTCGATCAGCTTCCAGCCGTGTTCTTCCAGGGAATATCAAAATAAAGATCCCCGGATAAGTTCTGTTCCATCTGTATAATATGATTTTTTCAATTTTATCTTCGTAAGCAGAGGGCGCGACATTCTCTATAAAACAAAAGTCACCTGGCCGGGCTTTGTCCATAAAAGCCTCGTCTACGACTATATTTGCCGCGCTTTCCTCTGCGAACTGCTTTTGCCGAGTAGCTGTTCATCCACAGTCTTCCTCCTGCGGTTTCCGTCAAAATCTGCTGGCGCAGAAGCACATCCTGGCTCTGCCGTCTCTTATTAAACAGCATGCCGCCCCTGTCATCCAGGCATATCATGATAATCATTTTCCCTTCCCTTTCGCTAGTTCTAACTTGATGATGATGCAGATGCCGCGGCTGCCGATGCTGCTACTGCAGCGCACATGGCCGCCTGCTGGGCTACGATGATGGATACGGTGCTGCTCACTGCAGCTGCGCTCATGACGTCTTTATCCAGATATTCGCTCTGTGCCAGAATCCCTGCATACATCAATCTCTGTTTTGCACCGATGCCAAAGATGCCGAAGCCTTTCTGCTCCGACAGAAAATCGTCGATTTCCCCATGGTGCCCGCGATGTCCTCCACGTCTCCCCTCTGAGAGCGCCAAAACTCCCAAAGTCGGCAGCTCATACCCTTTGCCGTACTTATATCCTGCCTTCTTCAGCGCATCAAAAGAGCGCTGCCGTGCGCCTGCATTTGTCATCGGCCGCCGCTTCGCTGATGGAAAGGACGTGGCTCAGTGACTGTACCGCATTGCTGGACATGGACATGCCGCTTAAAATAGCAAAACAGCTTTCCATATCTTCTACCAGGGCATCGTCCGTCTTCTCAGATAACGCCAGCATGGCAGCAAAGCCGCTGTCCTCGCTGGAAGTGAGGAAAAAATGATTGGACTTCATCCGCTCATAAATCCGTCTGGTCCGCAGGACAATCTCTTCATATTGATAGGTTCTGCCATCTGGGCGATAGTCATCGCCGCAATGGGCAGAAAAGCCGATGAAAAGAAAGATTCTTTGAGTTTGTCGTAGACCTTGAGTCCGTCGTTTAAAGTTTTTCCGTTCCCGCTGAGATCCAGCATGGCGGCAATCGCCAGCTTCACCGTGCTGCGAAAGTTGGAAAAGAGACCTGCACGCGCCTTGAGCAGATCCATTGCCTCCCGCAGAACTTCTTCGTTAGCCCTGCGGCCTTTTGCAGTATACAGCGCCGCACAGAGAGGATACATATAGGCGCTCTCCCATGGGAATTCCCCTTTGATGCGATCCCTGTTTTCTATGAATAATTGGCAGTTTGCCTTGATCTTGTCGTTCATGACGTTCCCCTTTCTTTATGCTCTTCTATTTTACAATGTATAAACGAGGAGAACAAGTGTTTTTTCGCTGGCGGCAAAAAGAGCACTGCCAGACAAGCATATTTTTCTGTTCCTATGTTATTCTATAGAGGAAAAGGAGGTGCTGATCATGCACGCATGGGAACAAATACAAGTAACCATAGACTATATTGAAAATCATATCGCAGAACCCTTAGAGATTGAAGAGTTGGCAAAGATGGCCGCTCTATCACCATTCTATTATCAAAGGCTCTTTCGCCGTTTGGTGAAAAAAACCGCCAGGTGAATACATCAAGCTGCGCCGCATGGCCATTGCGACGGAAAAACTTCTGGAAAAGGATCGGCGGATTCTGGATGTGGCCCTGGATCTAGGATTTGCTACCCACGAACACTTCACCAGGGTATTTAAAAAGACTTTTTGGCCTCACACGGAAGAATACCGGCAAAACCCGGCTGTCTTCAATCGAATGACCAAACCGCAGCTCCTGCTCCATTACACGCTGATAGATGAAAACGTCCCTTTGATCAGCGACGGCATCGTTCTGGAAATCGGCAGAAGGCAGCTGCAGAGCGCAGAATCTTTTGTAGGCTTGTCAGCAAAAGCGCCGCTCCAGTTCATCAACGATCTCGGCGTAGCGTCGGGTCCCGATCCCCTGATACCCTTTGGCGGACATTCCACGATCAAAAATTCCATCCCCGCTTTAGTCCGAGGCGGCGATGAAATAGGAATCACCTATGCAAGTGATGAAGAAGGGTTCTTCAACTATTTTGCCGGCGGAAGGGCCTCTGCAGGTGCCAATGTCGACGGCTTTCAGAGCTGGCAGCTGACACCGGGAGAGTACGTCGTCTGTACCTTTGAAGCAGAAAACTTTGAGCATCTGGTCATGGATGTGCTCTATAAAGCCCATCAGTATCTTTTCGGCACCTGGCTTCCACGCCACGGCATTACGACAGAGCCTTTTTCGCCGAACGTTACCATAGCCACAGTTCCGATACCACTGAGATGGAAATATGGGTAAAGACGATATCATCATGACAAAAAGCCGCGGCACAAGTCCGCGGCTTTTGTTCATTTCATAATTTGTCTATCTCATGTTCGGACAGCTTGGTCAGCCTGCATATCTCTTTCACAGGGTATCCGTCTGCTTTCATCGTCCGGGCAATCGCTTTCCGTTCCTCTCTAATTTTAACTTTCATATACTGCCGCTATCTGGCGTATTCTGCGTTTCATTTCAGACCGGATATGCAGCGGCTCCAAAGCACTCACATTTATCCCCAAAACTGAACAGAATGTTGTAGTGATATTCGTTCTCTATAAATGGAAAACTGACAATGTAATGTTCATCATCGTCTGGCGAAAAATCTTCATAAGAACAAAAGTCAAGGACTCTGTCCATCACAGATTTATGAATACGGATTTTATTTTTGTTTGTATCGTTTCTAAAATTTCCGCAAAGTCTAGATTCGAGTTTGACAATCTCGCGGCGTAAAGGTTTCCACCCGCATTCGTAAGTCTGAAATTCAGGATAGTCTGAATAAGCGAAAGTCGTTTCTTTCCTGACAATACCCGTGCAAATACCAATGGCTGTTTTTCAATACAAGCTGATATGGTTCGACCGTCCGTGCGGTTTTATTTCCGTGATGAGCTATATATGCAAAGGTCAGCCGCCTCTTTTCAGACAAAGCAGTTTTAATAAGGTCTACACAGGATTGCAGATTCCTGTTTCATCCACGGGCTTAAATCAATACAGATTTGATTTGTTTTTAATTCGATGTCTTTTTGCTCTCTCAGCGGGGATAAAACTTTTTGACCTTCGCAAGGGCGTGTACCAGTTCATCACCTCGCATCACACCCGAGAGACTGGAAAGTCCCATCAAGAGGGCAGAAAGGTCGTCAGTCGAAAAGACCTTCTATCAATCTTATATCGCTCCATGATTTCAAAAACCGCCGCCCACTCCCGATGTCGAATGAACCGGAATCCCTGCCATGTTGATCGCATCTATGTCGCGGTAAATGGTGCGGGCGATACTTCAAACATATCTGCCAGCTCCTGTGCCCCAATGCGTTCTTTGTCAAGGAGTATCATAATAATGCTGACAAGCCTGTCAACTTTCATCTGCTCACCGCCATTCATCTTTTTGATTGTTGCCATACTGTTGTCAACAATTACATGGTACAATAAAAAATACAAGCAAATCAATAAGACAATAGAGACGGAGGAAGTTTATGTATACAATCTATGTTTATGTTCTTGATACCTTAGCTGACTGGGAGATAGGCTACGTTACTGCGGAGTTGCATTCTGGTCGTTTCTTTAAAAAGGATGCGCCGCGTCTATCTCAAAACAGTCAGCGATTCAAAATTGCCAATCCTTACAATGGGCGGGCTGACCATCATGCCCGATGGCTCGATTGATGATATGGTTATAAGTGAAACAAGCGTGTTGTTGTTGCCAGGTGCAGATACCTGAATGACCCAAAACACGGCGCCATTAACGAAAAAGCTGGCGAATTTCTCTCTTTAGGGCGACTGTGTGTGCAATCTGCGGAGCGACTACTGCCCTTGCCAGCTTCGGGCTATTGGATCATCGTCCCCATACCAGTAATGGGCCGGGCTTTCTTGAAATGTTTTCTCCTGGTTATAAAGGGCAGAGCTTCTATATAGACAGGCCCTCTGTAGCAGACAACAACCTGATTACTGCAAGTTCCACCGGGGCTTTGCCGTGGGCGAAACAAATTATCGAGCATTTGGGTGTTTTTGAAGCCAATACTTTAGAAGCCTGGTACGAATATTTCCGTACTGAGAACCAGAACGTTTCTTTTGCACTCATGCAAACTTTACCACATAGCAGGGATCACTGATTAAATACAAAAAAGAGCATATCGTCAAATTGATGATACGCTCTTTGGTTATTTTTCTCTGACTGCAACCCATACTTCCACTGAATCCCTTCGCCATAATACTCGATGTCCGGTGCTTCCGACTTCATCCTGCCTGTGAGGTAGCCCGCATTAAGAGGCTTGTAATCTGACTTGGGCAGCCACTTTGTGATGGCCATTGCCTCGGTCTTTCCGATGGTTTCCACGGTACACGGAAAGACAGCCCAGGTTGCCGCCGGCACGGTATACACATCCAGCCCCTCTGCTTCCTGGTCGCTGGAAACTGCAATATAGTGATCGAACTTTCTCGAATCCCCCTGATCCGTATTATAGACGCTGATTCCAAACAAGCCGTAAGGCTCCTGATTCATCAAAGGCAGCAAAACTGCCTGCTGTCCCTTCTCCCGGAATTCCTTCCACTGGGCAGGAATCATCTTTTCCCTTCTTTTCCCTTTATTCGTTGTCTGTATGCGATAGCCGACGACACGAAAACTGTCCCGCTTTTCAATCCTAAATGGTAACTTCATGTATGCTCCTCCTCGCTGGTTTTCTTTCCATTATAAGGGATATCCTCCCCTTGTCCTCTCATTTTCGGAACCAAAACTGCGAGAGTCCTGTCCATTTTGTTATTGAAAACCCGCAGAGTCAAGTCTGCGGGTTTATTAGTAGCGTCTGTATTCTATTATTTGGCAGTTCTGATCGCTTTGTTAGACCACTTGGTATAAACTTTTACACCGTCGATCTTTTCTGACGCCTCTACCTTGTAGTAGTATCTCGTCCCTTTTTTTCAGAGCTTTTGTGTTCTTGTAGCTCTTCTGGGTTCCACTCTTGGTGGTGTAGAATGCCTTTGTCCCATATCCGCTGTTTTTCTTCGTAGAGCGGAATACCTGGAAGTAGTCGACCTTGTAGCCATAGCTCTTCTTCCACTTGATTGTGATGGATTTCTTCTTTGCAGAGGAAGACGCCTTGATTGTGGTAGCTTTACGCCCGCCTTCAGTTTATCGTTCTTTGCCTTTTCCTGTGCTTTTGATGACCTTGTCTGCTTCTTCAGCAGTCATGATAGCATAAGTGGAGAAATGTCCTGTATTGAAGGTATAAAGTGCCGTCAGCGTTCTTAGTTCCAGCTACCTTCGTATAGTTGCCTTTCTCGTCGATGTATACGCATACGACTTCCTTTGTCCTTTAAGGCTGCCGGAAGTGCCAATGTTACCTTTTACATTACCGCCCTTGAAATCGGTTACGTTGCCATTTGCAGTTACGACCTTCAGCTCAATATGGACCTGTTTGTCGTCCTCCTTTACTTTTTCAACGACGATGGATACCGTACCGGTCGTCGCTTTTTCAGCCACTGCTTCTGCAGCCTTTTGGTCGAGGATGACTTCTGCGACATCAGTTTTCACAACTACATTCGCTTCTGTTTTTTCAACGATATCTTTGACAGTTTCTGCCGGAAGGTTGATTTCTGCAGCGTTGGCATTTCCTGTCGTCTTTGCATCAATGATGATCTCTTCTGATTTGTTTTCAACAGCCTTATCCACGATTTTGTCAGCTGTAGTCTTGTCTACCGTTGCAGTTGCTTTGCCGTCCGTCCCTGTTGAAGTGTTTACGTCAGCAGTCGTAGTCTTGTCACCAGGGTCATTGGTAACGTTGTCGCCAGGAGTCACTGCCCGCCGCCACTTGGTGGAGTTGGGTCTTTCTTCGTTAAGGTCATATCCTCTGTTACAGTGCCGCTCGCATTAAACTGTGTTCCTGTCAGGTTCAGTTTTTCTATGGCTTTTGCTTACAGCAGTTCCGTATGGAACAGTGACAGAAGTTCCGTTATATGTAACAGTATAGCCGCCGAGAAGTTCTACGTCAAAACTTCCCTTGTCAACACTCTTTACTACATTGTTAAACATGTTTACCAGTGCTTTGATCACTTCTGCCATTGCATCATTATTACCATTGACAGCTGTTCTCAAAGCAGCTAACGGCGCATTTTCGCCTGCTGCCACATCTACATCGCTTCTGATATACATGTCTCTTTTTCAGTGTTACGCTGGAACTGCTGATCTGCAGTACACTTCCCTTTGGCAGATAGATCTCTATATTTTTCTCTGCAGGTGCCGCATCAGTAGTCAGCGCGCGTGCTCTTTAATCGTGTTTACTGCGGCGCTCAACCCCTCTGCCGTAGAAATGTTGTCAATGGTGCAGTCCCCGTCTTTCTCGTCAAAGACCAGCTTTTCCTTGCCAATCTGCAGATATGCACCGTGTCCAATTATGATCTTACTGTTGTCTGCTGTTTCATTGGTGTTTGCGGTGAGCAAATCTGTGCCAGTCAATGTTTGCCATGCGGCTCTTACGGCATCTTCTGTATTTGGAGTTGCCGTCCATTTAGGGCTATCGCCATCTTTTGCAACAGTATAATCAAATACTTTATCATTCACCTTGCCGTTGATGGTACATCCGCTAAATTTCAACACATTTTCAAGCCAAACGTTCAAGTCCACTTCACTGCTGGCAAGTCCCGTGTTAAATGTCAGTTCGTGTTTTTCATGTCCTTGATTCCCAGGCCTGCGATATTCTGCATGCCTAGTGTCACTGTAACCTGCGACTTGTCAACCTTTGTTCCCGTTACTTCTGCAACGATAGAATAGTTATCCTTTGCAGTCACTGTAGCGGTAGTCTCGCCTGACTTCAATTCCAGCTTCACTTTTTTCGTCAGGTTGCATTGAGAAGTCTTCGTCTGCAAACGCCATGGCTGGCATCATGCAAAGGATCATCGCAGCAGCCAGAAATAGCGATAAAAATTTCTTCATCTTTCTTTCCTCTCTTTCTTAAATGTTATAATTGATATATGCTAAAGCAATTTGCCATTAGCCGATTTTATTTAGCGGTACGCCATACCTTGTTGGAGTACCTGGTATACACGCTTTTGCCGTTTATTCTCCTAACGCCTCTCACTTTGTAGTAATATCTGGTTCCCTTTTTCAGTTTCTTGGTGTTCTTGTAACTCTTCTGGGTTCCCTTCTTTGTGGTGTAGAAGGCCTTCGTTCCGTATCCACTGTTTTTCTTCGTGGAGCGGAATGCCTGAAATAGTCCACCCTGTATCCGTAACTCTTCTTCCACTTGATTGTGATGGACCCTTCTTCGCAGAGGAAGATGCCTTGATGGTCGTAGCCTTCACGCCTGCCTTGATTCTTTCAATTTTCGCCTTCTCCTGCTCTGCGATTACCTTGTCAGCCTCTTCAGCTGTCATGACGGCGTAGATGGAGAAATGGCCTGTTTTGAAGGTGTAGGTGCCGTCAGCATTCTTCCTGCCTTCCATCTTGACGTAATTGCCGTCCTCGTCGATGTAGACGCATACGACTTCCTTTGTCCTTCATGCCCTCAGGAATTTTAATAGTTACAGTGGCGTTTCCACCCTTGAAGTCAGTGACATTTCCATTTTCGGTTACAATCTTCAGTTCCAACTCTAGTCTATCTGCATTTTCCTTAACCTTTACAACTGCAAACGTAACGCTTGAATCTGCAGACGCCGCTTTCGCTACCGCCGCAGCCGCTTTTGATCTAGCTTTACTTCTGCGGCATCAGTCCTAACGATAATGTCTGCATGTACCTTTTCTACTAATTGGGATAGGGCATCAGCTGGCATCTTTACTTCTGCTGTATCTGTCTTACCTGCAGATGTGGTTGCTTCAATGGTAATCTGCTCCAAATTATGCGCTGCAGCCTTTTTGATGATTTCCTCCGCAATCGATTGTGTAATTTCTGTAACTGCAGTCAGGATACCGTCAGAACTCTCTTTTTATTTCTGCTCCGATATTCACACATGACCTTCTCGCCTTGATTCTCTGTATTAGTCACAATGCTCTCAGGGTTTGGCGGCGGTACAATGCCTCCGCCTCCTGGCGGCGGAATGACAGGTTGCTTTTCTCCGCAGTTTTGCAGACTCCATTTACGTAATCATGACCGAGAGCTGCAATCGTTTCCTGTGCAACTAAGATTTCACCACCGAGACACTGCAGTGCTTTCCTTCCGTTAGCCCTGTTTCTGTGCAGGTCGGCGCCTTTCCCTCGTCGATGATTTCTGTGTATGTCCTGTTGCTTCGATGATGTCTTGTTTAATCAAGACCTTGCCGCAGACACTGCAGTGCTTTCCTTCCGTTAGCCCTGTTTCTGTGCAGGTCGGCGCTTTTCCCTCGTCGATAACTTCTATGTGTGTCGCATATCCCTCTTTTTTATCATCTTCTTTGATCGGGCAATTCAATCCTTTACATTCATGCCAGTGGGAAGTTTCATCGGACTGCCACGTTTCTGCCCATTGATGTTGGTGCGGAATCTCGATGATATATGCAAATGCAGCTACTGGGCTGTCAATAGCGCCTGGCTTTATTGCGATCGCTTTTATTACAGTTGTGACAGACTTTCCTTCTTCTCCAGTAACTTGGATTGGCTCTGTATACAAACTGCTCTCTGCAGTCGGCTCTGATCCGTCTGTGGTGTAGTAAATCTCTGCCCCTTCTGTCACAGTCTGCAGTGCTATCTTCAAATTGGTCTCATAGGTTCCGCTGTCAATGTCAGCACTAGGAGTCTCTGCCTTTTCCTGTTTCCATGTTCCGTCTGCATATATGATGTGCAAACCAGCCAAATCTGTTTCTGTTTCCATAAAACTTCCGTCTGCATTTTTCAATCTAGCTGGCAAGATTGGAATTTCCTGATACGTTATCGTCGTGTTTGCCTGCGTAGCCTCATATAGCTTACGCTCTGGATCTGACGGTGTCACAATTTGAATCTTGCCCGTTCCTTCGCTGCTGATGATGTCAGGTCCATCTGCCGCTTCTCCAATATCTGCTTTCGTCGTATAGAATCCGCCCTTAGCGATGAGCTTTCCATTAATGTTCAGTACAGCGTCTTTCAAATCTGATTGTGTGCGCTTATATATCGTGGAAGGAGTAAATCCGACCGCCCTGAAATCAGTATTGTTAAAGACGAATTTTTTGTTGATCCAATTATCTCTGTCATATACAAACAGGGATTTGCCCTCAGCGACTTCTAAGGTCGCATTTTCAGCAACCGCTACTTCTACGCCAGGGAGCAGTTCAACTTCTTCATTAAGAACGAAGGTTCCTCGATTCACCCCAATTGACAAATTGTTTGTAATCGGCAACACGAAGTCTTCAGAAGATACTTTGATGCCTACACTCATAGAAATCGAGTTTAAAGCTGCATCTCCATAAAAATCTATGTGAAGACGGTCTGTTGTCCCATCATACCATTTTTCGATGTACCCTTCTCCCATCAGTTCAAAGAGTCCGTCGGTACCTAAAAACGGTACAGTCACAGATTGGGTTGCAATGGAAGCAGTTACCGATGTCACGATATTTTCAACTGCCCCACTATGGATCCGCAGTTTTGCCTCGATGTTCTGCACATAGTACTGCGAAAACAAAAACGTTCTATGTGCCTTATTACTTTCACTTAGCATGTTGGAGCCAGCTGTACCGCCCCTCCAGTCCATAATCTGAAAATACTCATAGACCTTTTGCCCCCTGCATTTGCCTCGACGACTCCGTCGCCGGTAATGTAACCATAGGCATACAAAGACGCCCCATTTTGAACATCTATTTTTCCATTCTGACCGAGAATCAAGTGACCATATGCACCGCCCGTGGTTCCAATATAACCCTGTTGTGAGCAATGCTTGGCGCTGACACTGACCGCACCGCCCGGGCTGACAGTCAGTGTACCGTTCACCGTCAGCCTGCAGTATTCACTTCTCGTCCCTGGAGTCTTCACGCTCTCTGGTTTTTCTGTATAGCAATCTCCAGCAGCATTAAAAGGTACCAGCAAAGTGACTCCATCAGGAATCGTATAGTTATCCTCCATCACACTGTTCTGCAGCACTGTAATGGTTTTGTCAGTAGCCGAAGCATACGCTGCATCGATAGCCTCCTGCCAGTCATAATACTTGTCGTTGCCTACTTTTAGCGTCGGTGCTGTTTCTGCAATAAATTTAGCGCTGATTTTTTGCATCAGTATCCGTCTTCAATGTATACGCCTGTCTCTCAGACAGAAAAAATCCCATTTTGATACCAGCCAGCAAATTTATATCCTGCATCAGGCGCTGCAGTTAAAACATACCCTTCTGATGCATGTTTGTTATATGTGGTTTCCTCACTTAGCGCAGTTCCATCAATAGTATAGGTTCCTTTTCAGGCATCACGAAAGTCACAGAAGGAGAAAGGTCCTGCAAAAGTTCTATATTTTGAATGGATATAGATGTCTCTCACTTTGCTTGTTGGAGCAGTCAGCTCTACAGTGATTGACGCACCTGCATCCAGTTTTTTTGAAAACGACCTGCCTTCGTAACAGGCTCTCCGTCTATCACGATAGTTCCTTTGTTTACAATGGTATAAGAAAATGCCAAGGTCGCTGTATTTGCTTTATTGTTGGTAATTGTCAGGCTGATGTCCCCGGTACTTCACTATTACAGTTTTTTGTACCCGTTACACTCCCTCGATAGCTGCACCCTCAGCGAACCATGTCCCACCATCTACAGAAAGTCCAATTCCCCTATCTGTCAGACCAGCGCCTTCGATTTCTGCAGCTGCAAACACTTCTGACGGTCCAATCACTGGCAGCAAGCTGAATATGAGCAGCAGTGCCAATATCTGCGCCAGTAAACGTTTCAAAATTCCACCTATCATGTTCCTTCTCCTTTTAATATCTCATCTATGACTATTTCTTCGTTTCTTCACTTCAAAATACACGGAAAACCCTATCACCACACTCAGTATTGCCCATATATGCCCATAATGGAAGAATCCCAAGATAGCCTTTTCTTCCCGCATCCATTCCACAACAAATCGAAATACCCCATATGAAATCATATAAATCGGCCATATTTCTCCTTTATGAGAGACACTGCGATTTTTGCGATACAGAACGATCAGCAAAATAATATAAAAAACTAGTTCAAGTTCCCTGGTTGGCCAACGGACAGATTCACTTCCTGGGAGAAGCATTCCGTAACAACAGCCTGAAAAGATACATTCAATTCGTGCGAACAGCAAAGTCGTAACGGTGCACATGGTAAATACATCAAATACGTCACCAATCCTGCGGCGGAAGATCTTTGCTCCTGCAAAATAAAACAAAGGCAGCAAGAAGATACTTCCAAATAAACTCTGCCCGCTGGACAAAAGCGTTCCCCAGGATTCGATGCTGGCGAACAGTCTGACGCAAATCACTCCTGCAATTGAATGCAAAATTGACATGATAGGAATCATTACACCATGAATTGCCAATCGCTCTCGAAAGATCGAGAGCCAAATGCAGCCAACCATGCTTCCCAGTGTTAGACAGACTAATAGAATATTTGACTGTACCCAAAGTAACGCCATCCTCTTCCAATCACCCTTTCCGAATTACTCGTCTTGCTGCATCTGACCATATGGCAACAATAAAAACAGACATATAGGGTCTGCTCGTCACTCGCTTGTCTGCAACTGGCTACCATCCTCTCAGAACAGGCCCTGTAGTTTTGTGCCCCGGCCTTCGGCAGGTTTACCCATATCGTCTTATTTAGCTGCATGATATGCCAGTCATCCCCTGTTCTGTATTTTAAGAAAGGCGACCTGTCGTCGGTATGCTCTCTCTTGCATCACTTCTGACAGGCACCGAGGGGACAATCTGTCTAATATGATTATACCCCCCCCGGTACATTTTGCAAGTTGTATTGGCAAAACATTCTCTAAATTATGTTATACTAAGAATCGAATCACGCAGGGGAGGGGGTATCCAGCGATTGCAAAACGAAAGAAATACAAAAATTGGCATTTTGGACATCAAAAAAGGAACAGTCGTCTATAACTGTTCCATTACGTAATTACTATTGCTATTCTTCTTCCAGCTTGACCTCCGGCATCAGCTCATCGTCGATGACACCGAGAATCTCCTCCAGCTCCTTGACCTCTTCAGGTGAAAAACGCTCTTCTGATTCTCTTCATCACGGTACCGATATAATCATATGTGACCCCATAAGTCTTCATATATTTATCTGTCACTTCCAGATGGTATTCTCTCTTATCCACCCCTCGCTCTGTATTTTGTTCACATAACCCTTTTTTGATCAGGTTGTTCACTTTGTACGCAGCATTTGGCGCCGAAAGCTGGGCAAAAGAAGCAAATTCATTGATTGTCGGTCTGCCCAGAGCAAAAATCACCTCTACGCACAACACCTCCATGGATGAAAGGCTGTCTTCTGCTTTGACATTCTGATTGAACACCTTGGAATAAAGACTCATTTTAAATTTTGTATAAATGTCTGAAAAATTTTTCTCAAGCATACCTCTCTCCATTTCTACAATCCAACGACTACTTTTATTTTAGCAAAATTTTTGATTATTTGCAATGAAACTTATGTACATTTGTTGAAGCATAGGGGATACATTAGCCGAATCTCCTATGTTATCACAAAATGATATCTCGCCCTGGCCGCAATTTTATCGCCGACTTTTTGCCACTACTTTGCCAAAACCGACCGCACCTCTGATATCTATCATCTCACAATAGAGGTCCAACACGTCTCCTGGCACCACCTGCTGCTTAAAGCGGCAGTTTTGATTCCGCCAAAGACAGCAGCTTTTACCTCGGTTTGCTGGTTCAG